>Ga0070730_10004651_pt1 | contig 11974 bp, 14 predicted proteins | sample Coa_R1_3_FD_66447 | JGI IMG/M metagenome (GOLD analysis project Ga0070730, IMG submission 66447) | Surface soil microbial communities from Centralia Pennsylvania, which are recovering from an underground coalmine fire - Coalmine... | ecosystem: Environmental > Terrestrial > Soil > Unclassified ... | reverse complement strand
CTGTGGGCGCGGATCATGAAGGAGCGCTTCGGCGCCACCGATCCGCGGGCGCTCGCGCTCCGCTTTCACGCGCAGACGGGCGGCTCGACGCTCACCGCGCAACAGCCTGAGAACAACGTCATCCGCGTCGCGATCCAGGCCCTCTCTGCGGTGTGTGGCGGCGCGCAGTCGCTGCACACGAACTCCTTCGACGAGGCGCTCGCGCTGCCGACCGAGCGCTCAGCGACGCTCGCGCTGCGGACACAGCAGGCCATCGCCTCCGAGACCGGGGTACTCGAGACGGCCGACCCGTTCGGCGGCTCGTTCTACGTCGAGGCGCTCACCGACGAGTTGGAAGCTCGCGCCGCGGAGCTGATCGCGCGCGTCGACGAGCTCGGCGGCGCGATCGAGGCGATCGAGCGCGGCTTTATACAGGAGGAGATCGAGCAGGTGGCCTTCGCGTGGCAGGAGCAGGTCGAGCGCGGCGAGCGCGTCATCGTCGGCGTCAACCAGTACGTCGAGGAGTCTGAGGAGCGGGTCGAGCTGCAGAAGATCGACCCGGAGGCGACGAAGCGCCAGCTCGAGCGCACCGCACGTGTCCGCGCCGAGCGCAACGCCGACGACGCGGCGAGCGCGCTCGCAGCCGTGCGCGAAGCGGCAGTCGGAGACGCGAATCTCCTGCCGCCGATGCGCGAGGCGCTCCGTGCTCGGTGCACCGTCGGCGAGATCTGCGAGGCGCTGCGCGAGCAGTGGGGAATGTACGACGCGGTTCGTTCTCGGGCGTAGGCGGGTAGGTAGGCCCCGCTGGGTCCTACGAATCAGGGGGTTTGCATGGGAAAGCTCACCCGCGGGGCGCTACTCGTCGCCGCGCTTCTGCTCGCGGTCGCTTCGGCCGCGGGTGCGAAGCCGAAGCCGAAGCCGCCGGCTCCGGCCGCGAAGCACTTCTTCGTGATCATGCTCGAGAACCACTCGAAGTCGAGCGTGCTCGGCGATGCGAACGCGCCGTACATCAGTTCGCTCGCCGGCTCGTACGCGGTCGCTGCGAACTACTTCGGCGTCACTCATCCGAGCGAGCCGAACTACGTCGCCGCGATCTCGGGATCGAACTGGTTCGTCAACGACGACAACCCGGCGAACCGCTTCAACCACACGAACACGTCGATCAGCTCGAGGCCAAGAAGCTGACCTGGGGCGCGTACATGGAGTCGATGCCTTCGGCCGGCTACACGGGTGACTACTACCCAGGCCCGAGCCAGCAGCTCTACGCCTCGAAGCACAATCCGTTCGTCTTGTTCGACGACATCCGTTCCAACACGGCGAGACTCGCGAGGATCAAGCCGTACACGGACTTCGCGACCGACCTGAAGAAGGTGTCGACGACACCGAACTTCGTCTGGATCTCGCCGAACCAGTGTCACGACATGCACGGCGGTCTCTTCACGGCGGTCGCATCCGATGGCTCCGATGGCACGCCGTGCCCGTACGGGTCGGCGAAGGACGATACGAACGACGCAGCCTTGAAGCAGAAGGCGGACGCGTTCGTGAAGACGGCCGTGACGGCGATTCTCGCGAGCCCGGCATGGAAGACGGGCCTGTCGGCGATCTTCATCGTCACCGACGAGAACGACTTCACGAACAACGCGACGACCGACGGCTGGGAGACTGCCGACGGTTGCTGTGACTCGCCGGTGTTGCCGCCCGGTTACCAGTTCCTCAACTCGAGCGGAACGCCTGACGGACACGTCTGGGCGGGCGGGACGTACGGCGGCGGGCTGATCCCGGCCGTCATCGTCTCGAACAAGGGCAAGAAGGGCGGGTTCACGAGCCAGACGCAGTACAACCACTACTCGCTGCTCGCGACGATCGAGGCGGAGTTCGGCCTCGGCTATCTCGGGAACGCGGCCGATCGGCAGCAGGTCACGCCGATGACGGAGTTCTTCACGAAGTAGCACCAGCCGGACAGGTCCTGCAACCTGGTTGCAGGACCTGTCCACGTTGGTGTCGTCGTCAGCGGATCGATGCCTGCACGAGCCGGCGCGTGGAGACGCCGCTGAGCAGGTTGTCGCCCGGCTTGCGCGCGCGGACGAACACGACGAGCGCGCCGGGCCGGCGGATCGGCATGTTCGCCGTCGGGCGAAGCGTGACCGTCGCCCAGCCGAACGAGTCCGTCTGCACCTCGGGCGAGGCGTACGTCCAGCCGTACGGCAGGCCGAGCGCGTAGACGAGCGCGCCGGCGATCGAGAAGCCCCGCGTGTCGGAGACGTGGAACCGCGCCATGATCGGAGCGCGCGACGTCGCCGGGTTGGGCGAGAACGTCACGCGGTCGATCACGAGCAGGTCGGGCAGGTTGACCTGCGCGACCGCGATGGCTGCGCCTTGCGTCGCCTTCGCGGGCGCGATGAGCGCGGTCTCGGCCGTGGTCGCGACGGCGGAGCCGTTCGAGTTGGTCGCGGTGACGTTCACGCGGAGCGTGTGGCCGACGTCGGCCGACGTCAGCTTGTACGTGGTGCCGGTCGCTCCGGAGACGTCGCCGCAGCCGCCGCCCGTGCCGATGCAGCGCTGCCACTGGTACCCGAAGTGCGGAGCGGGCGTGCCGCTCCAGGAGCCGGGGCTGACGGTCAGCGTGCTGTCCTCCTGCGGATTGCCGGAGATCGACGGGGCCGCGGTGTTCTTCGGCGCCGAGCCGGTCGGAACCACGGTGCTCGTTGGCCGCGATGTCGCCTGGCCGGAGCCAGAGCTGTTCGTCGCCGTCACCTGGACGCGAATGCGCGAGCCGACGTCGGCGGTCTGCACCGTGTAGATGCGGCTGGTGGCGCCGCCGATCGCGTTGCAGTTGCCGCCCTGCGTGTCGCAGCGAAGCCACGCGTATGCGTAGCTCGTCGGCGAGCCGGTCCAGCTGCCGTGGCTCGCGGTGAGGTCGGAGCCGTCGCGGGCCGAGCCCGAGATCGACGGCAGTGACGTGTTCGACGGGACCGCCTTCGTGACGCCGAGCGATGCGGATGTCAGCGCAAGCGCCGCGACTGCCGCCCCGACCATGCCTGCGAAGATTCGTGTGAGTCGCATGTCTGTGTCCTCCTTTGGCAGGGGTCTGCCCGGAGAACGGGGATCGCCGGTAAGCGGTGCGTAAAAGCTCGGTAAACCGGCTTGAGCGCACTAGGCGCTCGCGCCGGAGTAGCGGCTGAGCCCGAAGCGCCAGAACCAGCGCGTGAACGCGAGGAGTGCGACGCCGAAGCCGATCGCGATGCCGACCGTGCCCCAGTGCAGCCGCGAGGTCATCGCCTGCGCCGGCACCGTGACGGCGAAGCCGATCGGCACGAGATACGTCATCGAGTACTTGAGCCAGACCGGGTAGACGCCGATCGGCCAGCGGCCGGTCTGGTAGATGCCCTCGAAAAGCTCGGCGAGGAAGAACATGTTGACGATCCAGAACGACCCGGTCGCCATGATCAGCCAGAAGCAGTAGAGAAGGAGCGCGCCGAGCAGCAGGAGGCCGAGGAACGCGAAGACGTGACCGATGCCGACGCTGTGGCCGGTGCGGATCGCGCCGACGATGACGATCACCGCGCCGGAGATGATGTCGACGCCCTGCCAGATCTGCACCTCGCGCAGCGAGACGAGCGCCTGCGCGTCAGCCGGCTTCGTGAGCAGGAAGTCGAGCTTCCCGTCCCGCACCTCGTCGACGAGTCGTTGCATGTTCGGCTGGATGGTCGAGTGGATGACGCCGCCGAGAAGGATCTGGACGCCGATGATCACGAGCAGCTCCGACTCGGTCCAGCCGTTGAGCGTCTGCGTGTGCGAGTAGACGAGCGCGAGCACGATCAGCCCGACGGCGACCGCGAGCACCGACTGGAACGCTGCGACGAAGAAGTTCGCGCGGTACTGGAGCTCGTTCAGCACGCCGACGCGCAGATACATGAATGCCAAGCGCAGGTTGCGGATCAATTGCCCACCGCCGCGTACTGGCGCACCGACAGCCGCCAGGCGAAGAAGACGAACGTGGAGCCGATCGCCGTCCACACGACCTGCATGCCGAGCCCGCCGACGAGCGAGGCGTTCGACATGTGCCCGACGAGCACCTCGATCGGGAAGTAGAACGTCCACTTGAACGGGAGCCAGGCGGCGACCGTCTGCGACCAGTGCGGCATGAGCGTGAGCGGCAGCAGCCGGCCCGAGAGCAGGAGCTCCGAGAGGACGTACGTCTCGAAGATCGCGCTGGCCCGCGTCGTCCAGATGCTGACCATCCCGAGCAGCCACAGGTTCAGCGAGCGGATGACATACGCGCCCCAGATCGCGACGAGGAAGACGAGGATCTGCACTGCGCCGGGATGCAGTGCGGGATGGAAGATGAGCGACAGCCCGATCCCGATCGGCAGATAGAGCAGAACCCAGATGAACTTGTCGCCCGCGAACTGCGCGAGGTCGTAGTGGATGGGATGCAGTGGGCGGAGCAGGTCGCCCGACAGGCGGCCCTCGCGGATCCGGAACTCCCACCCGTACGGGGTGAAGACGATGTTCATCGTCCGCACGAGCGTCCAGACGATGTAGTACGCGGCGAAAGCGTGCGGCGTCAGCCCGTTGACCGATCCGCCGTGGGAGCGCGCGATCGTCGACCAGACGACGAGGTAGATCGTCGGCTCGGCGACCATCCCGAGCGTGTACATCCACGTGGCTGCCCGGTACTGGAATCGCGTCTGCACCTGCGTCCGCATCGTCGTCACGTAGAAGTCGACGAGCGAACGGGCCGCGACGATCATTGTGCGAAGACCTGCTCGATCACGTCCTCGATCGGCGGATCCTCGACCGTGAGGTCGTGCACCTCGTGGTGCGCGAGCAGCTCGGCGGTCGCGCGCGAGATGTCGTCGCGCGGGACCTGCATCGTCATACGCTCGCCGTCGGCGAGGACGGCCTCGATCGTCTTCGTCCCGCTGAAGCGCTGCGTGAGCTCGGACAGCTGGCCGTCGAAGAGGATCCGCCCGTGGTGGATGACGATGACGCGCTTGCACAGCGCCTCGACGTCCGCCATGTAGTGGCTCGTCAGCAGAACCGTTGCGCCATAGCGCTGGTTGTACTCGGCGACGAACGTGCGGATGCGCTTCTGCATCGTCACGTCGAGGCCGATGGTGGGCTCGTCGAGGTAGAGGACCTTCGGCAGGTGCAGGAGCGATCCGGCGACCTCCACCTTCATCCGTTCGCCGAGCGAGAGCTGCCGCACGGGCTTGCGCACGAGGTCGCCGATGTCGAGCAGCTCGACGAGCTCGTCCCGCGTGCGGAGGAACTCGGCGCGGTCGAGCCGGTAGATCGCGCGGTTGAGCTCGAACGAGTCGAGCGCCGGCAAGTCCCACTGCAGCTGGTTCCGGTTGCCCATGACGAGCGTCATCCAGCGGAGGTAGTCGCGCTGCCGCTTCGACGGGACGTGTCCGAGCACCGTCACCTCGCCGCTCGTCGGGTAGAGGAGCCCCGAGAGCATCTTCAGGGTCGTCGTCTTGCCTGCGCCGTTCGGTCCGAGGAAGCCGACGACCTCTCCCGCCTCGATGTCGAACGAGATGGCGTCGACGGCGCGCACCTCCCGCCACTTCCGCGCGACGAGGCTGCGCAGCGACGCACGGAGGCCGGCCTCGCGCTCGGCGACACGAAAGACCTTCGTCAACTCACGGACATGCACGACACCTGCCACGCGGGCCAGCATACGCTGGCGCCGTGCGAATCCTTCTCGTCTCGCAGATGTATCCCGGGCCCGAAGATCCCGACCTCGGGACCTTCGTCGCGCAGGTCGAGCGCGCGCTCGCCGAACGCGGACACGACGTCGACCGCGCCGTGCTCGACGCGCGTGCCGGCGGCAAGCTCCGGTATCTCACGCTCGCGGCACGCACGGCGCGCGCGTCACGCCCCGACGTCGTGTACGCGCACTTCCTCGTGCCGGCCGGGCTGATCGCCGCGCTCGGCTCGCGGGCGCCGCTCGTCGTCACCGCCCACGGGCGCGACGTGCGCAACGTCGGCGCGCTGCCCGGCGTCGCCGCGGCGACGCGCTTCGTCGTCAGGCGCGCGGCAGCGGTCGTGTGCGTGTCGAGCTACCTCCGCCGCGAGCTCGAGACCAAGGTTCCCGAGGCGCGCGGCAAGACCGAGGTCGTCTCGAGCGGCGTCGACCTCGAGCGCTTCACCGTCCAGCCGTCGCCGGGCGGGCCGCCGCGCTTCCTCTGCGTCGGCGCGCTCGAGGAGCGCAAGAACGTCGTCCGCCTCGCCGACGCGTTCGCGCGCAGCGGCGAGGGGATGCTGGCCTTCGCCGGCGACGGCTCGTTGCGTGCCCAGCTCGAGGGCCGGCCGGGTGTGCGTCTCGTAGGGCGCGTCCCGCACGACGACGTTCCGCGGCTGCTCGCGGAGGCGCACGTGCTCTGCCAGCCGAGCCTGATCGAGCCGCTGGGCCAGTCGCTGCTCGAGGCTATGGCGTGCGGCCGCACCGTCGTGGCCACGCGAATCGGCGGGCCGCCCGAGTTCGTCCCGCCCGAGGCCGGCGTCCTCGTCGATCCGCTCGACGTCGACTCGATCGCGGCCGGCATGCGCACCGCCGCCGCGTTCCCGCGGCCGAACGAGGCCGCGCGCGCCGCCGCCGCCGAGCACGACGTGCGCCGTCAGGCTGAGAAGATCGAGGCGATCCTCAGTCGGGCCGCGGCGGCAGGTCGGCGAGCCTGACCTCGACGAGCGGCCGGATCGCGTCTTCGAGCCCGGCTTCCTTCGCGACTGCGAGCGCCTGCTCCCAGCTCTCGCGCGCCTTGTCCGGGTCGACGCCCTGCTTCAGCCGGTTGTCCCCGGTGACCAGGAGCTTTTGGATCCGCTCCCGCGCAAGATCCCCCTTCATAGGGGGGACCCTATCGAGCATATTTTGCGTTAGGGACTTCGAGGGCGGTCCCGCACATGCCGATCACGGTTCTCATCGCCGACGACCATCGCCTGTTCGCGGAGGCGCTCGAGGCCATCCTCGCGGGCGACGCGCGCATTCGCGTCGCAGGCCACGCGGGCGACGGCCGGCAGGCGGTCGAGCTCACGCAGCAGCTCGACCCCGACGTCGTCCTGATGGACATCAGCATGCCGCTGCTCGACGGCATCGAGGCGGCGAAAGAGATCCGCGCCGAAGGCCAGGACACGCGCATCCTCATGCTCACCGGGTCGAACTCGCGTGCTGACGTATCACGCGCGCGCGAGGCCGGCGCCGACGGCTACGTGACGAAAGACCGCATCGCCGCCGAGCTCATCGACGCCATCGTCGAAGTAGCCGAGCGCTAGGCGCTACCCTCCCGGGGTGACCGCCTTCCTCGCCGTCGTGCAGGTGCTCCTCGCCTTCGTGCTCGTCTCGCTCGTGCTCATGCACAGCGGGCGCGACGCGGGCATGGGCGGAATGGGCTTCACGCCTGCATCGCAGGGCGGAACGCACATCGTCGAGCGGAACCTCACCCGCTACACGATCGTGATCGCGGTGCTCTTCGTGGCGAACAGCATCGCTCTTTTCCATTACTTGAAGTAAGCGCTCGAATCGGGCCGAAGCGCGATGTCGCCTGGCCGCGCTGGGCGGCGCGATGCTGCGTCCTCGGTCGCGCCGATAGCTAGAGCTATCGGCGCTCCCTGCGTCCTTGCCTCGCACTCGCCCATCGCACCCAGTCGACGGGCCTTCGGCCCGACCCGAGCGCCGGGCTACACTTCGCCCGCTCTCGCGCTGGTGGCGGAATTGGTAGACGCGCTAGGTTGAGGGCCTAGTGGCCGCATAGGCCGTGGAGGTTCAAGTCCTCTCCAGCGCATGGATTCAGGGCCGCCCGCCGAGGCGGCCCTTTCTCTTGACGCCGTCCGGAGGAGTCCCTACTCTGGTGACGAACACACGTTCGACCACCTAGGCGACCCCTCGGGAGGATTCAAGTGGAGCTCACCGGACGACAGCAGGAGATTTGGGCCTTCCTGGCCGACTACACCGATCGCCACGGCTACCCGCCGACGGTGCGGGAGATCGGCGAGGCGGTCGGGCTCGCATCCCCGTCGACCGTGCACGCGCACCTGGCGAACCTCGAGCGGGCCGGCCTCCTGCGCCGCGATCCGACGAAGCCGCGGGCGCTCGAGCTGCTCGGCCGCGAGAAGTCGGGCGCCGTCGTCGAGCTGCCGAAGCTGCCGCTCCTCGGGCAGATCGCAGCCGGCGGCCCGTTGCTTGCCGACCAGAACGTGGAGGACGAGATCGCCGTGCCCGAGACGCTGCGGGGCGACTTCCTCCTGCGCGTGAAGGGCGAGTCGATGGTCAACGCGGGCATCCTCGACGGCGACATCGTCGTCGTGCGCCGCGCGCAGGACGCGCGGAACGGCGAGATCGTGTGCGCACTCGCGGGCGACGACGAGTCGGCCGACGAGGCGACGGTGAAGACGTTCTACCGCGACAAGGGCCGCATCCGGCTCCAGCCCGAGAACGACGAGCTCGAGCCGCTCTTCCCGCAGCACGTGCAGATCCTCGGCAAGGTCGTGGGGGTGTTCCGCGAGCTATGAACCTGACGCCGTTGCACCGGACGCTCGAGCAGGAGCTCCTCGCCGTGCTGCGCGGAGCTTCGCTCGAGTGCCCGGTGTGCGGCGAGTTCGTCCTGCACGACGGGCCGGTCGTTCGCTGCCCGGAATGCGAGATGGTCCTCCACGGGCGCGCCGTCGCCGCCGGCGCGCCCGTCGAGTCGGGCGTGCAGGCCGGCTGATCCGGCCAGGTCGATCCCTATAGTGACCCCCCGGGAATGGCCGGCGGGGACATGGACAAGCAGAGCCTGATCGTCGTCACGGGCGGCGGCGGATTCATCGGCGGACACGTCGTCGCCGAGCTGCGCCGGCGCGGCTTCGAGCGCATCCGCTCGGTCGACATCAAGCCCGCGGACGAGTGGTACCAGCGCTTCGCGGACGTCGAGAACCTCGAGCTCGATCTGCGCCAGCGCGCCGCCTGCGAGCGGGCGGTCGCAGGCGCGACCGAGGTCTTCAACTTCGCCGCCGACATGGGCGGCATGGGCTTCATCGAGACGCACAAGGCCGAGTGCATGATCTCCGTCCTCATCAACACGGAGATGCTGATCGCGAGCCGCGACGCAGGAGTCAGCCGCTTCATGTTCGCGTCGTCCGCCTGCGTCTACAACGCCGACTGGCAGACGTCGCCCGACGTGACCGCACTGAAGGAGGAGTACGCGTACCCCGCCATGCCGGAAGACGGGTACGGCTGGGAGAAGCTCTTCAGCGAGCGGATGTGCCGGCACTTCCACGAGGACTACGGCATCGAGGTCCGCGTGCCGCGCTTCCACAACGTGTACGGCCCGCACGGCACGTATGACGGCGGCCGCGAGAAGGCGCCCGCTGCGGTTTGCCGGAAGGTGATCGAGGCGGAGCTCTCGGGCAGCGGCAAGATCAACATCTGGGGCGACGGCGAGCAGACGCGGAGCTTCACGTTCATCGACGACGCGCTCGAGGGAATCGTCCGCTTGATGGAGAGCGACGTGAGCGAGCCGATCAATCTCGGCAGCCACGAGCTCGTGACGATCAACGGGCTCGTCGACATCGTCGAGCAGATCGCGGGCGTCGAGTTGGAGCGCAGCTACGACTTGAGCGCGCCGCAGGGTGTGCGCGGCCGGAACAGCGACAACACGCTGATCCTCGAACGCCTCGCGTGGCAGCCGTCGACGTCGCTCGCGGTCGGGCTCGAGGCCACGTACCGCTGGATCCGTGAGCAGATGGTGCAGCGGCCGGCGGCGCTCGCCTCCTAGTTGACGCTGCCCCGCCTCACGGTCGTCACGCCCTCGTACAACCAGGGGCGGTTCATCGAGCAGACGATCGAGTCGGTGCTCGGCCAGAACTATCCCGACCTCGAGTACATCGTCATGGACGGCGGCTCGACGGATGAGACGGTCGCGGTCCTGCAGCGCTACGACGGCCGCCTCCAGTGGCGGAGCGAGCCGGACCGTGGGCAATCCGACGCGCTCAACAAGGGGTTGCGGATGGCGACAGGCGGTGTCGTCGCGTTCATCAATTCCGACGACTACTACGAGCCGGGAGCGCTGCTCGCGGTCGGAGAGTTCTTCGCCGGCCATCCCGGCTCGCAGTGGGTGACCGGCAGGTGCCGCACCGTCGACGAGCACGGCCGCGAGATCCGTCGCGCCGTGACGCTGTACAAGAACATGTACCTCCGCTTCGGCGGCTACCGCGCGCTGCAGGTCCTGAACTACGTCTCACAGCCGGCGACGTTTTGGCGGCGGACGATGCTCGAACGCGTCGGCTCGTTCGACGAGTCGCTCGACTATGCGATGGACTACGACTACTGGCTACGTGCAGGCCGCGAGTTCGAGCTGGAGGTGCTCGATCGCTATCTCGCATGCTTCCGCGTCCACGACACCTCCAAGGCCGGCGCCTCGGCGCACGCGCAGTTCGACGTCGACCTCGCCATCGCCCGCAACCACGCACGCTCGCCGGTGCTGCCGGCGCTTCACCGGCTGCACAACGCCCTCACGGTCGCCGTCTACCGCATTCTTCTCCGCTAGGATTCCGCGTGCAGGCCGGGTGACCGCGGGCCCTTCGGGGCTCGAGGAAAGTCCGGACACCGCAGGGCAGGACGCTCCCGTGAGGGAGGCGGCGAAAGCCGACGGAAAGTGGCACAGAAAACAGACCGCCGACAGCGCATCTCCGGAGACGCTGCCGGTAAGGGTGAAACGGTGGGGTAAGAGCCCACCAGCGGTCACGGCGACGTGACCGGCTCGCCAAACCCCGTCCGGTGCAAGGCGAACAGGCTCCGCCGAGGCGGCCCGCCGAGGAGCCGGGTAGCTGCACAGATGGATGGTCACCCTCGACAGAATCCGGCTTACAGGCCTGCTACGGAGAAAGCCCTGGAAACGGGGCTTTCTCTATCTGAGCCTTCAGCCCGGGAAATCGGCATGGCTGCCGGTGACGCCGTCCTTCGGCGGTTTCATGGAACCGCTCGGCGCGGGCGCCCGGCCTTTCGCCCTGAGGCTGTGCCGGCTTCGTCCCGCCCCGCACCCGAGACGGTAGCAGCCGGTCCGGCCGGGCTCAAGGCGGCTCGGCGGGTAGCCGAATAGGCCAACGTACGACAGCAAAAAGCCAGCACTTCGCGTCAGGTGCGATGTGCTGGCTTGGCGTTAGTGATATCGTTGATCCCGTACTTCACTGCTAATGGGAGTTGGCGGTCTGACGATGTCGACGGCAGCGGGGATTGGCGCCAAGGGGCGGGCGGAGCTGACGACCGTGCTGGGCGCCGGGCGCCGGTTCGTGACGCCCACCGACGTCGTCGAGGCCCTCGAGGTCGACGCGGACACGGCGGCGAAGAAGCTGTCGCGCTGGGCGGCTGACGGCTGGCTGCGCCGCGCCCGCCGTGGGCTCTACATCCCGGTCCCCGTCGATGCGAGCAGCCCGGCCGCCTGGTCCGAGGACGCGCTGATCGTCGCCGCGGCGGTCTGGTCGCCCTGCTACTTCACCGGCTGGACCGCCGCCAACCACTGGGCGCTCACCGAGCAGGTCTTTCGCACCACCGTCCTCAAGACGAGCGAACGGGTGCGTGCCTCGTCCGTTCGCTTGCTCGACCACGACTACCTGCTGAGTCATGTCGCAGCGGAAGCGATGGAGTGGGGGACGAAGACGGAGTGGCGGGGCGAGGTGCGCTTGCGCATCGCCGATCCCGCGCGCACCGTCGTCGACATCCTCGACGCGCCGCGGCTCGGCGGCGGCATCCGCCACGGAGCCGAAATCCTGGCCGCCTATCTCGACGATCACGACCCCGCCACCCTCGTCGAGTACGGCGACCGGCTGGGGAACCGGACCGTGTTCAAGCGACTCGGCTACCTGGTCGAAGCACTCGTGCGAGACCAGGCAGAGCTGGTCGCCGCCTGTCGCGAGCGTGTCTCGGCGGGCATCTCATTGCTCGACCCGGACGGGCCGCAGGAGGGTCGGCGTGTGGCGCGCTGGGGGTTGCGCGTCAACGTGAGGGTCGAACCGG
>Ga0070730_10004649_pt1 | contig 11977 bp, 10 predicted proteins | sample Coa_R1_3_FD_66447 | JGI IMG/M metagenome (GOLD analysis project Ga0070730, IMG submission 66447) | Surface soil microbial communities from Centralia Pennsylvania, which are recovering from an underground coalmine fire - Coalmine... | ecosystem: Environmental > Terrestrial > Soil > Unclassified ... | reverse complement strand
GCGGTCAGCTCGTCCGGCGTGCCCTGGAACACGATCTTCCCGGCGTCCATCAGCGCGAGCTCGCTGCAGGCGGCGCCGACGTCCTCGACCAGGTGGGTGGAGACGATCACGGTGGCCCGCTCGCCGAGGTCGCGCAGCAGGGTGCGGAACGCCACCCGCTGCTCGGGGTCGAGCCCGGCGGTCGGCTCGTCCAGCAGCAGCAGTTCGGGCTCGTTGACGATCGCCTGCGCGATCCCGGCCCGGCGCAGCATGCCGCCGGACAGGGTGCGCAGCTTCGCTCTCGCCCGGCCGCCGAGGTCGACCCGCTCGATCGCGGTGGCCACCGCCTGTGGCACCCGGCCCGGCGGCATCTCCTTCAGCAGCGCGAAGTACTCGACGAACTCGGCCACCGTGAAGCCGGGATAGTAGCCCAGGTTCTGCGGCAGGTAACCGAGCCTGCGCCGGATCTCGCGCCGCGGCCCGTATTCGCCCGGGTCACGGCCGAGCAGCCGCACGCGGCCGGAGCCCGGCGGGATCACCGTCGCCATCATCCGCAGCAGCGTGGTCTTGCCCGCGCCGTTCGGGCCCAGCAGCCCGAACACCCCCCGGCCGGTCTGCAGGGTCACCCCGGCGACCGCCTGGGTGCGGCCGAACCGCCTGGTCACGTCACTGATCTCAACGTTCATGAGGTTCCTTTCGGAATACGGGTGGCAAACCAGGCGATGGCGCCGCAGGCGACGGCGACCGCCAGGTAGGGCGGGACCAGCACGGAACTGGCGACCGCCGGGGTGACCTGGCCGGAAGCCGAGCGCACCGACAGCACCATGATCGCCCAGGCGGCCAGGCCCGCCGCGACACCGGCGTTCGCCGAACGGGTGAGCGTCGCCGTCGCAAGAGCCAGCGCGGACACCGCGGTCATCGGGACCAGCCAGCCGAAGGTCACCGCGGCCGCGGCCCCCGGCGCCGCCGACGCGGCCAGCCCCAGGGCCGCGTCCAGCGCGAACACGACCAGCACCCGGACCAGCAGCACCATCCGGTAGCTGACCGCCATGCTCTGCGACAGTTCCCAGGCCGGGTCGATGCCCGGCCCGTAGGCGTAGGCGATGCCCGCGGCGGCGACCGCGGGCGCGAACAGGGCCACGAACGGCGTGCCGGTCCCCAGCGTGGCGAGCATCCCGGCGGCCAGCACGATCGCGCTGGCGATGACCCAGCCGAGCAGCAGCGACGGCGTGGTCACCAGCGCCCGCGCCAGGCCCGGCGAGCGCAGCGCCCGCCCGGCCAGCCGCTCCACCGGGCCGGGGCGGCGGCGCCAGACCTCGGCGGCCACTCCCAGCCACACCCGGTGCAGATCGACGTCCCGCGGGCACCGGCCCTGGCCCGGTCCCGGCAGGTCATCGCGGTCACCGGTCATCTCGTGGCCAAAGGTCATCGCTCGCCTCCATCCCGCACCGGCTGCCGCAACGCCGAGCGCATGAGCTGCCGGACCCGGTGAGCGCGGCTTTTCACGGTTCCCTCGGGAACGCCCGTCAGCCCGGCCACCTCGGTAACCGTCCGGTCCTCCACATACATCAGCCGCCAGACTTCCTGCATCGCGCTGCCCTCCGGGCCGAGCGCTCTGACCGCCTCGGCGAGCTCGGCCCGGGACACGGCGGCCTCCGCCGGATCAGCCACGGGCTGGCCGCCGCCGTGGCTGGCCAGGACGGCCAGCGGCAGCCCGGACGGGCCGCGGCGGCGCAGCCACAGCGCCGCCTGCCGCCGGGTGATCCCCCACAGCCAGCCACCCGGCGTGCCCTGGGGCCGGTAGCCGCGCGCTCCCCGCCAGGCCGCCAGGAAGCTCTCCTGCAGCACGTCCTCCACCTCGGCGGCGGGCAGGATGGGGCGCAGCCGGGCGGCCAGCCACGGCGCGTGCCGGGCGAACAGCTCTCGCAGCGCGGTGTCGTCGCCGTCCGCCATCGCGGCGATCAGCGCATCATCGTCCATCGCCTCTCTATTGCATTGCGGCGGCGACAGGTTCGGCAACCAGGGAAATCACTCGGCCTCCCGGGTGTTCGGGGTGACCGGGTGATCGCTGATTCCGTAAAAGATCAAACCCCGGGTAAGCCACCACGGCCCGCCCATGGCGCTGGGCGTGGATTCAGCCACAACGGTTCGCCTATGGCGCTCGGTGTGGATTCAGCTGGGCAGGAGCGTGCCGAGGCCGAGGCCGACGGCGACGCGCAGCACCTCGGCGCCCATGGCGACGTCGAGGATGCCCATGCCGAACGGGTTGCTCAGCACGATCTGGTCCGGCGACCGGCGGCCGGGGTGCCGCCCGCTCACGATGTCGGCCAGCGTCGCGTCGACCCGGCGGGCGGTTGGGGCGGCCACGTCGTAGGTCTCGCCGCCGGGGCCGAGCAGCTCGCCGGACCGGTACATGCGCCCGGCCAGCCGCTTGCCGTCGGCGGCGACCAGCGGCCAGTCGTCGACGATCACCAGGTCGGCCAGTTTTACCACGTCGGGCAGCACGTCATCGAGTGAGACATGCGCCACCAGCGCCCCCGGTGCCAGCCAGCCGTAGGGCAGGTAGCCGGTCGTCGTCGTGGTCGTCGTGATCACGACGCCGGCGTCGCGGACGGCGTCCTGCGCCGTGTGCGCGGGGCGGCAGGGCAGGCCCTCGGCGGTCATGGTGGAGACCAGTTCGTCACGGCGGTGCGGCAGGTGGTCGTGGACGGCGAACCAGGCGCCCGGGCAGCGCGGGGCGAGCAGCCGCAGGTGCGCCTGGCCGAGCGCGCCGGCCCCGATCACCGCGATCTTGGCCGGGGCGGGCGGCCCGAGCAGCCGCACGGACAGGGCGGTGTAGGCGCTGGTGCGCAGCGCGCTGAGGTGGGCGGCGTGCATGATCGCCACCGGCCGGGCGGTCTCCCGGTCGAACAGCACGATCAGGCCGTTCGCCCGGGGAATGCCACGGTCCGGGTTGGCCAGGCTGCTGTTGATGATCTTGACACCGAGGGCGGGCTCGGCGCCCCACAGCGCGCCGGGCAGGACGAGGCTGCGGGCGGTGGCGCCGCCGGTGGTCTGCCAGCCAAGGCAGGCCTCCTCGGGCAGCGTGGTCCGGCCCTCGGCGTGCAGCAGCAGGGTGTCGCTGACCACGGTTACCGGGTCGGTGTGCTGGACCGCCGCCAGCACATCGTCCCCGGTCAGATAGCGCATTCCAGTCAGCCGGTGGCCGGCGAGATGGTGAGGCCGTCGGGCGCGTTGCCGACCGTGACCGGGGCTGCGGCCTGCCCGGTCGCGACGTCGACCGGGCTGACATCGTTGGCGTTGGTGTTCACCACCCACGCCGTCGCGCCGCCCGGGGTGAAGGCGATCTGGTACGCGCCCGGGGCGGTGGGGATGAACGTGCCCGGCTTACCGGTCGCCGGATCGATGGGCGTGATGCCCGCCGAGCCGAAATCGGCCACGTAGATCACGCTGCCGTCCGGCGAGGTCCGGATGCCCTGTGGGCCGGCACCGACCGGGATCGTTGCCGTGACCGTGTAGCTGGACGTGTCGATGACCGACACCGTTGCGGATCCGCCGTTCGTCACGTACGCCTGGCTGCCGTTTTTGCTGAACGAGATGCCGAACGGTTGCGCTCCGACCGTGACGGTCTTGATGACCGTCCGGGTAGAAAGATCGACCACGCTGACCGTGCCGTCGCCCTGGTTGGCGACCCAGAGCTGGCTGCCGGCCGGGTTGATGGCCACCCGTTCGGCCTGGCTGCCGACCTTGACCGGGGGGCCGGCCGTGTTGGTCGCGACGTCGATGGGCTGCACGGTGCCGTCGCCGAAGTTGCTCACCCACACGGTTTTGCCATCCGGCGTGACCGCCAGGTCAGCGGCGACGCTGCCGACCGGCACCGTGGTCACGACCTGGTTGGTGGAGGTGTCGATGACCGTCACGTTGTTGCTGTTGTTGTTGGCGACGTAGAGCAGCTTGCCGTCGGGTGTGATCACCATGCCGTCCGGTCCGCTGCCGACCGTGACCGGCGGGCCGGCGATGTGGTCGCGCAGGTCGATCGGGGTCACCGTGCCGTCGCTGTAGTTGTCGACGTAGACGGTCTTGATCGACTGGCCCGGCTTGGCGACCGTGACCAGGATCGTGGTCTGCTGGATGACGGCGCCGTTGGCCGCCTTCGCGCTGAGCGTGACCTTGTAGTAGCCGGTGGGCATGGTGGCTGCCGGGGCGATGCTGGCGTGGGTGTTCGCGGTCTGCCCGGCGGGGGCGGTGACGGTCGCGGTGGCCGGGGTGACGGTCAGGCCCTTGGTCGCGGTGGCCGTCCAGGTGACTTTGGCCGGGGTCTTGCCCGCCGTGTTGCTGACCGCGATCGTGACCGGGGTCGTGCTGCCCGGGGCGACCCGGACCTGGGCTGGTGTGGCGGTCACATAGGCGGCGGTGGATGGCGGGAAGTGCACGGGGCCGGCGCCGAACGACGGCGGGGCGTCGCCGGGGCCGCTCCCCCAGGTCTTGTCGGGCGTGGCGGACAGGGTGAAGCCGAGTTGCTCCGGCTGGCCGGTCAGCATGACCCAGGGCCGCTGGGCAGGCTTCCCGTCCACGGTGAGCGCGGTCACGTAGGGACGGTTCGCGGCCGCCTGCGGAGCGTGGATCGTCAGGCTGTTGCGCCCGGCGTGGACCATGATGCTGGGGAACAGCGGGCTGCCTGCGACGAGCAGGGGAACGCCCGGGGTCTGCGGGTACAGGCCCATCGCGGCCCAGACATACCAGGAGCTCATCGCGCCCAGGTCGTCGTTGCCCGGCTCGCCACCTGGCGTGGCCGAGTACAGGCTGGTGAGGATGCGGCGCACGGTCTGCTGGGTCTTGTACGGGGCGCCGGCCGAGTCGTAGGCCCATGGGGTGTCCAGGCCGGGCTCGTTCCCTGCCCAGTAGTACGGCTCGTTCGGGCCGACGTTGAGCTGGGAGAACAGCGTGTCGAGCCGGGTGATCACGGCCTTGTCGCCGCCGATGCCGGTGAACAGGCCATGCAGGTTCTGCGGGACCATCCAGGTGTACTGGGCCGCGTTGCCCTCCTGGAAGCCGCTCTGGCCGAAACCGGCGTAACCCTCGCCCGGGCTGACCGGGAATGCGGTATGCACGTCGCGCGGCAAAATATAGCCGAATGCCGTGTCGAATATGTTGGTCCAGTTCTGGGACCGTGCCAGGAATTTCTTGACGATGGAGGTCTCGCCGGCGGTCTGCGCGAGCCGGGAGATGGCGAAGTCGGCCAGGGCGTATTCGAGGGTCTCGGAGGCGCCGTTGGGGAGCGGGCTGATGGAGTCGGCGGCGACGTTCGGGACATAGCCCTTTTGGCGGTACGCCTGGCCTTGCGGGCGCTCGACGTAGTAGCCCTGGCCGGGAGTTCCGGTGGCGTCGGCGCCGTGCACCATCGCGGCGACCGCCTGCTTGACGTTGAAGTCACGGCCGCCGAACGCGGCGATCTCGGCCAGGATCGGGTCGGCCGCGTCGCCGTTCATCACGCCGGTGTACCCCGCCGCGACCGGCCACTTGGGCAGCCAGCCGCCCTGCTGGCCGTCATTGAGCAGCGAGGTGGCCATGTCGCTGGCCTGGGCGGGGTCAAGAAGTGAGATCAGCGGGATCTCGCTGCGGTAGACGTCCCAGCCGGAGTAGTTGGCGTATTGGGCGTGGCCGGGCTTGACCCGGTGGACCTTGCCGTCGAAGCCCATGTACTGGCCGCCCGAGTCGCTGAACAGGTTCGGGTGCAGCAGGGCGTGGTACAACGCGGTGTAGAAGGTCTGGCGCTCGGCCAGGGTGCCACCGGCAATACTGATCTTGCTGAGCTGGCTGTTCCACTGGGCCTTGGCCTGGTCCGCGACATGCTTGAGGTTCCAGCTTCGCGCCCCGGCGGCGAGGTTCGCCATCGCTCCGTTGACACTGACGTAGGAGACGGCGACCTGCATCTTCACGATGGGGTTGGCCGTGGTATTGAAGCTGAGATAGCCGCCTGCGACGACGCCTCCGCCCTGAGTCCTGGTCTTTGCTGAGTGGGCGGCGATGCCAGGGTGGATGGATACCGGGGTGGGGGCGGGAACCTGGTGGCCATGGACCTGGATGCCGGTCGCGCCTGGGTGGGTTTGGACGGCCGCGGCGGACTGGCCGCCCCAGGTGCCTGAACCGGTGAACGGGCGGTTGAATCTGGCCGCGAAGTAGACGGTGTAAGAATCGGGCTGGCCGCAGAAGTGGCCGCTGGTGACCGAGCCGGTGACCTCGGTGTTACCGTGCGTGGCAAAGGTCGCGGCCGAGCCGCCGTTCGCCGAGTCGGCGACCTTCAGTACCACCCTGGCTTTCGTGGTGGGTGGGTAGGTGAACTTGGCCAGGCCGGTCCGGGCGGTCACCGTGATCTGGGTTTGGATGGTGTGCTTTGTGGTGCCTAGCGTGACCGCGTAGTAACCGGGGTGTGCCTGCTCGCCGGCGTGGGTGAACGATTCGTTCAGCTCGCTGGGGTTGGTGGTCAGCGAGCCGGTGATGGGCAGCACCGGGAAGTCGCCGGCGATGCCGCAGCCGGGGCCGGACAGGTGGGTCAAACTGAAGCCGGTAATAGAGGTGTCGGTGTAGTTGTAGCCTCCGCCGGGTGGGCGGGACGGGGTGTCCGGGCTCCACTGCACCATGCCGAAGGGGACGTCGGCGCCGGGGAACGTGTCGACCTGGCCGACGACCGTGCCGCCGCTGCCGGTGCCCACGAACGGGTTGACCAGGGCGGCCGGGTCGGTTACCGGCTTGGTTGTGGTGCTGGCGGCGGCCTGCGCGGTGGCCGGGGTGAGGGTGAGGGCGGCGGCCAGGGCGGCGCAGGTGGCTGCGGCGGGCCAGCGCGGGTGGGTTCTCCGGCGTTCCATCGGGCGCCTCCGGGTCTGGGGCTGCGGGGCCCCGGAGCTGACAACGATGTCAAACCCCATGCGTAACGAAAGAATGGTGGGAGCGCAAGAGGCAGAGCGGATCTGGGCACCGGTACGGGGCCTCGGTGGTGCCAGCGCAGCGTTCAGCGGGCGGCGGTCAGGAGGTCGCGCTGGTGGCGCTGGCACCAGTGGCGCGCTCTGGTGGTCGGGGCGGCGACGTTGCGCCAGTGGTCGGCGAAACCCTTGTGGCCTGCGGCGGCGGCTTCGGTGACGATCGCATAGGTCCAGTCGTGGTTGGCGACGATCGCCTCGGCCACCTCACGGCGTTCGGGGCGGGTCAGACCGTAGGCGTCCATGAAGATCCGGAATCGCTCCAGGGAGCGGCCCTGGCGGCAGTCGGTGATGTCGCGGTCGTCCTGGAGCGGCGCCCAGGAACGGGCCGCAGCCGCGATGTCCCAGGTGGCGCTGCCGGGGCCGGCCAGGTCGAAGTCGATCAGTGCGACGGCCCGGCCGTCGCGGAACACCAGGTTGGCCGGGTGGACGTCGTTGTGGCTGACCAGGCCGGTGCGGAACCGGGCGGGGACCGGCCGGGGCCAATGGTAGAGGGCCGGATCGAAGGACGCCACGGCCTGGTGATACTCGCGGAGCAGCTGGGCCACGCTGATCAGGGCGGCGTCGGTGAGGGTGACGGCCGGCAGTGGCGGGACGGCGGCCTGGCCGTCGATGTAGGTCAGCGTCTCGGTGACCGGGTTGACCGACAGTACCCGGGGGGCGCCGGCGAAGCCTGCCGCCGACAGGTGAGCGAGCAGCGCATGGGTGGCAGGCCAGCACGGCGCAGCCGGCCGCACGACGGTGTCGCCGACGCGGATGACCAGGCCACGGTTGGCCGTCGCGCCCGGCAGCAGGTCACCGGGCACGGCGCTGCCCGGCAGCAGGTCACCGGGCAGAGGGCGCGCTGGCCCGGGAGCTCGCCGGCTGGGGATCGCCGGCCATGCCGAGCAGGGCGCGGGCGAGGCTCGCGTGCGTGACCAGACCATGGACCATCGCTCCTCGGATCGCGGCACAGACCGCCGGGGCCTTGGGTACGCCGTAGGCGACGGAGAGAACGAACGGGATCCGCTCAAGCGCCGCACCGGGCGTAGTGATCATGCGGCTGTCCAGCGGCGTCTCGACGGGCCGGCCTTCCTCACTGATGAACACCCCGGCCAGTTCGGCGCACACCCCCAGCCTGGCCAGGGCTTCGCGTTCGGCCGGGGTGACCGCGTCGTAGATCGTCGACAGGCCCGGCGCCCAGGCGCCGACGGCGACCACGGCCATTGTGACGGACGGCACCAGCGCGAACGCCCCGGCGATGTCTGCCTGACGGCGTATCGCGGCGGCGGTCTGTGCATCGTCAAGAAGCATCGGCGCGTAGAAGACGTGCGCCGGGCCACCCCCGACGCGGGCGACGGCGCGGACGAGGTCAAGCAGATCCCGGCCGTCGGGCGGCGGCACCGCACCGGTGAGCTGCACGATCGGGCAGGGCGGCAGCTCGGTCAGTGCCGCCGTCAGCCCGCTGAGCGTGCGTGACCAGGACATGCCGAGCACGTCACCGGGGCTGATCAGGTCCATCAGCGCCTGCCCGGCCGCCTCACCCAGGCGGCGGCGCAGCGCGGGCTCGTCGTCGTCGGGGAAGTTGAACACGAACGCGTGCTTGAGCCCAAAGGCCGAGCACAGCTCCGCCGACAGGCCGGCGTCCAGGTTTCCGCCGGGCAGCCCGATCTCGATGCGCACCATCCCGGTCTCCCGGGCGGAGTTGAGCAGCCGGGCGACCCGGAACCGGCTGATGCCCAGCTGGTCGGCGATTTCGACCTTGGAGACGCCCTCGATATAGAACTGCCGCGCCACCCGTGCGGCAAGGACGACCTCGGACGGCCGGTCGGCCGACAACCCGGGCATCTGCCTCCTTCACGTTCAATATCCGCGCTCATTTGAGCGGCTTAATCTCATAATTCCAGTTTCTGTTGAATTTGGCCAGCGAACCGCACCACGGACCGGTGGCGGCCGGTTTGCCAGGTTGGCAACAAGGCTTGCTTAACCGGGCCGGCGCCGGCAAAGTGGTCGCGATGGGGACCGCCTGGAAGAACCGGAGACGACCGTGAGCCATGACCATGATGCCGGCGATTTCGCCAGCCACTTCACCCAGGAGTTCTGGGATGACCGTTACGGTTCGACCGAGCGGTACTGGAGTGGGCAACCCAACGCGCAGCTCGTCAGCCAGGTGGACGGCCTGACCCCGGGCGAGGCGCTGGACGCGGGCTGCGGCGAGGGTGCCGATGCCATCTGGCTGGCGTCCCGGGGCTGGACCGTCACCGGCGTGGACGTGTCCCCGGTCGGCCTGGAGCGGGCAGCCGGGCACGCCGCCGACCAGGGCGAGCAGGTCGCCGGGCGGATCACCTGGCGGCAGGAGGATCTGCTGACCTGGGTTCCAGAGCCGGAGCGGTTCGACCTGGTCACGGCCTCGTACATGCACCTGCCCGGTGAGGCTTTCGAGCGGTTCCAGCGCCGGCTGGCCGCCGCCGTACGGCCGGGCGGCACGCTGCTCATGGTCACGCACCATCCCGACGACCTGCACGCCAACGTCGGGCGCACCGGGGATGCCCGCATGTTCCCTTCCGCCGAAGACCTGGCCGCCGCGCTCGACCCCGGCGTCTGGAAGATCGTCGTGGCTTCGTCCTTCCCACGGCCGGCCACCGACCTGGACGGTCAGCCCACGCACGTCAGGGACGTTGTGCTCCGGGCGGCCCGCGGCTGAACCTCAGCGACGCAGGATCAGGCGCATGGTCGTGGTCTTGCCGGCACCGTTCGGGCCGAGAAAACCAGTCACCATGCCGGGACGGACCGTAAAGCTGAGATCGCCGACCGCGACGGTGGCACCGTAACGCTTGGTCAGTCCACGTGCCTCGATCATCGGGCATTCTCCCTGGTTAGCGTGATTCGCGTTGACAATCACGCTACGGAGAGAGATCACCCACCAGCAGCCGGCTGCCACCCATCTTCGGGTGGGGGCTATCCCCTGCAACCGCTGGGCCACGCCAGGCGGTTGGCGTCAGGCGGCGTCGAATTCGCCGGCCGTGTCCAGGTTCTGCTGTTCGCCGGTCTCCGGCTCGTCCGCCACGAGGTCTTCCAGGCCGTAGCGCTCGACGTGCTCGGGGTCGTCGAGGCTGATCGGCCGGATGCCCTCGGCGGTCAGGCGCTCGTTGATCTCGTCAAGGTGGTCGTGGACGAGCTGCTTCTCCGCGTCGGTGGTCTTGCCCTTGTGTGGCTTGCCCGCGTGCTCCAGGGTGGCGTAGTTGACCCGGCTCTCGCGGGACGTGCCTGCCGTGGCGGCCCGGGCCGCGCGCTTGGCCGGGCGGGCGCTGGCCAGCAGCTCGCTCATCGGCTTGTCGGTGGCCAGCCGGCCGAACGCATCGACGTCCATGGCCACCCGGTGCGGCTGATCGTCGTCGGGGAAGTAGAGGTCGACGACGGCGACCTGCACGCCCTCCTTCTCGATCCTCGTGGCCTCGTCGGCCAGGGCTTCGATCTCAACCGGGCTGTCGCCGAGCTCGGGGTGCTCGTGAATCACGATGCGCGCAAGGGCGCTGTCGTCCAGAATGAGCTGGCCACTGAGGTCGCTGAAGCGGACGGTCTTCTGGCCCACGGGGTCGTCCTCCATCGTCATGGTGAAGCGTGCCAGCGGCACGGTCTCGGTGTGCTGCCGCCATCACAGGCTCGAACGCGACTACCATGTCGTACCTGGTACCCACTGTCAAACATGTGTTTGACCTTTATCGCACGTGTCGCCTGCCATGCGTTGGTGTTTTCGACCCGGTATGAGCCGTGACCAGCGACTTGCGCGGGGCAACCGCGTGTAAAGTCTGGCTAGGAATGGCACTCATACGTTGGGAGTCTGCGTGGGGTCTCACGGCGACGGCGGCCGGCAGTTCGACGCGAAGTTCATGGGAGCGCGGACATCCTCGTTCGCGGATTTTCTCACCTCCTACGCCCCTGAACTGCTACCCGGCCAGCAGCCGCTGCAGGCCCGGCGGACCGGCGGCGACGCTGCGGTGAGCGGGCCGCACCCCACCGGCCAGCCCGCCCTCGAATTCGAGCATGGCACCACGATCGTCGCGGCGAAGTTCGCCGACGGCGTGGTGCTGGCGGGCGACCGCCGGGCGACCATGGGCAGCATGATCTCCAAGCGGGACGTCGAGAAGGTGTTCCGCAGCGACGAGTTCTCGGCCGTGGGCATCGCGGGCGTGTGGAGCGCGGCGCTTGACATGGTGCGGCTGTTCCAGGTGGAGCTGGAGCACTACGAGAAGATGGAGGGCCGGCCGCTGTCCCTGGACGGCAAGGCCAACCGGCTCGCCACGCTGATCCGGGGGAACCTGGGTGCGGCCATGCAAGGCCTGGCGGTGGTCCCGGTGTTCGTCGGCTATGACGAGGACGAGGAGACCGGGCGGATCTTCAGCTACGACGTGGCCGGTGGCCCGTCGGAGGAACGCCACTTCTACTCCATCGGCTCCGGTTCGATCTTCGCCCGGGGCTCGCTGAAGAAGCTGTACACCAGCGGCATGGCCAGGCGGGAGGCCATCCTGGCCTGTGTGCAGGCACTCTACGACGCCGCCGACGACGACTCGGCGACCGGCGGCCCGGACCTGCCCCGGCAGCTCTTCCCCATCATCGCCACCGTGACCGCCGACGGCTTCAGCCGGGTGACCCCCGAGGACGCCGCCGAGTTCGCGCGCACGGTCGTCGAGGGCCGGATGACCGCCCCGGACGGACCGACCGCTCCGCTCAGCTAGGGCCTCCGTGACCGGCTAACGCCGGCCTGGCGGACCCTTCCCCGCCCGCCCTTGCTCACAGGGCCTGGTGGCACATGGCGCGCGTCCTGGCTGGACCGCCCCGCCCGGGCTGGTTCGCACCTCTTGGTCTTGACGGAACGTTTCGGATAGATTACGCTCCGAATTAATTCTATTAAGAAACTTTCTTAATAGATTGTTCCGGCTCGCCCGCCGGGAAACGCCCGGCTTGAGGCCCGGGAGGACCCCATGCGTTACCGGCTCTCCGCATTCGCCGCGACCGCCGCCGCCCTGCTGACCAGCGCGGCC
>Ga0070730_10004648_pt1 | contig 11978 bp, 12 predicted proteins | sample Coa_R1_3_FD_66447 | JGI IMG/M metagenome (GOLD analysis project Ga0070730, IMG submission 66447) | Surface soil microbial communities from Centralia Pennsylvania, which are recovering from an underground coalmine fire - Coalmine... | ecosystem: Environmental > Terrestrial > Soil > Unclassified ... | reverse complement strand
CCGGCAGGTGCCCTATAAGCGGATCGACCTGATTGTTGCGGCTTGTAGCCGCCTGGGCGTGCCGCTCACCGTTATTGGCCGCGGGCCGGAGCATGAACGGCTCGTGCGCATGGCCGGGCCGACCATCACTTTTCCAAAAGACGTGAGCGACGCCGAAATGGTCGGTTATTTTGCCGAAGCCGAAGCGTTTTTATTTGCCGCCTACGAAGATTTTGGCGTCACGCCGGTGGAAGCGCTCGCCGCAGGAACGCCGGTCATCGCCTACAAAGCCGGGGGGGCGCTCGACTACGTGCACGAGGGCAAAACCGGCCTGTTTTTTGCCGAGCAGACCGTTGCTGCGCTCTGTGAGGCCATCCAACGCTTTGACCCCAAAAAATTCGACCCGCTCCTCATTCGCAGCACAGCCGAAGCCTTTGCGCCAGAGATCTTCCGTCAGCGCATGGATGCTTTCATCCGCAGACGCATGAAATCCCGAAAGACGAAAAATTAAAGATATTCGCTCTCGCCGGCTTCGGTCAGGCGCGCCTGCAGGTCTTTGATTTTCTCGATTTTATTCTTGGGCACGATAAGCAGCACGTCGTCGGTATCGACAATCACCAGGTCATCTACCCCGGCAACGGCGATCAGCTTTTGCTGGTTGCTCGTTTTAACAAGCGTACGCGTAGTGTCGATAGCCAGCACGTGCCCGTCTTCGTAATTTTCCTGCCCGTCGGCAAAAAAACTGTACACCGAACCCCAGGTGCCAATATCCGTCCACTTAAACGGCAGCAATATAACTTGGCCGTTGCCACTGTCAAACACGTGGCGCGTCACGTCTTCGGTGGGGCCTTTCTCCATCTTTTGGTACACCCGCTCAATAAGCGCGTCCTCGCCAGGTTTGTGCAGCCCGGCTTTTATTTGCATGAGCGCGTCGTACCAATCCGGCCGGTGCTGCTTGTAGGCTTCAAGCATCAGCTCGGGGTACCAGCAGTAGTGGTTGCAGTGGATCACCACCCGAAAGTTGTCCACCAGCCGCTTTGTTTCTTTGTAGCTGCTGCCGCGGTACAAAAATTCCTCGATGCCATAGGCCTCCTGGCCGGAATCTTGAATGCGGTCGGACAGCTTCAGATAATCGACGCCCATATTGGCTTCGGTGGCCTTAATGCCGCCGGTAATGAGCTTTTTGTCGCGCGTAACCAACTTCTCGGCGTCGGCAATCATCTGCAAAAAATTCTTTTCGGGCCGGCGGATGCAGTCGGATTGAATCAGAAAAAACGGCTCGTCGGGATGCAGCACGCTCAGCTTCAAAAACGCCAAACCTTCGGCCGGGCCGCGGTCCTTGGCAATGTCTGGCTCAATAATGTAATTTTTGAGCGGGATCTGTGGCGACTGCTCGGAAACGTATTTGATAAACTTGCGCTTAGTGGAAATGTAGATATCTTCGGGTGGAAACTTTTTAAGCAACGTCTGGATATTTTCCACGTACGACGACGTGTCGCCGATGATCGGCTGGAACTGCTTGGGCTTGTCGCTGCGCGAATACGGCCACACCTTCGTACCCTGCCCGCCAGCAACCACGATAATTTTCATGCCATTACACTATAGCAGACCCGACGCTGCGCGAAAGCAATTTGTAGTAGTATGTACTACGCTGCTACAATAAAAGTGTTGCATTGGGAGGCAACATACAGTAGAAAGGAGGGTGCTATGAGTGCCGACTGGAACAATGCCAAAGCAAAAGCGCAGGCCATCCGCAAAAAGTACGCCCTTACTTCCCCCCTGGTAAACTTGTCTGAAATCGCTTCGAACGAGGGTATCGAAATTGTGTACTTCATGCCCAACGAAAAGACCGACCAAATATCCGGCTTGTTCGACAAACAGCAACGGAAGATTTTTCTAAACGCCGAGGAACCGGCCGCCCGGCAAAGTTTTACCCTGGCGCATGAGCTGGGTCATTACTTTTTAGACCATAAATCAAACGAATATGGCGTGTACCGCCGCGACTCACTGTACGCCGAAAGCAAACCAGAAAAGGAGCAAGAGGCAGACTGTTTTGCTGCAGAGCTGTTGATGCCGGCGGAGCTTATCGCCAAGGTAAAAGCAAAATACGGCCTCACCGACGACAATACATCGGCGCTCGCCCACCTGTTTGGCGTTTCGCCGTCGGCCATGCGCTACCGGCTCAAGAGTTTAGGACATGGGCGAGACGACTAACGGTGAAACGGCCGGCAACAACTTAGAACAAGAACGCCACGCGGCTTTCGAGACATTCCGCGACGTACTGCTGCCCGCCGACAATTCTAACGAAATCGCCGAAAAGAACGAAAAACAGCGGGACTGGGATGCCGAAAACGAGCAGATCAGCCTGGAAAACCGTCAGGAAAAGCAAGAACTTCGGCGGCTGTGGAATCGCATTTTGATGTACCTGGTGGTCGCAGGATTCTTTTTTAGCTACGCGCTCATTATTTTAATCGGCTTTGGCGTGATGCGGTTTGCCAACAACGCGTTCGCCGTGCCGTCGGTCGTCGCCGCCGGCATCGTCGAAACCTACGGCCTCGCGAAGCTGGCCATCAAATATTTCTTTAGCGAAGATGGCCACGCGCCGACCAAGAGAAACAGGCGGCCGTAAGTAGCATTGACACCAGCAGTAAGCCGGGCTACGCTGGATGCAGCTAGTGCTCGCCAGCATTAGTTGAGAAGCATAAACGTAAGCAAAGGAGTAATCCCCGTGGATGCTATCAACAACATATTCAAGGCGTACGATGTACGCGGGCGGGTCGGCAGCGAATTGACTGCCGATGTTGCTCATAAAATTGGCCAGGCGTTTGCCAATTGGCTGCCAACAGAGGGGCCGGTGGCCGTAGGGCGCGATATGCGACCCGATTCTGCCGAACTGGCCGCCGCGGCTATTGAAGGCATTCGCGCGGCCGGGCGCGACGTACAGGACATCGGCGAGGTAACTTCCGACATGATTTATTTCGCGGTCGGCAGCGGTAAACTCGCCGGCGGCATGATGATAACCGCCAGCCACAACCCCGGCGAATATAACGGCATTAAACTGTGCCGTGAGGAGGCTCGGCCAGTAGGCGAAGCAACCGGGTTGTATGAAATCCGTGACCGCATTATTGCCGGCAAGTTCCAGACTGCCAAGCAGCCCGGCACCGTAACGCAAACCGACATCACCGAAGCCTGGATACAGCACGCGCTATCGTTCATCGACGCAAACAAGCTGAAAGAACTGAAAATCGCTGTCGATGCCGGCAACGGCATGGCTGGCAAGATCTTCCCGGAACTCGAGCCGTACGTGCCGTTTGAAGTAACTGAGCTGTATTTTGACCTGGATGGCACTTTTCCCAACCACATTGCCAACCCGCTGGAAGCGAAGAATCTGATTGACCTGCAAAAAGCCATACAAGAACATGGCTGCGACGCCGGCGTGGCCTTTGACGGCGATGGCGACCGTGCCGTGCTACTGGACGAAAATGGCGAACCCCTTTCCGGCACCGTGCTCACTGCCCTACTCGCCCAGTATTTTTTGCAACAACACCCCGGCGAAACTATCCTGTTGAATGCTATTTGCGGCCAGGCCGCCAGCGAAATGGTAGAGAAGAGCGGTGGCACATGGGTACGCACGCGGGTTGGTCACTCTTTTATTAAGGGAAATATGCGCGAACATAACGCGGTATTTGCCGGCGAACACAGCGGCCATTATTACTTCCGCGACAACTACTGTGCCGACAGCGGACTTATTGCCGCCGTTATCGGTCTGTATATTTTGAGCACCAGCGGCAAGACACTCTCTGAACTCGTTGCACCGCTGCGCAAAGCATATCTGCAAATACCGGAAACAAACTTTGAGGTGGCCGACAAGCAAGGCACCATCGACCGCGTTGCCGTCGCCTTCCCGGAGAACGAACACGAAACGCTCGACGGCTTAACGATTCGGTTCGACGACCAGAGCTGGTGTAACGTCCGGCCCAGCAACACCGAACCCTTGCTGCGGCTAAACGCCGAAGCCAAAACCCAGGCACGGCTCGACGAGCTCGTCGCGCACATTACCAAACTTATCAACCGGGTGTAACCATGAAACTCAAATTTGTTTCACTCAACCTCTGGCGAGGGGGCATCTTAATGGAAGAGTTGCTAGACTTTTTGGAGCGCGAGCAGCCAGATATTTTGGTGGCGCAAGAAGTGCTCAACAGCGATGACCCGGCCACCCCTCAGCGTTACCGCTCTATCGAGGCGATCCAAAGCCGGATGCATTTTCCCGCTGTGGAATATGCAGAGGCATTTATAGACAATGAGCAAGGCCATCGTTTCCCGTCCGGCAATGCGACATTTTCGCGTTTTCCTATCGTCGAGCACCACATCATACCCTACGACGTACCCTACGGCGAACGTACAGAGCACAATCCTCAGGCTTGGGCTAATACACCGCGTAATTTGCAGCACACCGTCGTACAGGTAGATGACATCTTCTGGAATGTCTTCAATATGCACGGCATATGGGATCTGGTGGGCGAGCGCGCCAGCGACCGGCGCAAAAAAATGTGCCAAACCATTGCCGATGCTGTGCGCGGCAAAACGCATATATTACTAGCCGGAGATTCTAACCTCAAGCCGACGAATCCCGCGCTCAAACCCATAGACGAGTTGCTTACCTCAGTATTCGGGCAAGAGCTCACCACCAGCTTTAATATAAAGCGCAAAGATATGGTCAAATTTCCCGGCTACGGCACGGCAGTGGTGGACCTCATGTATGTCGGCCACGATGTGCGCGTGCTAGAGCACCATTGCCCGCAAGTAGATATTTCGGACCATCTGCCGCTTGTGGCAGTGGTCGAACCACTCACCAATGGAAAGGATACGGTAGAATAACAATATGAATATGCTTGTTACCGGTGGCGCAGGGTTTATTGGGTCGAACTTTGTGCATTACACCGTTAAAAATTTTCCCGACACCAAGGTAACGGTGCTGGATAAACTGACCTACGCGGGCAGCCGCGACAACCTGCGCGAGATTGCCGATAAAATTACGTTTGTGGAGGGCGACATTTGCGACCGGGCGCTCGTGGACGACCTCTTTAGCAAAAACGACGTGGTGGTGCACTTTGCGGCCGAGAGCCACAACGACAACTCGCTGCATAACCCGGAACCGTTCATCCACACCAACCTGGTCGGCACGTTCACCCTGCTGGAGGCGGCGCGGGCGCACGGCAACCGCTACCACCACATTTCTACCGACGAAGTGTATGGCGACCTGGAGCTGGACGACCCGCGCAAGTTCACTCCCACCACGCCGTACAATCCATCCAGCCCATATTCGTCCACCAAGGCCGGCTCGGACCACCTGGTGCGCGCCTGGGTGCGGTCGTTTGGGGTAAAGGCGACTATTTCCAACTGCTCTAACAACTACGGCCCCTACCAGCACGTAGAAAAGTTTATCCCGCGGCAAATTACCAATATTTTGACCGGCCAGCGGCCCAAATTGTACGGCGCCGGCGAGAATGTGCGCGACTGGATCCATGTAGACGACCACAACAGCGCCGTACACACCATTTTGCAAAAGGGCAAGATTGGCGAAACCTACCTGATTGGCGCCGACGGCGAAAAGAATAACAAAGACGTGCTGGAGCTCATTTTGGAGCTGATGGATCAGCCGAAGGACGCCTACGACCACGTGAACGACCGGCCTGGTCACGACTTGCGCTACGCCATCGACGCCAGCAAATTGCGGGACGAACTCGGCTGGTCGCCGCACTACACCAACTTCCGGGACGGCCTGGCCGCCACAATTGAGTGGTACAAGCAAAACGAATGGTGGTGGCGCCCGCAAAAAGACACTACCGAAGCAAAATATAAGGAGTTAGGACGGTAATATGGCAGTACCAACCACCGAATTCACCGCACACCAAACGGACATTCCGGGGCTTATCATTTTCGACGTGACCGACGTGGGGGATGAGCGCGGCTATTTCCAGGAAAAATACCAAAAAGCCAAGCTGGTCGCTGCCGGGATGTCGGAAGCATTCAACGTGGTGCAAAACAGCCTCAGTTATAACAAAGAGGCGGGGGTGACGCGCGGCTTCCACGCCGAGCCGTGGGACAAGTACATTTCGGTTGTCACCGGCCGGGTGTTTGCCGCCTACGTCGATCTGCGCAAAGGGCCGAACTTTGGCAAGCTCGTCACGGTAGAAATTACGCCCAACAAAGCAGTGTTTCTGCCGCAAGGGGTGGCGAACTCCTTCCAAACGCTGGAGCCCGACACCTATTACCTATACAGCGTCAATGCCCACTGGAGCGCCGACAACTACGACAAATATTGCTTTGCCAACCTGGCCGACCCGGATATTGGGGTCAAGTGGCCGATTGCGCTCGACCAAGCCATTTTGAGCGACCGCGACCGCAGCCACCCGATGCTTAAAGATGTGAAACCAATGGAGGTTTAGATGGACGACTCACGTATTCTCATTATTGGTGCCTATGGCCAGCTGGGCAAGGCTTTGCTGGCGAAGTATCCGAAGGCAACCCCTGTTGACCGCGACACCTTCGACATGACCGACTGGGAAAAAGTAAAAAATTACGACTGGTCGAAGGTCGACGTTATTATAAACGCCGCCGCCTACACCAACGTGGATGGCGCCGAAGCACCGGAAGGCCGCGAAGCCGCCTGGAAAGTAAACGCAACCGGCCCCGGCTACCTCAGCAAAATCGCCACCGAGCACGGCCTTACGCTGGTGCACGTATCCAGCGACTATGTGTTTGATGGCACACGCGACCCGCACACCGAGGACGAACCGTTCACCCCGCTGGGCGTCTACGGCCAAAGCAAAGCCGCCGGCGACCTGGCGGTGGGCATCACGCCCAAGCACTATATTTTGCGCACGACCTGGCTCATCGGCGACGGCCCCAACTTTGTGCGCACCATGCTCAACCTGGCCGAAAAAAACGTTTCGCCCACCGTTGTTGCCGACCAAGTCGGGCGGCTGACGTTTACGCACGCGCTGGTAGATGGCGTGGTAACGCTGCTCGAAAGCAAGGCCGAGTATGGCACCTACAACCTCACCAACGGCGGCGAACCGGCCAGCTGGGCGGACATTACGCGCACTATCTTTAAGGACTTGGGGCGTGACGACCTCACCGTTACCGACACCACCACCGAAGAATACTTCAAAAGCAAGCCAGGCGTGGCGCCGCGACCGCTCAAGAGCAGCATGGACCTCACTAAAATCGAAGCCACCGGGCTCAAACTGCCGGACTGGCGCGATGACCTCAAAAACTACATCGCAAAAGAGTTAGAACAATGACCGACGGGGGTCCGTACAAAATCGCCATCTTCCAACGCAAAGAGATCCGTAAACAGCTCCACGGTGGCGAATGGTGGTTTGTAATATCAGACGTTGTAGCGGCGCTGACCGACTCAACCGACCCAGCACGCTACGTCCGCGATTTACGCCATAACGATCCTGCGATACGAGAACTGTTTGAATCCGGCGGCGGCAAAGGGGCGTCGCAAATTTCGACGCCCCTTTCTCTTCCCTTTAATACTCCCGGTGGCAAACAGAAGCTACCTTGCTGGAACACCGAAGGTATCTTTCGGCTCATCCAATCCATTCCCAGCAAAAAGGCGGAACCGTTCAAGCGCTGGCTGGCACGTACCGGCTATGAACGCATACAGGAAATTGAAAATCCGGAACTCGCGCAAAAACGTATGAAGACGCTGTACCGCGCCAAAGGCTACAGCGAGGACTGGATTGAGCGCCGTGTCCGCGGCATTGCCATACGCGATGAACTAACCGATGAATGGCAGAAACGCGGCGTAACCGAACAGCGAGATTTTGCCATCTTAACGGCAGAGATATCCAGGGCTACTTTTGGCGTTACGCCAAGCGAATATAAAAAGCTCAAGGGCTTGAAACGCGAAAATCTCCGCGACCACATGAACGATCTGGAGCTCTTGTTTACACAGCTTGGCGAGGCCGCGACTACCGAAATTGCCCGCACCGATAATGCACGTGGAATGGATGATAATCGCGGCGCTGCACACCGCGGCGGTAGCATTGCCGGAACCGCCCGCAAACAGCTGGAAAGCGAAACAGGACGGAGCGTTATCAGCGAACACAATTATCTACAAAACAAGTCTTATAGCAAGAAAAAGGAGATTTCAAAATGAAAGGTATTATTTTAGCCGGCGGCTCCGGCTCACGACTGTATCCCATCACCAAAGGTATCTCCAAGCAGCTGATGCCCATTTACGACAAGCCGATGATTTACTACCCGCTCAGCACGCTCATGATGGCCGGCATCCGCGAGATTCTCATCATTACCACGCCGGAAGATTCCCAATCGTTCCAGCGGCTGCTGGGCGACGGCGCGCAGCTCGGCTGCCAGTTTAGCTACGCCGTGCAGCCGCAGCCGAACGGCCTGGCCGAAGCGTTTATTATTGGCGCGGACTTCATCGGCACCGACAAAGTCGCGCTAGTGCTGGGCGACAACATCTTTTACGGCCACGGCTTTGGCAACAGCCTCAAACGCTGCACCAACCCCGACGGCGGCATTGTATTCGCCTACCAGGTGGCCGACCCCGAACGCTACGGTGTGGTAGAATTTGACGCCAGCCGCACCGCCATTTCCATAGAAGAAAAACCGGCTCAGCCCAAGTCGAACTACGCCGTCGTGGGCCTGTACTTTTACGACAACGATGTGGTGAACATTGCCAAAAATATCCAGCCCAGTGACCGCGGCGAGCTGGAAATTACCGCGGTGAACGAAGAATACTTAAAGCGCGGCAAACTCAAAGTGCAAAGCATGGGCCGCGGCTCGGCCTGGCTGGACACCGGCACGTTCAGCTCAATGAACGACGCCGCCCAATTCGTTGAGGTTATCGAAAAACGCACCGGCTTCAAGATTGGCTGCATCGAAGAAGTCGCCTGGCAGGAACACTTCATCGACGACAACCGCTTACGCGAGCTCGCTGGCGAACTCACTAAGAGCGGGTATGGGCATTACTTGATCCGGCTATTGGAGCGCTAGTCCTAAGCGGCTGGTTCCGCAGTCATCTGGTGTAACATAATATCGGTGATGTCCAGCTTAATCTGATTATCCATAATAACTTGTAAGTCACGAGGATTAAACGTCGTGCCGGTTTCTGCCATGATCAGACCGGCTAACCGATCTTCCACGCGGTGGCCAATCTCGCGCTGTGCTTCGTATGCCGTACGTCCGCCAAAATACTTGCGGCCTTCTTCGTTTAACGCCGTGTATCGTTCGTTGTGCTCGTTTTTAGTCATGCGGCGGTCGAGATCGTTGCCGGATTCATCGGCAGGAGTCGCCCAGTAAAATTCAACGGTGCTATCATCAATAAGATGCATGGCTAAGCACATCTTGTCAAAGTCAGTGAGTTCCTCATCCGGCTTGGCAAGAATCTCTTCCATTTCAAGCAAGGATTCGTGGGCTACCGAACCCGCAATATCCATCACTTCAGTACTGAACCGGCCGCTTCTTTCCCAAGAGTCTCGCGCGGCGGCTTGGGCAGCATCGTAACTTTCCCAACTAGGTCCCCGCTCCAGCATCATAACTACCTCTCGGCCCTTAAAAGAATCGTGCAGCAGGGCGGCTTTTTCCAGTGTATAGATTGCATCCTCGCTCAAGCCTAGCAAACCACCGATTACACGAGCACGGGCGGCCTCCACCATGCAGTGTTGTATCGACGGCTTGGCGCGTATTTCCCGCGTTTCCTCTCCCACAGCGGCTAACAATACATCAAACTGTCCGTTATCGTGATGCATCTGCCACGCATCTTTGTGACGCAGCGCTGCGCCAGCAAAATATGCCACGCGAGCCCGACACCATTCCGGCTGCGTTTCGTCAATTTCTATTGGTCTACTCTCTATTATCCCTACAGACATAAGGTTTACTTTATCATATATGGACAAAAACACAAGGTAGTCGGAAGATAGGACACGTCCATCATTTTACTAATACCTAAAAACATGCTAATATTACTCTCTAGTGAAATCTCCTTTCTCTCTGAGCGCACTTGAACAACAGGGCGCCTACGATCTTGCAGTTAGAGCCGCCAAGTACTAATATACTTGACTAATCAACACTTCTTTCAGACGAGTTAGGCGGTCTACTTCTTCTTTATATCATTCTTGGGTACGGATAGAATTTTGCGTAAGGCGTTGTTGAATTTTTCCATTGGGCTGCCAGGCTTTGGTGAAGAAAGGTTGCTCTTACTTTCTTTGGGCTTCTCGGATGCTGGGCTTTGATCGGCTCGTTGTTTAGGCATATTTAGACCTCAAGATGCTCATAGCGTATTAACCAGGGCAGCCTCCCAGAATCATGGGCTTGTTGATAGGCTGCACTAATCTGGTCGGCATAGCCGTTATAGCGCGCTACTAATTGTTGTCGCACCATAGGGTCAAGCGACAGCGCGTTATCGTCCTCCTTAAGCCGGTAGCCAATCTTGTCCACGATAGCCATGCGTACCCTTGTTGCAAGATCAAGCGTGGCTGCATCGGCGTTATAGGAATGGGCTGAAGGGTTTTCGACTTCAGGGACAGGCTTGCCAGCCCATGGCCGACCTTCCGTTTTTGTGCCTTCTCGAATTGAACGCATGACCCCAACCATGGCCGCCGTAGACGCCTCAACTGTCGGCTGATGTGCTATCAGTGAGTCAAGAACCTTTGGATCGTCATCTACGACTATCAGACTATGTGGAGTGCCACCGAATACCTCATCCTGTTCAGATGTGCTCATGGCGGCTAACTCTGTCATAAAGTCACCTTTTGGAGCCTTTGTGAGCCAAATCTGCGAAAAGGGCAAGGATTCGCCCGCAGCAGCTTGCACCTGCATTAACTCAAGGATTTTTGTAAGTTGAAAAGGCGGTTCGCCATAGGTGAAAGCACCCACATTAACTTTTTCCTGGCCACCTACAGGCCGCCCAAGAGCAGTAATAGATTCCACAGCGCCTACATAGCTAGGTGATTGCACCATAGAAACCCTAAAGACTTCTTCCATGCCGCGAGACCAGGGTATTAGACTTCTGTGTACGAATTTACTGCCTTCAAAATGGAATGGATCGCCCTCTTGTCTGGCTTCGCCCACTCCGGATTGCTCCTGTTTAATTCTCGTCAGTTGAGCCTCCATGTCCGATACCGCTTGCTGTGCTTCGTCTGGACTGAGGCCTTTCAAGCGGTCAGTCATCCAGCTCGCTGAAGCAACGTGAGCATTGACGTGATATGTGTCTTCACCATTTTCTTGCCAGCGGGAAAACTTGTCAGTCACATCTAAGACTCGCCTATAGATTGCTGGATCGAGATCAAAACCCAGTTCCTGGGTGACATGGTTCGTGTAGGCTTCCAGGCGCGCCTCTTTGGCCTTGGAGTAGGCTATTGTTGTATCGTCGAGATCAAAGAACGCCCAGTCATTTCCGGCTACGGCGGGCTCGCCTTTGAGATCGATAACAAACCCTAGTTCACCAACGGGCCTAATCTCGTATCCTGCACCCAAGAGTTCGCTGTGGTGCTTCAAAAGTGCGTCGAGTTTTCTCGCCTCAACAGTGGTCGGCGTTTCGGCGGTTTCCGGTATAGGCTCTCGTTGGGAGTCGGAGGTTAAGTCTGGGGTGGCAGCCATCTCACGATACTGGGCTGCTCCTTCGCCGAGGTCTTCTATAGTCCCGCGACGCGCTTCAGGAGGAATCCCATTGTTCATATAGGGTAAAGTGTTCTCTGTCATCAGTTTAAGGTTATCATAATCTTTAATTTTTAAGATATTCTCCCGTAGCGGAGTTGCTTAAACCAAACCTATTTCCCTTCGGCAAATAGGTGACTTTCGTTTGAGTACAAACGAAAGTTCTATAAAGGCTAGCAGAAGCTCTACGCCTGTTCCCAAATATCCTTCGCCAGCAAGCCATGCTCTTTCAATTTGTCGGCCGTCGTAAATCGCACCCTCGGTCGCTCCACCTCGTCATCTTCCCAATACCAAGCATCAGCAAC
>Ga0070730_10004646_pt1 | contig 11980 bp, 13 predicted proteins | sample Coa_R1_3_FD_66447 | JGI IMG/M metagenome (GOLD analysis project Ga0070730, IMG submission 66447) | Surface soil microbial communities from Centralia Pennsylvania, which are recovering from an underground coalmine fire - Coalmine... | ecosystem: Environmental > Terrestrial > Soil > Unclassified ... | reverse complement strand
GGGGGTGGGCCCGGGGTACCCCAGACAACATAAGCGTCGCCGGGTCGCCGCCCCACTGGCGGAACAGCGGGATCAGCACCGCACCCACCGGGGCGGCCATGGTCCAGCCCCACCGTTGATCGCGCCATACCGCCCAGGCGGCCGCTCCAACGCCTACCCCCGCGCCAACAATCACGCCCCCGAAGAATGGCCGGGGGATATCCCGCTCCCGGCGGGTGGCGAACGCCAGAAGACGATGCGCTCCACCCCCACCCCGACTGCGACCAGCGCGGTTAGGCCGAGCAGCGTCGTCGCAATCTTGTTCATCTGTCTCGGAGCTAGCCCCAAACGGGTGTCTGCCATGGTACGCGGCTGACTGGCTCATCCCGCGACGATGACCACGGGCCCTCGCCGTCACCCCGGCCGCTGCTTGCGTGGTGGCACCGGGGTCGTTGAGTCCTCTCACCCTGCCTCTAAAGGACCGGAGAACGGGCGGATCGCCTCCCAGGCCGCGCGCACCCAGGGGCGGGGCTGTCGTCGGGCGGCAAGACCGGGGCGGCCTCCGTTTCTGTTCGGCCGTCAAAGCCGGCCTGCTCCCGTGTCCCGCCGGTCCACCTCTCGATCGACACGCCACCACTCAGCATGGTGTTGCATCGACCGGTTGAACCCGCCGGTCCTTTCGGCGCACTCGAGTCAGTCGACCGTCGGGCAGTTCCGGCCGCGCCCGGCCGCCGCAGTCCCGCCGCAGGTGGCGAGGCGCATTCTCGGTGAGTGAACCAGCCTGCTGCCGATGAGGAACGGTCGAGGACACCTCGCAGGCTGCTGGGCTCGTATCAACTTCTCGTCGTTCGCCACGCTGCTCGGGTTTGTCAGGCTGATCCTCGGCTTGGTGATCGCGATCGACCTACCGGGGGCGCCGGACCCATACGTCGTTGCCAACCTCTCGCCCCTCGTGGTTCCGACCCTCGTGATCGGGCTGGTCACGCTGGCTCTTCAGCTACGGGGTGGCTGGCTGGCCGTGGTGGGGATCTTGGACTTCATCGTTGGGGACGCATACCTGCTGACGACCATCGGCTCCTTCCACTACCGGAGTCCCCTCCCCGGCCCGAGCTCCTTCAAGGTCATCGGCCTGGGCGTGTTGCTGGGGGCCTTCCGGCCGCTGTCGGGGTCGGTTTCGCGTCGTCTGGATCGACGGTGGCAGGGTGATCCCCGTCTCCCTCCTCACCCCAGCTGTCTTGGTGACCATCACGTTCATCAGTATGATCATCTCTCGATGAGGGACCGTATGGGACCCCGAGGTCACTGGGCTGGTACCAGTTCTCGTGGTCGCCAGGCTGGAAAGGCTTCGAGGTCCTCCTGGTGGATGAGCGGCCCGCATCTGGGCTTCGGACGCTAGCGGATGAGCATGACTCGCGGGGCGGTGGTCGTGGCTCTGTTGACCTTGCTGGCGACCGCGTGCGGATCGAGCGCACCCACCCCGTCGCCCGGCGTCCCATCAGCGTCCCGGTCGTCATCGACCTCGTTGACCACTCCCACCCCGACCGAATCGCCAACCGGAGGTGCTCGCCCCGAGCTGCCCGTGTCGAGCAACGCCACCTTCAACCTGCTGCCCGTCCCTCAACCCACACACTTCGTGTCGCAGATCACGTGCAGCGGGTCGATCGGCGTCTCCGATCCAGTGGCGATCGTTCAGCTCCATGCGGCGGTCGCGTACACCGGGAAGTATGTGTTGCGCGACTACGCGAACCCGCTCAACCCCAGAACCGCGTGTCAACTTCCGGGACCCTCAACGATGCTGGCGGTAGGCCTGCAGCTCATCGACGCCCGCCACCTGGTGATTCCCTTCGACCTTGCGACCTACGCCGTCGTCGACCTTCCCGAAGTGCGCTACCACTGGTTCCGGCTGCCGGTGGCGCCCTCGACGCTCCCCATGTTCATCGCGGTCGGACCGCATCTCGACCAGGTCCTGTGGCTGAGGCCCGACCAGGCCAACGGCGGCACCGACCAGGTCCACGTCACGACGAGTGGCGGCGATCGGGTCGTCGCCTCGCTGCCCAACCCGCACGAGGGCCGCTGCGGCAGTCCCGACGACTCGGCCCTGGGCGCCTACACGCACTCGGGCGCCCGTCTGTTCGTCCTCGACCAGCCGATTCCGAACCTCAACAGCCTTATGGTGGTCGAGGGCGAAACGCCGGTGCTATCGCTGCTGCCCCCAACCGCTACGGCGGGATGGCCTCGCGGCGGGCAGCCGGAGATGGCGGTCTGGTCACCGACCTCGGAGACGCTGTATTACCGCCAGGCCGGCGACGTGTGGAGATGGACCCCAGGCGCAGGTCCGCGGCGCTTCCTCCGAGGCGTGAACTGGCTGAATCCGACGATCGCCCCCGATGGACGCCATCTGGCTTACGCGGTTCTCCGTCCGGATGGAGTGCTTCATGACGTCTACCTCATCGACCTCGCGCAGGGTGCCAGCCCGCGCTTGATCGGCAACGGGCCTCGCACCCTGCCGGTGTTCCTGACCTCGACCGACCTGTGGTTCAAGACCGAAAGCGCGGGCATCTGCGGCCCCGGCGGCAACCAGCCGCTCATCTACGACATCACCGATGGTTCCGAGCTGCCCAGCATCATCGACGACGTCATCGCCGCGTGGCCAGCCACGAGCTCCAACTACTGATGGAGCTGGGTTCCCATGGAGGTTTCGCCGTGTTCGCCCGACCCGCTGATCAACGGGTGGCGTCGCTCCATGGCCGCGGACCACAGATCAAACGAGGTCCTTTCGGTGAATCGGTCGATCGACACGGCGGCACCGGCATCCTGCCAGGGGATACGGCGGGACCGCGGACGAAGCGGTCTGCCGGCCGCAGTCGCGCCGTAGTGCCACCACCTATCGTGGGCCAATGAAGCAGGATCCACGACCGTTGACCGCGGCTTCACCGGGTTTGACCCGCGACGAATGGAGCCTGGGCATCCGCTGGCTGGTGGCGACCACCCTGGGCTGGGTGATCGGCTTCGCCATCTGCGCCTGGCAGAAGGCGTTCTTCGAGTCATTTCGTTCCGACGGCGTGGTGATCGGCGTCTGCATCGGCATCGCGCAGGCCATCGCGTTGCGTGGCCGAGTCAAGCACGCGGGCTGGTGGATCCTGGCCAGTGTGATTGGTTTCGCGCTCGGCAAGTTCGTGGCCGATGCGGTCGCGGCCTCGATCGCCGGTGCCCTCGGTTTTGCGCTCGGCGGCTTCGTGATTGGGGTGGCGGTGGGAGCCGCACAATGGCTGATCCTGCGCCGCCAGGTGGCGCAGGCGGGACTGTGGATCCCGGCGAGCGCGCTGGCGTGGGCGGTGGGCTGGACCATCATCAGCAGCGTCGCGGAGGTGGGCCCTGGCCCCACCGCATCCACCTATCTCATCGGCGCGACCGGTGCGGCGCTGGCTGCCTTGATCACCGGCGCCGCTCTGATTGGGCTTCGGCGCCCGGGCCTACTGGAATGAAGCGCGTGCTTCTCGGAATCTTGGTCGCACTGGCGGCATGTACCGCTACGCCGGCCGCCAGTGCGCGCCCGACCTTCCCGGCGACGCCTCGCTCCGGCGCGTCACTGCTCGCGTTGTCGAGCCCGCAGACCACGGCTGCGTTGTCGTCCAGGTGTCTCAATCCCCCGCCTGACCTAGCCTCGGTCCTTGCCCTCGATCCGTCGGCCCGACTCACCTGTTTCGGCGGCTCATCACTCACCTTCGAAGCGAAGGTGAGCAAGCCGATCATGGATTGCGACGTGGGCCCACGCATTGACCCGGTATGGTTCTGCCTCCCCGGAGTCTTGCTGACCACGCCGAGTGTTTCGGCCGGCGCCGGCCTGGCGACACTCGCCGCGTACTGGAATCCGACATCCGGCCTCACACCGGCGAGCTTTCCAGCCGGCCGCATCCTACGGTTTACCGGCCACTTTGACGACCCAGCCGCACTGACCTGCCACGTGACGACGATGCCATCCGGCCAATCCCCGCCGACATCGGCTGAGGTCGTCCTGGGCTGTCGCCGGGAATTCGTCGTGACCGCTGCCCGGTAGCGTCGCTGTCGCCGTTCGCGTGCCAAGCTAAACCGTCGTCGGCGCAACCGGCCGATTGAGCTCCGCGCTGGCAACGTCGCAACAGGTCTCGATATCGTTCGAGTAGTCGCCGAAGCGAGGCGGATTTGGTACTGGTCGGGGCACAGGGGAGACCAGATGTCCGCATTCCTGCTGAGTTCCATCGGCGGGGGGATGGGCGCCACCCATCCCCAGCTCGGCCGCGTCTGGGCGCCGAGAAGGTGCCTCATTGTTCCCTGCGGCCGCCTCACGCCATCGCCCAGCGTGGTGCCACCTCCTCAAGAGCCGGGCTCACCCACCCATACGACGCCTCCGTTGACGTCGGCGCCGCCGACCACGATCCGCCCACCGCTCACGGCAACTGCCCGCGGCTCGGGAAATCCCGCCTTGATCTGGGCGGCGGACACGGGCGCGAACGCCTTCCGCACGAGCGTCCAGGGACCGTTGCCCACGGACGTCAGGAGCAGCAGCGCGAGCGAGAAGCCCGCCTGGTCCTTGAGGGTGGCCGCACCCGCCACGACGACTGTCCCTCCGGGGAGCTCGGCGACCCCGCTGAGCATGGCTCCGGCGAGGGTCTGTCCGCTGGCCAGAGCCGGGGAGACCGCGGTCGATACGTCCGGCATGGCGGTCCAGGTCAGGCCGTCGGTCGACCGGAAGGCAACCGGGGCGGAGCCCCCGAGGAAGCGCGTGCCCACCGCCAGGTACCCGTCAGAGGCCACCGCGGCACCCTCGAGACCGACGTTGGTGAAGAGATTGGTGGCGGGTGCCTTCTTCCCCAGGAGTGTGCGGTCCATTCCAGGCCGAGTTTTGCGACGAGCTTTGGGCGCGAGTCGCCGAGGTCCGATGTCAACGTCACCGGGGCGGGGAGGCCCGCGCGGTCGAGCTGACGCCGGAGGCCTATCGGCACGGCATTGACCAGGCGCTCCCAGAGTTTGTGGTATTAGCGCGCCCGGCAGGATTTGAACCCGCGACCTGATGGTCCGAAGCCACCCGCTCTGTCCACTGAGCTACGGGCGCACGTTTTCACGCTCAAAACCGAGCGGAAAACTAGACGACGCATTCTGCCACAGCGCTCAGAGAGCGGAATGGTCGAGCCGATTCCGTCTTGCCGGCTCAGCGTCGAACGTGGGATGGTCAGGGGCCGCAAGAAACCCAACTTGGCCACTTGACAACGTGACAACTTGACACCTCGTGTCCCACCGCTCCATCCTTTGCACCTGATGGACGCGGTCGTCTACTCGGACGCGCGCAATGGGTTCGCCGACATCTTCGATGCGGCGGTTGCTCATGCGCCGACTCGCATTGCCCGACGACGGTCCGGTGAGGCGGTCCTCATCGGCCGTGAGGACTTGCTCGCGCTGACGGAGCCGTTCGCCTTCCATCCCGCCGTCTACTTCGAGTCGGACACGGTGTCAGTGTGGCTGCCCGAACTCGAGGTGTGGGGGCGAGGCGCCGACTTCGAGTCGGCCACTGAGGACTTGATCGACGAGGTGCGCCAGTATGTCGAGGAGTACCTCGCCGAAGAGCGCATGCGGACGGCTCCGAACCATCGGCCGCATGTGCCTTGGGTGATGCGTGCCATGTTGCTCGACGACGCCCAACTAGCGGAGGCCCTCTTCGCTGAGCCGACTCAGTCGCGCTGATCCGCCTTGCCGACCTTCCGAGATCTGAAGACCTACGTCGAGCACGACGGCTGGGAAGAGGTTCCGAACCTCGCTCGGGGCCGACGCCGCGCTGGCGACCGCTGGCGCTACCGGAAGGTCCTACCTGATGGGACGGTTCTGCGCACGAAGGTGTCCCATGCGCTCCATGACGATATCGGCCCCGATCTCTTCAGCCACATCCTCCACGACCAGCTGCGAACCACCGTGGAGCGATTCCGAGAGGTCGTTGCCGGGCGCGGCATTTCACCCGAGCAACCCCAGGAGCCGACCGTCGAGCCCATTCCTGGCTGGCTTGTCACGAAACTGATCCACACCGTCGGCCTGTCCGAGGACGAGGTGCGCCTGATGTCGCCGGATGAGGCACGCTCGCGATGGGAGCGATTCACGCTCGACGAGCACTAAACCCGCTGGACAACACCCTGATGGAGTATCTCGCCTGGGATTCTCCGGCTGGACGGTGAGCCGGGAGGCGCGGCCCGTTGACAATTGTCAACCCTGGGTCAGACTTGAGCACATCACCGGCTCAACACGACGTTGCGAGGGTCGATTGATGCTGTGGTCGCTCCTTCTGGTCGCGTTCGCGGTGGTTCTCACAGGGATGCTTCGTAGCCGGCTCGCCGGCGACCTCGGGTTCTTCACCGCTGGTCTCGTCGCGTGGTTGCTGGTGGCATTCCTGCGATTAGCTCGGGCCTCCGGACGCTTGTTGACAGGTTGGCGGCGTCCTGGCTCGCGGCAGGATCACCAGGCCCGCAGTGGTTGGGCCACCTTGCGGCGAACGCTCTCGTTCAGACCGTTCCTGCACCGCTGACCCTTCGCCGAGCGCGGCGAAGGTAACCTGCATGACGCGTAAGCCACGATTCGATGATGGCGGCTCAGAACACGCCTGAGGGTAACCGGTGCGGCCTCCCGTGCGGCTGCGGTGCACAGTGCCCACTCCCTTCTGGCCATCCTGGTCGCATGTGGGCAGAGGACTCGCGGCTGATCCACAGCCACCTTGACCCCCCGGCTCCGGCCCCGGTCCACGGCCGTATCGCTGGTCGACGGGCCCTGACCCTGACCGTGATCATCTGCCTCATCGGGCTCGCCCTGGCCGTGGGCAGCGCGGTACCCAACCTGTAGGCGCCCAGTCCAGAAGGACCGACAGGCGCCAATCAGCCAGGACAGTACGGGATCCGCTCTGGTTGCAGGAGGCGTCAGCCGGGTCGCTCACCAGAGCGCAAGGCCGGTCATCTCGTCGAGCTCGCGCACGAGCTCCACGGCGATGAGCTCGCGGATCTCGACCTCGGCGACCCAGACGACGCAGCCCTTCAGCAGGTGACCCCCGAGCGGCTCGCCGTTGATGTCGGCGAAGCCGGCATGGGCGTGCAGGAACGGACGGCCGTCACGCATCGAGAGGTTGCCGACGAATCCGAACAGCTCGTGGTGCCGCGGCGACGCCATCTCCTTGTACTGGCGGATCGTCTGGTTGTAGTAGGCGAAGGCCGCGCGGCTCAGCGCTCCGACCGCCGAGACCCACGCGGCTCGCAGCTCCTGCTCCGCGGCGAATCGTTCGATCTCCTCCACCAGGTCGCTCCCGGTGGGCAGGCGGCCCACAAACGTCCGACCTGTCCGTGCCTCGCGAAGTCCGGTCGCCATCGGTCTCAACGCCTCCTTTGTTTATTCGAAATGTCGCAGGCTGCTGACGATCGGGAGACGAGCCGCCAGGCGCGCGGGGTAGATGCCGGCCACGGCCGCAATCCCGGTCCCGAGCAGGACGGTGATGACGAGCAGGGTCCACGGCACGCTCATGGCGCCAAAGTCGCTGACCGAGCCGATGGCGATCAGCGCCCAGGCCACGAGCAACCCGGTGGCGCAGGCCGCCAGGCCGCCGACCAAGCCCATGATGGCGGCCTCGGTGACGACCATCGACTGCACCTGGCGCACCGTCATCCCGTGCGAACGCAGGATGGCGATCTCGCGCACCCGCTCCACGACGCCGACCGACAGGGTGTTCACGATCCCGAGGGCCGCGATGACGACCGCGATGAGGGCGAGCGCGTCGAAGAGGCCGATGAGCCGATCGAGCGACCGCGACAGGTCGCTTGCCAGGTCCTGGGCGGTGAGCGCCTGACCGGCGAGCGAGTTGGCCGTGGCGGTCACCGCCGCCCGGAAGGCGGTGTCGGTGGTCCCCGGCCTGGGCAGGACCGCCCAGAGCGAGGCATCGGTCACGCCAAAGCGGTCCTTTGCATCAGCGAGGGTCACAAGCAGGTCACCGTCGCCGCTGCGTGACGGGATCGAGTAGGCGATCGTGCCGGCCACCGTGAACGGCTGGGTGCGGCTGCCGGGCAGCCCGAGCTGCAGCGTGTCGCCGACGTTGATCCCGTCCCGCTCGGCCACCGCGCTGGGGACGAGAACGGCGCCACCCCCCTCAAGGGCGGCGAAGGCTGCCGTTCGATTGCCGGCGCTGAAGATGAGGGCGCCCGACTGCTGGAAGAGACGCGCGTCGATCCCCGCCATCGCGACCTCGCGCTGTTCGCCATTGCGGACCTCGACCGCCGGAAACTCGGCAATGGGGCTGGCGGCACGCGCCCCGGAAGTCTTCTCGAAGGTCGACCGCAGATCCTCGATGGGTGAGGCGATCCCGAGCCTGACCGCGTAGCCACCCGGCAGGATCGAGTCGACCCAGCGCGTGGCGGTTCCCCGCGCGCTCTCGGCAACCGTGCCCAACGCGACGACCGCCGCCAGGCCGATGAGGAGTGCCGCCACCGTCAGGCCGCTGCGGGCCCGATCGCGGCTGAGCTGCACGCGGCCGAGCACCGCCTGCGCTCCGAAGAACCACTCGAGGGGCTGGCCGACGACGCGGCTGATGGGCTCGATGCCGACCGCGGTGAGCGCCGCGCCACCCACGAGCACCGCGAGCGCCAGCAGGGTGGCCGGCAGTGATGCGCTGCCCCGCGCGAGCGGGTACGCCACGAGGCCGACGATAAGGATGACCAGCTCGAGTCCGAGCAGCCAGCGCAGGCGCGACCAGAGCGAGCGGTTCGGCTGCCGCGACGGGCGAAGGGCCTCGAGCGGACCGATGCGCGCCGCCGCCCGCGCCGGCAGCGCGGCCGCCGCCACCGTGACGACCGCGCCGAGCCCGAATGCAAGCAGCAGCGACCACGGGTTGAGCGGCAACCCGTCGATGAGCACGGCACGGGTCGAGCGCAGGAAGCCGATCATCGCCGCCGCCACGGCAATGCCGAGCAGCACCCCGAGCGCCGAACCCGCCAGGCCCACGAAGAGGGCCTGGCGCCCGAAGATGCCGAGCACCTGCCGGGCGGTCGTGCCGGCCGCGCGCAGCAGGCCCACCTCGCGGGTGCGCTCGCTGAGGGTCATCGCCATGGTGTTCGCCACGAGGAATCCGCCAACGGCCAGGGCGACCAGGCCGAAGAGGAAGGCGATCGCGGCGAAGCCGTTCTGGGCACGGCTCAGCTGGGCGGTGGCATCCGCGACCGTCTCGACCACGAACGGCTCGCTCAGCGTCGCGTCGAGGGCCTTCTGCACGTCGGCGACCTTGCCGGGCACGACGACGAGGTCCACCGAGGTGACGGGCGTGGGGACGGTCGCCGTCGAGTCGCTGGCAAAGGCGTCCTCGAGCATGGTTCGCGGGACGACCGCAACCGCCCCGTTGTTCAGGGCCCCGAAGCCGACGTCGTCAAGCAGACCCGTGATTCGCAGTCGTGGCGGCCCGGCGCGGCGATCGCCGCTGAACTGCAGGAAGCCCCCCACCCTCAAGCCGTGGTCGCTCGCCCAGGTCGCATTCAGCAGAACCTGGTTGGCATCGGTGCTTTCGAGGTAGGTGCCCTCGACCAGGTTCGGGTCGCGAACCTTGAGCTCGTCGCTGGGATCGACGCCGATGACGAGCATCGCATCGAAGACCTGCTCGTCCGGGCCGGGGAGCGTGCTCATCTGGAGCTGTCGCTCGCTGATCGCCGCCGAGGCACTGACCCCTGGGAGGGAGCGGAGCGCCGTCACCGCCCTGGGCGTCAACCCGCTATCGGAGAAGGCCCGCACGCGAAGGTCGGCACGGCCGAAGAGCTCGCGCGCGGCTCGCTCCACCGCCTCGGTCGAAGCCTGGTTGGCGACCAGGGTTGCCGCCACGATCGCCACCCCCAGGGCCACGCCCAGCACGGTGAGCGTGGTGCGCAGCGGCCTGGCGACGAGTCCGCGCCAGGCGAGCGCGCTCAGGCGCATCGGCTCAGGCGCATCGGTTCATCCGAGGTCCGTCACAGGCCAAGCTCGGCGAGCCGCGCGATGAGCGGGCCGGCCTGGTGGTCGTGGCGCCGGCCGAGCCGGATCTCGTCGAGGATCGCGCCGTCGCGCACCACGAAGACGCGGTCCGCGTAGGCAGCGGCGCGGGCATCGTGGGAGACGAGCACGATCGTCTGTCCCAGGCGGTCGCACGAGTCCCAGAGCAGGCCGAGGATCTCGGCGCCGGTCGTGTAGTCGAGGTTGCCGGTCGGCTCGTCGGCGAGGAGGATCGCCGGCGCGGTGGCCAGGGCGCGCGCCAGCGCGACGCGCTGCTGCTCGCCGGCGGAGAGCTGGTCGGCGGAGTTGTCGGCCTTCGACCTGAGGCCCACCAGGTCGAGCAACGCATCGACCCGATCTCGATGCGCGGAGAGCGAGTCGCCGGCGATGAGGAACGGCAATCCGACGTTCTCGCGCACGCTCAGCAGCGGGATGAGGTTGAAGTACTGGAAGACGAACCCGGTCTTCTCGCGCCGAGTCAGGGTCCGCGCCTCCTCGTCGAGCGCCGTGAGGTTGACCCCGTCGATGACCACCTCCCCGCTGGTCGGCAGGTCGAGGCCGCCGAGCAGCTGGAGCATCGTCGACTTGCCCGATCCGGAGCTGCCCATGATCGCAACGAACTCGCCCCTTTGGACGGAGAGGGAGACCCCGCGGAGTGCTTCCACCTGGCCCTCGCCGAGCGGATAGCGCTTAACGAGGTCGCGGGCCTCGAGGATCACGGGCACCACGTCAGGATAGACGAGCCCGCCGTGTCAGGGCTGCGCCAGGGGGCAGGCTAGAAGACGAAGCCCAGGAAGGTCCCCAGCACCGTCTCGAAGAATCCGCGGTCGGCGGGTGGCGGGGCGTCGACACGATAGCCGGCGACCATGACGCCCGCGTCGAACGGCGCGCGCTCGAAGGGGTCACGCGGCACGTACGACCCGAAGGCGCCATCCACGAGCGCGGTCATCGCTCCCGGCGGAATCTCCAATGCGGCGGCCGGTGGCGCCGGCGTGGGGGTCGGCTTCGGCTTCGCGGTCGCCTTTGCCGTTGGCTTGGGGGTTGGCTTGGGGGCCGGCTTCGGGGTGGCCCGCACGATCGGCTGTGGCGCCGGCTTGACGGTGGGCTTGGGCGCGGGGGCGCTCGACTTGGCCTGCATGAACAGCTCGGTGTACATCCGCGGGCTGCGGAGCTTGCCGCCCCAGGTGATGTTGTCGAGCCCGTAGGCGCCCACGCCCCCGTGCGTCCACGACGCGTTGAGGATGTTCGCGCGGTGGTCGCTCGAGCCCATGAACGAGTTGTTGATCGCCACCGGGGAGTCGCCATCGGTGTAGCCGGAGTTCCAGCCGATGTTCTCGCCTCCCCACGTGTAGCTCAGGTGGTTGAGGTCATACCAGTGGAAGACCATGTAGTTCGTGCCGAGGATCGTGTGGCTGAAGTAGTCGCGCTGAATCATGTCCTTGCTGCGCCATCGGGCCAGGCTGACGAGCGTGCTGTTCTGGAGGATCGGCCGCACGCCGTTGTTGACTCGGTCACCGTTGAGCAGCTGCCAGAGGGTTGCCTCGGCACTGCTCTGGTTCCAGGCGGCGGCGATCCCCGGCGTCCAGGCCAAGAGACCGGCGACAGCCAGGGTCACGAACCCGAGCCCGGCGGCGCGCCGGATCGGATGCGGAGTCGTGGGTCGGTGCAGCAGCGGGGTTGGCATGGCGATCTCCCGTTCCGTCCCGGTCCGATCGCGGGACGTGCTCACACCCTATGGGCCCCGGGCGGTGCGGTCTGTAGCGCTGTGGTCCCGTCGCTGGGGGTTACCTCTGCGCCCGCTGGGTCCCGGCAGCCCCGGACGATGGTCCTGGGGCGTGGCATGGGACATGCAGTCGTCCCCGCCGATGACTCGATCGGAGACCGCCGCCTCGCGGGCCCCTGACGCTCCCGCGGATACGCCCACAGCCGCCGTCATGGAGCACGTCGACAAGCGGTTCGTGGGCGTCAAGGCGCTCAGCGACTTCTCGATCTC
>Ga0070730_10004645_pt1 | contig 11982 bp, 12 predicted proteins | sample Coa_R1_3_FD_66447 | JGI IMG/M metagenome (GOLD analysis project Ga0070730, IMG submission 66447) | Surface soil microbial communities from Centralia Pennsylvania, which are recovering from an underground coalmine fire - Coalmine... | ecosystem: Environmental > Terrestrial > Soil > Unclassified ... | reverse complement strand
ACGTCTCCACGGACAACGCGAACATCGACGGCATCCAGGTTTCCGTGGTGGCGTCTGCTACGGGCGTGCTGACCAGATGGGACGCTTCGGTCGGCACGACGGTGACCCAGGGCGAGACCATCGGACAGATCCAGCCGGCGCCTGGGCCAACCGGGCCCACCAAGCCGATTGACATTACTGCGCCGCAGAACGGAACGGTTGTCGTAAGCCAAGGTGTCCCCAACGCCTTTGTCGTCCCCGGTACTCCGCTCGCCATCACGTATGACTTGCAGTCGCTTTTTGTCACGGCCCGTGTACAGGAAACCAGCATCAACGACGTGAAGGTCGGGCAGTCGGTGGATATCTATGTCGACGCCTTCCCCAACGCCAAGCTGATGGGCACGGTCGACCAGATCGGCTACGCGGCCTCGTCTGTGTTCTCGATCCTGCCTCCGAACAACACCAGCGGCAACTATCAGAAGGTCACCCAGGTGATCCCGGTCACGATCAAGATCGGCGACCAGGCGGGACTGCGCCTGGTCCCGGGCATGAACTGCACGGTCAAGATCCACAAGTGACGGCAGCGGGGCTGGGAATGCACCTCGATGGCTGAGGCGGCGCGCACCCTTCCCGGTCTGGGCAGCCTGCCCATTACGCGACCGGAACCGGCTGCGGCCGAAACCAGCCGAGCCGCCCGGCATCCCATCCTGGAGCACCTGCCGCTTCTGCTGGTCCTGATGCTGGGGATCGTGATGTCGTTCCTGAATCAGACCGCCATCACGATCGCGATCCCGCGGATTCTGAATGATTTCTCCATCTCGCCCAGCACCGGCCAGTGGCTGGTCAGCGGCTACCTGCTCGCCAGCGGCGTCCTCGTCCCGCTCTCCGCCTATCTCATCGAGACGTTTGGCACCCGCATCCTCTTCGCCCTGGCCATGCTCGCCTTCACGGTCGGCTCGGCGGTCTGTGCGGTCGCGCCGACCTTCCAGGTGCTGCTGGTCGGGCGGGTCATCCAGGCGCTTGGCGGCGGGGTGATGATGCCGCTGGTCATGACCACCTTCCTGATGCTGTTCCCGCCGGAGTCGCGGGGACGCTCGATGGGCATTCTCGGCGTTGGGTTCATCTTCGCCCCGGCGGTCGGACCCACCCTCGCCGGCTGGGTCGTCGAGTACTCGAGCTGGCGGCTCTTGTTTGCCGGGATGGTCCCCTTCGGCCTCCTCGACATCGTGCTCGGATTCCTCTTCGTGAAGGACGTCGCCCGGCATCAGAAGCCGCCACTCGACGTGCTCTCGGTGGTGGCTGCGATCGGCGGCTTCAGCGCGCTCCTCTACGGACTGAGCGAGGCCGGCACCGATGGCTGGGGCAGTGCCCAAGTAGCGCTCAGCCTGGCTCTCGGCGTCATCGGCGTAACGGTCTTCGTGGTGCGGCAGCTCACCGCGACCAAGCCGATGCTCGATCTCCGGGTCTTCAAGTTCGACATCTTCGCGATCACCAACATCCTCAACGCGCTGCTCACGGTGGCCATGTTCGCCGCCCTTTTCCTGCTCCCCATATACCTGCAGTCGCTGCGCGGATTCACCCCTCTGCAGGCCGGCCTTCTGTTGCTGCCGGGGGCGCTGGCGATGGGTTTACTGATGCCGATCGCGGGCGCGCTGTTCGATCATGTCGGCCCGCGCCCGGTCGCAATGACCGGCCTGGCCATCACGGCGATCACGACCTGGGGATTCACCAGGCTGTCTCTCGAGACCGGATATGGATACCTGCTACTTCTCTACATCCTCCGCTCCTGTGGCATGGGCATGATGATGATGACGATCATGACCGCGGGGCTCAATCAGCTTCCGCGAGCCCTCAACAGCCATGGGACGGCGGTCACGAACACAGTGCGGATGGTCGCGGGTTCGCTCGGCATCGCCCTTCTGGTGACGATCTTCAGCGACCGGTTTCAGTTCCACCTCGGCGGCTACCAGGCGGCGGCGACGACCATGGATCCGGCGGTGGCCAGCAGTTTCAACGGCGCGACCCAGATCGCGGCCTCCGCCCTCCACGTGCCTGCCCAGCTGGCACAAGGGTTTTTGACCATTCTCCTTTATGGGAATACCGCGCAGCAGGCGGCGGTCGACGCGATCAACGACGCCTTTGTCTGGGCGGCTGCGTTCGCGGTCCTCGGACTCGTGATGAGCGTTTTTCTGCGCGACGTTCGACGCGACGCGGCCGCCGTCCCAGCCACGGTCGGTACCGGCAGGGTTGAGCTTGTTGCCCGCGGGTGGCCGACTTCCGCCGCCACGTACGCGGCACCCACTGTTGACACACGCCAACTGGTGGCGGTCAATTCCACGGCCAACCGAAGCGCCACCCTCCCGGCTCTGTGGCAAGCTCTCGGCGCGCAACCGGGTCCCCGACCGCCGGAGAGCATTCCGCTACCGCCCACTGACGACCCAATGCCGGCGCTGGCCGCGGAGCTGGTCCGCGTGGAGCTTGTCGTGCGCCGCCTTGAATCGGGCGTTCTCGAATTCAGTGACAACGGTCGGCGCGGGCTCCTCTGCGTGGTGGATAGAGAAGCCAGGGCGGCGTGGTTTAGGGAGGAGGGCCGAGAAGTCATTGGGGAAGAGGCACAGCGGGAGCTTCTGCAATGGAGCGCCGGCACCATCGAAGCGCGGATGCTCCGAGCCGAGCAGGCAGATGCGATCAGCTGGCTGTGGTCGCTGCCGGCGCTGTGCCATGGCATGCCCCTCGAGTGGATCCAGACCAAGACGCTGCTCGCCCAGCTTCGATCCCAACTCGGCCAACTGGCTGTCTGGCTCCAGGTCCCTGAAGAGCCGGCGGTCGCTTTCTTCCGTGATGGTCGTGCGCTGCTCGCCTACTCTTCCTTGCGCCCGGTCCTCGGCCAGAACGACTTCGAGACCTTGATGCAGCGGTCAGGCACGGTGACCGTCCGCTGGTCCGGGGAATCAACCGGCGCCGTCTATCGTCTGCCGGCGGCAACCATCGCGGACGGTCGCGAAAACTAGGCTGAGCTGGTTCTGCGAACGCCGAGCCGCTCAGCGGCGGCGAGGAGCACCAGGTCGGCGCAACAGTCGATGGACAACACGGTGCTGTCGATCATGAGCTGGTACATCCTCGGGTCGGCCCAGTCGCCAGAGTAGAAATGCCTGACGTAGGCTTTGCGAGCGGCGTCCGTCTCACGCTGCGAGCGTCGGGCCTCGGCCTCGGCCAGGTTGAGTGCCGCCATTGCCTGCCGAATGCGGGCTTCGACCGGACCGTCGAGGCGGACGTGCAGCGTGTCCGGGCGGGATCCGAGCACGAATGGAGCCGCACGCCCGATAACCACCGCTGCGGCTCCCTGCGCGAGGCCGCGGAGCACTTCCTCGGTCTCGGCTTTGTATATCGACTCCGCGTAGGTTTCAGGCGGCATTGGCCCGCCGCCGACTCCGACCAGCCAGACTGCCGATCGAGAGAAGAGCCGGGCCAGACCGTGCTCCGCCCGCTCGTCATGGTCCAACGCGTCCTGCAGGGAACGGCCAAGCGCCGCGCCACCTCGGCCGGGATCGCCCGGTTGACCAGCCGCCAGCCGAGCGAGCTCGCCACCTTTGCCGCAACCACGCTGCCGCCCGCACCGTAGGCAGACGAGATCGAGATTACTGCCACGACCTTGTTCCCTGAACCACCCTCAGGGCAGGCCTGAATTCTGGCAATCTCCGGACGATATCGGCCATGGCCTCGATACCGGCGGCGAGTGCATCGAGCTCGGGATCGCTCAACTGCCCGATCCAACCCTCGAGTCGGGATTGACTGCCATGCCTGAGACGGGTTGCCAGAGCTGCGCCCCGCGGAGTCAGCGACAGGGCGACGCGGCGCCCATCACCCGAGTGCGCCTGCCGGACGACGAGGTGGGCATGCGCCAGCTTGTCGACGAGAAGGCTCGCTGCGGGAGGCTTGATGCCGAGCCTCTCGGATAGGCCGCTCACCGTCGTGCCCGGCTCACGATCAAGTGTGAATAGAGCCTTGAGCTGGGCCATGGTCAGGTTCAGACCGATCCAGTCGCTGAGCACGTCGTCGAGTAGGGCCCTGATCAGGGCCTGTTGCAGCTTCGCGACACTCGCCACACGGGCTCTGCGCTGGCGCATTTCCTTTGGCGATGCTAAATTACTTTGACCAGACCATGGAGCGGGTGGCCTTAACCCGGCCCCGGCTGACCACGTGCCATCAGCCGCCGTCCGTTGCGGCGGTGCTGACGGGCGATCTTGCCGAACTGGACGTTCTACGCGCCGTATTCTCGATCGCATCGCTTCTCAAGGCGGGTGTCTGCATTTCATGGGTCGGGCCAGGAAACCCGGGCAGGGCCTTGATGCGGGAACTGGCCAGCGGTGGGAGGTTCGAAGAGTTGGATTTGGGCCGGCTGTTTGGGCTTTACCTGGCCGGTCGAATCCAGACCACTGTCGTCCCGGCCGCTCTCTGGCGGCGGACGGCCCCAACCCTGTGGCCGATGCTGAACCGATCGTCGCTTCTGGTGTGCAGGCGCGGCATCATCCTGCCGTCGTCGATATTAGTTTGTGCCGACAACGAGGCCACCGAGCGTGCCTTGATCATGAGAGTCAGCGCGGCTGTGCCGTCTGAAGCCGTCCGTCTTTCGGTCCTGCGCGCGATTCCGCTGCCGCCGACCTGGGCATGGGGCCTTTCCGCCATGTACGGTTTTGCTTGGGTACCCGCGGAAGACGAAGTCCCAGCCGCAAGAGCGGACCAGCGCCCGTACGCCAACACGATCACCTCCCACGAGCCCACTGCTGACGCCATTCATGAAGCCTGGAGGCAATTGACGCCTGACCTTGTCGTACTCGGCTGGCACCGCCATGCCCTTCCATTGCCGGTGTCATGGCTTCATCCGACCGCATGGCGCCTTTCCAATCAGCTGGCCTCTGACGTTCTCTTGGTCCCGGCGTGAAGTGGGGCCGCCCCCAAGGTGCGCACAAGCCCAGTCACAGCCTCGAGGCGCCGATCCCAGGCTCACGTGCGCGTGCTGTCCGCAAGTCTCGATGAACCGAATTCGCGCGAGGGATGATCGCCTGCATGTCCGTGAAGATATTGGGTCGAACACGGTGGCTTGGGGACTGCCGCGAACCACGGGTCGCCTCCATGCGTATCTGCTGCTCCAGCCGCAGCCCGTCAGCCTCGACCAGATGGCGATCGGGCTCGGAATCGCGAAGAGCGGTGCCAGCGCTGCCGCGCGCCAGCTTCTGCAGCGCGGGCTGGCGCGGGCGATGGGACAGCGGGGCGGCCGGCGGCGGCTGTACGCTGCGATCGACCCCGCTGAGAGGGGCGACGGGCGGTGCGGTGCTCACGTGGCCAACAAGATCGCGTGGCCTCGGGAAGCGTTGTCCATCTCTGTGATTAGAACCGCCGCGATCAAGTGCGAATGCGTTCTAGTTGATGTGAGCCCGGACATCCTGGCCATGGTGAAGGACGACGGCGCCGGCTGATCGCAGGCGGTCGTCCGAGAGGCGGTCGGGGAGCGATAGACGGCTGCGCGAACGGCGAACGGGCATGTATCCACGAACCCCGAACCCTCTGCGCAAGGAACACAGACGTTGGCTCCGCCGACGCGAGTACCGGCGCAGCCCGTTTGGCGCCAGGCGGAAACCTCTCGCGCAGTAGCTGCCGACGACAAGAAAGCTTGACTCGGGTGCGGCTTGCAAGGACGCAAGTCACGTAGCTGGGAAACGGTACGCACCGGTATCGTCGCCAGACAAGTCCAATATCCGACTCCGCCCAAGCCATTCCAGATGCCGCCGTTTGGGTCCAGCGACAGCTTCGACGACCTCTGCACGTGGTTGGTACCTTTCGAATCCGGCTGGAACGTGCCCTCGGTTCTGATCGGCAGCGCCTACAGGGGACGGTCGAAAGGCTTGAGGCTCGAGTCAGGGAGCGGAGGGCCGCTATTCCATGTCAGTCCGTTTTAAGGAGACGGGCCGAGAACTGGTGTCGCATAGATCAAGGACAGTCGATCTATAAAGGAGCCGGCGCGTCCATGAATTCCAACGGCCATGGAGCCCAACGGTGCGGGAATCGTATGTGGAGTTCCTCCAAAGTCGCCGATGGGATCGGATTCCGTCTCATCGGTTGTGTCTATCGGGATAAAAGTCTGCACGACTGCTCCGCTCGAATCGCCAAACAGCGGCCCTTCAACCTGCTCAGCCATGGTGCCGTCGCTTTTGACTTCGCCATAGATCGCTTGTATGCCATTGATCCAGGCACCGGACCACACATTAAGTCCGGTAAGCGGAAAGGGAGCGTCGTGTTGGTCCGAAAAAGGCACTCCGCCCGCGCCCGCCTCGGCGATCAGTGGAAGGGTAGTTATCTCAGTGAAGGCGACGCTCATCTGCCTTTTCGCATCAGCTCTTATCTGCTAAGACCGTTGCGAACTGGCATGGCACGCGATGGGATTGCGCTCTAGGGCTTGTCCCATCTAAACAGCCGATATCTGGCGGTCAGGACAACTAGCCAGATCGCGGCGCCTGTCGTCGGTAGCGCGAGCAGGACAATGATCACTGCGGCAAAGTCGAGTTGAGCTAACGACCGGGCCGGCAGCACGCTGATCATCCACACCAGGAAGACACCATCGGCCGCGGCGACGCCAACAAACAAGCCCATGGCCCTGAAATAGATCCGCGGTGCACGTTGCAACCGTAGGTTGTCACCCTTCGTGAGGCCCCGTCCGAGCGGGCCGGGTAGGTTGCGTCCAGTGATTAGCAACCACACCGACGCCAGCGCAAGGAGCGCGCTGACGACCGATACCACTCCAATCGCGATTGCTTGCATGCGCGTGCTCAACTCTATTCGCCGAACCCTGGCGCACACCGACGAAGTAGCTGTCGATAATGGAAATCAGTATCGAGTTCGACCTCTACTGCTCAGACAAGTCGACTTAACCCACGATCGCCATTGGTGATGCGCGGGCATCGCGGATCAGCTCACTCGGGTACCCGAAAATACTGAACGCTAGACCGGAACGCGTCGGGCACAAGGGTCATGGAGTGGCCGTTCGGTCGCTGACGGGCATCGAGTACGGTGTGGGTACCTGATCGTGATCGAGGTTGAACGAATCGTTTCTGACATACACGCGTTTGTACTCGGGGCGGCCTCCGGCATGGTCCCCAGGCATACCCACGACGAGGTGGCGGACCACATGATCGACGCAGCGGAGGCGCTTGAGGGGATGGGACACGAGCCTCGGCAGTTAAGACTCATGGCTACCCGCTGGCAATGGGGCGAGCCATCCCGTCGCCAATACGACTCAGACGTGGCCTGGCTGAAGAGAAAGACCGCTGTGGCGTTCAAGCATATGCAGGGCGATCGGGCCGAAGCCTTGATGGCTGAAGAGATTGTCCATATCGACCACATGCGCGCCGACATAGAAGACAAGGCCCCCGGCCGAGGCGCGTGCGCGGCCCCACGGCGATCGAAACCACGCCCGATAGAGGGCCATGTCCTGCGCCCAACCCGACGACACTGACGTAAGCGAAGAACTCCTCGATCGCGTATAGGAACCCGTAGCCCAGCCATCGCTTGGCTCGCATGGCAAGAGTCCGATCCGCTGGTTTCGACTGACTCCGAGTGTCATGGACAGTTCGGTGCGCACGTGTACGGCGCGCCAAAGACCCAAGCGACAGACGCGAGCAATGCGAGCAGCATCACGAGTCCAACGAGAGGCGCAAAGACTGCGAGTAAGCAGCCCAGGTTGCGGCTGATGGTCGCGAGCCTGTGGCCACGTTCGCCTGTATGGCTGGTGCGGGTCCGCGCTGAGCGACCTATGTCAAAGCTGACGATTCCGAACAGGAAGGCAGCAATGACTCCCCACCAGAAAGTCCAGGGGGCGACGATCACCGCTGAAATGCACAGGACCCCGGCACCGAGAAAGACGCCGGCGACCAGCGCGTTGAGGTTGATCCTGGCACCCATCACGGTAGAGATGTCCGTCCCGGGGTTCCACTCCGGCAGCATTGCGGTCGCCAATCGATGCGCCGCTTCGGGATCAAGGCGCCGCGCGAGATGTGCTCTGGCGTACAAATCTGCATACCGCTGCGAGACCTGGTCTTCGGGACAGGTGTACTCATCTGCGTTCAAGTTGTTCCGGCGTGGACGTCGCATAAAGAAGACGAGCTGAGTTCCAGCAGCCAGGCCAAGTAAGGCAACTCCCACCACGACCGGTTTCAACGCGCTCATGTGTCGTGCGCTCAAGTCGACGACACCGACGAAAGCGAAGAACGCCCCGATCGCGTACAGGAACCCGTAGCCCAGCCATCGCACGGCTCGCCATGGCAAGAATCCGATCCCCCGGTTTCGACTGACTTCGGGGGCATTTTGAAAAGCCTCCGTCGCCGCCTTTGCTGCCGCGTCGACGGAAGCGCCGCCGGACTGCGCCCGCATGCCAACCTGCGCTGCGGCTCGCAAGCGCGGTCTTGAGCCTCGCAATGTCTCCAGCGCCCACAGCCACCAGTCCGCGTATTGACGGAGGCTTGCGTTTGCCATTGCGTCTCTCACTTGATTCGGTTACAGGTAGGCAAGAGCCGCAATGATCGTGCCGAGGACAGCCACGATTGCCACGCCCACTCCTAGCCCCATCGCGACCAGGCCGATCCGTGAAGCCGCCCCGGCGACTCGCCTCCATCTGTACGACCCGAGCGACGGGGTGATGCGATCCAGCGCTCGCGACGCAAGGAGCATCGCGACAGGCCCTAGTGCGACGGCGGGTAGCCCGTAATGCGTACCGACCTCGAGCAGGGACGCGATGCTCACGACAAGCGCCGCAACCGCAGTGACCCTGCCCGGCTTCTGAACCTCCTGTAGCAGCACCTGTCTTCTCCTCCCTCCGCATCGGTTCGGTGACGCGGTGAATGGAGCTTCAGGCAAGACGTCTCCGCTTGAGGTCCGAACGTGGTTCCCAACCAGTCCAGGGACGAAATCCGGACCAGTCCGGGCGGCTCCGGAAAGTGGCCTGGGCGATCAGGACGAAGCCGGGGCGGTCTCCTCCAGCTCCCGCAAGCGGTCGACAAGGCGGCGCACGCCATATGACCGGCGGTTGAAGTATGCGGTCCGGCTCAGCCCGACCCGGCGCTCGACGGCGTAGTGGCCGCCGATCCGGCGTACGTAATAGAGATCCAGTATCTCTCCGGCTTGCGCGTCGACCTGCGCCGGCGATGCACGCAGCGACGCGATGGCTTCCTCCATGACCCGACGGAGTGATGAGGCGTTGTGTGAGGGCAGGCAGCGCATCGAGACAAGGGGACTCTCCGCAAGGTCCCTCAGGTTGTCGAAGACCTTGAGCGCATGCTCGACCCGCTCGACCGTGATATCGGGCGCGCTCGGGCTCGAATCCTGCTCGATTGGCGGCCAGAGCACGGCAGCCGCTTTGGCAACCTCACCCTCAGGGAAGGTCAAATAGGTCATCAGCCACCCGATGAGCCCGCAAGCCAGGATGGACCCATAGACGACATCGGCATGCCAGGTGATGTGGCCATGCTGCAGCTGAATCTCGAGAAGGTAGACGGCAGCCACCAGTACGCCCGTTCCAGCGGCAAAGACCCGAAGCTCGGTCAAACGGTCCGAGCGAGGCTTGGCCCACAGGAGCAGCAGGTCGCTGAGGACGCCGACCACCAACGCGGCGCCGACATACTGGAAGGTGCCGTACTGGGCGCAGACCGGCACGGCGATTGCGGTGAGCATGAAGGTGATGCTCCCTAGCGGCAGGCGCACCTGGCGCAAGAGCAGCAATACGCCTCCAGTGATGATGGCGGTCTGCATAAGCAGGCCAAGCACGCCCAGTTCTTCAGGAATAAAGCCGTTGAGCTGGACAAAACCTCTGGCGCTGGCAGCCCAATCGTTGATGTACGGATGATCGAACTGTGAGAAGAAGGTGATCGCCGCGAGCGCGAGCGTCGCCGAGAGCAGGGCGGTCGGACCCGCCACCAGCTCTCCACGGCCGATGGCCGATCGAAGCGGTCCCGTGACGATTAGCACGGAACCTGCAATCTGGATCAGATTGGGTGGCCTGAATATGGCTGGGAAGCCGATCACCTCCGAGCCGAAGACCAGCGGCCACCAGACCCCAACCAAAACGCCTAATCCGAAAACAAGACATCCGACGGCGGCCAGCTCGTAGCCGTCTGGGATGATCGAGTCCCATCGGTGCGTTGCACGCCAGCGGGCGACTCCAAGGCCAGCGAGAAAGGCGCTGATCACGAGCCAGGCAGCCTGGGGCGGCGCATGCTCCCAGGCCAGCTGAGGTGGGTTGCGGTTTAGCCAGGCGTCGTAGTAACCGGCCGCCACGAGCAATGTCGCCAGAGCTGAGTAGGCCCAATCGGTGCGCGAACCCGGCCAGGTCGAGGGATCGAGCACCGCAAAACGTCGAACACCCATGGTCGCGACACAGAATGCCCCGACCTGACGGCCATCGCAAGTGGGTGCCGGAAGCCGGCGAAACCGGCGAGGCGCCCGGCCTATCAGACCGGGCGCCGCTGGGTTGTTCTTGAGGCTACTGCTCGATGAGCTGGCTGTAGTCCGAAGCGGACCAAAACTGCTGTGCAATCACCATGTAGCCCGCGTCGCTGGCGTGAATGTCCTGCAGCGGCGTGCACATGAGGGTCAAGGCGCAGAGAGTTGCGGGCTCGGCGGCTGCGAGGTTGAAGGGCGTAAAGGTATCAGCGACCCGCCCGCCGGCCGCTATGGCGTCTGCCGAGATCGCGGCGTTCAGCGCTTCGGCGCCGGTGTTCGTGCTCGGGTCAATGAGTGCGTAGGGGTTGTAGTACGTCATGACGATGATCTCGGCGTCGGGAGCCGTAGCTCGGAGCTTGCTCAGAATGGTGCTCAGGTTGCTTGCGACGGTGGCGATCGCTCCCGGAACGCAACCAGGGTCGAAATTGCAGGCCCTCACGTCGTCGGCGCCAATGTCGATCGTGATAGGGCTTACCTGTCCCGGGTGGTCACGCAAGAAATTGAGGGCTGCGTCCATCTGCGCGCCGGAGTAGCCGTTGTGGAGAGGGAATCCAGCCGCCTCGTAGAGGCACGGTCCCGCCAGGAAAGTCACCGTCGTCTCACCTGGGCAGCCGAAGTTGACGGTCTGTATCGATGGGTTGACTGCCTGGAGCATGGCTGAGAAGTCGTTCACATAGCCGCTGCTGAACACGGACGGATCCTCAGCCGGGTAATTCGCATTGAACTTGTACTGCTGATAGCCGAAGGCGAGCGAGTCCCCGAGGGCAAGGTAGAAAGACTTCGGGGGATCGAATTGCGGCGTGGACGCTGCCGCCGGTGCGGCGGCGAGGACGAACATCGCAGCGGCCGAAAGTAGGGCGAGAAGCGGCGCCATAGTCGCCCTCCCTCGAACATGTCGGACGGAAACAAAGCTCATAACGTGATCCTCCTTATGTGTGGTTGTTCCAAGCCAGGCTTGGCTGGCGGAGGAGAGCTTGGGCGCGAACATCTCCCGGTGAGGTCCAAATTTGGTACCCCTCTAGTCCTCGGACTAAAGGGGGACTGATCTCGGACACCCTGAGCGCAAAAATTGCGCGAACGCTTGGAGTCAAGAGGGTTAGGAGGCCGCTCGATCAGGATCCTCCGTCGCGAGGTTCACATTGAGCTTGTACCGCTGGTGGCCGAACGCAAGCGAATCTCCGAGGGCAAGATGAATTCACGCGTCACGACGGTGGGGGTTTGCCTAGAAAGACTTCGGAGGATCAATTTCGCTGGCGACGGTGGGACACAGCACTCCTGCGCGTTGCTGCCCAGCCCTAGTGCCCGGGAAGCAAACCCGACCACATCGTCGTGTAATTGTCGGCAGTACATGATTGTCGGTCCCTGGTTGGGGAAAGATAGGGCCGAGATGAAGATCGAGGCCACGCGCCAGCGCAACAGACGCGAACTGATCGACCGAGCGGGTGTAGTTCTCGGCACTATGTGGGGCGTCTGGTCTGATGAACCATGCTGGAGGGAACTCGACATGTTCTTCCT
>Ga0070730_10004644_pt1 | contig 11982 bp, 3 predicted proteins | sample Coa_R1_3_FD_66447 | JGI IMG/M metagenome (GOLD analysis project Ga0070730, IMG submission 66447) | Surface soil microbial communities from Centralia Pennsylvania, which are recovering from an underground coalmine fire - Coalmine... | ecosystem: Environmental > Terrestrial > Soil > Unclassified ... | reverse complement strand
ACGCGACCCGTGCCAACCACGCTGATGACACCTGGGGTAATCAAGACCGGCAGCCGGTCGCATACGTTGAACCGGCAAAACAGGTACCCGGGAAAAAGCGGGGCCTGCACTTCTTTCGAACGCCCGATTCCCCTCTTCGCATTCTTGTAAATGGGGAGAAACGTCTGATATCCCTTGCAGGAAAGCAATGCCGCCGTCGAACTTTCCCAACGGCTTCTCAGCTGTAGTGCGTACCACCGGTCGATATTCGGCTCGGTGTTCATCCTGGACTCAGCCTCCTTTGAAGGCTCCCTGTTGACGAAGTGCTGAAATGCTCGTTGCAGCAGCTAGACAGAACGGTGAGGGACACTCTCACGTCTGGACGGCATAGATGAGGCAATCCACCTGCCAACAGGGCTCGGCTGACTTTGCTGGAGTGTTAAAATAGAGGTCCGTAAGTCATTGAAAAGTTGTACGTTAGTCCAAAGCAAAGCTATAGAGCAGACTTTGCCTTGCCAGCAAGACGAAATTCGCTGCACACAGGAGAAATCCCTTGCCCACATTTCCCACTTCTCTTCCAAAAGGTTACGCGCCTCTAAAGCCGACCTAAGCTGCTTGCATTCAAGGACTTAATGCAATGGAATAACGTTTTTTCTGATATTCTGCGCAGCGTTCCCTTTGCAGTCATCACCCAAAGGCTAAAATCGTCGTGCCAATTGTGACGTGCGGAGGCGATGACCCACTTATTCGTTCGTCGTAATTCTCCAACGTTTGAGGACGTGATTCCCCGGCGCTTGGGGAAGTGCTTAGTGCTGTTTGGGCGTCAAGAGGAATGCCCGTGTCGTCGGGCCATCGAGGTCGGCTTGCTGCTCCACCACGATTTGGCCTGAGCGGTTGATACCCGTCGCGCGGGTCAGCGTTATTCCAGTTTGCGGGATCACGGTGTTCAGGTCGGTAATCCTGCCGTTGTTCCAAATCACCGCGTGGGTCGCGCCTGCAGATGTCACGCAAGCTCCTACAATGATCCCCAGGTCGTTCACGGCGATCGCTTGCGTTCCATTTCCAGGGGAAGTCACGCTGCCGGGAAGCGACGCGAGCTGGCTTATCTTTCCGTTTTGCCACTGAAAGGCCGCCGCGGAATTGTCTGCAACTTCGGCCCAGCCAACTACGATGGCTTGCGCGTTGATCGCGTTGGCCGTGCTGTGCAGGCCGCCAAGCGCGCCTAAATCGCTAATCATACCGTTCAGCCAAACCACGGCGCGCACGACGCCCTGATTCGTTGCAAATCCGCTCGAAACACCCGCAATTTGCCCTTTGTCATTGATGGAAATCGCCGTGCTCCCGCTGCCGCTCGGTCCCAGGTCGCCGAGGGATTGCCGTTGTCCGCCGCTCCAAAGCACCGCGCCGCCGCGCACGTTCTTTGCATACGCAACGCCGACGATATCGCCTCGAGAATTGATCCCCCGAGCCGCGCTCGTTTCGCCAGCAACCCCAAGGTCTTTCATTACGCCGTTTTGCCAGACAAAGGCGTGCATCTCACCGCTCGCCGTGCTGGCCTGGCCGACCACAACGCCGGAGTCATTGATTGAGTAGGCCATGCTGACGCTGCCGCCGAGTGTGCCCAAATCCGTCATTACGCCGTTGGACCACAAAAACGCGTGGTTGCCTGAAGTGCCCACAATTTGCCCGGATTTGTTGATGTCTGAAACCTTCGCCGAATTAGCGCCGGAAAGCGTGCCCAGATCCGTCACGGTGTAGCTGGTTTGCCCCGCCGCGGCACCTGCAAATGCACCGCACACGGCCGCGAAACTCACGATTTGCTTGCAGAAATCTCTCATCACGCTCTCCTTAGCGGGACATTTGTTTTATTTCGTTGCGCCATGCTTTTCATTGCGTGCATGGTTTGGCGGGGACCGCGCGGGATGCTTTCAGTATCCCCTACCTCTGGACTGCGGGGACGCGGGATCTCAGCCCGCGTATCCAATCAATCAAACCGTTTGGCTCAACCCGGTCTTAGCCGTTAGCGGTGGCCGTTGCGGTGGCTGGCGACGCAACGGCGTCTTGCCAAACCTTCCACGGGCGCTTGCCGGAAGACCACAATTCTTCGAGAAGCATTTTGTCGCGCAGCGTGTCCATGCTCTGCCAGAACCCGCGGTGGCGGTACGCGCTCAGTTTGCCTTCTTGCGCCAGCCGCTCCATCGGTTCGCGCTCCCAAACCGTTTTATCGCCCTCAATGTAATCAATCACTTTGGGCTCGAGCACGAAAAAGCCGCCGTTGATCCAGCCCGAGCCGCCATCCGGCTTTTCCTTGAAACTGGAAATCACGGTTTGCTCATGCTCCAGGCTGAACGCGCCAAAGCGGCCAGCAGGCTGGACCGCCGTGAGCGTGGCCAGTCCACCCTGCTGCTTGTGGAAGGCAATCAGTTCCTGGATATTGAGATCACTCACGCCATCGCCATAAGTCAGGCAAAACGTTTCGCCATTCAGATGATGCCGGACGCGCTTGAGGCGGCCACCGGTCATTGTGGATTCGCCGGTGTCCACGAGCGTGACGCGCCAGGGTTCGACGCAGTTGTTCAGGAAGCTCAGCTTGCGTTCGCGCATATCGAAGGTCACGTCGCACATGTGCAGAACGTAGTTGGCGAAGTACTCTTTGATGTAATCGCCTTTGTAGCCGCAGCAGATGATGAAATCGTTGATCCCGTGGTGGGAGTACAGCTTCATGATGTGCCAGAGAATCGGCTTGCCGCCGATCTCGACCATGGGCTTCGGTTTGACCTGGGTTTCTTCGCTTAAGCGGGAGCCAAAGCCACCGGCTAGGATCACTGCCTTCATATCGAGCTTGTCCTCCCTTGCATTCGGCCTTGCGCTGGGCCTTGTAAGGACCCTGGAACCGGGCTGGGTACCGGTTCGGTGCTGTAGGGCATTCGTCCTCGCGGGGCTGGGTTGCGCGAGGCGGTCCCGCAGGGAGAAAAGCAAATTGGCGTCCAAGACGAGAGAGACGGACGCGGGGGGTCCCTTAGGGCCGCCAGAACGCGCATCATATAAGGCATTTACAATGAACAAGTTACGGGCGAGCGCAAGGAAGGTCTGAGAAGTCACCGTTCTCTTAGTCGTGGGGAAGGGCGTCGCGGCCCGATCGCTGGGAAAAACATTGCCACTAATTCCCCTCTTGCTGACCTCAAGGGGTGGTCACCCCATAGCAACTATGCAAAATGATGAAAGGAAAGGCTTTGAGGGGGCAGCACCTTGGAAGCCGTTGAAAACAAAGGTGCAAATTTGGAGCGATGCTGCAAGGAAGCCATTTCCTAGCAAAGAGACCACAGGGAGGAAGAGCACGGAGGAGGAGGCAGAAGGGGCCCCCCCGGTCTTTCTTGTAAGGATGTGATTCTGCTGAAGTTAAGACGTAGGGGTCTGCTAAGGATGTGATTCGGAAGGAGTTAGGGGATAGATGCTTCGGCAAGGCGGAAGGTGGACGTTGGAAACTTAAACGAGGAGGGGTTCGGCGAGGATGCAGTCGAGAATTCACAACGTATGATTATACACATGTTTGATGTTTTGTCAAGTACTTTCTAAGTACTGTTATTTCAAGAATTTGCGCGAAGATTCGAACGGGATTGGCGTAAGAGAAAGAAAACACAGGGGTAGAGCGCGCAGGGAGGGTGCGCTTTGGGAGAACCTGGGCATCCAACCAGTAGTGCCTTAAAGGATGGCGGCGGTCGGTGTGTTTCCAGTACAGACTTTCAGATCCGAAAAATTCTATTGCAGGACGAGGACCCAGTCATTGGCATTCGTGCCGTCGGAGTGCGGTCCAGCAGGAGTCATGAAAGGCATCGTCCCGCTATTCGCGCAAGGAGCGGTTGAGGTGCAGGAGGTGGCGGTAAAGTTGCCCGTTGTCGGATCGTACCAGCGCGCGGTGACGGGCGCGGAGAACCTGGCCATATTAATGGTGAGAGTGGCCGTGACTGGTGTGTAGATGATGGCGTTTGAAGTGCCATCCCAAGTTGTGGTTGCGTGAGTGGCATTGTAGAGATTCGCGTTGGAGGGATTGGCAGTTCCAGCGCCAGCGGTGACGACTTGGCCGGTAGTGTCGGGCACAAACGTCCACCAATTGAACTGCTTGAAAAGGTTCGCGACGTACTGCACCTGCTGCGTGGCCGCTGTATTGAGTTGCGTTGACCACAGGGGAGAACTGTCGAAGTGCGTGACGTTGGCGTTCCCAAACTCGAACCCGGCCCCTCCACTGGTCATGGTGTACCAGTTCTGAAGTCGAGTGATGAAGGCGTTGGCGTTCGTAGCCACTCCTCCCACTTGCAACAATCCCGTGTTGTTGGCGTTTTCATAATTGGCTTCGCCGAGGAATGTTGGCATGATAGCGGGTGGGAACTGGTTTGAGGGAGCGGTCCCAGCACTCCCGCCGGTGCTCTGAGTTCCGTTGTTTGCCTGCGTTGTGCATGGCCCGCTTGGACCGCAGTTATAGGCTTGAAGCATCTCGTCGTAGGTTTCGTAGTAGGTGTAGACGAAGCTGAGGTTGTTGGTGTTTCCGAACCGTGGATTCCAAAACGCGGTCGTGCAACTCGTATTGCAGGCAACTTGAAGTCCCTGCTGTGTATATGAAGCATAGAAATTCATTTGGCTGGTGATCAGATGATTGGTGTCCACGCTCGCGACACCGGCGATGACCTGGGCCATGTAATCCATGAAGGTCGAGTCCACGGGGACCCATGTACCGCTGACAAGTTGGCCCCCGTGGCGGAAGTCCTGGCCGAATTGCCAGATGATGTTGGGGGAATTCTTGTAGCGGTTGCCAAGGAACACGCCAAAGTTGAAGTCCTTCGTAGGGTAATTCACTGGGCCGCCGACGGTTACGTTCTCCATCGCGCTTCCAAAGTTGACGTTCCACGGAAGGGGATCAAAGAGAACCACGAGGCCTGCATTTGCGGCTGCGGTGATTACGGCATCCACCTGGGACCAGTAGGCAGGATTGGGCGCGGATAGGTCATAATCCGCGCTGCTGGTTCCGACTGTAAAGGGCAATTGGCCGTTTTGCGCAGCGCCGGAGGTCGGACAAGTTCCCGTTCCACCGCATGCGCCGTAAACGTTAACCGCGGTAAAGCCGAGGCTTGCTCGGCTGCTCATATACTGCGCTATAGAAGATGGAGTTGAACCGATAACGGGCATTAAATGATGTGCCGCGTCCATGACCATAAGCCAGGGATTGCCGTTGGCGTCGACGAAATAGCGTTTGTTGGCGCTCAGCTTGATAGGGAATTTTGAGGCGGTCATCGTTGTGACGGTGAAAGTAACGCCGTTGCTGCCCACACCGCTAACAGCCACCACGACGTTGCCAGTGGTTGCACCTGGGGGAACGGTGACGACAATGCTGGTGGCGCTCCAACTTGAAACCGTGGCGGCCTGGTTGTTGTAGAAGATTACTGTGCTGGAGCCCTGCGTTGCGCCAAAGTTTGTACCGGTAATCGTAACCGAAGTGCCCACGGGACCTGACGTGGGACTCAGACTCGTAATGGTTGGCGATGAGGACGAACTCGTCACGGTGAAGGTCGAGCCGTTGCTGGCGACGCCGCCGACGGTCACCACGACGGGCCCGGTGGTTGCCCCTGTAGGAACAGGCACACTGATGCTCGTGTCGCTCCAGCTCGTGGGCGATGCGGCTGTGCCGTTGAATGTGACGGTGCTCGAGCCCTGCGTTGCGCCAAAGTGGCTCCCCGTGATGGTCACCGCGGTACCTACGGGACCGGACGCGACGCTCAAACCGGAAATGTAGGGCGTGTTACCGCCTCCCCCTCCCCCACCACCGTAAGAGCCGCCGCAGCCGGCGATTGCGGAAAGGAGAGCGAGGAGAAGAGTGGAAACAGAAAAATTTCGAATAGCGACGCGAACGCGGGTTGTTTTCATCGAAGGCATCCTGATCCTAAAAAGTCGCAGCTGGATTCGGGGACATTCTCAAGGCTGCCGCGCAAACTGAAAGCCAGCCGGCATTTCCATTCACCAGGCCAAAGGCGGGAGAGGATGCTCAAGACGAAGCGCCATCTTCGGGGCTGGCTAGAGAAACTTTACAACAGCGGGAAGGATAAAGTCACTAAGGGCGGCGGTGCGAGCTCTTCGCCATTGAGACGGAACGACGCGGGTAGCGCTGGACCCGTTGAGATCCTTCGGCCACAAAAAACGCGGCGTCAGGATGACACCTCCCGCTATTTTGATTGTGTGCCAATGGACTCTTTACCACGCTTATGAAAGCGCAGACAAAAAGGGGCTGGATGCAACCAGCCCCTGTCGAGAAATAAATTGTTGAGTACCTCGAGTTAGTTGGGCAACAGGCCGTAGACGGTGAAGACGAATTGGCCGCCGACATAGACCTTGGCGTTAGCGACCGTCGGAACGGTGAACTTGACCCCGTTACCGGCTGCACCTGCACCACTGGCAGGGCTGCTGAAGAGCAACGTGCCGACGTTGTTGGCGTCGTACGCGTCGAGGATCGCCGGCGTATTGTCCTGGAATCCGGAGTAATCAATGATCCAGACGATGCCGCCGGTTGCGCCGTTGGCCGAGACCACAGGCGCGCCGCCGCGCGGCGGGAACGTGTTGCTGGAAGACGCAAACTGCGGCGTGGCGATGACGCCGTTAGCAATCTGGAACTGCATGAGCGGATAATTCTGGCCCGTTAGGTAGATATTGCCATTCCAATACGCGGGCCCGATGTAGTTGCCGCCGTCATCCAGCGTGGTATTCGCAGGCGGCACGGGAACCAATTCCTGCACATCGTTGTTCGAAGAAGAATTGAATTTGCCCATGTTTGCCTGGTCGAGGAGATAAACGACGGCATCCTTGCCGGTAGTGATGGCCAGGTGGGGATGAGCAGCCGAGCCCACGGCATCCGGCAGGATGAGAACGGCGGCAGAACCAAGGTCGACGTCATTGGCAGCAAGAGTGGCCTGGTTGAAAGGCGTGAACCAGTCAGCGGGCGGCATGGCGCCTGTGGAATTAAACTTAAGGACAGTGTCGCCGAAGTTCGAAGTGCCATCGTAGAGGCCGTTGGCGGTGACAACGTAAACTTTGCCACTGACGTCGGCTGACGGGCCACCGCCGCCTTGCCAGATCGCCCCCTGGTTGCAGCCGGAAGCCGGATTGCTAACCGCTGTTGCAAAAGTTTGTGCCAGGGTTCCGGCGTTGTAACCCATGAGCCAGCCTTGATAGTTGCACAGGTCACCGTGCGAGCCAAAGGCGAGGTACACGGTGTTATTAGCCAAGAGCAGCGCAGGCCGCTGGAGATGCTTTAGCGCCGTGAAGTTGGTTGCGCTGATTACGACGGGACCACCGAATTTTTCCGCGCCGGTGATCAAGTCGAGAGCGTGCAGTCGATGGACGTAGCACGGCGAGGCGCTGGAGCAGGTCTGGCCGTTGACGGTGCCCACGGTTTCACGGGTTTTGGGAACGACATAGAGCGTGTTGGTGGCCGGATCAATGACCGGCGTGGAGGTGATGCCGATTTCCGGAATGATGTCGGTGTTGGTATTGACATCGGCGGAAGTCAGCGTGGTGACGCCGCTGCTGAGGAAGTTTTTCTGCCACAGCTGGATGCAATTCTGCGAATCAGCGTCGAAGGCGTAAACGCTGTCGTGCTCGGTGGCGATGAATGCAACGTTGCGAGTAGTGCCGCCGAAATTGAGGCTGGCAACCCAGAGCGGCTGGGCGTAGACGTAACCATCGACTGGACATGAAAAGAGCTGGCCGAACGTCGACGGAGTTACAGTCGCGGAAGTGAGACCATACTCCTGGAGGTTCTGGCCGGTGCGCGCGTTGTCGTTATGGTTCGTATAGACACCGAGGAGATCGGTGACGGCCATCAAAGCGGAGCCGCTGACCGAAGCGTTGGCGTTGCTGACTGCGGTAATCGTGTGCTGGCCAGGCTGTGTGCCGGGTGAATAGAGTCCGGTTGCGGAAATGGTTCCGGAGACAGACGTGCCGCCGTTGTTGCCGTCGACCTGCCAGGTGACGCCGAGATTCTGCGGGTCATTGAAAACATTGGCAGCGAACTGGACGGGCGAAGAAGCCAGAGTAACCGCGGCGCGCTTCGGGGTAAGCACAACAGTGAGAACTCCTTGCGTCACCGTGATGGTTGCGGACGCGGATTTCGTGGTGTCGCCAACTGAAGTCGCCGTCAAGGTTACCGTGGCCGGGCTCGGGACGTTCGACGGCGCAGTGTAGGTGACGGAAGTGGCGGTGACTCTCGAGAGCGAGCCGCAGGTGGCTCCGGAGCATCCCGCGCCCGAGAGGGACCAGGTAGCGCCACGATTGAGGAAGTCATTCGTGACGGTGTCGGTGAAAGTTTGCGCGCCGTAACCGGCTGGGAGAGAAGCCGCGCCCGGCGAAATGCTGACGGAGATCGGAGCGACCGCACCACTGATGGAGCGGAAAGCTGCGAGACCCGCGCCCCAGATGTCGGAAGCGGTGAGCGAAACACCAGCGGATACAGTTCCGGCAGTGTTTTGCAACTGGTCTTCAGCGACGATCTTGGTGTTGGGGGCAGGCTGAACGGTTTCTTCGATATTGAATCCGCCCGTTGCGGTGTAGGTGCCATTGTTCTTGGTGATGATGTTGGCGAGCAACAGATCGCCGTTGGCCGTGGTGGTTAAATTGCCGCTGTTGGGAGATGCATTGTTGCCCTGGGCGGTTGCCGTACCGTCGAGGGCATTGCTCGTGGCTACGCCCGAATATTCGAGGATGGCGAAACGCAACGTGCCCAGAACAGACTGCGACACGGTGATCCTGTCGGCGCCTCCGCGGATGTTTTCCGCGTAGAAAATGGCAAACGTTTCGAGGCTTGCGGTCAAACCGACGCTGAAGGCCTGGTGATAAGTGTTGCCGCTGGAGTCGGAAACAGTGAAGACCTGCGAACTGGAGGCGCTACCGCGAATGGCAACCGCGATGAAGTTGCCAGCGGCGGTGTTGTTGGCGAAAGCCAGCGAGTTGTTGGTTTGTGTGCTGGCGTCCATGTTGCGGTGCTGCACGAGAGTAATGTTGCTGACGGCGGAAAGGTTTGTCAGAGAGAAACTCGCCTGAGCGGCGACGCCGGACGCTGAAGCGGTCACTGTATAGGGACCGCCGACTGTGGAGTTGGCGGTGAAGGCCGGCGCCGTGGCGATGCCTTGCGTGTTCGTGGTGGCGGTATTTACGCCGCCAGCGAAGGTGCCGCTTGCGCCGCCCCCCGGAGCCGTGAACGTTACAGTGACTCCACCTACGGGATTATTCAGGGAGTCGGTGACAGTAGCCTGAAGAGGCGCGGCGAAAGTTGTGTTGATCACGGCGCTTTGCGGCGTGCCAGCGGTTGCGGAGATATTTGCCGCGGAGCCCGCCAAGTTCGTGAGCGAGAAGTTTGCGGGAGTTGCGACACCGGAAACCGAAGCCGTGACCGTGTAGGTGCCAGCCGTGGAGTTAGCGGTAAAGATGGCGGACGTTGCCACGCCGAGCGAGTTGGTTGTAGCGGTGTTTACGCCGCCGGCAAAAGTACCGCTGGCGCCGCTGCCTGGAGCTGTGAACGTCACAGTGACTCCGCTGACGGGATTATTCGACGCATCCTTGACGGTGGCTTGCAATTGCGCAGGGAACGCCGTGTTAACGGTAGCGCTTTGCGGCGTGCCCGCCGTGGCAGCAATGCTTGCCGGAGGCGCGGAGAGGTTGGTCAGCGAGAAATTCGCAGGGGAGGCAACGCCGGCAGCCGACGCTGTAACAGCGTAGGAACCAGTGGTTCCATTGGCTGTGAAAACGGCGGCGGTCGCGATACCTGACGCGTTTGTGGTGGCGGTGTTCACGCCGCCCGCGAACGTGCCGCTGGCGCCATTCCCCGGGGCGGTGAACGTCACGGTCACGCCGCCTACCGGATTATTGAAGGAATCCTTGACCGTGGCCTGAAGCAGCGTGGCAAAGGCGGTATTGATTGTGGCGCTTTGCGGCGTGCCAGCAGTGGCGCTGATCCCCGACGCCGCGCCTGCGAGGTTGGTAAGAGAGAAGTTGGCGTTAGTTCCAACTCCGGAGACGGAAGCGGCAACCATATAAGGACCACCGGCCACAGTATTGGCCGTGAAGACGGCGGAAGTGGCCACCCCAGAAGCGTTCGTCGTTACTGTGTTTACGCCGCCGGCAAACGTGCCGCTGGCGCCGCTACCGGGAGCGGTGAACGTTACAGTCACGCCGCTGACTGGATTATTGAAAGAATCCCGGACGGTAGCTTGCAGTTGCGACGCGAAGGCGGTGCTGACGGTCGCGCTTTGCGGCGTGCCCGCCGCGGCAGTAATGCTTGCCGGTATGCCGGCCCCACCACCGGTCCCGCTTGCAGCTTTGAAGGCGGCCAGGATTGCGCCCCAATTGCTAGAGGGGTTCAGCGTTGCCGTGGCCGAGGCAGTTCCCGCAGTCGACTGAATTTGGTCTTCAGTGATGAGCTTAGTGTTCGGCTCAGCGGGCACAAAGTCGCGAATGGCGTAGCCGGAACCCACCGTGAATGTAGTGCTGTCCGCCGTTGACACTTCGCCAAGCAACAAATCGCCGTTCACGGTAGTGGTCAAGCTGCCGGTGTTCGGGGAGGTGCTCGTGGTAGTTGCTGCCACAGTGGCATCGAGGGAGTTGGAAGTGGCGACGCCTGAGTATTCCAAGATATCAATGCGCAACGGACCGGAAACGGTCATGGTTACCGTGACAGTGTTGGCACCGCTTTTGACGTTCTCGGCGTAATAGATCGCCGAGGTGACGGCACTGCCGGAGGAGGCGAGCTGCTTTGCTTGTTTATATGTATTGGAGTTGGAGTCCTTGACGGTAAAGACCTGGGCGTTGGAATTGCCGCCGCGAATGACCAAGGCGATAAAGTTGCCGGAAGTGTTCGCGCTGGTGAAGGCAAGCGTGGTGGTGGTGGTGGTGCCGGCATCCTTACCAATGTGCTGGACGAGAGCGATGTTGGCCGGGGGCGTGGGGACCGTGAAGGGCACACCGTTGCTGGCGATGCCACCTACTGTAACGACTACCTTGCCCGAGGCGGCGCCTGCCGGTACGGGTACAGTGATTCCGGAGGCGGTCCAGCTGGTTGGTGTTGCGACGACACCGTTGAAAGTGACGACGCTGGTGCCTTGCGTCCCTCCCAAATTGGTTCCAGTAATGGTGACCAAAGTACCCACGGGACCTGAAGTTGGGCTTAGGCCCGTAATCGTAACGGGAGTAACGGTAAAGCTCACACCGTTGCTCACCTGACCGCCGACAGTAACAAACACGCTTCCTGTCGTCGCGCCAGTCGGCACGAGAGCTGTGATGCTGGTGTCGCTCCAAGTCGCTGGCGTTGCTGGGGTGCCATTAAAAGTAACTGTGCTGGTGCCCTGCATGGGACCAAATGCATTACCTGTAATTGTCACGGACGTGCCAATCGACGCCGCAGCGGGACTCAGGCTCGAAATGCTCGGTATGACGGTGAAAGCTACGGCGTTGCTCGCCACTCCGCCGACCGTAACGATGACATTGCCGGTGTCCGCCCCAGCAGGCAGTGGAGTGACTATAGTGCTTGGACCCCAAGAAGTGGGCGTGGCCGACACTCCGTTAAAGGAAACCGTGCTTGTACCTTGTGTGGAACCAAAGCCGCCTCCATTGATCACAACCGACTGCCCCAATGGCCCGGACGCTGGACTTAGGCTTGTTATGCTCGGGAGAACGGTAAAGGTAACCCCATTGCTTTGGTAGGCTGTACCACCCGCGCTCACAGTGAGCGTCACACTGCCCGTTGTCGCCGCGGATGGAACGGGGACAGAGATGGTTGTGTCACTCCAGCTCGTTGGCGTTGCGACTGCACCCATGAACGTTACGGAACTTGCTCCTTGATTCGCGCCAAAGTTGGTTCCCGTGATTGTTACTGACGTCCCGATTGTCCCAGAGTTGGGGCTTAGGCTCGTGATGTTGGGAAGCGGCGGTGTCACTGTAAAGGCGCTATTGGCGAAGACTCCGCTTATA
>Ga0070730_10004643_pt1 | contig 11985 bp, 14 predicted proteins | sample Coa_R1_3_FD_66447 | JGI IMG/M metagenome (GOLD analysis project Ga0070730, IMG submission 66447) | Surface soil microbial communities from Centralia Pennsylvania, which are recovering from an underground coalmine fire - Coalmine... | ecosystem: Environmental > Terrestrial > Soil > Unclassified ... | reverse complement strand
CTCGACGTCCTGGAGTCGCGGCTCCCCGACACGCTTCCCCGTTATCTTATGGGCGTCGGGTTTCCCGAAGATCTCGTGGCGGCGGTCGAGCGCGGCGTCGATCTGTTCGACTGCGTCGCCCCGACGCGTGGCGGGCGCAACGGCTCGGCGTTCACGCCGGACGGCACGCTCAACATTCGGAACGCGGCGTACCGCGCGGACGACCGGCCGCTCGATCCGAGCTGCGATTGTGAGACGTGCACGACGTATTCGCGCGGCTACTTGCGGCATCTGTTCGTCGCCGGCGAGCTGCTGGCTTTAAGGCTCATGTCGCTGCACAACGTGCGTTACTTGATCCGGCTCGCCGGGGAAATGCGTGAGGCGATCCGGCGCGGCGGCGATGCGTTCGCGGTTTGGGCGCAGGACTGGCGCCGCCGCCACCAACACTCGCAGGAGAAGGGGGAGGAAGTCGCATGATCATGGCCTCGCTGTTGCTCGTGCCATCGGGCCAGGGTGGACCAGGAGCCAGCGCTTTCATCATCCAGATCGCCCTGTTCATCGCGATCTTCTACTTCATTCTGATCCGGCCGCAGCGCAAACAGCAGCAAGAGCACAAGCAGCTGCTCGCGTCGCTCCAGCGCGGCGACAAGGTAGTGACGTCGAGCGGGATCATCGGCGAGGTCGTGTACATCAAGGACGACGAAGTCACGCTTCGCAGTGGTGAGGCCAAGCTCGTCATCGTGCGTTCCGGGATCGCTTCCATCACCAATCGGACGACCGCGACCCCCGCTCCCGTGGAGGCGAAGAAGGCGTGACGGTTCGCACGCTGCACATCCTCGGCTCGCCCGTCCTGCGGCAGCAATCACCGGCCGTCGCCACGGTCGATGACGCCGTGCGCCAGCTCGTCGACGATCTCTTCGAGACGATGCGCGCCGCGAAAGGCGTCGGCCTGGCCGCCAATCAGATCGGCGTCGCGCGCCGCGTCGCCGTGGTCGACGTCGGCGAAGAGGATCCGCCACCGCTGGTGCTCATCAATCCGGTCATCCTGGAGCGCAGCGACGACCACGAGACCGCCGAGGAGGGCTGTCTCTCGATCCCGGACATCTTTGGCGACATCGAGCGGCATGCGCGCATCGTCGTCGAGGCGCTGGACCGCGACGGCGCGAAGCTGCGCGTGGAGGCGCAGGGGTACAAGGCGCGCGCCATTCAGCACGAGATCGATCACCTCGACGGCGTCCTGTTCCTCGACCATCTGAGCGCCGTCAAGCGCAGCCTGCTGCTGGCCAAGTGGAAGAAGTCGCGCAAAGGCCAGACCGGTTACCTGAAGGAGGTCACGCCGGAGCCGGCGGGTGAGCTGTAAATGCGCGTCGTCTTTTTCGGTACGCCCGAGTTCGCGGTGCCGTCATTGCGGGCGTTGGTGGGTGAGGGATTCGACGTCGTCGCCGTGGTGACGCAGCCGGACGCCGCGCAGGGGCGCTCGCGCTCGCAGCTCATCGCATCGCCGGTCAAAGTCGCCGCGCAAGCCGAAGATTTGCTCGTCCTGCAGCCCGACAAGCCGACCGATCCCGCATTCCTCGACCGATTGCGCAGCCTCGAGCCCGACATCGGCGTCGTCGTCGCGTACGGGCACATCTTGCGGCCAGCGCTGCTCGAGCTGCCGCTGCGGGGGATGATCAACGTGCATCCGTCGCTATTACCGGGGCTGCGCGGCGCCGCACCCGTCGAATGGGCCATCATCCGCGGCCACGAGACGACGGGCGTGACGATCATGCAGCTCGACGCCGGCATGGATTCGGGCCCGATCCTGCACCAGATCCCGCATCGCATCGATCGCGACGTCACCGGCGGTGAGCTGTCGTCGCATCTCGCCGAGATGGGCGCGCAGGCCCTGATCGAGACACTCACCATGATCGAGCAGAGCGACCCGCCCCCGCAACCGGTGCCGCAGAACAACGAACGAGCGACCATCGCGCCGAAGCTCACGCGCGAGCATGCACGGGTCGATTGGACAAAAGATGCGCGCACGGTCAGCGCCCTCATTCGCGGACTCGATCCCCGTCCCGGCGCCTGGGCGGAGCTCAACGGCAAAGAGATCAAGCTGTTCACGCCGAAAGTGATGGAGCCGCCGTTTCCCGGCACCGGCGCGCCGGGCGAGGTCCTCTCGGTCGACGGCTCGTTCGTCGTCGCGACGGGGCCGCTCAAGGATCTGAGCGGCGGCAGCGTCGAAATCTTCGAAGTCCAACCCGCCGGTAAGGAACGGATGCCGTCGACAGACTGGCTGCGCGGCGCGCGCCTCAAGCCGGGCGAGAAGTTGACGTGAGACCGCCGCTGCCGCGGCTGCATGCGATCACCGACGAACCCATCGCGCGGCGCACCGACATCGAGACAATCGCGCGCGCGCTCGCCGACGGTGGGGGCAGCGATCTGGCAATCCATGCGCGGGGGCGCGAGCTCACCGGTCTCGAGCATTACACGCTGGCCCGCCGTCTTTCCACACTGCCGTCGCAGCTCTTCGTCAACGACCGGCTCGACGTCGCGCTCGCCGTTCCCAGCGCCGGCGTGCAGCTTGGCCGCGGCAGTCTGCCGGTGAGCGCTGCCCGCGGACTGAATCCGTCGTGGTGGATCGGCAGGTCGGTGCACAACTTGGTGGAGGCCGAGGCCGCAAGGACCGAAGGGGCCGACTATCTTGTTGTAGGGCCGGTGTTCGCAACCGCTTCGCACCCCGCTGCACAACCGCTCGGCCTCGCAAAACTGCGGCAGATCGTGAGGGCGGCGGGCGACATTCCGATCATTGCCATCGGCGGCATCACCGCCGACCGGGTAATGGACGTGCGAAGCAGCGGTGCATACGGCCTGGCGGCGATCCGGGCACTGTGGCACGACGCCGAGCCGGCGCTGGCCGCGCGGAGGATGCAGGAATGGATGTCGTAATCAATGGAGAGCACAGAGACATCAAGGGCGGCACACTGCTCGACGTGCTCGCGGAGCTGGAGCTCGATCCGCGCGCCGTGGTTGTGGAGTACAATCGCAAGATCGTGCGTCGCGTGGGACTGGGAGACGTAACCGTGCAGGACGGAGACGCCCTCGAGGTCGTGCACTTTGTGGGCGGAGGATGAGCGAATGACGACAGCGGTCGAAACACTTCGCGATGAGGCGCTGACGATCAGCGGGCACACGTTCCAATCGCGCCTGATGGTCGGCACGGGCAAGTATCGCGACATGGAGACGATGGTGCGGGCGATCGACGCCTCCGGCGCCGAGGTCGTGACGGTGGCCGTGCGGCGCGTGAATCTCGATCGCTCCAAGGAGTCGAGCGTCCTGCACTTCCTCGATCCGAAAAGAATCTTCCTGCTCGCGAACACGGCGGGCTGCTATACAGCGGCCGATGCGATTCGGTACGCGAGGCTCGCGCGCGAAGCGGGGTTCAACGACTTCGTGAAGCTCGAAGTGATCGGTGACGAAGAGACACTGCTCCCCGACGTGGCCGGACTGCTCGAGGCCGCCAAGGTCCTGGTGCAGGAAGGCTTCAAGGTGCTGGCGTATACCAACGAAGATCTCGTCACCGCGCTCCGGCTCGAGGATGCCGGATGCGCCGCGGTCATGCCGCTCGCGTCGCCTATCGGCAGCGGCCTCGGTCTGTTGAATCCGTTCAGCGTGCGCACGATCAAGCGGCGGCTCCGCGTTCCTGTCATCGTAGACGCGGGAGTGGGGACCGCGTCGGACGCGTGCGTCACGATGGAGCAAGGCGTCGACGGCATCTTGATGAACACCGCCATCGCCGCAGCTCAGGATCCCGTATCGATGGCGCATGCCATGCGGCTGGCGACGATCGCGGGCCGTGCCGCGTTTCTCGGCGGTCGCATGCCGCGCCGCGAAGTGGCAGTGCCGTCATCTCCGACCAAGGGTATGCTGGATTAGGGACGCACGGCACGCGGCACTCGAGATTCTCCGCGCAGTACGATCCGGCACTCCCCTGGCCGACGCGCGCGATCGCTATCTCGCCGGCCTTCCGGAGCGCGACCGCCGGCTCGCATACGAGCTGTCGGCCGGCGTGCTCCGCCGCCAGCGTGAGCTCGACCACGCGCTGCAACTCGAGCGCACCGATCCCCGCCTCCACGACGTCCTGCGCCTGGGCGCCTACCAGCTGCGCTGGTTGACGCGGGTGCCGGCGCATGCCGCCGTCTCAACCTCTGTCGACTTGGCTCGGGAGACGGTGGGCGAAGCGAGCACGGGATATGTGAATCGATCGTTACGGCAGCTATCGGCTATTGGCTATCGGCTCTTGGGTCACGAAGGGACGCATCCAGACTGGCTCATCACTCGCTGGACGGCCCGATTTGGGGCCGCAGAGACAGCGCAAATCGTCGAGTGGAACGACACGAAGCCCGAGCTCTTCCTTCAACCCGCTCGTTGGAACCAAGACACTTTGCTTCAGCGACTCCGCGACGGGGGGATTCGTGCCGACGCAGCACCATTCGGCGCGGGAATTCGCCTTTACCCACTAGCCAATAGCCGATACCCACTAGCCAAGAGTCTGCCAGGCTTCACCGAAGGCGCCTTCATCGTCCAGGATCCCGCCCACGCGCTCGTCGCGCGCCACGCCGCCGTCCGGCCTGGAGAGCTCGTATTTGACGCCTGCGCCGCGCCCGGTGGCAAAGCGGTCGCGCTCGAGAGCCTCGGCGCCAGGGTGCTGGCAGGGGACGCGCGCCACGAGCGCATGGGCCGGCTCGCCGATACCGTCCGACGGGCGGGAGTGGCGATTCGCTCGGTCGCCGCCAATCTTGAGGCGGCCCCGCTCCGGCCCGGAAGCGTACCAGCGGTGTTCGTGGATGCGCCGTGCAGCGCCACCGGAACGATGCGCCGCCACCCCGACGCGCGCTGGCGTCTGCATGCGGGCGTCTTTGCACGCCTGGCGGAACGGCAATCGCGGCTGCTCACCGCCGCCGCCGCACTCGTGCGACCGGGCGGACTACTTGTCTATGCCACCTGCTCGCTGGAACCGGAGGAGAATGAACAGGTCGTGGAGCGGTTTCTGAACTCGCGATCCGATTTCACGCGCGCGCGCGAGACGACCGCCATTCCCGCCGAGCTGCTCACCGCGCGCGGCGATTTTCAATCTTTGCCGCAACGCCATGGCATCGACGGTGCCTACGCGGCGCGGCTCGAGCGAGCGCATTGATGCGCATTCGCCGGCACTTCGAGCCGTTCCAGGGCATCACGATCGACGCCCGAGTTTGGCGATGGCTCGGCATCGGCGTCGGCATGGTGCTCGCGGGCTATCTCACGGCGTACCTCATCCTCTTCCCCGCCCCGATTCTGCCGGGGCACCACGCCGTGCCGCGCGTGCTCGGACTCACGATGCCCGAGGCGCAGGCGGAAATCCAAAAGGACAAGCTGCAGATCACCGACGGCGGCGCCGAGCCGCATCCTACGGCGCCGCAGGGCACCGTGATCTGGCAGGATCCCCCGGCCGACGTCGTTGCGCCGGAGGGCACGAAGGTCACCCTCGTCACGAGCGCCGGGCCGCCCAAGATACCGGTACCGGACGTCGCTGGACTCGACGCCGCGTTGGCGCAATCGATGGTGGCGGCCGCCGGATTGGTCGTGAGCCAGGTCGAATCCGTCCAGGCCGCGTCACCGACTGGCCTCGCGATGATGACGCGGCCGCCCGCGGGCACGGCGCTCGCGCCGGGCGCGGGCCTGACGGTCGTGATCAGTCGCGGCGCCCCGACCATCGCCGTGCCCGATCTCTTGGGCATGGCGTCAGCAGACGCGCGCACGAAACTGGAAAACCAGGGACTGCAGCTCGGCACGGTGACCAGGCGTCGGACCAATGACGGATCGCCGGGGACGGTGGTCGCCCAGAGCCCCGCCGCGGGCACGCTCGCGGCGCCGGGAACCGTGGTCGATATCGTGGTGGCGCGGAGTCCCCAATGAACAACGGCATTCGGATCGCGCCGAGCGTGTTGTCCGCCGATCTGACACGGCTGAAGGATCAGGTCGCGCAAGTCCTGGAAGCCGGCGCCGATTGGCTGCACGTGGACGTCATGGACGGCCGGTTCGTCCCGAACATCACGTTCGGGGCCAACATGATCGAGGCGCTCCGGAAACTGACCGACCGGCCGATCGACGTGCACCTGATGGTCGTAGAGCCCGAGCATTACATCGACTCGTTCGCTGCCGCCGGCGGGTCGGTGTTCACGTTTCATCCCGAAGCCACGATTCACGTGCAGCGCCAGCTCGACGCCGTGAAGCAGCGCGGCATGCTGGCCGGGCTCGCGCTCAATCCCGCGACGCCGCTCGCCCACGCGGAAGAGGTGGTGCGCGACCTCGATTTGTTGCTGATTATGAGTGTGAACCCGGGATTTGGTGGTCAATCCTACTTGGCGGGATCGAATGACAAGATTCGTCGCGCTCATGCCCTACGGACGACGCACGACGCACGGTTCTTCTTGGAGGTCGATGGTGGTATTTCACGGCAGACCATCGCCGCCGCCCATCAGGCCGGCGCCGACACCTTCGTGGCGGGTCAGGCGGTCTTCGCGAGCGCCGATCCGGGTCGCGAAGTCCAGGAGCTGCGGCGGCGCTGCATGGTGACCGTATGACGAATCGCCAGCAATGGAGTCTCATCGCCGGCGTCGTAATGACGGCGGTGTTCGGGGTGGCGCTCGCCGTCAAGCTGCGGCCGCAGATGAACCCGGTCGAAATCGGATCGCGCGCGCCCGCGTTCCATGCGACCAATCTGCGCACGAGCCGGCCGGCGACCCTTGGCGACTACCGCGGGAAGGTCGTCCTCGTCAACATTTGGGCGACCTGGTGCCCGCCATGCCGGGCGGAGATGCCGTCGATGGAGCGGCTGCACCGGAAACTCGCGGACACCGACTTCCGGATCGCCGCGGTGAGCGTCGATGGCGATCCCTTCCATCCGGAGGACTCGCAGGACCCGAGTGGCATCATGGCGTTCGCGAAAAATCTGGGACTGACCTTCGACATTCTGCACGATCCGAGCGGCGCGATCCGCAAGGCATACGACATCTTCGGTGTGCCGGAGAGCTACGTCATCGACCGCGACGGCGTTATCGTGAAACGCGTCATCGGCGCGGCGAATTGGGAAGATCCCGTGAACGAAATGCTGATCCGCAGACTCTTGAATGCGCGCTAGCCTCATTCAACTGTTCACGCGCAACTGGCCCATCAAGGGCGCGGCGCTGTTCTTGGCGCTGATGCTCTACGTCGCCGTGCAGCTCCAGCAGCCGATCACCGCGAGCTTCGACGTGAACCTCAACGTGCTGCTGCCGCCCGGGCGCGCGTTGTTGCAGAAGCCGCCCAAGGTGCGAGTCCAGATCTCCGGGAAAGGCAGCCAGATCCTGAAACTGCGCTCGCTGGCCGGCGACATCACCCGCCGCGTCCCTGATACGCTGACGGCGACGATCTGGCCCGTCCATCTCGACCCCGGGGAGGTCGAGCTCGCGCTCCCGAAAGGGGCCGATGTCCGCGTGGTGGAAGTGCGACCGAGCGATATCACGCTCGCGCTCGACAGCGTCGTCCGGAAGGAAGTGCGCATTGTCTCGCTCGTGACCGTGACTCCCGATTCGGGCCAGGTGCTGCACGGCGGGCTCTCCATGACGCCGACCACCGTCCGGCTGGTGGGCCCCGAGAAGAGCCTCGCCGCGATCGACTCGGTGACGACGGTTCCGATGGAAATCACAAACGTCACGGGCGATTTCACGCGCAAGGTGCCGATCGACACCATGCCGCTCGGGATCGTGCGACTGGCGCCGAAAGAAGTCGTCGTCACGGGCGAGATGGGCCGCACCGCCGAGCGCTCCTTTGGCGGCATTCCGGTCGAGACCGGCGCGGGCGCGATCACCGGCTTCATCGTCACCCCGGCCCGCGTTTCAGTTGCGGTCACCGGCCCCGAGGACCGCGTGCAGGGGCTCACCCGCGATTCGCTGCGTGTCGTCGCTCATATCGCCGGCTCAAATGCCGGGGGCGGCACCGCGCGCATCACCGTCATCGCGCCCCGCGGCATCACGGCGCGCGCCATTCCGGACTCCGTCACGCTGCGCCGGCGCGGCACGCCTTCGCGTCGTGGCTGACGTCGTCCTCGGTCTCGAGACCTCGTGCGACGAGACGTCGGCGGCGGTGCTGGTGGGCGGCGAGCTCGCCAGCCTCGTCATTCTGTCGCAGGACATTCACGAGGTTTTCGGCGGCGTCGTTCCCGAGCTCGCGAGCCGCGCTCATCTTGCGGCGCTGCCGGCGGTCGTCGACCGGGCGCTGACCGAAGCGGGACTGCCTGCCTCCGCGATCGACGCGGTCGCGGTGACCGCCGGGCCCGGACTCGCGGGCGCCCTGCTGGTCGGCGTCGTGTACGCCAAGACGTTCGCATACGCCGGCAAGCGCGCGCTCATCGGCGTGCATCACATGGAGGGCCACCTCTTCGCGCCGGCGATCGAAGACAAGAGCCTCGCGCCGCCGTTCGTCGCGCTGCTCGTCTCGGGCGGGCATACGCTGCTGCTCGACGTCCCGGCCTGGGGGAGTTACCGGCTGCTCGGCGAAACGCGCGACGACGCGGCTGGTGAAGCCTTCGACAAGGTCGCCACGCTGCTCGGATTGGGATATCCCGGCGGTCCGGCCATCGAGCGCCTCGCGCGCGAAGGCGAGCCGGCGCGGTTCACCTTCCCGCGCCCCATGATCGGCGAAGGGTTCGAGTTCTCGTTTTCGGGTCTGAAAACCGCCGTGCTGCACGCCGTGCGCGCGTCGGGCGATCTCGAGCGCGACCGGCCGCACATCGCGCGCGGCTTTCAGGACGCCGTGCTCGACGTGCTGGTCACCAAACTCGACCGCGCGGTCCACTCGACCGGCTACACCACGGCGGTGCTCGGCGGCGGCGTCGCGTGCAGCAAGGCACTGTCCGCCCGTGCCGCCGACGCGCTCCGTGGCACCGCGCGCGTGGCGGTGGCGAGCCCGCGTCTCAATGCCGATAACGCCGCGATGATCGCGCGCGCGGGGTGGCATCGGCTGCGCCTCGGCGAGCGCAGCGATTGGACGCTGGATGCACGCGCGGACCTTCCCCTTCCCGGACTCGAGATGAACGAGACGACGCACGACGCACGTCGCACGGCCGTTTCATGACCGTCTATCCCTTCGCGATCCATCTGGGTCCCCTGACGCTGACCGGCTACGGCCTGATGATGATGGTCGCGTTCCTGATGGCGGGTTGGGCGATACAGATCGATCTGCGGGACCGCGGGCTCGACGAGGATTACGCGGCGGACATCATCATCGCCGGCGTCATCGGCGGCCTCGTCGGCGCGAAGCTGTGGTACGTCTTCCTCACCGGCGATGCCGGCGCATTGTTCCGGCGCGGGGGCTTCGTGTGGTACGGCGGCTTTCTTGGCGCGACCGCGGCGATCCTGCTGAACGGCTGGCGCCGGCGCGTCCCCGCGCGCTTCACCGCCGAGCTCTGCGCCGCGCCACTCGCGCTCGGTTACGCGCTCGGCCGCGTCGGCTGTTTTCTCGTGAACGACGATTACGGTATCCCGACCAACCTGCCGTGGGGCATGAAGTTTCCCGACGGTTTGCCGCCGACCACCGTCGCGAACCTGCAGGGGATGGGCGTGCATTTCCCGCCGGGGACGAATCCGGCTCAGGTCGTCGCAGTCCATCCGACGGAACTCTACGAGACGGCGTTGATGCTGCTCGTCTTCTGGTGGCTGTGGCGCCGGCGCGATCACGGCCACGCCATCGGCTGGCTGTTCGCTTGCTACATGGTGTTCGCCGGGATCGAGCGCTTCCTGATCGAAGCCGTCCGCTCCAAAGACGACCGCCTGCTCGGGTCGTTCACGCTGGCGCAGGCGACGAGCGTGCTGCTGGTGGTGGTGGGCGCGATTCTGCTGCTGCAATGGCGCGAGCCCGCCGGCCCGCAGCAGCTCCCGGACTCGCTACGGCCGAAGCAGGTCGCCCTCCGGACTGGCCCCTGAAGATCTGACCTTCGACCGCATCGCCCAGATCGCGGCCGCGATGGCCAGCACGAGCAGCAGTGCCTGCATCGCCAGCGACTCGAGCGTCGGATAGATGCCGAGCACGGGAATGCGCGGCGCGCCCTCGATGACGGTCACGGGCAGCAGCTGCGCCTCCTGCAACGACGCGATGCCCTTCCCCGCAAAGACGAATGCCATGTAATACAGCATCGCGCCCGTAACCGCGAAGAACGGTTTCATGGCGACGCGCAGCCCGAGCTGATTGATCACGAAATAGACCGCGACGAGTCCGACGGCACCGGCCGCGATGCCCGCGACGATCGGCGCGCCGCTCGAACCGCCCCCGCCACCGGAAGTGAACAGCGCCTTGTAGAACAGAATGGTCTCGAAACCCTCGCGGTAGACGGCGAGGAATGCGACCGCGCTGAGCGCCATGCCCGACCCGGATGACAGCGCACTCTGCATCTTGCCGTGAACAAACGCGGTCCATTTCGCGGCTTCGATCTTCGACAGTAGCCAATAGCTCACGTAGAAGAGCACGGCGGCGGCAAGCAGCATCGTGCCGCCCTCGAGCATCTCGCGCTGCACCGGCGTCACCTCGAGCAGCAGCTCGACCATGACCCAGGTAAGCAGGCTGGCGGCGACGGCGAGCCAGGCGCCGCGCGCCACTTCGCGCCGCCGCGCGACCGCGCCCGCCTTGGCCAAGAACGTCATGAGTGCGGCGATGATGAGGATCGCCTCGAATCCCTCGCGGATGAGAACGAAGAACGAGGCGACGAACAGGCTGGCTCCCGACGGCCGGTCGGCGACGACGCGCTCCGCCAGCTCCAGATTCGCCAGGAGCCGCTCGCGAATCGTGGTGCGCTCGGCCTGATCGGCCTTCACGGCGCGCGCGCGCAGCCACGCAAAGTCTCCCTCGAGCTCGCTGGCCAACCCCGGGTTCTTGGCGCGAATCGACGTCTCCACCTGCTCGAACGTCATGTAGGCGTCGACCGCAGTCTTGTCCGAATGCTTCGCCAGCGCCGAATCGATCTGCCGGCGCACCGCGGCGAAAATCGCGGCCGTCGCCGAGCCGCCGTACTGCATCGCCTGCACATAGGCCGCGACCGCCCAGCGATCCTCGGCAGAGACGTCCTCACCGAACTCCGGCATCGCCGTTCCCGGCGTGCCGATCGTCACCCGCCGGAAGATGTCCAGCATCGACTTGTCGCCCATCACCCGGTGGTCCGCCAGATTCGCGGGTGCCGGACCCTTCAGCGTCTTCGCCTTGGGTCCGTCACCGTGTCCCGTCTCGCCATGACAGGCCGCGCATTGCTCGTGAAAAACAGCGGCGCCACGCGCGAGCGAGGGCGGGCGACCGGGTAACGGCTCGATGACGCGGGTGCCGCCAAACGCGCTGGTGATGACGGCGACGAGACTGTCGGCGAGGTGGGCGACGGTGTCGGGCGGCGCAAGCGAGTCGAGCAGCTGCGCCATACGCGCGAGCATCCGCGTCGCCGTGGCGCGCGCTGGCGACGGCAGTCCGGGAACGTCGAAGCCGGCCTGCTGGAGGAAGAGCTTCGCCTCGTCGACTTCCTCGGGCAGCGTTATTTGGTGACCGGCGGGAGTGACGCCGAGGGCGTATTCCTTGGCGGCAAGCGATGCGGCGGCGACGACGCGCTGCGCCAAAGCCAGAGAATCAGTTGCCCCCCCCTGGCCCGCGAGTGGCTGAGCAAGGCAGGCGCTGAGCGCTAGAAAGAGGCTTCGGAACCGCACGGGCAGCAAAGTAGAGTGATCTTGTCGGGAATTCAATCCGTTGACAGCACGGCAATTGCGATCGCGGCTTCATGTGTGTGCGATAACGACAAGAGCACACGCTTCACGCCCAACTCCTTCGCACGTCTCGCTGCCAAGCCGGTGAGCACGACGTCGGGCCGCCCATCCGGCGCGCGAGTGACCTCGATGTCACGCCACCCGATGCCGCGCGCCGGTTCGCTACCCTGCAACGCCTTGTAGACCGCCTCCTTCGCCGCGAGTCGCACGG
>Ga0070730_10004641_pt1 | contig 11986 bp, 7 predicted proteins | sample Coa_R1_3_FD_66447 | JGI IMG/M metagenome (GOLD analysis project Ga0070730, IMG submission 66447) | Surface soil microbial communities from Centralia Pennsylvania, which are recovering from an underground coalmine fire - Coalmine... | ecosystem: Environmental > Terrestrial > Soil > Unclassified ... | reverse complement strand
AAGCCGCCGCGCGACGGCGCCCGTCCCGCCGGGCCCCGCCCGGGGGCCGGTCGGCCCGCCACCGCGGCGGCGCCCGCCGGCACGCCCGAGGTCCAGCGCGCCGCCCGCCAGGCGCCCCGGCCGGGCGCCCTCAATCTCGATCGCCGTCCGGACTTCGACGAGGAAGAAGCCGCCCGCAAGGGCAAGGCCGCCGGCGGCAAGGCGGTCTCGCGCACCAAGGGCGAGCCCAAGCGCCGCGAGGGACGCCTCACCATCCAGGCGGTGGCCGGCGACGACGAGGGGGCGGTCGAACGCATGCGCTCCCTGGCCTCGGTCCGCCGGGCGCGCGAGCGCGAGCGCGAGAAGCGCAAGGGCGGCGCCCAGGACGTGGCCCGCACCGGCCGCGAGGTGGTCATCCCCGACGTCATCACCGTGCAGGAGCTGGCCAGCCGTATGGCCGTGCGTGGCGTGGAGATCATCAAGTTCCTGGTCCGCCAGGGGCTGATGCTGAAGATTACCGACGTCATCGACTCCGACACCGCCGAGCTGGTGGCCGCCGAATTCGGCCACACGGTCCGCCGCGTCTCGGAAAGCGACGTGGAGACCGGCTTCCTGGCCGACGACGACTTCGACGACCACACGGTCACCCGCCCGCCCGTGGTGGCGGTCATGGGCCACGTCGACCACGGCAAGACCAGCCTCCTGGATGCGCTGCGCTCCACTGACGTGGCGGCCGGCGAGAAGGGTGGCATCACCCAGCACATCGGCGCCTACCAGGTCCACCTGCCCACCGGCGAGCGGATCACCTTCCTCGACACGCCCGGCCACGCGGCGTTCAGCGCCATGCGCGCGCGGGGGGCCAATGTGACCGATATCGTCATCCTGGTGGTGGCGGCGGACGATGGGGTGATGCCGCAGACCATCGAGGCCATCCAGCACGCCAAGGCGTCGGGCGCGCCGATCATCGTGGCGATCAACAAGATCGACAAGCCGGGCGCCAACCCGACCCGGGTGGTCAACGAGCTGCTGCAGCACGAGATCGTCGCCGAAAGCCTCGGCGGCGAGACCCAGATGGTCGAGGTCTCGGCCACCGAGAAGCTCGGGCTCGACGACCTGGTGGAAGCGATCCTGCTGCAGGCCGAGGTCATGGACCTCAAGGCCAATCCCGACCGCACCGCCGAGGGCGTGGTGATCGAGAGCAAGCTCGACCGCGGTCGAGGCGCGGTGGCCACGGTGCTGGTCAAGCGCGGCACGCTCAAGCGCGGCGACATCGTCGTGGCCGGCGCCAGCGCCGGGCGCGTGCGCGCGCTGCTCAACGAGCGCGACCAGCAGGTCCCCGAGGCCGGCCCCTCCAGCGCGGTGGAGATCCTCGGCCTCGACGGTCCCGCCGATCCGGGCGAGCCCTTCGCCGTGGTCGAGAACGAGGCCCGCGCCCGCGAGCTCACCGACTACCGCATCCGCCTGAAGCGCGAGCGCAACCTCACCCCGGTGGGCGCCGGCGGCTCGCTGGCCGACATGATGGCCAAGCTCGCCGACAAGAAGGTCTCCGAACTGGCGCTGCTGGTGAAGGCCGACGTCCAGGGCTCGGCCGAGGCCATCGTCGGCTCGATCGACAAGCTCGGCACCGACGAGGTGCGCGCGCGGATCATCCTCTCGGGCGCCGGCGGCATCAACGAGAGCGACGTCATGCTGGCCAAGGGGGCCGGGGCGCCGATCATCGGCTTCAACGTCCGCGCCTCGAAACAGGCGCGGGAACTGGCCGAGCACGAGGGCGTGGAGATCCGCTACTACGCGATCATCTACGACCTGATCGACGACATCAAAGGCGTGATGTCGGGGATGCTGGCGCCGATCCAGCGCGAGACCTTCCTGGGCGCCGCCGAGGTGCTGCAGGCCTTCGACATCTCCAAGGTCGGCCGCATCGCCGGCTGCCGGGTGCGCGAGGGCGTGGTGCGCCGCGGCGCGCGGGTCCGAATCATCCGCAAGGACGTGGTGGTGCTCGAGCTGGGCACGCTCAAGACCCTCAAGCGCTTCAAGGACGAGGTGCCCGAGGTCACCTCTGGCATGGAGTGCGGCATGGAGTTCGCCGGCTTCCAGGACATCCAGGCGGGCGACTACATCGAGTGCTTCACCGTCGAAGAGGTCAAGCGCTCGCTGTAGCGCTCACTGCGGGAGCGCGATGGCGATGTAGGGGGTCGCCATCAGCCAGCGCGTCCCGGCCTGCCTGATCTCCGCAAGCGTGATCGCGGCCAGGTCGGCTTCCCGCGTGCGGGCGTAGTCCAGCTGTTCGGGATGGCGGAACGAGCCGTCCATCGCGTTCAACCAGTAGTCGTTGTAGGTCTTCTGCTTGGCGATGGCCTCCAGGATCGGCTTTCGCGCCTGCTCGAGATCGGCGGCCGTGATGTCGCCGCCCGCCAGGCTCGTGGCGATGGCGAGCCCCGCGGTCCTGACCGCGGCCACGGCGTCGGGTGTCGTCTGGATCGACAGCGTCAGCGCGCTCTGGTCATCCCTGACGGGCGCCGACATCGAGACACTGGGCGAATAGCTCTTGCCCAGCTTCTGACGGATCTGCTCGGTGACCTTGTCCTGCATGATCGCGGCCAACAGGGCGACCACGCGCGCCTCGTGCGCCCGCGCGGGCGAATACACGAACATCGGCCAGCTCATCAGCACGGCGGCCTGATTGCTGTCCCCTTCATGGTGCGTCGTCTGCGCCGGCGGAGCGACGGAGGCGTAGCGGTCGTAGACCGCGTCCGGCCGGACATTTTCCACCCGCCGGCGCGCAGGCAAGGCGCCGAACGTGGCGGCGACCATGGCGATGGTCCTGGTTTCGTCGATGTCGCCGACGATGGTCACCTCCAGGGCGTCCTGCGTCAGGGGATCCTGGAGCAGGGCCGCGAAATCCCGCGCCTTCCACGCCATCGCCTCGGCCTCGGGCGGTATGACGCCCAGCTGGGGTTTCGGCTTCGATTCGCCGAGCTTCAGCGCCGCCATCAGCATCGGGCTGGTTTTGTAGGCCCGGTACGCGGACTTTGCCGCCGTGGGGATGGCCTGATCCATCTCCGAACGAAACCCGGGCTCCCTGACGAAGCCGGCCAGGACCTGCAGTTCCAGGTCGAGGTCGTCCCGGCGCGCGCCGCCGACGAGCTCGAAGCGATCCCGTCCGACGCCGAGGGACGCGCCGCATGAGCGACCCTTGCACACCTCGACCAGGTCGTTGAAATCGTTCCTCAGATAAGCGCCCTGCAGCAGGAGCGCCCCGGCGATGATGGTGGCCATCTCGGTCCCTGGCGGCGTCTCCCTCTGGCCGGCGCCGAACGCCACCCGAACGCTCGCGCTGTCCTCGGCGAACTTCGTCGCCTTGAGGTTCAGAACGACGCCGTTCCTGAACGTCACCCGGGTGAAATCGGGATTCTTCATCGACTCGGTCGAGACGATCTCCCCGGGGGTCGCGGCGTCGCCGTAGGCCCAGGGGGTGGTGACGATGTCCTTGGGCGGGCCCGGGGCCGGCGCGGCCTGGGCCTGTTTCCAGGCTCCGGAAAGTTCGGCGGCCGGAACCGGCGTGGGACCGTAGAGGATCAACAGGGGTGGGGAAGCCTTGGTCCACCGCGACCGCATGGCGGCGTTGACGGCCGCCGGGCTCAGTCGGGCCAGGGCCAGGCGGTCGACGCGGCGATCTTCCTCGGGGGTGTCGAAGGTCGTCCCCTCGATGAGGTTGCCGAGTATCGACGCCGCGATGAGCTCAGGCGGGTGCGTCGGCCCGGAAGCGACCAGGGCGTCCAAGGCGGCGGCCTTCTGGGCCGAGGCGTAGGCGAACTCCGCCGGCGTGACGCCGTGGTCTTCCAGCCGCCGGCTCTCCTCGGTCAGGGCGACGAGAGCGCTTCGCCAGTCATCCAGCTTCGGGACCGCGCCGAAACAGGTCGCGTCGAATATCCGGTCGACGGTCCTTGTCACCGCGCTGGCGCCGAGGAACGGCGCGTCGGGCCGGCGGGCGCGTTCGGCCATCCGTTTACCGAAGATCGACACCCAAAATTCGTCAGTCATCTGCCGGAAGTGGTAGCCGACGTCTTCGGGGCCGTGCCGTCGCTTGCGACTGAAGCGGCACATGGCCAGGGCCGACGGCATGTGGGGATCGGAAAAGGCCATCGCCTCCGAGCGGCGCGAGAAGTCGATGGAGCCGGGGCGGACGCGCCGCGCCTTCGGCGTCGGATTGCGCCAGTCGGAGAAAGCCGCTTCGATGCGCGTCTTCATGCTGGCGGCCGTCTCGTCGCCGACCGCGACGACGATGACGTTCTCTGGCCGATACCAACGCTGATAGAAGGCGCGTAGCGCCGGAGCACCCACAGTCTCGATCACCGCCTTCTGGCCGATCGGAAGGCGCGTCGTGCTGCGCAGGCCCGGAGCCTCGAATCGCGTCGAATCTTCGACGATCGTTTTGCTGCGGCTCAGCCCCTGGACATACTCGGACAGGACCACGTGGCGTTCCCGCTCGACCTGATCGGGCGCGAGCAGCAGCCCATCGGCCACGTCGCGGAGCCAGAGAAAGGCGAAGTCGAGCTTTTCGGCGCTGACGTTGGGAATATCCAACGTGAAGTCCGTGGAGAAATAGCTCGTCGTCGCGTTCTGGTCGCGGCCGAGGCCGATACCGAGGTTTTCCGCGGTCTTCGTCAGCGTGTCCGCCGGAATGCGCCGTGATCCGTTGAAGGCCATGTGCTCGAGGAAGTGGGCCACCCCGCGCTCGGCGTCGGTTTCATCCTTGCTGCCCGCGTCGACATAAAAGTGGATGACCTCCTTCTGGTGCGAAGCGTGCTGTTCGATCGCGTAGCGCAGCCCATTGGGCAGGCGGCCCGAGACCACGCCGGGGTCGGGCGCCAGCCGTTCGGACGATGATGCGCCCGCCGCGGCCCCGGCCATCGGCGCGGCGAAGACCGCCGCCACGACCAGCGTCGCGACGGCGGCCAGCTTGTGGAACGGCCGAGATAGAGACATGCAAGAGCCCCCCATCTTCCCCCTCCCTCCAGGGCGCCCAGCCCCGCGACGACATCGAGGGCTTCACCGCCGGGGAGGTCAAGCGCTCACTGTAGGCGGGGCCCCTCCACCCCTTCGGGTTACGGCGTTCACTCATCTCGGAGTCGATCACCGGAACACCTCTCCCAGAGGGAGAGGGAGGGGCCCATGGCGCAGCCATGGGAGGGGGAGGGGTTAAAACGCCGGCAAGGTAACCCCTCATCTTCCCACGCCTCCGGCGCGGGCCCCTTCTTCTCCCTCCGGGAGAAGAGATTTCGGCGCGAGCCCGCGAGACGTGTGAATGCCGTAGCCCAACGGGGGAGGAGATGCAGCCTCAGTAGTTGGATTGGTGGGCGGCGGCCCAGGCTTCCAGGCCGCCGCGGTACCAATAGACATTGGTGAACCCGGCGTGGATGGCGCGCAGGGCGGCGTTGTAAGACTCCCAGCACTTGGCGCCGGCGCAGAAGAACACCAGGGGAACGCCCCGGTTGCCGCGCACGGCGTTCATGATCTGCGGCGAGACGTCCGCCGACTGCGGGAGCCCCGCGCCGGGTAGCGAGACCGCCCCTGGAATGGTGTTGTGGTAGCCGGTAAGCACGTCGATCAGCGCCATCAGCCTGTGGGCCTGGATGGCCTTTTCGAGTTCGCCGGTGGAGATCACCCGGCCGCCTGGAATCGAGGTGGGCGTGTAGGTGCCGATCACGCTGGCGTCACGTAGCTGGTCCTGCGGAAAGACGTTCCAGTTGCCTGCTTCCTGGGCGTAGGTCCTGACGGCGCTGGCGTCGCTGAGATCGAACGGATCGTTGTGGGGCCCGACCTGCGGCGCGGGGGCCATGGGCGCGCTGGGCTCGGGCCGGGACGCGAACCTTTGCGGTTCCGCCGGCGCCGCCGCCGCCGGCTTCGGCGGCGGGCGGGTCAGGGCCGCGATCTTGGCCCGGGCCGCGCCGGCGAAGGTGCCGCCGGGATATTTCTCGACATAGGCCCGCAGCTGGGCGGGATCGTCGCTGGTGGAGACCGCGTTCCACAGCGCCAGCTCCATGGCGTTGGGATCGACCGTCACCGGCGGCGGCGCCCGGGTGGCGACGGCGGCCTGGGCCGGCGGCGTCGGCGGCGCCGCGGCGGCGGGCCGTCCGGCCACCAGCACGAAGGGCGAGCCGGTGATGCTGGCGCTGATGTAGGGGCGCTGCTGGCCACCGGTGGCGCTCAGCACGTCGTCGCGCACCAGGCCGCCCAGCAGCTGGATGGGCAGGCCGGCCTGGGGCAGGCGATGGGCCAGGGCCTCGGCGAAGGGGCTGTTGACGCCCGAGCCGTCCTGCGCGGTCTGGCCGGGCGCGGCCGAGTAGATGACCAGCACGTCGTCCACGTCCACCGGGGCCAGCCCCTGCGACACCGCCCGCGCGCCCTGGCGCCACTTGCGGCCGAACGGGTTGTTGCGGCAGGCGTCCAGCACCACCACGCGGATCTTGGCTCCCTCGGTGGCGCGCAGCACCAGGTCGAGGTCGATGGCCTCGTAGTCCAGGTCGGCGTCGCGCTGCAGCACCGCGTCCGTGGGGATCAGCCAGTTGCGGCCGAGGGCCTCGATGCCGTGGCCGGCGTAGTAGACCAGGGCCACCTCGGCGCCGGCGGTTTCGGTGCTGAACTTGCGCAGCGCGTCGCGAAACTGCGCCACGCCGAGGTCCGTGGGGGCGTCGACGAGCTCGAAGCCGGCCTGGCGAAGGGACCCGCGCACCAGTTCGGCGTCGTGGGCCGGGTTCCTCAGGGAGCCGGTGTGGGCGTAGGCCCCGTTGGCGATCACCAGGGCGATGCGCCGAGGCGAGGCCTGGGCGAAGGCCATGCCGGCCCAGGCGATGACCGCCACCGCCAACAAAAGGGCGCGCGCCGCCCTCAGCGGCCCGCGGATGGATCGGCCGGTTCCCTCAACCACGCCCGTATCCTCGTCGAGCGCCATGCTCACCGCCCTACAAGAGCGCGACTCCGCCGCTCAGGCAACAAGTTCCCGCGCCCGGGCCAGGCGCGCCACGCCCTCGTCGAGGGTGGCGTCGCGCTTGGAAAAGCAAAGGCGGATGACGCTGGTCACCGGATCCTCCTCGTAGAAGACCGACACGGGGATCGCCGCCACGCCCGCTTCCTTCACGGCGCGCAGGCAGAAGTCCATGTCGCCGAGCGTGACGCCCGACGCCGTCAGGTCGACGTTCAGGAAATAGGTCGCCTGGCTCGGCAGCACGGCGAAGCCTTCGCGCCTCAGGCCCTCGGCCAGGCGGTCGCGCGAGGCGGCGAGGTCGGCCGGCATGGTCCTGAACCAGTCGTCGCTGGCGCCGAGGCCCCAGGCGACCGCGCTCTGCAAGTTGGGCGGGGTGGTGAAGGTGAGGAACTGGTGGGCCTTGGCGATCACCTCGGTGAGGGCCGGCGCGGCGCACAGGAAGCCGACCTTCCAGCCGGTCAGGGCGAACATCTTGCCGGCCGAGCCGATCTTCACGCACCGCTCGCGCATGCCGGGGAAGGCGATCAGCGGCCGGTGGACAGCGGCGCCGAACACCACCTGCTCCCACACCTCGTCGCAGACGGCGATGGCGTCATGGCGCACGCAGAACTCGGCGAGCAGGGCGAGGTCGGCCTCGGAGAACGCGGTCGCCGTCGGGTTCAGGGGGTTGTTGAGCACCACCAGGCGGGTGCGGTCGCTGAACACCCTCTCGAGCATGGCGCGGTCGAAGCGCCAGTGCGGGGGGGTCAGGGTGGCCAGGCGCGCCACGCCGCCGGCCCGGCGCACCATCGGCAGGTAGGCGTCGTAGAGCGGCTGGAACAGCACCACCTCGTCTCCCGGCTCGATCAGGGCGAGGAAAGCGCTGGCCAGGGCCTCGGTGGCCCCGGACGTGATGGTGATCTCGCTCTTCCAGTCGAGGTCCAGGCCCTGATGGCGGGCATAGTGGCGCGCCACGGCCTCGCGCAACTCGGGGATGCCCGGCATCGGCGGATACTGGTTGTTGCCGTTGAGGACGGCGTCGGCGGCCGCCTGGCGGATGGCGAGGGGTCCCGGCTCGTCGGGAAAGCCCTGGCCGAGGTTGATCGCCTCCATCTCGCGGGCGAGGCCCGACATGACGGTGAAGATGGTGGTGGGGAGGGCTTTGTAGATCGCATTGGCCATGGCGAGGATTTCCTTATCATGGCCGCCATGCCCGTCATCGACTTCCAGCCGCGTTTCGCCGACGCCTTCCGCACCCTCAACGAGGCCTGGATCACCCGCTTCTTCGCCATCGAGCCGAAGGACGCCGAGATCATCGGCGACCCGCAGGGGAAGATCATCGCCAAGGGCGGCCATGTGTTCTTCGCGATGGAGGACGGCGCGCCGGTGGGCTGCGCCGCCCTCATCCCGATGGCCGACGGCGGCTTCGAGTTGGCCAAGATGGCGGTGGCCGAGGCCAACCAGGGCCGCGGCCACGCCAAGGCGCTGATGAGCGCCTGTGTGGAGCGCGCCCGGTCCTTGAAGGCCCCGCGCCTCTACCTCGAGAGCAACGAGATCCTGACCCCGGCCCGCGCGCTCTACCGCGCCTTCGGCTTTCGCGATCTCGAGCCGGAGCGCCGCCTCGCCTCCCCCTACAGCCGCGCCAACGTCTGGATGGAGCTGCCGCTGTAGGCGGGGCCGAGGGGCGCCGGCGTCCCGCCCGCGAAACAAGCAAGAGGCGGACGGGACGTCCGCCCTCCGCGGATAGGCCCTCAATGGGCGGAAAGGGCTTCCAGGGAACAGCCGCTCGTGCGGGGGCCGAAGAGGGCGATCGTAAGCGCCACGAGCACCAGGGAGCCGGCGATGAGGACGAACACGCCGCCGCTGCCGGTGCGGTCCAGGATCGCGGCGATCAGGAAGCTCGAGAAGATCGCCGACAGCCGGCTGAACGAATAGACGAATCCCACCGCGCGGGCGCGGATCGAGGTGGGGAACAGCTCGCTCTGGTAGGTGTGGTACGACAGCGACATCAGGGAATTGCCGATCGCCGTCGCCGCCCCGATCAGGATGTAGGGGAGAAGGTGCGAGCGCTGCGTCATCGTGGCCAGCGACAACCCGAACGTCGCCGCGGTCAGGGCGCCGATCACGATCAGCCACTTGCGCTCCGTCCGGTCGGCGACCAGCGCGAACGCCAGAGGGGCCACGGGCGGAACCAGCGCCAGGACGAGGCCGTAGGCCAGGGTCCTGGTGAGGGTGACGCCCTGGGAGACCAGCAGGGTCGGCAGCCAGTTGCTGATCCCGAAGAAGCCGATGGTCTGGAAGATGTGGAAGACGATCAGGACCAGGGTTCGCCGGCGGTAGGGTGGTCGCCACATCAGGGCGAACCCGCCGCGCCCGACGGCGGGCGGCGCCGCCTCGGCGTCGACGGCGGGCAGGGGTCGCCCGTACTCCCGCGCGACACGCGCCTCGATGTCCCGCAGCACCCGATCGGCTTCGTCGGCGCGGCCATGGGCCGCCAGCCAGCGCGGCGACTCCGGCAAGGCCCGCCGCACCCACCAGACCAGCAGGGCGCCCACCCCGGGCGCTAACGCCATCCACCGCCAGCCCGCCACGCCGAACAGGGCGTGGGGGACCAGGAACAGCGCCAGCAGGGCGACCACGGGCGCCGACAGGAACTGGATCGAGGTGCTCACCGCGAAGGCGCGGCCGCGGATGGCCTTGGGCGCCAGTTCGGCGAGGTAGCAGTCGATCGCCACGAGCTCGAGGCCGACGCCGACGCTGGCGACGAAACGCCAGAGGTCGATGGCGGCGGCGCCGCTCTGCAGGCCCATGATCACGGTGGCCACGGCGTACCAGACGAGCGCGAAGGTGAAGATCGGCCGCCGGCCGAAGCGGTCGGCGACGGCGGAGAAGCCGATCACCCCGACATAGAGCCCGGCGAAGGTGGCGGCGAGGAAGGTGGCCTGGTCGGTCAGCCCGAAGAGGCCCGCGCCGCCCCGGTGGAACACCCCGGCCGCCAGCAGCGCCAGGCTGAGCGGCGCGGAGAGGGCGAGGTCGTAGATCTCGAAGAACGCGCCGAACGACAGCAGAACCACGAGCCACCAGACGTAGCTGGTGGCGGGAAGCCGATCGAGGCGCGCCGCAATCGGCGCCTCGCTCACGGAATGTCGATGTCCATCAGGGGGATGAACTGCTGTCCGCCGTGCAGGTCGCCGTCGGCGAGGTCACCCTGGGTGACCGGCCGGGGAATGCTGAACTTGAAGGCGCGGGCGTTGTCGCACTCGAAGAACCGCACCTGGCCGACCGGCAGCCTGAACAGTTCGGCGAAATGGCCGGCGTTCAGGCGGCCGGAGCCCTTCACCCGCAGATAGCTGGCCTCGTCGGGGAACATGATGTCGAAGGTCAGCACGAACGGGCCGGCGTTCTTGCTGCGGATCAGGCTGGAGAGCTCGGCGAGCCTGGTCATGTCGCATTCCCCAGCTGGACGAACTCGGTCCTGAACATCTCTGTTTTCGTCCTGGGGACCGCGACATGGTTCAGGTTGAACCGGTAGACCGCGCCGCGGTCGATGTGCGCGGGGTTGTGCAGGCAGGCGAAGCTGGTGATGCCGCCCATCCATTCGGGGACGCCATGGTGGAGAAACGGCTGGCGCGACAGCTGCGCGGCCTTGGTCGCCAGGTCCTGGGTGGCGGCGGTGGCGGCGACGACGATGCCGACCTCCCGAGGGATCGCATCGGCGTCCGGCTCGAGGTCGCCCATCACCGCGTTGCGCCCGTAGACATGGGTGGTCAGGGTCCAGTCATGGCGACCCAGGCCCAGCACGCGCTCGACGGCGCCGTGGATGTGCGCTTCCACCTCCGCCAGCCACTGCTCGAGCCGACCGATGATGTAGGGGTCCCTGATCCCGCCGATCATGATCGACTGGAAGCCGATCCGTTCGGCGCCCTCGAGCTTGACCGTATAGTCCTTGGACGGAATGAAATCGCTGCCGGTGATCCGTACCGACCGCTCGTCGATCGCCTCGTACCGCGACCCCGTCAGGTCGAGCGTGCCCGAACACTCCTTGTGCAGATAGGGGTCGCCGTTCTCGTAGAGGCTGTGGGCGGCGATGCTCTGGGGGGTGCACCGCACACCTTCGCCAAAGGGCGCGATGATCGCCTCATGCTCGCGGATGGTCGCGGTGATCACGCCGCCGCGGCCGCCTTCGCAGGCCATGGTTCCGCACTCGGTGACCTTGCCCGCGTGCCAGGCCAGGCCGGCGGGCAGGCCGCGCGCGATCGGCAGGGCCGCGTAGAGCGCCGGATCGCTGCAGCGGCCCGCCAGAACAAAATCGGCGCCGCCCTCCAGGGCTTCCTGAAGAGGCTCGACGCCCATCATGCCGACGATGCGCGCGCTGCGCTCGATGACGGCTTCGTCCAGGGGCGGCGCCGGGTCCAGGGGGCGGATGCGGCCCTCGCGGTAGAGACCGACGAGGTAGTCCTTCGACTGTTCGGAGCGGATGACCGCGGTTCGCAGGCTGAGGGTGTGCTCGAGGGCGATCTCGCCGGCGACGTCGAGCACCCAGTCCACGTGCGGGTCGCCGCCGGCGGTGCCGGCGCTGCCGATCAGCGCCGGGACGCCGGCTTTGCGGCTGGCGAGAAGGACGCGCGTCAGGTCGCGCTTGACCGCCTCGCGGGGAAAGGCCGGCTGGCCGCCGCCGAGGGAGAAGGGCCCGGCGTCCGTGGTGCCGGCGTCCGAGGCGATGAAGTGCGGTTCGAGCGCCAGGGCGCGGTCGAGCGCACGGGCGTCGACGCCGGCCCCCAGCGCCCCCGACGCGGCGATATATCTGATTTCATTCATCAAAACTTACCTGTCAGGCTGATTCCGAGGGTGCGCGAGTCGGTCCAGTTGTCGATCGAGACGATCTTTCCGGCGTTGTATTCCGGAATAGTGTCGAAAAAGTTGGATAGGTCGGCGTTGTTGATGATGGACTGGGTGTTGGTCAGGTTCTTCGCCCACAGCGATACTTCAAACCGGTCGTCCTCGGACGACCAGCGTATGTGCATGTTGAGAAGACCCTTG
>Ga0070730_10004640_pt1 | contig 11986 bp, 18 predicted proteins | sample Coa_R1_3_FD_66447 | JGI IMG/M metagenome (GOLD analysis project Ga0070730, IMG submission 66447) | Surface soil microbial communities from Centralia Pennsylvania, which are recovering from an underground coalmine fire - Coalmine... | ecosystem: Environmental > Terrestrial > Soil > Unclassified ... | reverse complement strand
TGGAAGACACCTGCCGAAGCGTTCACCGCCCTACTATTGGAATCCGCGTAACGCAGGTGTTGCGACGACCAGTTGAATCCGCCGGGCTGAGGAGTCCCGTGCTTTGAGGCCGGCGGCCTGACGCCTGGATGCCAAGCCCTCGGGCCAGCGCTCCGTGGATGACGGTCGAGCCGCAAAAGACGCTGCGCAGGGCGGCGACGAGCTCACTGCTGCGGGCGGTCTTCAAGACGTAGCCTGAGGCGCCCGCCTCGAATGCCGCAACCGCGAAATCGGCATAGGCGGACAGGATCAGGACGCGGATCTTCGGGAAGGCGCTGCGGATTCTCTGGGTGGTCTCGATGCCACTGATACCAGGCATCCGGATATCCAACAGCACGATGTCTGGCTGCAGGCTGTCGAGCAGTTCGAGCGCGAGGTCGCCCCGCTCGGCCTCCCCGATCACCGCGATGTCGGTTTCTCGTTCCAGGATTCGGCGGAGCCCCTCGCGCACCAGCGCGTGATCGTCCACGAGCATGACTTGAATCAGCACGGGCTCGGCGAGTTCTCCCAACATCTGTACGTAGTTACGTAGTAAGTAGCGCAGCAATCGGCCGTTGAATGAGGCTTATACGTAGCAGCATAAGCTGGAAGTCCCCCTCAGAAGGGGCTATGGACCCTATTTGGAGCTCCCTTGTCGCCTCAGCCTGTGCATCGAGCGATGTCCTACCGATTTCAGGTGGACCGATCAAATTGCATCAACTGCGGGGTGTGCATGGACGTGTGCCCCGTGCACGCGCTCGACATGACCCGGACCCTTTCGCCATCGATTGAGTCCGGCGTTGGGGGTTCGCCCATGCGCGGTCAGCAGCCCTGGATGATGGAGTTCCCGATCCAGTCCGGCGAGTGCATCGGCTGCGAGCTGTGCACGGTCGAGTGTCCGACCGCCGTGATCCAGATCCATGCCATGGACGGACCCGCCGAGTTGGTCGCCCAGCAGGGACCGATCGGCCACGGGCCCGAGTCCGAGACTGGGTGGGCCCCGCTCACCGAATACACGACCGAGTCCCTGCGAGAGCTGCACACCGACCCGTGGGGAGATCTCACAGGCTGGCGTGCCGCCAGGCGCCCGGAGAGCTGGCAGGTCTGGCGTACCTGGGACGCCAAGGGCGAGGGGGCGGAGCGCTTCGTCGCTCCCTGCCAGGAGGCTTGCCCTGTGGGTACGGACGCCGGACGTTACGTGGCCCTGGTCGGCGAGGGCCGCTACGCGGAAGCCCTGGCTGTCGCCGCCGAGTACAACCCGTTTCCGTCCGTGTGCGGTCGCGTTTGCACGGCACCCTGCGAGACGGCATGCCGCCGCGGGGTCATGGACGAGCCGATCGCCATCCGGGAGCTCAAGCGCTTTGCCGCCGACCACGGCATGGAGGGCTACCCGACCGCGCCACCGCCGTCCCAGCGCAGGGCTGAACGGGTGGCGATCATCGGCGCCGGGCCGACCGGGCTGAGCGCGGCCTATCAGCTCGTCAGAGGCGGCTACGGGGTCACGATCTTCGAGGCGATGCCGGTCGCCGGCGGAATGATGGCGATCGGCATCCCGGAGTACCGGCTTTCCAAGCAGGTGCTGCAGGCGGAGATCAACCGCATCCTTCAGCTCGGCGTGGAGCTCAAGCTCAACACTGCTCTTGGCCGGGACATCAGCCTCGACGAACTCAAGAGCCAGGGCTACCAGTCCATCCTTATAGCCACTGGCGCGACCATGAGCCAACCGCTGGGCGTGGCCGGCGAGGATCTGCATGGTGTATGGCCGGCCACCCTGTTTCTCAAGCGGGTCAACCTTGGCGAGAACGTGACACTCACCGGCGATACGCTCGTCGTCGGCGGAGGCTCGACGGCAATGGACGCAGCCCGTTCGGCGTGGCGGGCCGGTGCCAGCAGCGTGCGGATCCTCTACCGCCGGACCAAGGAGGACATGCCCGCGCAGCACGAGGAGATCAGCGCCGCCGAGCGGGAAGGCGTCCTCATCGAACCGCTGGTTGCGCCGGTCGAGGTTCTCGGGCGGCAGGGCAGCATGACCGAGGTTCGCTGCGAGCGACTCGCGATCGTCGGCAAGGGAGCAGACGGGCGTAACAAGGTCGCACCGGTGCCGGGCAGCGCCTTCACGATCCGGGCTCGGCATCTGATGGTCGCCATCGGCGAGGCTCCGGATCCTTCGATCTTGCCCGCAGGCTCGAGCATCCAGTTTGGCGAGTGGGGCGGCCTGCTCACGGACCCCGAGACGCTGATGACCGCCCATCCGGGCGTCTTCGCCGGCGGTGACGTCGCCACCGGGCCGAAGAGTGTCATCGAGGGCGTCGCGCAGGGCCAGCGTGCGGCCTGGGCGATCGATCGCTACCTGCGGGGGCTGCCCGCGAAAAAGTACGTGCCGCCGTGGCGCAGCGCGGCTCCGCTGCCGCTGATGAACAGGGTCACGCTGGATTTCGCCAACCGTGAGCGTGCCCACAGTGAGCTGGCGGAGGTGTCGAGGGAATATCGCAATCGCGAGGTCTCGCTCGGCTTCGCAGCAGAGCGGGCGCGCGCCGAAGCGCAGCGCTGCCTGCGCTGCGACGTCGTCACCAGCTGTCAGCTCGTCGAGGTGAAAAGGAAGGTGTCCGTATGACGTCGGATCAGCTGAGCCAGGCGATCATCAACGCCTTCCTCAAAGGCGGCGAGCAGTTTCTCGAGGGGACGATGGCGGCGGCGCTGCCGCTGCTCTGGATGCTCGTAATTGCCCTCCACCTCGCGCGACCCTACATGGTGCGGACGACGCAGAAATTCTCCCTGCGTTTGGGCGCCGACATCTGGTGGGTTCTCTACGTCGGCCTGCGCGACTTGATGATCGCGCTCACGGCGATCCTCAGCTTCATGTTCTTGTTTCCCGACGTCCTCCTCTCGAATTCGCTTCCCATCGGTGGTTCGCTTGCCACCGCCGCCCTCTTCGGCGCGCTCCTGGTCAAGCTTGTTGCTGACGCGGACAACGACCCGAAGGCGTTCAAGGCCGTCTCGACGCTGCTGGCTGCGGGGAGCGCTCTCTACCTGGTGCCGACTCTGCTCGGCGTTCAGCTATCTCAAGTGAGCTGGGGCCCAGCCTGGGCCGACGTCTCCAAGACCCTCGCTACGAACACCAACCCGGACCTGGCCGTCGCGTTGTGCTGGTTCTCAGTCACCGCGATCGCCCTCATGGGACTGGCCGCGCTCGCCTACAACCTTCGCGGACCTTCAGAAGCGAAAAGCACTCCGGTGCGATCGGGACGCGTGGGAGCCTGATAGGAGAAAGAAATGACGCCAGACGATGTCACCAATGCGATAGTCAATGCGATTCTTCATGGAGGCGAGCAGTGGGTCGTTTCCACGATCGCCGCCATGCTGCCGTCGCTGTGGGCGATGACGGTGATCCTGCACCTTGCCCGTCCTTACATGCTCCGGACGGTCAAGAAACTGTCGCTGCGCTTCGGCGCCGATGTCTGGTGGCTCAGCTACGTGCTGGTGCGCGATGGGATCATGCTCACCACGTTCGCGCTCGGCCTGATCTTCCTGTTTCCCAACCTGGACATGACGATCCCGCTTCCGCTGACCGCCCCTCTGGCCGGCCTGCTCCTTTTCTCGAGCCTGTACGTGAAGCTGCTGTACGACTCCGATGACGACTTCCAGACATATCGCGTATCGACGGCCCTCATGGCCGTTGGCGCCGGCCTCTACCTGATCCCTCAGATCTTTGCCATCGAGACCACATCACAGCCGTGGCTGTCGGGCGTCGACAATTTCCTGACCTCGACCTCCAACGTCGCCTGGATGGGTCCGATCGTCATTATCTCGATGATCGGTTACGGACTGATTGGCGCCTTGATCTTCCAGCAGGTGGCGGTCAGGGGCCGGCGATTCGGACAGAAATCAGAGGTGGTTGAAACCGCAAGAGCCGCCTAGGATGAACAGCGCACGAGATGTCGCGACAGTCGCGGCTCATCGTCGGCGCATCTTCCGAGCACCATAGACCAGCTCGGCCGGTGGCCGACCTTGGTTGCCGCCGGCCGGTGTGGGCGCGCTCGTAGTTGTAGTACTCGAGATAAGCCTCGAGGTCGCGCTTGAGCGCTGTGTGGCGCGGCACCAGGGCACGAGCGAATGAGGGCCGCCAGCACTCTTCGAGGATGGTGCGCTGGACCGCTTCCACACACCGTTGGTCTGCGGGCGACCGGCGCGAATGAAGCGCTGCTTGGCGCCAACGCCGGCGACAGTCCGGGCAAACGGTTCAGCTCGGAACTCGACATAGATAAAGGAAAAGGCCCGCCCGTCCTGGCCGGGCCTTTCTCGTGTCAGGCTGATCAGGGCTTGGCCGCGGGCTCCCGGAACGCCTTCTCCAGCTCCTCGCTGACCTCGTGGAACGTCTCGCGAAGCGCTGTGCCGAACGAGCGTGCCGCCCGCTTGGTGCTCGAGCGCACCTCGGGGTCGCGGGTCGCGGTGTCGAGCGACGCGAAGAACTTCTCGGCTGCGTCGCCGAGCTGCTTCAACGACTGGTTGATCTCGGCCGTCTTCTGCTGGTCGTCCGAGCTCTCGTAGTGCCGGCGGAGCTCGCCCGCCATCGATTTGACGTCCGCCTGGAACTTGTCCCAGGCCTCCGCCGTCTCCTTGTTTGCCATTGCGCGCACCTCCTCACGTGCAGGTTACGCACCTCGCGCAGCGGCCGGCGGTGCAGCCCGGCCCTCGTTTGGAGGGCCGATCGCCTCCGCCAATCCATGCCCGCGTGAGCGATCGTGAGCCTGGAGGTTTGAAGCCAATGAAGATGCGAATCGCAATCGCCGTGCTCGACGGATTCCTCGCCATCACCGCGCTGGCGGGCGCCACGCTCGTGCTGCCGTCGCTGCCCACGAGCATGCTCGCCGGTTCCGTGTTTCCGGACTTCCTGGTCCCCGGGCTGGCGCTCGGCGTCCTGGTGGCCGGATCGGCATTCGTCGCCACCGCGGCCGTGCTCCTGCGGCCCAAACTCGGCGCTGCGCTGGCGATGATCTCAGCCTTGACGATCGTCGTCTTCGCGGTGGTGGAGATCGTCACGGTGGGCTACCACTGGCTTCAGCTCGCCTACATCGTGCTTGGGCTGGCGATCGCAGCTCTCGGGTTCCGTGTGTGGATCGGCGAAGGGGGGTACATTCCCTCTCTAGGTGACCACGGACGCCACCACCCTGCGTCTCAAGGCTGAGGAGAGATGAGCGAAGAACCCACCAGGACGCGCACTCGCTATCGCAACCGAGGCTGCGGCTGCGGCTGCGGTGGGTTCTTCCTCGTCCTGACCCTCGGCATCGTCCTGAGCCTGTTCAACACGGGCGTCGGGATCGGCGCGTCGGTGCGGATCCCGTTCACCTCGAGCAACCTGACCGTGGCCGGCTCCATCGGTCCGAAGGACAAGGCAGCCAGCTCGCTGCCGAGCTACACAGACGGCCGGCTCGGAGGCAACCAGAACTTCTTCAACAACTCGACCACGATGACCATCGGTCCGGCAGAGGGCGCGACGCTGGTGATCCTGGGCAAGCAGGACGGCGCGCCGCCTCTCGACCTGCACCTCGTGGTGGACTAGACCGACTCGACGTACGTACCCGCCACGTGGTCGTGCCATCCCTGCTTCTGGGATCGAAGGCCACCCAGACGACGCCGATGGAGCAGACCAGGAATGAGACGAAAAGCATCAGCCACCGGAGCAGTGCCCTCCCGACCCCGATGAGCCGGCCATCGCTGCCCACCACCTTGAGCTTGAAGATGCGCATGCCCAGCGTCTGCCCGCCGCCGATGTTCGACCAGAGCAGGCCGAAGTAGAGGATCGAAAGCAGGAGGCTTGGGGCGCCGGTACGGGCGTCGCTCGGCCCCGTGTGGAGGCTCACCGAGCCGAGCAGACCGCCCACGATCCCGAGGATCAAGGCGTCGACGATGTAAGCCACGACCCGGATCCAGAAACCCGCGTGGCGCCCGCTGACCAAGCTCATGCGTCTCCTGCTCTCACTTTCAACCGCAGATCGGGCGTCCCTGACGCGGGGTGACCGATGGCCCTAGGTATCGCCGAGGGTCGGATCTAGCGTGAATCTTGAACCAACGGTTCGAAAAGGAGGAGCAACATGACGACACGCATCGTTCCCGAAGAGCTCGTGGAGCTCGACCGCCCGTTTGCGGAGTTCTTCCGCACGCTGGCGGGCCCCTGGCCGTTCCGGCCGCTCATGGCCCTGACCCCGGGCAACCATTTCATCCCCGCCGCGGACGTCTTCGCCCGCAACGGCGACGTGGTGGTGCGGATGGACCTGCCCGGCGTCGACCCCAATGACATCAAGGTGAAGTTCGAAGAGGGTGAGCTGACGGTGACCGGCGAGCGCAAGGCGGACAAGGAGATCAAGGAGGAGGGCTACTTCAGGAAGGAGACCGCCTTCGGCATCTTCGAACGCCACATGTCGCTGCCCAAGGGCATCAAGGAGAGCGAGATCAAGGCGGAGTACGACCACGGGGTGCTGGAGATCAGCGTCCCGAAGACGCCCAAGGTCGAGGGTCTGCCCAAGGCCAAGGAGATCCCGGTCAAGTACCTCAAGCCGATCAAGCCCTGACCGACTGATCGCCAAAAGAAAAGGGGCCGGAACGTCCGGCCCCTTTCACGTTGCCTCAGGCGGCGGCCGCACGGTGGGCCAGGTGGATCCGTACCGCCGGCGGCCGGTGCAGCGTGTTGTGCAGCGTGCAGTGCTCGATCACGGCGCCGAACGCCTTCCGCTTCTCGTCGGTCAGCGAAGGCGCGACCACGTTCACGTCGATGTCTCCGATGCGGTGGGGATTCTCGGCCCAGCGATACGAGCAGGTGACCTCCAGCCCGTCCGTGCCAAGCCCGTGCCGGCGCAGGAACCGCTCCGCGTAGAAGGCGACACAGCCGGCGAGGCCGGCGACGAACATCTCCGTGGGCGTCGGGGCGGTATCCCCACCGCCATCCTCAACCGGTTGATCCGAGTACATGTGGTGGCCGCGAACGGCCAGGAGGATGCGGTCCCCGTCCTCATGCGTCGCGCGAATCACCGCGGTGCTGTCGGCCATCAGATGAACAGGGTCATCCCGCCCTGCGCGTCGGCCAGCGCCTTGGTCGCGCCCGCCGGCTCTTCCAGGCCGTCGATGAGGTCCTCGCGCTTGAGGCCCATCAGGTCCATCGTCATCTGGCAGGGGATGAGGTGAACGCCCATCTCCTTGGCCATGTCCATGAGCTCGTGCGGGCTCGCGACGTGGTGCTCCTTGGCCAGGTGCTCCATCATCGCGGGGCCGGCGCCGGCGAAGTTCATCTTCGAGAGCTTCAAGTGCTCGTCACCGCCGCGGTTCATCATCGAGAGCATCTTCTGCATCCAGTTCTCGCCCGTGATGCGGACCTCGTTCTTGACCAGCGGGAAGAGGCCCCAGAACGTGAAGAAGACCGTCGTCTCCTTGCCCATCGCGGCACCGGCGGTCGCGAGGATCAGCGTCGGCCAGATCTTGTCCAGCTCGCCGCTCCAGGCGAAGATCGTCAGCTTGTCGATCGTTGCGGGCTTCGGCTCGGCAGTCTGCGGCTGCTCCAGAGTGTTGACGCTCATCTCAGAACTCCTTCTTCTTCAGGATGAAACGGAAAACGCCGCCGGCCTCGCTCGACTCCACCAGCCGGTTGCCGGTGGCCTGCGCCCAGGCCTTGAAGTCGGGCACGGAGCCCGGGTCGGTGGCGAAAACCTCGAGCAGCTGGCCGGGCAAGAGCCCCTTCATCGCCTTGGCGGTCTTGATGACCGGCATCGGGCATGACAGCGCTTTCAGGTTCAGGCTCATCGCGATCGTGACGCTCATCTAAATCTCTCCTCTAGGGCAGCCGTCCCTGCGGGACGGTGTGCCAGTACGTTTTGTTGAACAGCAGCTTCGCCCAGTGCCACAGCCGGCTCGGCGAAGGCGAAACCGGCGGATGGTCGTAGTCGAAACGGATGGTGGTCGCCTGTCCCTGGCCGGTCTCGAGGAAGCACATGACCTTGCCGTCGTACACGTGCGCCGGCGGCGTCTCCCCCTTGACCTCGGCGACCATCCCCGCGGCGGCGACCGAGGCCTCGTAATGCGCGACCGAGCCGCTCTTTGAGATCGGGATGTCGGTCGTGTCCCCGATCGCCCAGATGTGCTCGTGGCCGGAGTGCTTGAGCGTGTTCTTGTCGACCGGAACCCAACCACGCTCGTCGCCGAGGCTCGAGTCCTCGATCAGCTTCTGGCCGCGGTGAGGCGGCACGAGGACCAGCAGGTCGTAGGAGATCGTCTCGCCTTCCAGCGACGTGACCGTCTTCATGATCGGGTCGACGGTCTCGACGTTGAAGAAACCCGTCAGCTCGATGTCGCGCTCGGCGAGGATCGGCTGCACCAGCTTGGAGGTCGACTCGATGGTGAAAGCGCGGTTCAGCGGCGAGAGCAGCTTGATCTGGCACTGCTCGCGGATGTGGCGCGACCTCAGGTAGTCGTCCACCAGAAACGCGAACTCGACCGGCGCCGGTGGGCACTTGTAGGGGATCCCGGCGACGCCGATCACGATCGTCCCGCCCTTGAACTCCTTCAGCGCCTTGCTCAGGCGGACGGCGCCGTCCATCGTGTAGAAGTCGTGGGCGCCGGAGCCCCCCGGAACCTCGTCCATCGCGGTGCGGCTCCCGGTGGCGAGCAGCAGCTCGTCGTAGCGCATGGTCCGCCCCGACTTGAGCACGACCTTCTGCGCCTTGGTGTCCACCAGCGTCGCCTGGTCGACGACGAGCTTGACCTCAGGGCGCAGCAGTGTCGTCTCCGGTCTCCGCAGGTTGTCCGGGTGCTGCTGGCCGACCGCCACGTAGAGGAACCCGGGCTGGTAAACGTGCACGCCGGTGGTGTCGACGAGGGTGACGCGCGCCCGGTCGCCGACATCTTTGGCGACCAGGTTCGCGACGATCGTGCCCCCCACGCCGCCACCCAGGATCAGAACATCGTTCCGCATCGCGGTCACCTGACCTTGCGGACGATGAAATGCGAGAAGCCTTCGTCCGCTCGAACTTCGACCAGCTCCTGCTTCGCCTTCGCGACCCAGGCCGGGATGTCGGTCTTGGAACCCTCGTCGCTCGAGAGGACCTCGAACGTCTGGCCCACCTGGCCCTGGCGGATGGCGCCGATGAGGTTCATCAGCGGACCGGGGCACGCCATGCCCCTGGCGTCGATCGTCTTGTCGATTGCAACGGTGCTCATGTCGTGAATCTCCTCAGATGAATACGACCTGGCCTTCCGAGGCCGAGGCCATGAAAGCGGCCACCCCTTCGACGCCGTCGACCAGCGAATCGAGGTCGGCCTGCTTCAGGTGGAACATGTCCATCGAGAGGGCGCAGGCCTGGATGTTCACCTCGCCCACGTCCTTCGCCTGCTTCAGGAGCTCGCTCCAGTGCAGGCCCGGGTGCGCGCGAACCACGGGCGCCTGGGCTTCGGTCGCCTCGGGCGAGAGCGCGTGGTCGGCGCAGAGGTTGCCGGTTCGAAACGCGTCGAGCGCGTAGTACTGCAGGAACAGGTTCACGGGCCGGCCCATCGCCGCCGCCCCCACCGTCAGCACCGCGGCCGCGTTCAGCTTGTCGTCCGTCCCTGAGAACAGCACCAGGGAAAGTGGCTTGTCTTGTTCGTCCACATCGACCTCCGTCGAGTCGAGTCTCGGCCCGAACGGCGCCCGGCTCTAGAGTCCGAGGTCCCTCCGGCAGCAGGGCGGACGGCCCTGTGTGATTGAGCAGTTACATGGCTACATTCGGCCCATGGAAGACTGGGAGATCACAGCGGCGGCACACCGCTTCGCGCTGTTGAGCGATCCCACGCGGCTGCGCATCCTGCACGCGGTGATCGAGCTCGGCGAGATGTCCGTCGGCGCCATCGCCGAAGCCGCCGGGACCTCTCGGTTCAATGCCTCCGCGCACCTCACCCGCCTCGCCGCCGGCGGAATGGTCAGCCGGCGGCGCGAGGCCTCGACCGTCTTCTACCGCGTCGACGACGCCAACGTCCCGCGGATCTGCGAATCGATGTGCGACTCGCTCAGGCACCGGCGGCTGGTGGCCACGAGCACGATCGCTTAGCTAGATTCAGGCGGTGCGCCTGACGATCCTGGAGCCACTGCGGCATCGGGACTTCCGGCTGCTGTGGGTTGGCCAGTCGGTCTCCATGCTCGGCAACGCGCTCTACTCGGTCGCCCTTCCGTTCCAGATCCTCCAGCTCAAAGGCACGCCGCTCCAGCTCGGGACCGGGTTCACGATCTACTCGATCGCGCAGCTGCTCACGATCCTTTTTGGCGGTGCGATCGTCGACCGGCTGCCGCGTCGCCGCGTCATCCTGGCCACCGACCTGGTCAGCGCGGTCGTGGTCGGCGCGGTCGCCGGGCTCGGCTTGACTGGCCGGCTGGAGATCGCTCACCTGTACGTCGCCTCAGCGTTCTTCGGCGCGGCCTTCTCTTTCTACACCCCGGCGATGAGCGCGATCATGCCCGAGCTCGTGCCGAACGAAGTGCTCGTCCCCGGCAACGCCCTGCGGGGCCTCTCCGGCCAAACCGCGCGTGTGATCGGGCCGTTGCTGGGCGGGCTCATCGTGACCGCGGCCGGGCCACCCGTTGCTTTTGCGCTCGACGCCGCCTCGTTCGCGATCAGCTTCGGTGTGTTCTTCTTCGCGCGGCCGCCGCGGCACGAGGCGCCTCCGCCCATGCCCCTGCTGGCGCAGATCCGCGAGGGCGTGTCATTCACCTTCTCGGTGACCTGGCTGTGGGTCGCCATCGTCGGCTTCGCGGTCACCAACGGCTTCTACTTCGCCGGGTTCACAGTGGCGCTGCCCCTCCTCGTGCTCAAGGTCCTGATGGGCACGCCCGCGACGTTCGGCTTCATCGGCACCGCGGCCGGGCTCGGCGAGGTGGTGGGCGGGCTGCTGGTGGGCAACCTGAAGATCAAGCGCCTTGGGATCGGGATCTACACGTTCAGCGGCCTTCTCGGAGCGGGATTCGCAGGTTACGGAATCGCTCCCGTTCTCCCCGTGATCCTGGTCGCCGCCTTCGCCTTCGCGGTGGCGATCATCATGGCCAACACGCTGTGGGAGTCGGCGCTTCAGAAGCACGTGCCCCGAAGACTGCTCGGCCGAGTCAACAGCGTGGACAGCTTCGGCTCCTACCTGGTGGCGCCGGTCGCTCCGATCCTCGCGGCGGCGGCCATCGGGCGTGTCGGGCCGGGCGCGATCTTCCTGATCGGCGGGTTGTTCTCGTTTGCCTGGTGGATGGGCGCCCTCCTGCTGGTCCGCTCCGTGCGCGAGCTGGAGTGAGCCGGGCTACGCGTCCATGTGCTTGGCGAGCCAGGCGTTGAGGTCGGCGCCGTCGCGCCAGGCCTTGGCCACCTTCTCGCGCACCTGGGGGGTGGCGATCCACGGTTCGACGTCCCACCGCTTCCAGTAGATGAGGCGCTTGTGGCGGAGCAGGTCTCCGCGGGGATGGTCCTGCGGGTACGGCGGCGGCACGCGCTTGAGCTCCTGCCCACCCAGCTCGTATCCCTTTCTGACCAGCGAGGCGACGATGGCCACGAGCTCCTTGCCCGACCTGTCGGCCGCGACGGCCAGCCGGTAGCGCGCGAGCTGCTCCGGCTCGACCATGTAGCGGCCGCCCGCCGCGGTGAGGCCCTTCGCGTCGAGCGCGACGTAACCGCCGCCGCGCGCGTCGGCGTAGATGTTCGTCTTGTACGGCGACTTGTCGGCGGCGAAGCGGATGTCGCGGTTCGGCCGCGAGAGCTTGGTCTGGCCGAACTCGGGTTCGAGGTCGGCGAGCAGCGCCTGCATGGGCGCCTTGACCTCCTGCTCGTACGTCCGCCGGTGTGCCTCGAAGTACGCCTTGCTGTTGTTCATCTGCAGGCCCAAGAAGAAGCCCTGGAAGTCGCCGGTCCAGCCGCGAAACGTGCCTGCCACCGCGGCCATCATTATCCGGTGACCCCTCTGGTGGCGTCTCGCCTGC
>Ga0070730_10004639_pt1 | contig 11988 bp, 13 predicted proteins | sample Coa_R1_3_FD_66447 | JGI IMG/M metagenome (GOLD analysis project Ga0070730, IMG submission 66447) | Surface soil microbial communities from Centralia Pennsylvania, which are recovering from an underground coalmine fire - Coalmine... | ecosystem: Environmental > Terrestrial > Soil > Unclassified ... | reverse complement strand
GCGGCAGGCCACGCAGGCGGCCGACGAGCTGCAAATACTCACGCCCGGTGAGGTGAGGATAGAGATGGGGTTCTTCGGGCACGTAACCCATGCGTCGCTGGAAGCCGATCCAATCCTCGCGCACGTCGCGGCCATTGAAGAATATGGCACCGTCGGTGGGCTCGATAAGACCCGTGAGGACCTTCACAGTCGTGCTCTTACCGGCGCCGTTCGGACCGATGTAGCCGAGAATCTCGCCAGGGCGAATAGTGAAGCTGACGCCATCCACGGCGGGGATGCGATTATAGCGCTTGATCAAACCGCGCACTTCGAGCATGGCGATTAGACTCCAGCCGGCGCCGAATGGTTCCCCGTTGGCGGAGGGCATCAGGATTGTCGTCTAGGTCTCCTGCGGACGCGCGCGTATTTCAAGGCGATCAGGCCTTTTGAGTACGTTTTGTTTTCGATCAAGGCGAAATCGCGCTGCGGAAAGCCGGCGGGGAAGAGCGGAATGCCTTCGCCGAGCAGCAGCGGAACCACGCCGAGGTAGAGTTCATCGATGAGATCGGCTTTTAGGAAATCGCGGGCCAACTCGCCGCCGCCCATCAGCCAGATGTTCTTGCCGGGGCGTTTTCTTAGCTTGCCGATGAACGCGGCAGGGGATTTATTGGTGAACACGACGCCATCGCGCTCGCCCGGCGGCTTCGAACGGGAGAAGACGTACGTCGGCATGGATGACCCGAAGGAGCCGCCCATCTTTTGGGCGACATCGAGCGTCTTGCGTCCCATGACAGCTGTGTCGATGGTTTTGAAAAACGGCGCCATCGAGTAGTCTTTGGGCATGAGGAGAAAGTCGACGGCGCCGTTTAAGCGGGCGAGGTAGCCGTCGATGCTGATGCCGAGACCGAGTACAACTTTGCGCATCGGAAACGGACAGTATACTTCGCTGGAGAGGTTGCTGAGAAATGCTTCAAATGGCTTCGAGTTCTTCTTCGAGCATCTGCTTTTGCGACAGGTCGGCATAGTAGCCGCCGGCGAGGACCAGGTCGGCGTGCGTGCCTTGTTCCACGATACGGCCTTTTTCGAGGACCACGATGAAGTCGGCCTGGCGCACGGTGGAGACGCGATGCGAAATCAAAATGACGGTGCGACCGTGCATCACGCCGGTGAGGCCGGTCAAGATGCGCTCTTCGGTGAGCGTGTCCACGCTCGAAAGGGCGTCGTCTAGGATCAGGATCCGGGGCCTACGAAGCACGGCGCGGGCGATGGCGGTGCGCTGTTTCTGGCCGCCGGAAAGAGTGATGCCGCGCTCGCCCACCATGGTTTGGTAACCGTTGGGGAAAGACTCGATATCGCCCGCAAGCCCGGCGAGCTCGGCCGCGCCGCGAATCTCGTCATCGCTAGCATGTTCCACGCCGAAGGCAATGTTTTCGGCGATCGTGGCGCTGAAGAGAAATGTCTCCTGCGGCACGAAACCGATGTTGCAGCGGAGCTCGGCGGGATCGAGAGCGCAAAGATCGATGCCGTCGAGCAAGACAGAGCCGTGCGTTGGATCCATAAGGCGCGGCACCAGGCTGGCGAGCGTGCTCTTGCCGCAGCCGGTATGGCCGACGACCGCAACCGTTGCGCCGGCGGGAATGACGAGGTCCACGCCATCGAGCGCGCGGCCGCTTGGATAATCGAGCGAGACTTCGCGGAACTCGATTTCACCGGCAACATGTGGGATGGGAACTGGCGCTTGCGGCGCGGCGATGGTGGGCCGCTCACGCATGATCTGATTGATGCGCGCCATGGACGCGCTGCCACGCTGCATCAGATTGACCACCCATCCGAGTGCGATCATGGGCCAGACCAGCGTGCCCATGTAGGTGTTGAACATGACGAAGCCACCGAGGGAAATACGGTTGTGCAGCACCTGATAGCCGCCGGCCCACAGGACGACGAGGAACGTGATGCCGATGAGAGCTTCGAGCAGCGGCTGGAACAATCCCGAGACGCGCACCAGGCGCAGATTCTGCGCGATGTATTGCTTGTTCAGTTCCTCGAAGCGGCGCAGCTCGGCGGCTTCCTGCACGAAAGCGCGGATCATGCGCACGCCGGAAAGATTCTCCTGCACGCGGCTGCTGATATCGGAAAACATCGCCTGGATGGCTTCAAAACGCTCGTGGATGGCGCGACCAAAGAGCATCACGGCCACGCTCACGAGCGGCGCCGGCAGCACTGCGAAGATGGTGAGCCGCCAGTCGGTGAAAGCCATGACGGCAATGGCGAGCACAAAAGTCAGGCTGGTTTCGGTCCAGTACATGACCCCGGGGCCGAGCATCATGCGTACGGCGTTCAGGTCGTTGGTGGCGCGCGCCATGATGTCGCCGGTGCGCTGGCGGGCGTAGAAGTCAGGTGAAAGCGATACCAGGTGCGCGAACAGGTCGTTACGCAAGTCGTACTCGACGTCCCGCGAAATGCCGATCAGGATCACGCGCATCCAGTACTGGAAGACACCCTTGGTCAACGCGACCGCGGCCAGGAGCATCGAGAACCGCAGGACAACGATCCACGGACGGCCGGCGGTGAGCGAATCGATGGCGCTGCGAATCACCAGCGGGATGGAGGCGCCGAAGACGTCCTTGAGGACGAGAGACCCCATGCCAAGCACGAGGCCGCGGCGGTAGCGCCGCATGTAAGGCCACAAAGTTCGAAACGATTCCAGCATTCCCTACATTCCCACCATGCTCGCGAGGGTCTTAGTACATTCTAAGAAAAAAGTCTTGCGGCCTTCCCGAGTGTGCCACCAGCCGTGGGCCGAAAAGTATTCATCGGGAGCGGCCACCACGTGAAATTCGATGTCCGGCCAGCGGGCGCGCAAAACATGGAGAGCGCGGCGGCTGTGGTAGTCGGAGGTGACGACAAGTACCCGGTGGACGTTGCGCTTTTGCAGCTCCAGTAAAATCGCGCGTGCTTCCTCATCGGTCGAACGTGACTCGTTCGGAAACGCGATGAACCACGAAGCGGGGAATCCGTGTCTTATCGCGAAAGGAATCGCCAGATCGCTTTCGTACAGTCCATAGTAGCCGTCGGGGCCGCTTACCAGGACTTTGGTAGCGTAGCCTTCTTTCACCAGCTCGGCGGCTTTGAGGATACGGTGCCCATAATGGTCTCCGGCGAGAACGACTGCGAGATCCGCGCGAGAGGGCGATTCTGCGTCTACCAGAAACGCGCCCATCCAGCCCATCCAGGTGGAGTGCGTGAGCGCGAGGAAAATGAAAACTGAAGCCAGAATGGCTAAGTTGATGCCCAGCGAACGGCGGCGCGCCACGAACTACTTCTCGTCCGAGGTGTTCTTCTGATCCAGATGGCCGACGGTCTTGAGACGCTGGTACAGTTTCTCGACTTCGACCTCATCTTCAGGCCGGAGCAGGCGGTAGCGGGGAGAAGGAAGCTGGCGGCGATCGGGGCCCGGGTTCAGGGCTTCGCCCCAATACTGCCGGTAAGGGACACCGTCAATCAAAGCGTCGCGGGACAGCCGCCGAAGATTTCGCAGCAAACTGTTGCAGCACTCGATATCTCCGGGGTAAATGAGAAGCAGCCGCGAATCATCGAACAAAGTCATGTTGACGATAAGCGGCGAAATCCAGCCAGTGCGATCGAGACGTCGGATGTCCATCCACAAAACACGCCGCTTTCCGATGGCCAGATGGTCTTCGTGTATTTCGATGGCCGGGCGGAACGCCATGATCAACAGCAAGGCGGAACTGATGACGAAGAGGACCGCGGCAATGAAAGCGAAAGCCCACTGAAAACCGAGCCAGCACGAAAACGCCGCAAGCGCCAGCGCCGTGATACCGAAGGAAATATAATGCCGAGCCGGCACGTAGCGAGTCATTCCGAACCCTGACACTTCTAGACTACTCCGGCCAGCCGCCCTCGTCAATGCGCCCGCACGAATCGAAATCCGCGCCAACTGTAGTGGAGCGCACTCCCGACGGCGAGAGACGCGGTTGGCCAGATGAGCGCCTCGGCGAGCGCGTGAACCCCCGGTGAATCGACGGCATTTTGCGTCATCCAGGCGATGGCACAGGCGATCTGCACGAACGTGCTGGCCTTGCCCCACACGCTGGGACGAAACTGCCGGTAGCCCGTGAACAGGAGCGCGATTCCTGAGGACGCGAGCAGAAAAAGATCGCGGCCGAAGATCACCGCGACGAGCCACCAGGGAACGCGGGATGCGGCGGCGAGTGAAAGGAAGACGCCACTGAGGAGAACCTTATCGGCGATGGGATCGAGGTACGCGCCCAACGGCGTGATCTGGCCGAAGTGCCGGGCGAGGAGTCCATCGAGACCGTCGGTGAGCGCCGCGCAGGCGAACAGCGCGAGCGCGAGTGCATGGCGGCCGTTGACGATGGCGGCGAAAATAAAAGGCGCGAGAAGCAGGCGCGCCATCGTCAGTAGATTGGGGACGCCGGCTATGTTGCGCATCTTGTCAAGCGGCGGAGCGGACCATGACTGGCGGAGCGGACCATGACTAATGATGGTGATCGCCGTGAGCATGATGTGTGCGCTGTGGGTGGGCGGCCGAGGCGTACGCGTCGATGAGATTCCGGCGTTCCGGTGCGGCCAGATGCCGTTCGAGCCAAGCCAGCACCTCCGGCAGGCCTGTCGCATTTTTCAAGTTTGTAAGAACAAACGGACGCGCGCCGCGCATTTTCCGCGTATCGCGATCCATGATGTCTAGCGAAGCGCCCACGTGGGGTGCGAGATCGATCTTATTGATGATCAGAAGATCCGATCGCGTGATACCGGGGCCGCCTTTGCGGGGAATCTTGTCGCCGCCGGCGACGTCGATCACGTAAATCGAGACATCAACCAGCTCCGGACTGAACATGGCCGCGAGATTGTCGCCGCCGCTTTCCACGAAAATCAACTCGAGACCGGGAAGCGTGGCTTCGAGATCGGCGATGGCTTCTAAGTTCATGGAGGCGTCTTCGCGAATCGCGGCGTGCGGGCAGCCGCCGGTCTCGACGCCGCGAATGCGCTCCTGGGGTAGGGTACCCTGACGGATCAGAAATTCCGCGTCCTCTTTTGTGTAGATGTCGTTGGTTACGACGCCGACGCTGAGGCGCGGCGAAAGCTCACGGCTGAGGCAATCCACCAGAGCGGTTTTGCCGCTGCCTACAGGTCCGGCGACGCCGACACGGAATGCTCGCATGGCCACTAGGTTAAAACAAGAAATATCGCTGGGCCAGCGGCAGCACGCTGGCGGGCTCGCAGGTGAGCAGTTCGCCGTCGGCGCGGACCTCGTACGTTTCGGGATCGACCTCGAGTTTGGGCATGGCTGAATTATGAATCATGTCACGCTTGCCGATGCGGCGGCAGTTCTCCACGGCGACCGCGTGCTTCGCGAGACCGATTTTTTGCGGGACGCCAGCTTCGAGGGCAACTTTCGAAACAAAAGCCAGGCCGGAGGAAGCGATAGCGCGCGCGAAGGAGCCGAACATGGGGCGATAGAAGACGGGCTGCGGAGTGGGAATGGAGGCGTTGGCGTCGCCCATCACGCTCCAGGCGATAAATCCTCCTTTGACGATCATCTCTGGCTTCACGCCGAAAAACGCGGGCTTCCATAAGACGAGGTCGGCGAGTTTGCCCGGCTCGATTGAGCCGACGTGCGCCGCAACTCCGTGCGTGATCGCCGGATTGATGGTGTACTTGGCGATGTAGCGCTTCACGCGGGTGTTGTCGTTGCGGCTGGAATCGCCGGGAAGCGTGCCGCGCTGCACTTTCATTTTGTGCGCGGTTTGCCAGGTGCGCGTGACAACCTCGCCGATGCGGCCCATGGCTTGCGAATCGCTCGACATCATGCTGAAAACGCCGAGATCGTGCAAGATATCTTCGGCGGCGATGGTTTCGGGGCGAATGCGGCTTTCGGCGAACGCGACATCTTCGGGGACCTGCGGGTTCAGGTGGTGGCAGACCATGAGCATGTCGAAGTGTTCATCGATGGTGTTCACCGTAAAGGGTCGCGTCGGATTGGTCGACGACGGCAGTACGTTCGGCTGCGCGGCAATGCGAATGATATCGGGCGCGTGCCCGCCGCCGGCGCCTTCGGTGTGATAGGTGTGGATGGTGCGGTCGCCGATGGCGCGAATGGTGTCTTCGACGAAACCCGCCTCGTTGATGGTGTCGGTGTGGATGGCAACTTGGACGTCGTACTGGTCCGCAACCTTAAGACACGTATCGATGGCGGCGGGAGTGGTCCCCCAGTCTTCGTGAAGCTTGAGGCCGCAGGCTCCGGCTTCGATCTGCTCCGCCAGGGGGAGTGGAGCGGAGGCGTTGCCCTTGCCGAGGAATCCGAAGTTCATAGGCCAAGCTTCGGCGGCCTCGAGCATGCGGTGGATGTTCCATGCTCCGGGCGAACAAGTGGTGGCGTTGGTGCCTGTGGCAGGTCCGGTGCCGCCGCCGATCATGGTGGTAATGCCATTCGAGATGGCTTCGTAAATCTGTTGCGGCGAAATGAAGTGGACGTGAGTGTCGAGCCCGCCGGCGGTCACGATCATGTTTTCGCCCGCGATCGCTTCGGTCGCGGCTCCGATGACTAAGTCAGAATCGACGCCAGCCATGGTGTCGGGGTTGCCGGCTTTGCCTACTTTCACGATGCGGCCGTCGCGAATGCCGATATCTCCTTTTACGATGCCCCAATGATCGATGATAAGCGCGTTAGTGATGACTAAGTCGAGGGCGCCGTGGGCGCCTTCTCGGAGGGCTGTGCTGCTCTGACCCATGCCATCGCGAATGACTTTTCCGCCACCGAACGTAACTTCATCGCCATAAGTGGCGTAATCCCGCTCTATCTCGACGACTAAATCGGTGTCGGCCAGGCGCACGCGGTCACCTTTCGTGGGACCGTAAAAATCGGCATAGCTGCGGCGTGGGATTTGGAGGCTCATTTGCGGTCCAGAGCTCCGTTGACGCGGGCGTTGTGGCCGTGCACGATACGCGCGCCGGCGAGAGCAACCAGGGTGACTTGCTTTTCATCACCCGGCTCGAATCGCGAGGCTGTGCCGGCGGCGATATTCAGGCGCATGCCGTAGGCGGAGTCGCGATCGAAGTGCAAGGCGCTGTTGACTTCATAGAAATGATAGTGGCTGCCGACCTGAATGGGGCGGTCGCCGGTATTTTTCACCAGTAGTTTAACCGGCTTGCGGCCCGCGTTGGCGGTGATATCGCCGGACTCGAGAAAATATTCGCCAGGGTTCATAGTTATCGCACAGGATCATGTACCGTGACTAACTTGGTTCCGTCGGGAAAAGTAGCTTCTACCTGCACTTCATGTAGCATCTCAGGGATGCCATCCATAAGGTCGTCGCGCTTAAGAAGTTTAGTTCCAAGCACCATGATTTCGGCCACGCTTTTGCCGTCACGCGCGGCCTCCAGAATTTCGGCTGAAATGAGCGCTACCGCCTCCGGATAATTCAATTTCACACCGCGTGCCTGACGTTTTCGCGCCAGTTCGGCGGCGACAAACACCATGAGCTTTTCCTGCTCGCGAGGGGTGAGATGCAAACTCTTCCTCCCGGAAAGTCAATAAATCTTGCGAGGGATTACGGCAACCTCCCCGTAGAGCGCCAGCTTGGCGACGCGCCAAAAAGTGACAAGGCCTTCGGCGATATCGCGGCCGTTGCGACTCAGTGCACGGACAACGAGGCCGTGCGCCGGAAGTCTTCCGAGGCCCCATATTATCACAGGCGAGGAAAGCTGCCCGGCCACTTCGGCAAGCTCTCTTGCGAGCGCGCGCAGCGTGCACTCAGACGCGCCGGCGCGGCAAACATAGAATGTCGCGAAGTAGCGGTATGGTCCGAGGCGCGCCTTGGATTGAAGAGGCCGATCTACGGGATTGAGATCAGCGCGCTCGATGGCTATGGGAACACCCGCGATGCGAAGCTCGAAACTCAGGTGAAGATTCTGGTAAGAAAAAACTTCGCCGCGAGCTTCGCGCCCAGGAGCGACGGTGTCCCACCAGAACAGGCCGGCGCCATGCTCGAGATTGACGACTGCGCGCTGGCGGTAGCGCGAGCCTGCGAACGGAATTAGAGGGTCCGGCAGATATTCGAGCACCGCGCCTTCGCGGGCGCGGGCGTGCGTGGCAAGCTCGGCGGGCGCGGCCGGCGAACGGCTGCGATAGAGGCGGGTGGCGCCGGTTGAGGTGATTTGGACGCGCGCGCCGGGGCCGATGTCCAGTTCGACTGACAATCGGTCACCTGCCAGCATGCCTCCCGACAGGTTGTGCATATGCACCAGGGCGGTACTGTTTTGTAGATGGAATGCGCGCACGATCTTGAGCGGCTGGCGTTGTTCGATCACGTTCAATTGCGTGCGCGCAGCGCGGGCGTCATAGGCGAACTGCAGCGAGAGCCGGCCATCGGTCGGTCGCATATCTGTCAACTAATAAACAACCTCGTCGCCAACGTTTGGTGGCGCATGGAGCCGATCTCGACCATCGGCGCAAATGATGAGGCTCCGTCCGGATCGACCAGGGCGCTCGCCCTCGCAGCTTCGTGAATGACGGGCTTGATGTCCCACAACAGGCGCGCCGCGCGCTGCTGGCCAAGCGGCATGAGCCGCTGGCAGGCGGATACCAGGGCATTCAGCATCTGCTGAAGGTACACGGCGGCGATGAGCTCTTCGTCGATACCCAGTGAACGACCTACGTAGCCGAAGGCTATGGCGTAGTGCGCGTCGCCGCCGGGGACTTCGGTACCTGTAAGAGCGCTGAACAGCTGCAGGAAGCGGCGGCCCAGCGTCAGGCTTGCCGCGCGGCCTTCCTGCGCGGGCTTGCGCGCGCTGAGGCGCTGGTTGCGCGCGGCCCAATCGGCTCCCGCCTGCCGGTGCGCAGCGCGGCAGAACGCAGCTTCGAGGACTCCGGTTTCCTCGAGATAATCGCGTAGAAAGCCGGGCAGGGCATCGACCGTGAGCAGTTCTTCCGCGACCAGTGTTTCCAGGCCGAACGAGTGCGCCGCGCCGCCAATGGGCAGAGCGCTGTCCGCCAGTTGCATCAGCTGCAGTAAGCGCGCGTGATCAGTAGGTTCGTTTGTGAGGTTGCTGGTCAAAGAAGTGAAAAAGTGCGACGGCCTCGTCGCGTAGAAAATTGCCCGTGATCTCTACAGGGCTGCCCCCGAGCTCCTTCAAGCGCTCAGCCGGGATGGTGAGCTCGTGAAAGCCCGACCGCTGCGCATCCTGAATGTTCGCGCCGTAGACGATCTTGGAAATCCGCGCCCAGTGGCACGCCGCGAAGCACATGGGGCACGGCTCGCACGACGAAAAAATCACGCAGCCGGAAAGGTCGATCGTCTTTAGTTTACGGCAGGCCTCGCGAATCGCGTGGATTTCGGCGTGGGCGGTAATGTCGGTGGTCTGCCAGACGACATTATGCGTGCAACTTACAACATCGCCCGCGCGGGCGATGCAGGAGCCGAACGGAGTCTGGCCCTGCTGGACTCCTTCGCGGGCCTTCGCGATTGCGAGACGCATGAGGTCGCCGTCAGTCACGGGACAAATGTATCATTTTGGAACGAGCCGAGTCGCGCTGGAAGAGCGCGGTGCGCGCTCCCGGCGCCGATGGGACGTCCAATGCGCTGCGCGCCGGCTGCTCCGCCTGCACGTTGAGGATCGGGTACTTCGGCCAATCCTTGAAATCGAAGTGCCACCACTCAAACTCGTAGACCGTGAAGCCTTCGGCCTCCATAGCGCGGCGCAGCAGTTTGCGATGCCAGCGGGCGAGCGACGTGCCGCCGGGATAATCCGGATAGGAACGCTCGGACATCTCATCGTACAGTCCCACCATCTCGGCTGGCTGGCCGGTTTTCAAGTCGTACAACGTCAGGTCGACGGCGCACCCGCGGTTGTGGCGCGAGCCCTGGCTGGGGTCGGCGACGAAGATGCGCTTGTCGGGTGGTGTACCGTCCCAAAACATTTTCGTGACGTACCAGGGCCGGTAGGCGTCGTGAATCAGCAGGCCGTAACCCATGGCGTGCAGCTTCTGATGCGCGCGCACCAGAGCTTCGGCGGCGGGGCGCTGCATGAAGGCACGCGCGTCCGGATAGAAGACAGTCCGCATGAAATTGTTGGTAGTAGCGTAGCGAATGTCGAGCTTGATGGTCGGGTCGAGCGACGTCAGCTCCACAAGATCGGGCTTGCGAAAATCGCCGGCCTCGCCGGGCGGCTTGGCAGCAAGGGCGCGGCGGCGCAGTGTTTCGACCGGCTCGATCGGCTCGATGTGAGCGCTGGTCTGGGTTTCGCCTTCGATCTTGCGCCGCGCGAACACCACGCCGCTGCCGAGAACGGCCTGCGTGGCGCGGCCGTCAGGTCCGCGATGGAACGCCAGCGTTTCGCCGTCGTACAAGCCCCAATCCGGAAAACGGAAAACATCCGGCGAGAGTTCTTCGAGCGGATAGTAATCGTACCACTCGATGAGGGCCGTGAGCTTGCTGTCCTTTTCAAGAATGTAGAGCGTATCGTGGTCCCACCCGTACTCGCCGATCAGTCCGCGGCGGTGGTCAGGAGCGGGCGCGGGCTTGGGAACGGAGATGCGCTTCAGTTGTTGGTTACCGATGACCACGCCATTCGCTTCAGGCACAATCTTCATCCCGTATCCCAGCTTGCCATCGAGAATCAGAGCGTCCACGGCCTGCCGAACTTCGATCTGCTCGCCGCCGCGCGCGGGCAAATAGTAGAGTCGGCCGTTGCGCTCGGACAGATCGATTGCTTTAGCGTCTTCGCCATAGCGACCGTCCAGACGGTGCGCGAGGGCGGGATCGAGTGGGCGCGTCTCGGGAATTTGCGGCAGTGGCCTGCCAGCGCGGGCGGTCAGCATAAGCCGCAGCGCTTCGTGCGCGATGTGATTCACCACGGCGTTGGAACTGTCTTTTGTCGTGACCGCCACCACGCCCAGCTTGTCATCCGGCAGCGCGGCCAGCTCGGTAGCGAAACCGTAGATCGCGCCGCCATGGCCCACGAGGCGGTGTCCGCTGAATTGCGAAAGACGAAAGCCGATGCCGAAGCCGGTCTTCTCTCCAGGCTTTGCGAATTGCGGGCGCCACATTTCGTCCAGCGTTTCAGGTTTCAGTACAATCCCGTTCGGTCCGCGACCGTGCGCGAACAGAACGCTCAGGAACTTCCCGAGGTCGACTACACTCGTATACAGACATCCCGCCGGTCCGATGCCGAGCTGAAACGTGGGCGCTTCGAAAGTGCGGCCATCATAGGTCCACATGTATGCTTTGGCCAGATTCGCAATCAGCTGCGGCTCGGGTTCGAAGGCACTGTCATGCAAGCCGATGGACTCGAGCACGGCGCGCTTCAGATACTTTGCATAGGGTTGTTCTTTGCGGCGCTCGAGGACATAACCGACGATGGTGATCCCGGCGTTGGAATATTTCGTATGCGTGCCGGGCGCATAGACGAGCGAGGTCGGCTTCAAGCTTTCCACCGTCGCCGCAACGCTCGGCTCGCTTGGGTCGAAATAATGGCCGACCGCCGGCTCGCGCACTAAGCCCGATCGGTGCGACATCAGCTCGCGCAGTGTGATCGGCTTCGCGAACGGGTTCTTCGGACGAAAATCCGTCAGGTATTCCGTGATGGGCGCGTCGAGATTCAATTCGCCACGCTCGACAAGCTGCATCACGCCGATATCGGTAAACAGCTTGGAAACTGAACCGACGCGGTAGATGGTCCCGGCGGTGGCGGCGGTCTTGTTGTCGGGGTTGGCCAATCCGAAGCCTTGCGCCCAGACGATCTGCTGATCGTCCACCAAAGCAATGGAAATCGCGGGCAGCCCTTTCTCGGTAAGCTCGTGCCGAATAAAAGGCGCAAGCGTGCGCGCCACCGCTGCGTAATCCTGGCGTGGCGCGATATCGCCCGAGGCGCCCCAGGCGAGGGAAGAGGCGAATGAAAGCAGGAGAGCCGCGGACCAGTGCATCCGCCTATTCTAAGCCACTACTTCTTGAGGATCACGTCGACGCG
>Ga0070730_10004638_pt1 | contig 11990 bp, 11 predicted proteins | sample Coa_R1_3_FD_66447 | JGI IMG/M metagenome (GOLD analysis project Ga0070730, IMG submission 66447) | Surface soil microbial communities from Centralia Pennsylvania, which are recovering from an underground coalmine fire - Coalmine... | ecosystem: Environmental > Terrestrial > Soil > Unclassified ... | reverse complement strand
TTCCAGCACCCGCCCTACGCCACCTGCGTGCAGTGCGTCTCCACCGACCTCAAGTTCGAGCCTGTGCGTGGCCAGGGTGCCATCTACGCCTATACGATCATGTATCACACCGGCGACAAGCGCTTCGCATCCGCCGTGCCCTACGCCAGCATCATCGTCGAACTCGACGATGCGCCGGGCGCTTTGCTCGCCGGCAACCTGCTCGGCTCCGAATACACCGAAGCCAAGGTAGGCCGCCGCGTCGAAGTCGTGTTCGAGCAGCTGAACGACGACATCACCCTCCCGCAATTCCGCCTGGCCCGCTGAAGGAGACCGACATGTGGGAGAACCGATGCAAGATCGCCGTCAGCGGCGTGGGCTACTCGAAAGTCTCGCGCAGCGCCGATGTCCCGCTCGCCGCGCACGCACTCACCGCGGTGAAGGAAGCGGTCGCTGACTCCGGCCTCCGCATGGAGGACATCGACGGCCTCGCCACCTATCCGGAACTGCCCGCCACCGGCCACGCCGAGGTCGACGGCATCTCCGTCGTCTCCGTCAACTGCATGATGGCGATGCTGAAGCTGCCCAACCTCACCTGGCACATCCAGGTCGGCACCACCAACATCGGCGGCGCCATGCAGCAGGCGGTGAACGCGCTGCTCGCCGGTGTCTGCAAATACGCCGTGGTGTGGCGCGCGATGCACAACCCGAAGGGCACCTACCAGAACCTGCCCGGACAGTTCGCCAGCGGCGCCGCTCAGTTCACCGCGCCCTACGGCTTCGGCGGTCCCGGCCAGGGCATGGCGGTTGCCTATACACGCTGGCTCGAACGCAACAACCAGACGCGCGACAAGATGGCGACCCTCGCGGTCACCCAGCGCAAGCATACGCAACACAACCCGCACGCCTATTTCTACGGCACGCCGCTATCGGGCGAGGACTACTTCGCCTCGCGCATGGTCGCCTACCCGTTCTGCCTCTACGACTGCGACATCCCGGTGCAGGGCGCCGTCGCAATCGTGCTCACCACGGCCGACCGCGCGCGCGACCTGAAGCCGACACCGGCGTATCTCGCCGGGTATGGACAGCGCCTGCACTTCGAGGTCGCCGGCCGTATCGGCAGCCTCAGCGACTACATGCTCGGCGGCAGCAGTTCGGCAAAGCTCACCTGGGAACGCTCCGGCTTCACGCCGAAGGACGTGGACGTCGCCCAGATCTACGACGGCTTTTCCGCATCCGTGATCTACGGCCTGGAATCCTACGGTTTCTGCAAGGAAGGCGAGGCGCTCGACTTCATCCAGGGCGGCCGCATCGAACTCGACGGCGACCTCCCGCTGAACACCTTCGGCGGCAGCCTCGGCACCGGCCGTATCCACGGCCTGTGGCATATCATCGAGGGCGCGCTCCAGGCCTCCGGCCGCGCCGGGTCGCGTCAGGTGAAGGATGTCAACGTCTCATTCGTGGGCGCCAGCGCGCCCATTGTCACCGGCACCACCTTCATCTTCGTCCGCGAACCCTACTGACGCAGCGCGCGCGCCTCACCCGGTCGCGCGCGCCATAGCCGCCGCCATCGGCGTCTGTTCGCCCAAGGTGTAGCGGGTCAGCGTGAGCGACACGACAGCGCCGATGAGTGACAGCACGCCTGCCAGGATGAATGCCGACGAGAAACTCCCGGTGATCTGCACAATATATCCAGTGACAATCGGCGCCAGCAGCCCGAACACGTTGCCGCCCAGCACCATGAACGCGAATGCCCGACCGCTATCGGCGCGCGAGCGCAGCAGGTCGTTGCACAGCGCCGCATTGGTCGCCGTGGCAGTATTGCCGAAGCTGACCGGGAAGATCGTCAAGACCACGACGAGCACGAGCGAATTGACGAACGGGATCAGCAGACCAAGTCCGCCAAGCAACAGGCACGTCACCACCACATTGCGACGCGCGCCTTCCCGCATGGTCTGTGGCGTGAGCATGCGGTCGCCAATCCAGTTGGTCGCGATGATGATCAGCGCGCCGACGAAGAACGGCACCGCGGTGAACAATCCGGAATTCACCATCGACAGGCCACGCGCCGTTTGCAGGTAGTTCGGCAGCCAGCTCAGGTAGAGGTACACCGAATAAACTGCGGTGCCCTGCGAGATCGCCAGCCCCCACATCGATGGCGAACGCAGCAGCCCGCGATAGCCGACACCACCCTCCGGCAGCACCTCGCCCGCATGGCGTTCAGCAAGGATGCGCTGCCGCTCCGGCTCTGGAATCCAGCTCGTCTTTTCCGGCGTGGAAACCAGCACCGACCAGACCACGACCCACAGCAGCCCCACGGCACCCGTGACGAAGAACGACACGCGCCACGACGTCGTGGCGATCAGCCACGCCACCAGCGGCGCGCTCAGCGCGGGTCCGAGCAGCGTGCCAGCCTGGATGCAGCCCACCGCTATGCCGCGCTCGGTATAAGGTCCCCAGTCGCGCACGGCGCGATAGCTCACCGGGAACGTCGGCGCCTCGCCCACGCCTAACCCAAGCCGCGTCAGCAGCATGGACACGAAACCCATCGCCGTTCCGCTGAGTATTTGCGCAATCGACCACACCGTGGCGCCGATCGCCGCCATCCGATGCGCGCCCAGCCGGTCCACCAGGTGACCGCTCGGCAGCATCATGACGACATAGGCCCACAGGAACGACGAAAACAGATAGCCCAGTGCGATAGGCGACAGGCCGAACTCCTGCGCCACCGGCTTGCCAGCGACCGACATATTGATGCGGTCCAGATAACAGACGACGTTGAACAGGAACAGCAGGAAGTACACCCAGTAACGGCGGTGCGTCATCGTCTTGGCCTCCGTGTCCTTCACGCACCGTCGGTCACGCCGCCGGCGCTTTCGTTGACTATGTGATCAGACCGAGGCCGTGTCGATGTTCCCTGCCGGATCAGGTCTTTTCCACCGCCCCTCCGCCCGCAACCCAGTCCTTGAATCCACCGAGGTTCCGCACGTCGGTGAACCCCATGTCCTTCAGCGTCTTCCCGGCAAGCGCGGCGCGTCCCCCTCCGGCGCAGTACAGGATGACCGGCCGGTCCTTGCGGAATGCCGGATTGTGATTCGGCGATTCCGGATCCGCGCGCGACTCCAGCGATCCACGCGGTATCGCCACCGCGCCCTTGGCCTTGCCGCTCGCCGCGACTTCGGTGCCGTCACGCACATCGACGATGAGCGCTCCCGCATGATCCACCAGCTTGGCAGCATCTGCGGCACTGATCGCCGGTATGACGGCATGCGCGGCCGCCAGCAATTCCTTGTAACTCGTCGCCATGGACATCCTCCTCACGTGCTGACGGAAGCTTAACGCCATCGGGAACGAGGGCGCGAATCAGACGCCCCTCCCACTGGCGACAGCGGCGGAAATGCGGCAGTACCTCCTCACCGCACCAACGCAGGGGGTGGCGCATGCGCTTTCGGGTGGGCGTGATAGGCCTCGGAAAACTTGGCCTGCCATGCGCCGAGGTATTCGCCCGCCATCACGACGTGATCGGCTACGACCTCGTCCCGCGAACCAGCAACAACGTTCGCATGGCCCCCACATTGCAGGTGGCCCTCACCGGCCGGGACATCGTGTTCGTCGCTGTCCCGACACCGCATGATCCGGCCTATGGCGGCGAAAGCCCCACCGCTCACCTGCCACCACACGACTTCGACTACAGCGCGGTGACCTCGGTAGTCGCTGAAATCAATCGCCATGCACCGGCCGGACAGCTTGTCGTCCTGATCTCCACCGTGCTCCCCGGAACCATCCGAAGGCAGATCGCTCCTCTGCTCGCCAAGGCACGCCTGATTTACAATCCGTATCTGATCGCCATGGGCTCGATCGAATGGGACGTGATCAATCCTGAAATGGTCATCGTCGGCACCCACGACGGCGCGCAGAACGGCGATGCCGAACGCCTCCGCTCATTCTACCAGACCTTCGTCCAGTGCGATCGCTATGCTATCGGCACATTCGAGGAAGCCGAATGCATCAAGATCTTCTACAACACCTTCATCTCGATGAAGATCGGCTTCGCCAACATGGTGCAGGACGTGGCCGAGCGAAGCGGCCATATCGATGCCGACATAGTCTGCAATGCGCTGAAGATGGCGGACCAGAGGATCACCGGCCCACGCTATCTGACCCCTGGCATGGGCGACGGCGGCCCCTGCCATCCTCGCGACAACATCGCACTTCGCTCGCTGGCAGACCGTCTGCAACTAGGTTACGACATGTTCGGCACGTTGATAGCCAGCCGAGAAAAGCAGGCGCAGCATCTCGCCCGGCTCCTCGTGGACGTCAGCGAAGCACGCAAGCTCCCCATCGTGATCTTCGGCAAGACCTATAAGCCAGGGGTGCCATACACGGATGGCAGCTACAGCCTGCTGATCGCCAGCTATATCAGCAGCGCCGGCGCCAGCGTCTCGTTCGCGGATCCCGGGACAGGTGACGAACCGGACTCCGCCGGGCCATGGGTGGTGCTGCTCGCACACGACGCAACCGTGTCCTACGGGACCTCGGCGAGCGAGAACACACCGCTCTACCAGCCGATCCCGCCAGGCAGCGTGGTGGTCGACCCGTGGCGCAAACACCCGGGTTCACCAGGGATCGAGGTGATCCACTACGGCAACACCCGCGACCGTCCCGGAGCGCTGTCCGGATGACCGAAACGCTCGCGCTTTCCAACAAGCAGATTCTGCGCGAGCTGGATCTTGGCAATTTCCCTCTGCACATCTTCGACAGCCATTGCACGCTCGCCGGACAAAGACACACGTTCGATCGCGAATGCAGCGACAGCTCTGGAATCGATACTCTCATCCGGCTGGACAGCCAGCCGCTCGACTTCGGCGAAGACCCGCGTGCCTTCGTCCATAACAACGAGGTCTGCGCGGTCAGCGCGACGCACGTCGCCGGTTACGGCTATCGCAACCATCTTTACATCTGTCATCACAATGGCATATTCGAACGCTTCCTGCTGGTGGTTCCCACCGACCTGCCGCCCGGCAAGAACTGGTCGCCGTTCACCTTCCCCGATGGCGGGCTCGGCTTCGTCCACACCATGGATCCGCTGGTCCTGCTGCGCGAAAGGCGCCGCGAGCGGGACGTCATCGTCATGGAGCCACTGTATGGTCTGAGCATGCAGTCGGAAGCCGGCCCCGGACAGTTCTCCGCTTATCGAGGCGGTAGCTGCGGGGTGGGCCTCGGCAATCAGATCTTCGGCTTCGGCCACACAACACGATATCTGCCTGGCGAGGCCACCACCTTCAGCGACGTCCTCGGCTTCGACCATTTGTATCATCGGCCCTTCGGCTGGCTGCTCGACCCCGATGGTCCGGTCATCCGCTTCTTCGACGTGACCGGCCCCTTCGACGCACGCTTCTCCGTCATTGATCCGACATCGCTGCTGCCGTTTGCGGCCGATCGGATGGAGTTGATCACCACCGAAGTGCAGCGGCATTTCCATGATACGAGCGGCCACGGCGCGGTGTGCAGCTACGTCCTCCAGGTTCCGCCATGGCTGCCCCCGCTCGCCGCGTACCGCGGACAACAGGCAGCCATCCCGGCCAGACAATTCCTCAGCACGGTCGGCCGCTTCGAGGGCAACGTATTGCGGGCGAAGCTAGGCGGTTTCCACGGCCACGTAATCTACGGACCCTACGTGCAATTGCCTGCTGGCAACTATCGTGTGCGGTTCCTTTACTATCTCGACGACGCTCACGGCACCGACAACGCCAGGCTCCACTTCGGTCTCGCCGCCGACGCCAAGGCTTGCACCGAGACAACCGAGGTCAGCCTCCACGCGATGCAGGCCATGCCGATCGGCGATGAACACACCGCGGACCTTCAATTCAGCCACACGACACCCGCAGCCAAGCTCGAATTTCGCATCCATGCACGCGGCTTTTCGGCCGGCGACATCGCATTCCGCGGGGTCCTGCTACGCCGGGACGACTGACCCATCAGAAACTGGCATAGCCAAACACCGCCTTGAGTATCCAGTAGAGCAGCCCACCAACCAGAAACCCGACCAGCGTGCCGTTGACACGGACGTACTGCAGGTCCTTGCCGACACGCAGTTCCAATCGTTCGACGATTGTCTCAGAATCCCAGTTGGTGACCACCTGGGCGATGAAGTCCGACAATTTCACCTGTGCGGATGGCAGCAGGCCGGCAACCACCGCCTGCACGGACGTATGCACGCGGGCGCGCGCAGCAGGGTCGGATTCCAGCATCGCGCCCAGATTGGCCAGCGCCCCCTCGATGGCGACAACGGTGCGTCCGGTGGGCTTGGCGGCATCAGCCTCGAGCGCAATGCGCAGCCGCGCCCAGACATCCCACAGCCAGGCCTGCACCGTTTCATGTGCAACCACCCGCCGGATCGCCGCACCGAGTTCGGCGGCACGCTCCGGATCATCCTCCAGCCGGGTGATCTCCCGCCGCACCCATTCATCGAATGCCGCGCGCAGTTCGGACCCATCGGGACTCATCTTGTCGAGTTCCGTCTTGATCGTCGCGAGCACCCGCCGTGCGATCGAGGCTCCCAGGGCCCAGCCGACCAGCCGCCCGCCCTGCTCGCGCACCCGCTCCTCGATCGCAACGCGCAGCGTTTCCTCCTTGGCGGCAAGCAGGCCGTGAAGCTGGGAAAGGATAAAGCCGAACACCTCCTGGTGGCGCCCGCCTTCCACCAGCCCATGCAGTGCCCGCGCCACAACCAGGCTGACCCCCGGGCCTCCGAGGATGCGCGGCACGATCCGCGCAACCAGCCGCCGCGCCCGGCCATCCTCCACCGAGGCGAGGATGCGCGGCATCGACGCAGCCAGCGCCACGGCCGCCGGATGCGCCGACGCCGGTTCGGCCAGGAACCGATGCAGGATGCCCGGCAGGTCCAGCCGCGCCAGCACGCCGGCGACTTCGTCGGCGGTGAAGACATGGGTCGCGACAAACCGGCCCAGCGCCGCGCCCAGCCGCTCCTTCTGCCGCGGAATAATGGCCGTGTGCGGTATCGGCAGCCCGAGCGGGTGCCGGAACAGCGCCGTCACCGCGAACCAGTCCGCGATGCCGCCGACGAATCCCGCCTTGGCCGCGGCCTGCAACAGCTCGGTCGCGCCCGACGGCGGCAGCGCGTAGCTGGCCAGCGTCAACACCGCCATCAGCAGCAGCAGCGACGTGGCGAACAACCGGTGGCGGTGGAGCGTGCGGCGCGCCTCGGCGTCCGGATCTGGCCGTTCCTGGGGCAAGCTCTGTGTCCGGCTTATTGAGCTGAGCCGTTCACCCAACTGTCCTGGGGTCTTCGACATCGAGCCGCACGTGCTCGGTCGGTTGCGGGGTCGCGGTCATCACGCACACCCCGTCAGGCGCCACGAACTGGTGCCACGCGTTGCGCGGCACGATGGTCATCATCCCCGCCGACAATGACAGCGACTGCCTCCCTTCCTCGGTGATCAGGTGCAGCGTCGTCGCGCCCTCGATCACCTGCACGATCTCGTCGCCCTGCGGATGCCGCTCCCACGCACTGGTGCCCGCGAACTTGGCGGTGAAGATCCCGCCGTCCCGGTAGGTCGCAACCCGCCCGAAGGCGCCTTTCCGTTCCGCCTCGGTCGAGGCCGGCGTGCGGTTCCGAAGCATCGTCAGCCTGCCGAACTCGGCTTTGAGATCGATCGCGGCGGCCATGCGCTTCTCCTCGACAACTGAATGCAGTTGCAGCCATTCTAGGCCACCGCCGCAACGCCTGGAATTGGCGAGCGATCGCTTGAGGCCGCGACGCCCGCCAATTTATCGGCATCTGACGATGCCCTGGCCCGGTAACGTCCGGCCGGGCGTTTTTCTCCTCATCATGAGAGGTACGCACATGCCGATCCGCCGTCTGCAACCTGAGGGCCGCCTGTCAGGCGCCGTCACCCACGGCAATACGGTCTATCTCGCCGGCCAGGTGGCCGACGATCCCTCGCTCGATGCCGAAGGCCAGGCCGCGGACATCCTCCGCCAGATCGATGCCCTGCTGGCCGAAGCCGGCACCGACAAGTCGCGCCTTCTGTCATGCCAGGTGTTCCTGGCAGATATGGCCGATGTCGCCGCCATGAACCGCGCCTGGGATGCGTGGCTCGACACTGCCAACCCGCCGGCGCGCGCCACCGTGGAGGCGAAGCTGGTCGATCCACGCTGGAAGGTCGAGATCACCGGCATCGCCGCGCTGCCGTGACACTGCCGCCGGTTCGCGTTCGCGTTCGCGTTCGCCCGCGCCACCGTCCAGTGGCCGGGATCGACGCACATTGGCTGCGCTCAACGCTGTTCACCGTGGCGCTGGTCGCGCTGGTGGCCTTCGCCATCGGTGCCGATGGCCCGACGACGGTGTCATCCCTGGTTACCTGTGGCGTCGGCTTCGGCTTCTTTTATCTGCTGTTCCCTGGCGGTGCGCATTTCGGCATGACCGTTGCGAACTTCCTCGCCATCTACGCCTGCATGTTTGAGTTCTTCCGCCACGCCAACTTCCCCCTGGCGTCGCGCACTGTTGCTCTCGCCGCGATCGCCATGCCCGTGCTCGGCTTTCTCTTGGGCTGCTTCTGGCATCGCCGGCAGGTCTACTCGATCATCCACGCGCGCCGTATCCGGGAGCTGGAACGGCTGCCCCGCCTCACCTTCTGGTTCATCGGAGCGCTGGCAGTCGGTGCCGGTTCCTTCGCGCTGCCGCGACTCGAGCTGGATGGCGACCAGCAAGGCTTCGCGCTCATCGCGGCAATGGCAATGATCACGATACTCGTCATCACCTGGGTGCGCGACGTGGTGCTGGTGATCATCGACGTCGCCATGGTGTTCGAAGGTGTCGCGACCCGGCTCGATCGCCTGGTACGGCCAATGATCGCGTTCCTGACCTTCTACGCCCTGCTCGTCGTCGTCTTCGGCTGCCTGTACCGCATCGCCGACATCACTTCGTCCCAGCCCCAGTTCACCTTGCACTCGGTGCCGGCGCGCATCGGCTTTGTCGACGCGATCTATTACAGCGTTGCCACGATCACCACCCTTGGCTTCGGCGACATTGCGCCGGCCTCGCCGCTGGTGAGGGCATTGACCGCAATGGAAGTGGTATCCGGTGTGCTGATGCTGCTGTTCGGCTTCAGCGAGATCATGCGCAGTGCCGGCGCTGATCGTACCGATCGGCGTCCGCCCGGTCGCGGGCCGGATGCCTAGCGTGCCACTTGGGGTCGTTTGATCTGTATCAATGATCCCCGGAGCCATAAGGAGTACACAGCCCAGCCGGCGCAACCAGGGAGCAAAACAATGGCAAACGCACCAGTTGCAGTGAAGCAGACCGCCACGCCTGCTGCCAGCACGCCAGACATGTGGCACTCCTTCCGCACAGAAATGGATCGCCTGTTCGATCGCTTCGCCAACTGGAACATGCGACCGTTCGGCCATATGTTCGAAACCGGCAATGGCAATGGCGCGCTGACGCCCGTCGTCGACATCACGGAAAACGATACCGCCTATCAGATGACCGCCGAACTTCCCGGAATGACCGAGAAGGAGATCGAGCTCCTGCTCTCCGGTGACATGCTGACGCTCAGAGGCGAGAAGCGCTACGAGAAGGAGCAGAACGACAGGAACTTCCATCTGTCCGAACGCTCCTACGGCACCTTCCTGCGCAGCTTTGCCGTGCCGGACGGCGTCGATCGCGATAAAGTCAGCGCGAATTTCGGCAATGGCGTGCTTACCATCACCCTGCCGAAGACAGCGAAAGCCATGGAGCAGCAGAAGAAGATCGAGGTGAAGGCAGCTGCCTGAAGCATCGGCACCAACGCCAGGTCGACAACGGTCAGAAGCGTGTCCGATTGCGAATTGCGCCGAGCATTCGCGGAGTTCGGACCATGTTGAGACATGTGAAGTCAATGCGAGACGGCGCGGAAACGTCCCGCCGTCAGCTTGATCAGCTGCGGGACTTCAGGCGGCAGCTGTCAGACAGGCTGTTGGCATGGGATACGCGCGCAGCCGTCGAGGCTGAACACCGTTGCGAGCGAATCAGCGCTACGATTGCCCGCGGCGCCAGGAGATGTCTCGGGCGTCCTTGAGCCAAATCCAGAGGCCCGAAAATGTTCCCTACGCCCAAGCGCGTGTTCCTGACCAAGGGGATCGGCGTCAACCGCCATCCCCTTTCCGCCTTCGAACTGGCCCTGCGCGATGCTGACATCGAGCAGCAGAATATCGTCTATGTCTCGTCGATCCTGCCGCCCCATTGCACCCTGATCTCCCGCGAAACTGGTATCGAGGACCTGCGGCCCGGCGACATCACGTTCTGCGTGATGGCACGTGCCGAAACCAATGAACTCGGCCGGCACGTCTATGCCAGCATCGGCCTGGCCAGGCCGACCGATCCGGACATGTACGGCTACATCTCGGAACTGCACGGCTTCGGCAAGACAGGTCAGGCCAGCGGCGAGCAGTCCGAAGACCTCGCAGCCACCATGCTGGCATCCACGCTCGGGCTGGATTTCGATCCCGACGCCGCGTGGAACGAACGCAGGCAGATCTACGAGCACAGCAACCTGATCATCGACCCGACATCCATCACCGCCGTCGCCGAATGCGCCGACGAAAACCAATGGACCTGCGCCATCGCCGCCGCGGTGTTCCTGTTCACGTAGCAGCCTGTCATTGCGAGGACCCCGGCGAAGGCCGGGGACGGAGCAATCCCGAACGACCTTGGGTACCGCCGATTACCCGAACACCCGCGCAAACACCGCATCGACAGCCTTCAGATGCAGCCGCGCATCCATCGCCGCCTCCAGTTCCGCGGCCGACACGCGCCGCGCCACCACCGGATCGTCCAGCAGGTTGTCGCGGAAGCTGCGGCCCTCCGGCGTGCCCAGCTTCGTCCACGTCGCCATCGCGTTGCGCTGCACGATCGCATATGCGTCCTCGCGCGAGATGCCGGCACGGGTCAGCGCCAGCAGCACCTCGCCCGAATGCACCACACCGCCCAGGCTCTCCACATTCGCCGCCATGCGCTCCGGATACACCACCAGCCGCTGCATCATCCCTGCCAGCCGCCCCAGCGCAAAATCCAGCGCGATCGTCGCGTCCGGCGCGATCACCCGCTCCACCGAGGAATGCGAAATGTCGCGCTCGTGCCACAGCGCAACGTCCTCCAGCGCCGGCACCACCGCAGCGCGCACCACGCGCGCCAGCCCGGTCAGGTTTTCGCTCAGCACCGGGTTCCGCTTGTGCGGCATCGCGCTGGAGCCCTTCTGGCCCGGATGGAAGAACTCCTCCGCCTCGCGCACCTCGCTGCGCTGCAGGTGCCGCACCTCGGTCGCCAGCCGCTCGATGCCCGACGCGATCACCGCCAGCGTCGCAAAGAACATCGCGTGCCGGTCGCGGGGAATCACCTGCGTAGATACAGTCTCCGCCGCCAGCCCAAGCTTCTCGGCGACATACGCCTCAACGCGCGGATCGATATGCGCGTATGTACCCACGGCGCCGCTGATCGCCGCCACCGCGATCTCCGCCCGCGCCGCGACCAGACGCGCCCGGTCTCGCGCGAACTCCGCGTAATGCCCCGCGAGCTTCAGCCCGAACGTCGTCGGCTCCGCGTGGATGCCGTGGCTGCGGCCTATGGTCAGCGTGTATTTGTGCTCCAGCGCGCGCCCTTTCAGTGCCGCCAGCACCTCATCGAGGTCACCCAGCAGCAGGTCGCCCGCCTGCGCCATTTGCACCGACAGACAGGTGTCCAGCACGTCGGAGCTGGTCATGCCCTGGTGCACGAATCGACTGTCCTCGCCAATTGCCTCGGCGAGCCAGGTCAGGAACGCGATAACATCATGCCGCGTCTCGCGCTCGATCTCATCGATCCGATCGATATCGGTCTGGCTGATCGCCGCAACCTTGGCTCCGCCCTTCTGGCGGATATTCCGCGCGGCGCTCTCCGGAATGGCGCCAACCAGCGCCATGCCCTCCGCCGCCAGCGCCTCGATCTCGAACCAGATGCGATAGCGGTTGGC
>Ga0070730_10004636_pt1 | contig 11998 bp, 12 predicted proteins | sample Coa_R1_3_FD_66447 | JGI IMG/M metagenome (GOLD analysis project Ga0070730, IMG submission 66447) | Surface soil microbial communities from Centralia Pennsylvania, which are recovering from an underground coalmine fire - Coalmine... | ecosystem: Environmental > Terrestrial > Soil > Unclassified ... | reverse complement strand
AGCGCGATCTCGTGCGACGCGTCCTCGCGGACCCCGAGAAACGCCACTTTCTCGTGTTTCGCGCGGAGTGTCAGACCCATCACGTCGCGATAAAACGCAACTGCTCGATTGAGGTCACGGACTCGCAGCGCCACGTGGCCGAGCTGTGTTGGAATGCCCTGCATGCGCGCCAGTATAGCCTTGGCGTGTGGACCAACAGATGCGGATCGAGGATGCGCTGCCGCCGGCCCGATGGTCACCCCGCACTGGGGCGCGTACTCCGAGATGGCCCCCGCGTACGCGGCGCTCGAACAGTGGTGTAGGGCACACGGCCGCCGCCAGGCCGGCCTGAGCTGGGAGGTCTACGGCGACTGGTCCGACGATCCCGCGCAGCTGCGCACCGATAGCTACTTTCTTCTGGAGCCCGTCACTTAGAGGACGTATTCGAACAGCTCGATGCGTTCGGCGTCGGGGCCCAGGCAAAAGAAGATGCGCGCCTGGAGCTCCGGGACGTCCAGGGGCGCTTGATCCAGTAACACGACGCCGTGCTCGCGCAGGCGCTCCAGCGCGGCGTTCAGGTCATCGACTTCGAATGCCACGTGGTCGACCACTCCGGCCCGACGCTGGCCGCCGCTGGCTTCGATCAGCTCGAGACGCGCCGCGCCGAGCTTGAGAAAGGCGATCTCTTCGGCGCCGAACGCGAACCGCTCGGCCAGCTCGAGGCCAAACGCGTCGCTGTAAAAAGCGATCGAGCGCTCGAGATCGGAGACATAGAGCCCGGCGTGGTGCAGTCCGAGAACGCTCATCCCGATCCGTTGTACCGCCACGCCACCCGCCGGGGCCCACCGTCCCCCACCGCCCCCCTCAAGCCTAAACGCACGGCGTCACGCCAACCGTCACGCGGAGGGATGCTCGCTTGGTTGGGGCCTTACGGGTGAGGCGTTGGCCGCGGGGTCGGCGGGCGGGCGGGCGCAGTGGGCGCGGTGAGCGCGGTGGGCTGCGGCGTGCTGGCCGGTGCAGTCGGCTGGCGCGTCGCCACAGGCGTGCTCGTGGCGGTCGGGACGGCCGTCGGGAGCGGCGTCGGCGTTGGCGCGGCGCTCAGCGTGACCAGGACCGGGGCCGAGTCCTGTCCATTTTCAAAACTGTCAAAGACGCGGATCCGCAGCCGATACCGCCCAGGCTGCAGGCCGGTGGTGTTCCAGACGCCGAGCAGGGCCTTGTCGACCGCTTGCGGGCGCTGGTCGGTGATGGTCGTCCACGTGTCCGGGTTGTCGCCTAGGCCAACGTCCAGCGTGTAGTTGGCGAAATCATCGATGTATGCCGAGCCGACGATCTGCACCGTCTGACCGACCGTAATGCGGTCGCTGCTCGTCGGCGCAACGATCTGCGCGATGCGCTCACCCCGATAGATGTCGCTGCAGTCGTCGCCTGGCGGGTTGGGATACCCGTGGGCGACACCCCAGGCCCGGTACGGCTCGGGCAAGGTGACGTACACCACGGACTCGCGCGCATTGTCGGGCACCAGCGGCGTGGCACGCTTGCCGTTGAGTTTGCAGACGTCGACGCGCTGATGCCAGTCGTCGGGTTTTGTCGGCAGGTTAATGCCCGGCACGAACCAATCCTGGCGGATCCCGTGGATCGGCAGACTGTTCTCCCGGCACTCCTGGGTCGGAAGCAGCCCGGACAGCGCGCACACTTCGGCCTGTTGCACGCCCGGCGGCGGTTTGAACTCGATCACCGGCGCACCGTCGAGCGCGCCCGTCATGAAGTCGTGCCAGATCAGGCCGGCGCCGGCCACGCCGAGAATGTCCTGCATCGGCGAGTTGTTCGAGTTGCCGACCCAGACTCCGGTGACCAGGTCGGGCGTGTAGCCGACGACCCACGAATCGCGGTACTCGTCGGTTGAGCCAGTCTTGACCGCCGCCGGTCGGCCGGGCAGCACCAGCGGGCTGTTGGCCCCGTAGGTCGGCTGGCGCGCCTTGTCGTCGGACAGGATCGAGGTGATCTGATAGGCCAGCCGCGGGTCTTCCACCTGCACGCCCTTCGGCTGGTATTCGTAGAGGACTTTGCCGGCCGAATCGGTGACCTTCAGGATGGACACCGGGTTGAACTGTCGAAACCCCGTTTCGCGCGCCTCGGCCGGGACTTCCGCGCCCACCTGCTGACCGCCCGCGGCGAAGGCGGCGTACGCATACGTCAGGTCGAGCAGTTTGACCTCGCCGCCGCCGAGCGTCACCGAAAGTCCATAGCGCTCCGGTTGGCGCAGGTCATTGATCCCGAAGCGGTGCGCGGTGGCGAGCATCTCGGGCACGGTGACGAACTGCAGCGCCTCGATGGCGGGGATATTGCGCGATTGCGCCAGTGCGTCGCGAACCGTCATCGGCCCCGGGAATTTGGCGTCGAAGTCGTTGGGTTTGTAACCGCCCGGGAACGTCGTCGGGATGTCCCACATCATGGTGGCCGGACTCCACCCTTTGCTAAAGGCGGTCACGTAGGTGAACGGCTTCAGCGTGGAGCCAGGCTGCCGCAGTGACAGGGCGACGTTGACCTGGCCGTCAATCGACGGGTCATCGAAGTTGACCGAGCCGAGCATCGCCACGACCTCGCCCGTGCTCGGCTGGATGGCGACCAGCGCGGCATTGGTCGCGTTGCGCGCTTTCAGGTCGGCGATGTGGTCAGTCGCCGACTTTTCGGCCAGATGCTGCAGGTCCAGGTCGAGGCTGGTGGTGATCTGCAGACCCTCGCGGAACAACGCCTCGGTGCCGAATTGCTGATCCACCAATTGACGCACATAGGTCACGAAGTGGGGCGCCTCTTGCGGGCCAACCTGCGTCGGGGGGACGAGTTTGATCGGTGCGTTCGCGGCGGCGGCACGGTCGGCTGGGGTGATCGCGCCCGTGTGCACCATCTGATCGAGCACGTAGGCCTGGCGGTCCCTGGCGCCGGGCATGTTCGTATACGGGTCGTACAGCGACGGTGCCTGGGGCAGGCCGGCCAGGAACGACGCTTCGGCCAGGGTCAGATCCTTCGCCGGCTTGCCGAAATACGTTTCGGCGGCCGCTTCGATCCCGTACGCGCGATTGCCATACAGGATCTCGTTCATGTACATCTCGAGAATCTGATCCTTGCTGTAGCGGCGGGTCAGCTCCATCGCCAGGAAGGCTTCTTTAATCTTGCGTTCGGCAGTCTGTTCGGGGCTCAGGAGGGTGTTCTTGACCAGTTGCTGGGTGATGGTCGAGGCGCCGCTCTGGGGGGTTCCACTCCGTGCCCACTGGTACGTGGCGCGCACGACGGCCCGCACATCGAAGCCAGGGTTGTCGTAAAACGACGCGTCTTCGGCGGCGATCGTGGCGTCGCGCATGACTTTCGGGACGTCGGCCAACTTCGCCAGGATGCGTCGGCCGCCCGAAGGATCGTTCAGCTCCTGGAGGAGTTTGCCGTTGCGATCGTAGATATGCGCGGTCTGGAACAACTGGCGACGCGAAAGTGCGCCGGGGTCCGGCAGGTCGCGTGCGTAGTACGCGTACAGGCCCATCACGCTCGCAAAGCCGAGCGCGCCGAGGAAGACGAGCACGGCGAGGAACGTCAGCAACAACCGCATAGCATCAGACGCGGTTGGCGCCGCGACGGCCCTGTACCTTCGGTACGGATACGCGAGGCGACGACGGACCGCAGATAATTCTACCGAGCGGCAGGGTCCCAGTACCCTCATAGACCGAGACTTCAACGCCACCGAGGCCTGCCCGCTTCGCTGCGGTCGCCGACACCACCCATGACTGCACTGGAAGCAGGCAGCATGGAGGAAGCGATTTCACACCCTCTCAACGTGACCAACTTCGACCTGTGACAGCTACCAACATCACGTTCATTCACCCGACGGCCGAGGTCTCGCCTCAAGCGACGCTTGGCGAGGGCTGCCGCGTCTGGCGTCAGGCGCATATTCGGGAGCACGCCGTGGTCGGCGCCGGAACGATCATCGGCGCGGGCGTCTACGTCGGCGCGGGGGTCCGCCTGGGTCGGAACTGCAAGATCCAGAACAACGCGCTGCTGTACGAGGGCACGTCGCTCGGCGACGGCGTGTTTGTCGGCCCGCAGGTCTGCTTTACGAACGATTTCTTGCCCCGGGCGGTGAATCCGGACCTTTCGCTGAAGACCGCCGACGACTGGCACCTCGGCCAGACGCGGGTTGAAGACGGCGCCTCGATCGGGGCGCAGAGTGTCCTGGTGGCCGGCGTGACGATCGGTCGGTGGGCCCTGGTCGGCGCCGGCAGCGTGGTGACCCGCGACGTGCCAGCGCACGCGCTGGTCGTTGGCAGCCCGGCCCGCATCAGCGGTTGGGTGTGCTTGTGCGCGCGCCGGCTCGAGCTCCGGCCAGCGCAAGTGGGCTGGTGCGCAACGTGCGAGCGCACCGTCCCGCTGCCCGACGCGGACCTGCTAGCTGGCGGCGGCTAACTCCACGGTCCGCAGGTTGCTCACGGTGAGATCGCAGAACACGGGGTTGATTTCGACCCCGAGCGATAACCGGCCGAGCTTCTTGGCGGCGACCAGGGTGGTCCCGGAGCCGGCGAATGGATCCAGGACCAGATCGCCCGGGTAGCTGTAGATCTTGATCAGGCGGCGCGGCAGCTCTTCGGGAAACGGCGCGGGGTGGCCGACGCGGCGCGGGTTGGCGCCGGCAAAGGTCCACATGCCCAGCGTCCAGGCCAGAAACTCGTCGCGGGTGATGTCGCCGTGTCGGCCGCCCGTGGCCGGGCGACGGAAACTGCCCTTGTGAAAGATGCCGATCATTTCCACTGGCGCCGTGACGAACGGTGCCGACGGCGACAGCCACGAGCCCCACGCGGTGCGACGACTGATGTTCTGCTCGTTCCAGACAATGCTCGTCTGGTACGTCCAGCCGACCTCCTGGAAGATCCGCAGATAGTCTGCGTAGACCGCGCGCTTGCCGCCCTTGTTGGAGTCCAACGGAATATTGATGCAGGCTCGTCCGCCGGGGGCGGAGACGTGCAGCAAGGCTGTGGCCCAGGTGGTGACCCAATCGAGGTAGCGCGCGTACGGCTGGTCGTCGGCGTAGCCGGCCTGGCCGTAGTCGACCCCCAGGGAGTACGGCGGCGACGTCACGATGAGGTTCACGCCGGCCTCGCCGACCGCTTCGACCAGACGAGCGCTGTCGCCGAGCATCACTCTGGCCAGCGTGTCATCGTAAATACACACGGGCGCGTCGCCCGACTGGGGTCGGTCGGCACCAGCGTCCAGTAGCGCCGGAGCGATCGGCGTCAGACGCTGCAGATCGACAGGATCCATCGAGGACGGAGCTAGCACGGCAAGGATTCTCGCAGCGGGGCCCATCACAGGCGCATCAAGGGAGGCTACAGGGGCATAACGGCCCGCGGCACCGTCTGCCGGCATGGCTAGCCCTCGGGGGTGAGCCTGAGCGTGTGGCGCTGGACGCGTGCTATGGCGGGACGCGTGAACGACAACGGGTGGTAGGCGACGCGGCGCCAGGGGTCGACCTGGTCGGCGTAGTGGGGTGAGCCGCGGTGGCCGCTCTGGCCGCCGGGGAGGCAGGACAGCGTGTTGTCCCAGTCGCCGCAGTCGGCGATGAAGCGATAGGCGGAGATCGGCCCGCCGGCGACCAGCTTGCCCGGCACGTTGCCGCCCGCGCGAACCGTCTCGAGGTCCCCGCCCCAGGCGAAGCCGGGTATGTCGAAGAGCATGCCCAGCGGCTTCCGAATCGACAGCGCGTGCTCGAGATGCAACTGGTGCAGCCGACCCCAGTGCCACGTGCCCACGTTAGGCCCGAGCCGGCGCGTCAGCCATTCGACCGTCGCGCGAAATGCGCGTTGCACCCCGGGATCATCCGGCGCGGCCTCGACGAACTCGACCACCCGCCGGGTCTGCAGAAAAAAGTGCGAGCTCGCCGCGCCCAGCACCGGATGCGGTCCGACCCCGAGCAGCGCCGCCAGCAGATCACCCACGGCTTCGCCATGCCGCGCACGCAACAGTTCGTTGCGAAACACCTCGTAGATGCTGGCCGCCACCGAATCGGCGCCGACCCGTCCGTCCCAACCGCGAAGCTCGTCGAGCGCGCGCCGTTCGAGTCGGCCGGTCGGCGAAAGATGCTCGACGAGCAGGCTGGCCAGACGCCGCGCCGGCAAGCTGACGACGTCTGCCTGCAGTGCACCGAAGTCGACCGCCGAGTGGCGGTCCTTGCTTTCGAGGACCTGGCGGATGCGGTGGTAGCGCGACGAGTCGATGAACTCCCGCGTGAAGAAGTGCGGACTGCGCTTGCTGGCGTCGTGGTTGGCGTTGGCCCACAGCCCGTCGGGTGGGTTGAAGGCACGTGGCAATTCGTCGAATGGCAGCGCGCTCGCGCGCCACTCGTACTGGCCGCTCCAGCCGGGCGACGGGACGAGGCCTTCGCCGCGATCGCGCACCGGCACCTGGCCAACCATCTGGTAGCCGATATTGCCCTGGACGTCCGCGTACAGGATGTTCATGGCCGGCGTGCCCCATTGACGCGCGGCGGCACGGAATTCATCCCACGAACTGGCGCGGTTGAGCTCGAGCAACGCGGAGGCCGCCGACGGCGCCTCGAGTACCATCGACCGCAGGGCCAGCGGCCGATGCTCGTCGGCCAGACTCGGCGTTGGCGTGAGCAGTGGCCCGTGGCGCCGCGTGATGAGCACGTCCTCGATCCAGGGCTGGGCGCGGCCTTTGACGGGAATCACCTCGCGGATCAGGCTGCCGGTCTCCCAGTGGCCGTCGTACTCGGTCCGCCGCGAGTCGCCGGGATCGATGCGCTCGACGTAGAAATCCCCGACGTCGGCCATGCTGGCGGTGATGCCCCAGGCGATGTGTCGGTTGTGGCCGATCATGACTCCGGGCGCGCCCGGTGCGCTGGCGCCGGCCACGTTCAGTTCGCCGCCGGCGGCGAGGTGTACCTCGTAAAACACGCTCGGGATCCGCGGAAAGAGGTGCGGATCGTTCGCCAGCAGCGGTTTGCCAGTGCTCGATCGGGCGCCCGAGACGACCCAGGCGTTGCTCGCCCCAGGGCCACTGGCGAGCGCGATGGGTGGCAATTCGCCTGGCTCGGGCATTTCCGGCGGGCCCCAGTCCTCCAGGCGTGGTAGGGCATCCGAGTCTGGCTGCCAGACGTCTGGCTCGAGACTCGCCGCCCCGGCGTAGCCGAGTCGGGCGATGAGCCGCGAACGGACCAGCTCGCTCTCCCAGTTTGGGGACAGCGAAAAGGCGAAATACCGCGCAAACGTCAGCGTGTCGAGCGGCTCCCAGCGGCCCGGGTCGAAGCGGGCGAGGCCGAACTCGACGGGCAGTTTTTTTGCGGCCAGGGTTACGTCAAGACAGGCATTGACGCCCGCCGCGTAGGCGCGCAGCGTGTCGCGCAGGATCGGGCTCGCGGTTTCCCAGTCCCGCTGCGCGGCGCGGTGGAGCCCGAGTCGGCGCATGAAGCGGTCGACGTCAAGTGCGTTCTTGCCAAAGACTTCGGACAACCGCCCGGAGGCGAACCGGCGCGACAGCTCCATTTGCCACAAACGATCCTGAGCGTGGCAGAAGCCCTGGCCGAAAAACGCGTCGAGTGCGTCGCGGGCACTGACGTGGGGAATGCCCCAGCGGTCGTGGACGATCTCGACGCTGGCACTCAGCCCGACGACGCGCAGCTCGCCGTCCACGGTCGGCAGCGGCCGGCGAAGCAGGTAACTGAACGCTCCAGCGGCCACCGCACCGGTCGCCCCGGCGGCCACGCCAACGCGGTTGAGGCCAAACACCTAGACGAGCGCTACGCCCCTCTGGAGTCCGCCAGTGCGCGCCGGGGAGCGAGCGAAGCGATGCGGGCGGGCATTCATGCGTCGTCGGAGGCACCGGGTTCCTGGCGGCGGAGTTGCTTCAGGAACTCTTCCAACTCCGTGACGACGGCCTGGGGGCTCGGCAGCTCGACGTTCGGATTGGGCGACGGGTCCTCGCTGACCGTTGGTTCTGGCTCGCTTTCTTCGGCTTCGAGGAGGGGCTCGGTCACGTTCATCAAGCTCAGCATGCGTTCCACCTGCTCGCGCAGTTGAGGTTGATCCTGCAACAGGCGATCGACCTGACGCGACAGGGCGCGCCCGGCGCGATCGAGATCGCTGAGCGGCAGCGGCACCCCGGTGATCCCCGAAAACGTCTGCAGCAGCGCGTGCGACACGTGCGGGTTGGGCACGCCTTGAATGTAGTTGGGTGCGAACCCATACACCGCCACGGCCGGCAGGCCACGGACGTGGGCCTCCGCCAGCAGGCTGGTGACGAAGCCGGTTGGCCCTTCGTAGTTGGTGAACATCACGTTGTGCCGCGCGAGCGCTTCACGCAGACGATCGTCGTTGGCCCACCCGGTCATGCGCACTTCGCCACGATGCGGCACCGCCCCGAAGATCGAGCCAATGCACACCATCGATTGCACGCCGAAGCGCTGCATACCGTCGAGCATGACCGAGGCGAACGTCTTCCACTTGAGGTTTGGCTCCGGTGCGACAAACAGGACCAGGTCGCTGGTGTGCTCGAGGACCGCACCATGGAATTCGCCGCGTGGCCAGTGGATGGCGCGCTCGCCCGCGCCGATGATCGACACCAGCGGGCGGGTATCGGTGAAGTTGTAGAACTCCTCGGGGTCCATCTCGGCGAGTTTGCGCGACTTCAAGTTGGTGATCAGGTGCCGCACCGCACCCGTGCCGCCCGAGCCCGCATCGACCCAGCCGCCAAACGCCACGAGCGCGTGGGGCGCCCGCAGCACGAGCGCGTCGGTGTCCGGCATGAAGCTCAACAGCTGGTTGGGGTCTGACACTGTCCCCAAGTATAGGTCGAGGGCTTCGGACTCAAGTTGCGATACCGGTCAGAAAGAACAGCGTGCGCGCGGCAATCTCGCCGGCCAGGATCAGCGCCGCGACAACGTACAACAGGCCGGTGGCCGAGTCGAGCGACCGAATCCGAGCCGTTCGCCAGGCCATCACCGTCGCGGCGAGCGGTACCGCCAGACCGAACACGGCGCGCACCCCGAAAAAGACCAGGTAGTCGGAGAAGAGCACCCGGACGCTTTCGGGCCGTGGTCCTGGCAGCAGCAGGAGCAACGGCAGCAGCGCGATCTGTGCGACGACTGCGCCTGTACACAGGAAAGTCAGCTGGATCAGCGGCCGTAGCGAAAGGGTCGGCGTCACGAGGTACCAGTGGCCAAGCGAGAGCGCGGCCAGCGCCGAGCCGAGCGCGAGCGCGCCAGCCAGCACCGCCAGCGGGGTGCCGAGCCCGAGCAGTTGCGCGCTCGGGGTGACCAGTGCGGCGGCCCACAACGCGCCCAGTCCGAGCAGCGGCACGAGCGGACCGAGCAGCCGCGTCACGGGGTTCCACGACCTCGAACCCAGGCCGATGAGATAGACCGCCAGGAGCACGTCGAAGGCGATGCTCAGCGTACGTTCGACCGCGAACCACAGCGCCGGGCTTGGATCGAGCTCAGGCGAAACGGGCGGCGGGAACGCGGTGCGCAGCCAGACCGCGAGGGCGCCCAGGACGACCAGGCAGAGACCGGTGAAGAGGGTGTAGCCGCGACTCACCTCCTCCCGCAGATGCACCCAGAACAGGGCGATGGCGCCGCCGACCGCCGCCTCGAGCAGGAGGAGGTAGGTCGCCTGTGGGAGAGCCTGCACCGTTAGAGCTGGGCGCTAGCGCGAGGCGCGCTCGGCGTGCCGCAATTGCTCTGTTTCGTCCGGTCGGGCGTAGTCGTCTTCGAGACGCAGCGTGGTGCCGATCTCAGGCGTGGAGGCCTCGAAGATGGTGGCGTCCTGATCTGGCGCGGCGCACGTACGATGCCGCTGACCGACCGCGACGTGGTAGCCGACCCCGGTCTGCATTTGGATCTCGTGCAGCTGACCGTCAGGCCCCTCGAGGATCAGCACGCCGGCGCCCGCGACGAGCGTCTGCGTCTCGACCTTGAGGTCATGCACTTGCAGACTCAGCCGCTTTCCAGCACGCACGTGAATGAGCTTGGACGCATACGGCGCATCCGGCGGCGACAGCAGGATTTCGTAGCCCCAGGGCTTGTCGATGCGACGCGCTAGCGGCTCGGTGGAGAAGGCCATCAGTATCCGAGGAGCATAGCGCGTGCGCGCCTCACGGCCGGCTCCACCGTGGCGTCCAATTCAGAAGAGCGGGGCGAGCCGGTCATACGTCTGGTCGAGGGTCTCGGGCAGCACTTTGGCGTGCCCCACGACCGGCATGAAGTTCGTGTCGCCGACCCAGCGTGGGACCACGTGAAGGTGCACGTGATCGGGCACCCCGGCGCCCGCGGCTTTGCCCAGATTCATCCCGACGTTGAACCCCTGTGGTTGGTACGCCTGCTGCAGGACGCCCACGCAGCGCTGCGTCAACGTCATCAGTTGTTGGGCAGTCGAGCGGTCGAGACCTGGCAGGTCGCCGGTATGCGCGTACGGCGCGATCATCAGATGTCCACTGTTATACGGATAGCGGTTCATGATCACGAACGCTCGCTCGTCGCGCAGCAGGATCAGATTGGGACGATCGTCGTGGGCGGCTGAGGTCGTACAGAGAAAACACGCCGTTTCGGCAGCACCGCTGGCGCCTTCGATAAACGCGCGCCGCCAGGGCGTCCAGAGGAGATCCATGGGCGATGTGAACGCCATGAGTGTAGCTGTGCTCATAGCTAGAATAGAGTGCGCCCTTGACCATGACCCCGACTGACATCCCACCCGGTCTGACGCCGTTACAGCGGGTTATCTACGAAACCGACCGACTGGACCTGACGCTGCGCGACAGCATCAAACTGGCCACGGCTCGAATGGGCTTCTTCGTCGGCCAGCACAAGTACCTGCAGGAGCGCGCCAAGATCGCGCAACTTCTCGGGCAAGACGGATCGCCGACAGCTGAGCGCTGATGGCTGAGAGCTTCGCATGCAGATAGGTATCGCGGGTCTACCAGGGTCCGGCAAGACCACGTTGTTCAATGCGCTGGCGCATCAGCACGCGCACATTGGCGGCTCGGCCTGGGCGGAGCCGAACCTGGCCGTCGTCAAAGTCCCGGACGAGCGCCTGGACAAGCTGTCGGCGCTCTTCCTCCCCAAGAAACACACGCCCGCCGAAGTGCGCTTCATCGACGTGGCGGGCGTGGCCAGAGGCATGGGCCACGAGAGCAGTGCCGCCGTCCTGGCCAACCTGCGCACCGTGGACGTCATGTTGCATGTGGTCGGCGCGTTTCAAACCGAGCGCGATTCCCGGGCGGATTTCGAAGACTTCGGCCTCGAATTGCAGATGGCCGACCTCGAACAGATCGAGAAGCGGTTGGACCGACTCGAAAAGGAGCTGCGGCTGGGCAGCAAGGGTACGCCCATGGAGCGCGCCGCCAAAGAACGCGAGCTCGACGTCCTGCAGCGGCTCAAGCCGGTGCTCGAGGCGGGTAAACCCGCCCGGTCGCTGGAATTTTCGCCCGACGAGCAGAAGGCCATCTCCAGTTTCGGCTTCTTGACCCAGAAGCCGACGCTCGTCGTGTTGAACCTGGCGGACGAGCAGGATGCAACGGAGCTCCTGTTACAGCTGCGGGAGGTGACGCGCCAGGTGCCACAAACCGCCGTCCTGGGCGTGCCGGGCAAGCTCGAGATGGAGCTCGGCGAGTTGAGCCCCGAGGACGCGGCCGAGTTCATGCAGGCGCTGAACGTCGACAGCAGTCAGCTTGGCGAGGTGACCAGCATGGCGTACTCGCTGGCCGAGCTCATCTCGTTCTTTACGGCTGGCGACGACGAGTGCCGCGCCTGGACGATCCGCCATGGCACCAACGCCCAGGACGCCGCGGGCGCGATCCACTCCGACCTCGCCCGCGGCTTTATCCGGGCGGAGGTGATCCGCTGGGATCAACTCCTGGAAGCCGGCAGCGAAGCCGCCGCCAAGAAGCGCGGCTGGGTGCGCCAGGAGGGCAAGGTCTACATCGTCCAGGACGGCGACGTCCTGCACGTCCTGTTCAACGTCTAAGG
>Ga0070730_10004635_pt1 | contig 11998 bp, 30 predicted proteins | sample Coa_R1_3_FD_66447 | JGI IMG/M metagenome (GOLD analysis project Ga0070730, IMG submission 66447) | Surface soil microbial communities from Centralia Pennsylvania, which are recovering from an underground coalmine fire - Coalmine... | ecosystem: Environmental > Terrestrial > Soil > Unclassified ... | reverse complement strand
CCGCGAAAAATCTTCTGTGGGGTTCGCATCTGGCCCCATTTTTCCGTTCCAGTGTTCGAGAACCCCCGCCTCTAGCTGCACTCCATCGGGGAATGTGATGTGATGCATAGCCGGGCCGACCCCGGAGAGTCCGGCTTTTGCGTGGGGATGCAGCCCGATGAACTCTACCCTCGTTCCTTTCGGGCAGTGCGTCCAGGCACCGCCTTCAATCGTACAACCGACGTGAAGCATTGCCTGGAGCGCCTCCGGCTGGAGAGCATTGTACTTGTTTGTGAGATACATAAAATCACGATTCTGTGCCATTGTTCAATCCTTTCGTACTCGCCCCACGTCAGCGAGGCGTTCCCGCGTGTGAGGCGGGGCTATCCTATTCTGTGGCCTCGATAGACGAGCTTCCCGTCCGAAGTGTAGACATCGCTGCCCAACACTTCGCACTCTTCTGATAAATCCTCACCCTTGAACTCAACCTCTACAAACTGCTTGCCAGTTCGCAGGGGTTGGTTTGTGCCGACTTGCTCAAGCAGGTTGTTCCAATTGTCCTCAAACATCTCACGATAGGTCATTTTCACGTTGCGCTCCTTTGCGCTGTACCTTCTCTCTTGCCACCTGCAAGAGAGCCGCCTTGCGCTCTTCTGGCGAGAGGATGCGCAACAACATGCGCTCCTCTTGTGTCATTTTGCTGATGCGGATGGTTTCCGTATCAGGCGCTTTCGTCGTTTCCATGTCTACAGTGTAGCATATGTCTACAATGTTGTCAAGGGGTTTTCAGGGCAATTTCAGCAGTTTCCAAAAACTCGCCCTCACCCGCCCGCGCGCTTCTGCTCGGCTTTCTTCTTGCCCAGATGCATCCCGAACAGCACGCCGGTCGTCCCTTTGGCGATGGCGGGAACGTGGTTGGTGCCGGTCATGCGCGCTAAACTGTCAGGCGGAAATATCTGGGTAGGTGGCACGCGCGCTGCTGCTACCTGCCGCACGCTCTTGACGGTGGGCTTGACGGCGACGGCGATGGGCGGCGTGGCGCGGGCAGGTGGTTCCTGGGCCAGATTCGTCGCGCGCGCCGCCATCGCCTGCTCAAAGTTCAGGCGGCCTACTTCGCGCGCCTGCTCGGCAATCATCTGGCGGATAAGTGGCAAGACGGGCAGCAGTTGTTCATGCACTCTCTCACTGTACTGGTGCAAGCTCATGCTGGGGGGCCGTTCCGCGCCGATGACGATGCCGATTTGCGCGCCTGCCCAGAAGGCGCGCTCGCGCTCTTGTTTCTGGCGCTCGCGTTCGGCATCGTCCAGGTGGGCTGACACACCGAACAGGTCGGCCAGCCACTGGCGAACACCGCGATGTTTCTTGACGATCATGGTGAGCCTCCTTTGCTCTCCTGTGGGCTATGTAAGCATTCCCTTCGCGAGACAGAGCGCGACAAATTCGCACATCTGCCTATGCCCCGCTATCGCCTCATCTCTGGTAGCGTAGCGTTTCTGGATGTCCACGCCGCCAAACACGGAGGTAAAAATGCTTCTATCGTCGGTTTCTGAAAGCTCCATGAGCCGTGTCAGTATCGCGTCATCGGCAAAGACCATCGTTTCATAGAGCATGGTGCCGTCGATTCCGGTTTCCTTGCTGATATGCGGAATACCGAGGAACACGGTAGAAACGCGGATGTTTCCAAGTGTGGTATCTCCCACATGCCGCTCTGCCGTCTCAAACCATCTTCCCCATTTCAGGAAGTCCGGTTCAGGAACGGGATTCCCCTGCTCGTCGAGGATGTAATGTTCAATCATACCGTCTCACCATCTGCGCCTGTCTGCCTGTCGCCCTGTCCTGTGGCGTAATCGGCGCGGCGCGGGCGCAATTTCGCGGGCAGCTGCGCGTGGGCGCGCTTCTTGGCGGTCGCCTCGGCCAGTTGCAGGGCCAGCGCGCCGTTCTCATCGGCCAGGCGCGCCGCAGTTCCCTCGGCCAGTTGCAGGGCCAGTTGCGCGCTGCGCAGGTTCTCCTCGAGCTGGGCAAGGCGCGTTTCCAGTTGCGCGTTGATGCTGTCGAGCGTGGTGCTGGCGGCGCGCGCGCTGCGCAGGTTCTCATGCATCTGCGCGATCTCCGCTGCGCGTCTTGCCGCATAGATGAGCGTGGCAATGCCGTAGCCAAGCGCGGCGGCTGGGAGTGTGAACCATAAGAGTCCCCAGGTCATGGGCGCGCCTCCTGTCCTGCTAAGAGCGCGTCGAGCGTGCTTTGCCTGACGCGGTACGTTTCGCGCGTGCCGGGGTGCGGCAGCGTGATCGCCTCTAAGGTCCCTACTTTAATCCAGCGTCGCACGGTCGCCTCACTCACGCGCAGGCGCGTTGCGACCTCCTGCACGCTCAGGAGCTCACTGTGTCCGTTGTTCACATTTCCCTCCCGTAGCGCGCCCGAAACATGTCTGCCGCGATGAGAAACAACCGCATGCTCACCTCGGAGACGACGACTCTGCCATCGGGCAAGTCGAGGCGAAACGCCACTGATGGACGCCCTGATGTCATGCCGCCTGAGAGCGCCGCCACTTCCATGCCGCTCGTCACGTGGATGATCTGGCCTTCCTGTTTGCTCAAGAGGTCTTTCCACACCCCATCGCCTTCCAGGTGTACCTGTAAATCTGCCATCCTATTCCTCCCTCTTCTCGTCATAATGACTCACTTTTTAGAACTCCTGTTCTCGTCTTCATCCGGGGGTGTCGGTTCGGGCGCGGCCCAGATGATGAGGATAATAAACACGCTCATGAAGAGCATGACTCCGAGTGTTTGCATGGCGTCTCCTGTTCTTGTGTAATTGTGCCGCCTTTTGCATGGCATGACGCGCTCACCCGGTCTGTGGCGGGGGTTCCGGCCACACAAACAATTCCGAAACAATTCCGAAACAATTCCCCGGTCGCGCGATAAGGCGCGGTTTCAGGCCGTGTCGCAGCGCGTAGTTGATGACCGCGCACTTGCTGTCAAACGTCCATTCCGATGAGCCGGTAAACGGGATGCCGTTCCAGTGCAGCCAGGCGCTAAACTCGACATCGGACGCATGTTCAACGTCGACGGCGACTCCGTTCCGCAGACAGATCGGTAACGGCAGCAGCACGAGGGCTTCGAGTCGCCGAAAGGCCGGTGAGCCACTTTTCGCGGCGTCTGTAGGCTCTGGCATGGCGCGCATACTCCTTTCCATCTCTGCTCTTGTTGGGCCGCGTGAAGTACCAGTACTCATACTCATCGGCCATATCCTGACTCATGCCGTCGATGAAACGCCCGTTCAAAAAGCGAAAACGTACCACCTCTTTGACCGGCATATCCCCGTAGATTCCGACCTCTTCGTACTTGCGCAACCTGCCCACATGCTTCGCATTTTCAAATGGCGCGATAGCGGCCTGTGGCGCGGCTTCGCTGGTTCCAAACACTTCCGAAAAGGGAGGTGTTTCGGAATTGTTTGGAGGTGTTTCGGGCGCTAGTGTCCGTTGCGACTCGCTTGCGGGTCTGCCGGGTTGAACGTCCGCAAGCCCTGCGCTAAAGGGTGTGGTGCCTCTCCTTGTTTGGCCGCTTCAATCTGCTTTTGCTCCTCAACAATGCGCGTGTGGAGCGGGTTGACGTTGCCCTGGCGCAGTTGGGCAATTTCAGCCAGCGTCATGTTGGGCAACTGCTTATTGACGCCCTGGTAGAATGCGCTATCCAAACTGTTGTAGAACTTCCGTTCCTCCATCGCGGCGTCCGTGGCGTTGACGTGTCCGTGGACGAGCTTGCCCAGCGCCAGAGGGACGAACACCAGGGCTTGAAAGAACAGCCACAGAAACACCTTCGCATTGGTGTTGGAGAGCGGAATCACGCTCATACGATTGGCGTTGATAAAGCTCTCGACCAGGATGACCAGCGCCACGAGAAAGATGGCCCAGGCGATACGATGCCAGGCTTTTTCACCGCGCATCTTCGCAAACGTCTTGTTCGCATCGATGGCATATTCGCGCAAGATGAAGACGTAGAGGCCCAGCAGCAGGAACACCGCGCCTGCCAGCACACCGACGACCACGCCGGGCCAGAACCCCCAGGCTTGCGAAAATTCGTCGTACATGGCCCAGCCTGCCAGAAAACTAAACAATGCTTCGATGATGAAGGTGAGGGTGACGCCGACGAGTTGCGCGGCACCTGTACTGTGTGGTGTACCCATGAGAAAGAGCCTTTCGTTGTGTGTCCCTCATCCGTTGTCAGAGATGAGGGCTAAAAGCCGCGTTTGATCTCGTGTCTTGCAGGGCGCGGCTGGCCCTTTTTTGACGCTTTCCTAGAACAATCCGAGAAACTTCCGGCGCGGCGGTTCTTCCGGCTCCGGTTCAAGCACCGCGTCAATGATCTTTGTCAATGCCTCATCACGCGCCTCGCCTTGCAATCCTTCCTCGACCATCGCAAGGGCTAACTCAATGCAAGCTTTGCGCTCAAACGCGCTAAACTCTTCCATCCATTGATCGCGTTTCTTGCCAAGTCCAAACATGGTGCATTTCCTTTCACGTTGTTTCTTCTTCAAACCAGCTGCTCTTGCCCTGCCACGCCGCCCGCGCCACCTGCTCCGCCTGTCGCACACAGAGCGGCGTGGCGTCGTCAGTGGGCATGGCGGGCGGCTGGCGTCCTCTCCACCTGTTGCCGTGCCAGAGCGCCGCCAGCGCGATGAGCAGGGCGCACAGCAGCAGCAGGAAGAGCGCCGTCGCCAGGCCGGAGACGGGGTCAAAGGCTGTGGTCATGCGCTGCCTCCCTCTGTCAGACTGTTCAGGAAGCCGTTGATCTCTGCGAAGTGAGGCGACGTGGCGTGCTCTTCGCGAATATCCGCCTTGAGGATGTCCTTGATGGTCTGCACATCTCCGGCAGAGACGCCCAGGTGCTGCATGAGCAAGCCCGCCACTCCTGGGCCAAGCAGAATACCCTGCCGGTTGGCATCGCGCAGAATCGCCAGCAGCAGGCGTCCATTCTCGTTCACAGCGTCCCTCCTCTCTGCCGGCAATCCCGCCCCGTCATGTCGAGCGTGACATGCCGCCCTAAAAACCTGCTCAGCGTCCACTCGTCCAACCAGGGCGAGAGATCATGCCGCTCGTTGCTAATCAGCAGCGTGGGCAAGCCCGCCACGTAGCGCGCCTTGAAGATCATCCCCAGTGTTGATTTTTGATAGGTGGTCTGGCGCGGCGCGTCCTCATCGTCTGATGGAGACTGCGCTTTGGCATAATATTTGTCGATTTCGTCCAGGACCAGCAGCGGCGTCGTACTGGCAAGCCGGACGTATCGATCATTGAAATTGCTGGCATAGACCGCGTTGAACAGGTCTGGGACGGTACAGTACAGCCCCGCCCTCCCCGCGTCTCGCGCCGCGTTCAGCACGGCGCAGGCCAGGTGTGTTTTGCCGGTGCCACAATCCCCGGCCAGCAAGACATTCTCGACGCGCTCACCCGCTCTCACCCTGTCTGCATACCCCCGCGCAAACGCCAGGGAAGCGGCGTAGCGGGCGGAGAGATCATGCTGGGTGCCATCGGCATCATCCCATATCTGAAGGCCCGGGTTGAAGCTCTCAAAGCCGTACAGGGCCAATCCTGCGTCATCGGCTCCCGTCCAGGTGTAGGTCAGCGCGCTGAGTTTGGCGCGCGCCTCCGCGTCTCGACAGGCGCATTTGAGCGCCTTGCCGAAGAGCGGGTGGCCGTGTGGCACGTCGCGGCGCACGAAGCCCATGCCGAGGCAGACCGGGCAGGCGGGCGCGCTCTGCTTGAGCGGCGGCGGGATGGATGGCGTGATTTGATGGGTCATACGGCTTGCCTCCCCTCTGCAAGTAGGGCATCCATGAGTTGCGCGCCGATATACGTCGTGTAGGCTTTCGGTATGGCGTTGGCTATCTCGCTTTGTGTATGCATCCAGTCGATGCCCATTGCTCGCTGCGCGCCGTCCTTATCGCCCATGTGTCCGACAGGACAGTAGAACTGCTCAGGGGTCGGGACATTGCCAGCATGTGCGATACGTGCAACATGGCGCACATGCTCCGGTTGGAAAAGCAAGATATTCGACTCAAACCAGCGATGCCGGTAGACGCGCAAGCCAAACATGGCACCGCAGAGCATGATTGATTTGAGGACAGGCGAACCGGCTACGTTTTCAATAATATACGGCCTGCCAAGCGCCTGCAAGCGCTTGCGCGTTGCTTGTACGAGGTCGGGGTGTCTCCTCTTGTCCGATAGTCCATGATTGAGCATCGCGGTATAGTGCTGGCATGGCGGGCTGGCATGTATCACATCGAATCCATCGAGCGGGAACGCCAGCGCGTCGGCCTGAATGAAGCGATACGGATAATGCGGTTGAGGCGCGCTGTCTACGCCCACAACCTCGAAGCCAGCTTGCGCATAGCCCACTGCGCAGCCGCCCGCGCCGCAAAACAGGTCTAACAACTTCGGCTTTCTCACACGTTTTCTCCTTCCCTCATGGTATCAAATAGCGTTTGGCTGGTTTCTTGACGGGCGCTGCCTCCACCGGCCCATCGCGCTGCCTCCTGCGCGCCTCCGCGTCTCGACAGGCGCATTTGAGCGCCTTGCCGAAGAGCGGGTGGCCGTGTGGCACGTCGCGGCGCACGAAGCCCATGCCGAGGCAGACCGGGCAGGCGGCGCTTGCTTGCTTGAGCGGCGGCGGGATGGCGGGCGCGGGCGGGCGTGGCGGACGGGCGCGTAGGGGGGTGATCTGATTGTTCATGACTCACCCCCCTTGCGTGTCTTCTTGCCGGGCTTGCTCGCAAGGAAACGATGGTATTTGCCTTGCGAGCGCAGATACTCAACAACCGTCGTTTTCATCTCGTGGCGTACCGCGTCCATCTCTTCAGGCGACACCCCGGACTCTTGCGCGGCCCTTTCAAACGCTTCAGGCAGATGCTCTGCTATCCCTTCAGCGAGGCTCGCAACGATGAAGTAGGCTTTCCCTTGCGCCTCATGCGTATTCATGCTCTCTTTCTCCTTTCCCTCATGGTATCAAATAGCGTTTGGCTGGTTTCCTGGCGGGCGCTGCCTCACCCGGCCCGTCGCGCTGCCTCCTGCGCGCCAGCGGCCAGTTCTTCTCAAAGCTCAAATTGAGCTTATCATCGACATCAGCCAGCCTTTGGGCATCGATAGCGATGCAGCGTTTTTTCACGAAGTCCTGGCCCTCCACAAAGGCGATGGTGAGTTTCAGACTCTCATAGGACACATCGGGGTTCCGGCCAAGTGCGTTGAGGGCGCGCACATTGCCCGGCGTCTCGCTGATAGAGGACGCTTGCAGGGTTTCTAGCCACGCTTTGACCGCTGCGCCGCGCTCGCTCAAGGCTTCTCCCGCCTCCGGCGCGCGCGGCCTGGGGGGGGATGCCGCGCCGTCTGTGCGACCTGTGACGGAGAAAGTGTGCTGTCTGGCCCCCTGGCGCGGCCCGCTCTGCTGCGGAGAGGCAGCGGGAGAAACGCGAGCCGGGGCCGCGCCAGTCGTGGAACGAGAGAGAAAACCGGACGAAGAAGTCTGCTGGAAGGGCGGGCAGTGATCGAAGGCTGTCACCGTCTGTTCCACATCCCACGTCTCGGGGTCAAACGGCCCTTCAAGTTCATGCAGCGCCGCGTTGGTCTGCTCTCGTAACTCAGCAATTTCTTGAAGGGATTTTTCAGCGCGGGCGGGTGGCGCGCTCTCAATGACCGTGCGTACCCGCGTTCGCACCTGAACAGGGAAACCGCGTTGCAGCAACTCGTATTCCACTGCATCGGCAGTCAGGGCGTAGCCATCATTGGTGATTTCCGCTTGCTCGTCATCCTCGAAGGTAATCACCATCAGAGTCGGATGCGTCAGGCTATCGAAAGACAAAAAGGAATGAATAGGATGAGAAAAAAGCGCGGGCGGGTTCGGCGCGCTAGCGCCCGTTCCCTCTCCCTCTGTAATCTCTGGGTTGGTAATCTCTGTATCGTAATCATTGGTATTGCTTGTCGGTTTTTCAGCAATGGATTGTCGGTTTTCCGACATCGATTGTTGTTCTTCCGACGTTGCATTGTCGGTATTTCGACTTTCCAATGTCGCTTTTACGACAATGGGTGGAAGCGCGTCTATGGCGACTTGAACGGCCTTTTGATCGACCAAATATTGTTTTGTCTGGTCTAAGGCCAGTTTCGGGTTTTTGCGCCGGTAGATGAACTTCTTTTCGACCAGCAGGTCTAGCGCCGACTTGATGGTCGTCCGATGCGGGGGCTTCATCCCCGGCTTATCGAACATCAGATCGTCCTGAAAGTCGGCGTGTGACTTCCATATCCAGAGGTTGCTTTCTTTCTTGTTGATCTTGATGTCCGTCCAGTACACCAGGATTGCCAGCAAGAGCGCGGCTAACATGTTGCCGTCCAGAATTTCTAAGAAGTCTTCATAAAGTACCGCGATACGAGACTTTGCGCGCAAGCGGATACAGGATGTTCTCATTGCCGCCCCTCCGCTATCTCTCTATGGACATGCGCGGCTAAATCAGGGTCGTCTATGCGAGTACCACCGTCACGGTTACGAAGCTGCTCATTGAGATTCCAATTGAGCAGCATGTTAAGAGGGGTGTAAACGGTTATCCAGAACTCTTCTCGTTCCCGCGCCATTGCCTCATCTGGCACGATTTCAAGGATAACAAGCCCCGGAACCATGCCCTGCTCTAAGAGGCCGTTTATCCATCTGTCTTTATGGGAAGGGCTATAGGGATGCTGGACATGTTCACGAAAACGCCTGTACACATCGTTACTCATACCGATGTAGCGAATAAAAGCGTCTCGCGGGTCTATTAAACCGTAAATGGCGTAACTGACTTCAAGCACGTTCTTTTTCATGTCATAGCCATTTCTGCGGGTTGCGCACCGTCACCATGACATCCTCAGCCAGCACTGGACAGCCCACCTCGTCAAGCGTGGCGTCCACCTCTGCCTCTGGAATGTGGAAGCGGGCCGCGAGGTGAGCGACCAGCCGCGCGCGCTGCGATTGCGTGAGGGCGGCTATGTCGATCTGGTAAAACAGGGCCGCCGCGATGCCCGGCGCGCTTGCCCACTCAGGTACAAACGAGACAAGCGGGACGGTGCGCCCGCCGAATACCTCAATCCAGTCGGCGGCGCGCTCGCTGTTCTGCCTGATGGTTGCGGTAAAATCGTGACTCATCGCTTTTTCCTCTATCTCAAGTGGGCGGATAGCTCAGACACGCCGCTACCGTCAGCAGGCACACGATGATGAAGACGAGAGCCAGCAGGCGGTTCTTAGTACGTTCGCTCATGCCTTGCCTGCGCTTTCTACGCGCTTGAGTTGCCACGCGTACTTCCAGACTTGCGCGCCGGGGATGTGCACGAGATAGACTCTCTCATCTTTCTCTCTGTCGTAATGACTCCCCAGGACAGTCCCGCGCTGTCCTTTGTCCCGATTGCGCGTGATCTCGACCGTCTCGCCTCTGGCGAATCTCGTTTCGCTCATGCCTGCCCTCCCAGCGCTCGCCGCCGCGCCATCTCCGCCCGGTACGCGGCGGCCAGCAGCGCCTTGATCTCGGTCAGTTGCGCCGCGCTGAGTAGCTCATGGGCGGGCGTGGGCGTCTCAGCGTAAAAATAGGGGTCGGTCAGGCAGCGCAAGCCCTGCCCTTCCCAGGCGATCTGCTCCGGCGGCGTGTAGCGCAGATGCTCCGTGTTCATAACAGTTCCTCCACGTCTCTCGCAATGCGCCGCCGCCGGTCGTCATGCAGCAAGCGCGCGAGATACTCATAGTGCGTGATGCCGTCAGCCCGCGCACACTCTTCAATCTGGCACAGCAAGGGGGGCCGTATCACCGCTCGCTTGTCTGTCACCTCCTCCTCACCCGGCGCGGGTAGCGGCTGCGTCGCCTGCACCGCTACCAGGGGCTGCGTGACGGCGGGCAGCTTCACGGTGACACGCTCAGGCAGGGGCCGCGTCCGCACCGGGCGTAGCCGCGCCGTCGAGCGTTCAGGCAGCGGTAGCGCGGGAACGAGCAAGGTCGGCTGTTCATGGATGGGCTTCCCACGCAGGTTGAACGAGGGCGGGTGTTTGAAGGCGCTCATACGGCTTGCCTCCGCTCTGCAAGACCGTCAACCCCTTGCGTCTGGTAGATGTCCGCATCCGTACTGGTCAGTTTGAGCGTGGTGCCGTAGATGCGGCTGACGCGGTAGGATTGGCCCCTGTACGTGATCTGCTTGCCCGCGACGACGGGCAAATGGGCTTGCTGGTAGTTGAGCATCCAGCGGGGCTGCGGAAGCCCGTCAATTTCGACAGCCCACGCAACGGTGCCAGGTTCAAGGATGACAGGCGGCGCGTCAAGCTCCGGTGCCTGCTCTGTCTCCTTTTTCTGCTTCGCTGGCTTCGCCTCCGGTCCCTCTGGCACGGTGCGTGTCTGTAGGGCGGGGGAGAAGAACCGTGTCAAGAGATGGTCTATGGCCTCCATCTCTTCAACAGAGATGGAAATGGAAATGTTCATACCACCACCGCCAATCTGCGCAGGCGAATCTCATACAGATCGCCTTCGGGATAATGCGTGATCTCATAGTCGAGGTCACGCGTCAGTTTCAGCACCGCCAGGTTGTGCAGCACATTCTGGCCCGCCAGGTTGACATTATGCAAGAGGTCATGCAGCGTGATGGAGAGCGAGCCGTCCTGACACGCCCGGTCGCTCAACACAATGAGCAACATTTTCATGGCGGGCGTGAGGTCAAAGCGCGCAAGTAGTGGTGTACTCATCATGCTTGCCCCACTTTCCGCTCAAAGGCGCTCGCATCGAGTCCCGCCCACGTTGCCAGCGTCGCGCGATCCTCCGACCTGAGCGGGCGCGTGCGCTTTTTGGCCGACGTGCAATTCTCGACAAAGGTTTGCCGCCACACGCCGTACCAGGAGAGGCCGCGCGCCTGCCGCACCACGTCGAGCGCCTGGTAAAAGCCTGCCGTGTCAAAGCTGCTGTTAGTGCGTGGCATCAGGCACCTCCTCCCACTCCGCCAGCACTTCCAGCAGCGCGAGAGCCGCCTCCGCAAACGAGCGGCAGGCGACGGGCTGTAACTCGCGCGACTGGAGATAGTACGTGCCTTTGTGCTTGAAGAAGGCAATCGGCACATCGTCTTTCTGGAACGTGGCGCGCTCCCCGCTCTCGATACGCGCCGTGAGCGAGCGAACCTCAGCCATGCTGCGCCTCCTCCCTCTGCTTCAGCAGGCGGTCGAGATAGCTGCGCAGCAGCGCAATATCAAACTCCTGCGCTATCCACAGCCGCTCGCGTTCGCCCGCACTAGCCGCCTGCTCGATAGCAATCTGACGGCGCAGAATGGAGGTCAACAGTCCGGTGGTATGTAAGATGCGCGGCCCGTCCGTCGCAAGGGCGTTATCCATGCTGCACCCCGCTTTGCTGGTTGCGCCTAGACTCTTCCCACCATGCGCGATTCATCTCCGCTACTTCGTTGATGTGATCGAGGCAGGCGACGTAACTTCCAGCCAGAGCGTTGCGATTGCCCTGGTGAATGAAGCACACGCTACGCTCACAGACGGCGCATCTTTGCAGGAATGTTCCATCCGTGACATCATGATTGCCGTAGTCGCAATGAGGAATTTTAGCCATCAGCGCACCCCGCTTTCCGGCACGTCCATTGCACCATTTGTAGACATGGGAGTGTAGAATTGCGCTATTGTAGCATAGCGCAACTTGACAAGTTGTGGAAAGTCGTGTATCATAACAGTACCCCTTGTGGGAACTAGCCCCCAGCTAGGTGCAAGTGGCGCGCGATGAACTATCGTGGTATACTTACACGTAGCAGCAGGCTGACTGGCCGGTGATCTGAAAGTTTCTCAGGCATGACAGATCACCGGTTCGGTGTTTTTGGGGAGGTTACTCCCCCTGGTCGCGTTTGTCGCGCATCACTGCGTCGAGCGCACTTTGCCGGATGCGATATTCATCCCGAACGGTAAAGGCTCTCAGTTCGCCAGCAGCAATCATCCTGCGCACCGTAATGGGCGCAACGCGCAACTTTTCTGCAACCTCC
>Ga0070730_10004633_pt1 | contig 12000 bp, 10 predicted proteins | sample Coa_R1_3_FD_66447 | JGI IMG/M metagenome (GOLD analysis project Ga0070730, IMG submission 66447) | Surface soil microbial communities from Centralia Pennsylvania, which are recovering from an underground coalmine fire - Coalmine... | ecosystem: Environmental > Terrestrial > Soil > Unclassified ... | reverse complement strand
GGCGGTCCGCGAGGCCGACGTCGTCGTGACGGCGACCAGCGCGCGGGAGCCGGTGCTCCGGCACGCGTGGCTCAGGCCTGGAGCCCACGTCAACGCGGTCGGCGCCAGCACCCCGCAGGCGCGCGAGATCGACACCGCCACCGTCGCCGCCAGCGCGCTGTTCTGCGACAGCCGCGAATCATTGCGCCACGAGGCGGGTGAATTCGCCCTCGCGGTCAGCGAGGGCCTGATCACCGGGATCGAGCACGTCCGCGGAGAGCTCGGTGAGGTGCTGGCGGGCCTCGCGCCTGGGCGCCGCGACGACGGCGAGCTGACGCTGTTCCGCTCGCTCGGCCTCGCCGTCGAGGATCTCGCCGCGGCCGAGCTGGCGGTCAAGGTGGCGAGGGAACGCGGGATCGGTGCCGAGGTCGAGCTGTGATCGAGCTATCCGCAATCGAAGCAGCGAGGCGCCGGATCGCGGGCACGGCGATCCGGACGCCGCTGGTGCGCCTGCACGTCGACGATGCCCCGGCCGAGATCTACCTGAAGCTGGAGAACCTCCAGCCGGTCAACTCCTTCAAGATCCGCGGTGCGACGAACGCCGTCATGCTCGCGCCGGCCAGCGAACGGGCGAAGGGGCTGGTCACCGCCAGCGCGGGCAACATGGCCCAGGGTGTCGCGTGGGCGGCACGGGCCCTCGGCGTGCCCGCGACGATCGCCGTCCCCGAGCACGCACCGCAGGCGAAGCTGGCGGCGATCGAGCGCCTGGGCGGCCGGGTGGTGAAGCTGCCGTACGACGACTGGTGGAACGTGATCGTCACCAGCCGCGTGGACGGGATCGAGGGACTGTTCGTGCACCCCGTTCAGGACCCGGGGGTGATGGCGGGGAACGGGACGATCGGGCTGGAGATCCTCGAGGACCTGCCGGAGCCGGACGCGGTCGTGATCCCCTACGGCGGGGGCGGGCTGACGGTCGGCATCGCCAGCGCGATCAAGGCGCTGCGGCCCGGCACGAAGATCTTCACCGCCGAACCCGAGACCGCGGCCGCCCTGGCCGCGGCGCTGGCTGCCGGGCACCCGGTCGACGTCGACTACCATCCCTCGTTCGTGGACGGCTCCGGCAGCCGGCGCGTCCTGGACAGCATGTGGCCGCTGGTCGCGCCGCTCGTCGACGGCGCCGTGGCCGTCCCGGTCGGTGACGTGGCGGCGGCCGTCCGCCTGCTGGCCGAGCGCGTCCGGGTGATCGCCGAGGGCGCGGGCGCGCTCGCCCTGGCCGCCGCGCTGGCCGGCCGGGCCGGGCCGGGGAAGGTCGTCTGCGTCGTCTCCGGCGGCAACATCAACTTCAGCAAGCTGGCCGAGATCCTGGGCGGCGCGGCCGGGTAGCCCGGCTACCCCCGGCGCACCTCCTCCAGGGCCTCGATCAGCCGGTCGACCTCGCCGGGGGTGTTGTAGTGGATGAAGCCGACGCGGACCGACTTGTCGGTGTAGCCGAGGCGTTTGTACAAGTTCAGCGAGTACCACGAGTCGTGCGCCCAGACCCCGATAAGGTCGGCGGCCAGGCGCGCCGCGACGTCCTCGGCCGCCACGCCGTCGACGTTGATCAGGAAGGTCGGCACGCGCCCCTCCATCCCCGGCAGCCCGTACACGGTGACCGCGTCGGAGATCCCGTCCAGGAAGCGCTGGCCCAGCGAGCGCTCGTAGGGCACGATCGCCGCGAAGCCCCCGATCGAATCCAGGTAGTCGATGGCGGCGTTGAACCCGGCCAGAAGCTCGTAGGACTGCGTGCCGGTCTCGAAACGCCGTCCCAGCGGGCTCGTCGGCGCCGGGCGCGCCTTGTACGGCCGCCAGCGTTCGATCACCTCGGCCCGCCCGTACGCGACGCCTAGGTGGGGTCCGCAGAACTTGTAGGGCGAGCAGAGCAGCACGTCGGCGCCGATGTCCCTGACGTCGATCGGCTCGTGCGCCGCGTAGTGGACCGCGTCGATCCAGGCGAGCGCGCCGACGTCGTGCGCGAGCTTGCAGACCCGCCGGGCATCCACCACCGTGCCGATCGCGTTCGACGCCCACGCGAACGCGACGACCCTGGTCCGTGGCCCGAGCTTGCTCTGCAGGTCGTCGAAGTCGTACGTCGTATCGTCGTTCAGTTCCACGTGCCTGACCACCAGGCCGGTGTCCTGCGCGACCTCCAGCCACGGCGCGACGCCGCCGTCATGATCCAGGCTGGACACCAGGATCTCGTCGCCCGGGCTGAAGCCGCGGGCCGCGGTCCGGGACAGGGTGAAGTTCAGCGAGGTCATGTTCGGCCCGAAGATGACCTCGTGGGGTTCGCCGCCAAGGAACCTGGCCGCCTTGCTCTCCGCCTCCTCGAGGATCGCCTTGACCCGCAGGCTGGTGGCGTAGCCGGCGCCTAGGTTGGCGCTGGCCTCGCGCAGGGCCCGCGCGATCGCCTCGCCGACCTCGTCCGGCACCTGCGAGCCGCCCGGCGCGTCAAGGAAGGCAAAGTTTCGCAGGGACGAAAAGCGATCGCGGACGGCGTTAATGTCGAGGCCAGGTCGGATTATTTCGGTCATCGGCTGCTCCCTTTACGTAGGCACCGGAGATCCCCACATTGCGATCGAATCACAACTGCTAGGCAAAGCTCAAAAGTGCTTCCCATAGCCGGCGCGGGCAGCGCATCGTTTGATCAGCCCAAATCCCGGTCGGCAGGAGAGCCCACTTGAGTTTTCGCGTCATCCGAAGCGCGCAGGCCAGCTGGCAAGGCACGGTATCGGAAGGTGCCGGCCGGATAACGCTTGGCAGCGGCGCCTTCGACGGGCCCTATTCGCTGAAGGCCCGCGTCGAGGAAAACGAGCGGGCGACCAACCCCGAGGAGCTACTCGGGGCGGCCGAGGCGGCATGCTTCACGATGTCGCTCGCGAACCTGCTGGGCGAGGCGGGCCATCCCGCGCAGGATCTGAGCACCACCGCGCGGGTGACGCTCGCCCAGGTCGGCAGCGCCTTCAACATCACCAGGATCGAGCTGCGTACCGTCGGCGACGTCCCAGGTGTTGACGAGGCGTCTTTCCAGGATCTGGCGAAACGGGCTAAAGACTGCACGGTCGCGCGGGCCTTGACGGGCACCGAGATAACGCTCGAGGCGAGTCTTGCAGCTGGTTTACGGACGCCGGTTCCGGCGTGACGGTGCCGTCAGCCTGCTGGACGTAGCGAACAGCAATGATTCGCAGCCACGGAAGCTGGGGCAGTGAAAAGATATCCCGATGATTTGGAGGGGCATACCCAATGAGAAGAAGCGTGATCATCGCCGTAGCGGCGGTCGGCACGCTCGTCGCGGCTGGCTGCGCTAGCTCAAGCAGTAGCAGTAGTAGCAGCAGCACCAGCAGCTCGAGCAGCGGCGCCGCCACGGCGGCCTGCGTGGCCTCGACCGGCATGGAAGGGCCGCTCACCGGCCCGGTGGCCGTGCTCGGTCAGGAGCAGCTCCACTTCGCAGAGCTCGCGGTGGCGATGGACAACACGGCCAACGGCACGCAAATATCGATCGTCCAGGGCGACACGCAGCTGAATCCCGCGCTAGCCACGACCGTGACCCAGCAGCTCACCTCGAACGCGAAGATCGTGGCGGTGGCCGGCCCGGCGGGCAGTCAGGAGGTCGAGGCCGTCGGTCCCCTGATGGCTAGGGCGGGGCTGGCGTTCATCTCCGGGTCGGCGACGAACGCGACGCTGACGACCGGCAAGTACCCGACGTTCTTCCGGGTCGTGTCGAAGGACAGCGTGCAGGGGCCGGAGGACGCCAACTTCATCGTCGCCAACCTGAAGCCGAAGGCCCTGATGATCGTCGATGACCAGGAGGCCTACTCGACGGGCCTGGTGACCGCGATGACGCCGATCTTCACGGCCGCCGGGATCAAGGTGGACCACGAGTCGGTCTCGCAGAAGGTGACCGACTTCTCGTCGCTGGTGGCCAAGGTCACGGCCAACACGTCGGTCGTGGTCCTGCCCTGGCAGGTCGCGGCCAACGCCCAGCAGTTCGGGCGTGACCTGGCCCAGCAGCACAAGAACGCCGTGATCTTCGGCACGGACGGCCTGTTCTCGCCGGGCACGTTCTCGATCGGCGGCTCGTACGTGTCGTCGTTCGGCCCGGACATCACCGGGATTGCCGCCGACGCCGCGATCGCCGCGGCCGCCCAGTCGAAGTACGGGACCTTCGGGACCTTCGGCCCGCCCGTGTTCGCGGCCCAGCACGTGATCGACGAGGCCATCTCCTCGGTCTGCAAGGCCGGCCAGACCCCCAGCCGCGCGAACGTACTGGCGGCGATCAAGCAGACCAACGAGCCGACCTCGATCCTCGGGCAGCCGATCCAGTTCGACTCCAACGGGGACCTGGTCAACGGGAAGTTCTTCCTCTTCAAGATCAGCTCAGCGGGTAAGTACCAGCTGAATGCCACGCAACTGGCCGGCTGATACCCAGTGAGCCTTCCGGCGGCGCGCCCCGTTCCCGGTGGCGCGCCGCCGGGGGCGTGACAGCGGACAGAACCCAAGGACCCCCACGTTGACCTTCTTCTTCCAGGAACTGGTGAACGGCATCACCACCGGAGCGCTCTACGCGCTGGTGGCGCTGGGCTTCTCGATGGTGTACGGGGTCCTTAAGCTGCTCAACTTCGCGCACGGCGACCTGTACATGGTCGGCGCGTACATCGGCTTCTTCGTGATCAGGTGGTTCGGCGGCCCGACCGCGCTGACCATCCCCGTGTGGCTGCTCCTGGTGATCATGTTCGTGCTGGCGGGCGGCCTGGTCGGGGGCATGGGCGTCGCGATCGAGCGCTTCGCCTACCGGCCCCTGCGCAACGCGCCGCGGATCGCGCCCCTGATCACCGCGATCGGCATTTCCTTCTTCCTGGAGAACTCGGCCCTGCTGCTGTTCGGCGCGCAGTACCGGATCTACAACACGCCGGACTTCATCTCATTCTCCAGCGGGATCCGGATCGGCTCGGTCACCATCGACGCCGTGCAGATCATGGTCTTGCTGCTGGGCCTGGCGCTCATGGTCGGCCTGCGGTTGCTGGTCAGCCGGACCAGGCTCGGCAAGCAGATGCGCGCCGTGGCCGTCGACCGCGAAGCGGCCGAGATGCTGGGCATCAACGTGAACTTCACGATCGCGGCGACCTTCTTCATCGGCTCGGCCCTCGCGGGCGTCGCCGGCGTGATGGCCGGGCTGCTGTTCAACCAGGTCTATAGCTTGATCGGCTTCACCGCCGGGCTCAAGGCGTTCACCGCATCCGTGATCGGCGGCATCGGATCCATCCCGGGCGCGATGCTCGGCGGCCTGCTCATCGGTATCGCCGAGTCCTTTATCACCGGTTACATCTCCTCGACGTACACCAACCTGATCGTGTTCGGGCTGCTGATCGTGGTGATGCTGCTCAGGCCCAGCGGCCTGCTCGGCCAGGCTCAGCTGCAGAAGGTGTGACCCGTGAGCCTCGACGCCCCACCTCCCGCGGCCGGACCGCAGGTCGGAGCCGACGAGTGGGTCGCCAGGCAGGCCCACCGGCGCGAGTACCTGCCGTCCTTTCTTGGCCAAGCGCAGCGCCGGTTCGAGCGGATCGGCTTCTGGCCCAAGCTCGCGGTCGCGGGCCTGGCCGGCGCCGCGCTTCCGGCCGTGCAACTCGGCGGGTTCCAGCTGCAGGTCGGGATCGACACCCTGGACATCATGCTCCTGGCGCTCGGGCTGAACATCGTCGTGGGCTGGGCCGGGGTGCTCGACCTCGGGTACGTGGCGTTCTACGGAATCGGCGCGTACGGGTTCGCGCTGCTGTCCTCCGGGCAGATCGGCTCGCACGGCATCCACCTGCCGGCCGAGCTGTCCGTCCCGATCGTGATGATCGGCACCGCGATCCTGGGGCTGATGGTCGGCTGGCCGTCACGCCGGCTGATCGGCGACTACCTGGCGATCGTCACGCTGTTCTTCGGCGAGGCGTTCGTCGAGTTCACCAATAACGTGGCACCGAGCGTATTCGGCGGCCCCAACGGGATCGTCGGGATCGACACGATCCGCGCCTTCGGGCTTTCTGTCACGAGCAACACCGGTTACTACTACCTGCTCGTGATCCTGGTCGTGGTGGTCATGGCGGTCCTGCGGCTGCTCGATACCTCGCGCACCGGACGGGCCTGGCGGGCCGTCCGCGAGGACCCGCTGGCGGCCGCGTCGATGACGATCCCCGTCAACCGGGTGAAGCTGATGGCGTTCGCGTTCGGCGCCGCCGTCGCGGCGCTGGCCGGCACCATCTTCGCCGCGCAGCAGATCAGCGTGTTCCCGACCGACTTCGACACGCCCATCCTGATCCTCGTGTACGCCGCGCTGGTGCTCGGCGGCGTCGGCAGCATCGCCGGAGCGGCTACCGGCGCCCTGGTGCTGATGGTCATCTACGACGGACTGCTGCGCAACGGCAACTACGCCGGCTACCTCTTCTACGGCCTGATCCTGCTGACCGTGCTGGTCAAGGTGCGCCCGTGGCGTCGGCTAGCGACGGTCCTGGCGGGCACCGTGGCCCTCGGGTTCGCCGCGCACGCGATCGCCAGGGCCATCTCGGCCAGAGCGGTGGCGGGCAGCCCCCAGTCGACGGGCTGGCTCGGCGCCACGGTGCGCCACTGGGTCATCATCCCGGCCAACCCCCAGGGCCTGGGCGACTGGGGGTACGTGGTTCTGGTGTGCCTGCTGATCGCCCTGGTGCAGGCCAAGCAACCCTGGCGGACGATACTGCTGGTTCCGGCCCTCTACCTGGCGGCGGTGGTCTGGGAAACCATACTGGCCGCCCAGCCCGCGATCGCCAGGCAGATCATGCTCGGCGCGATCCTGATCGTGACGATGAACGCCCGGCCCCAGGGACTCCTCGGGACGCGGCGGGTCGAGGTCCCGCAATGAGCGCCGACGCTCCGGCCGCGCAGGCCGAGAAACGCACGCCCATCTTGAACCTCGACCGTCTCTCGCTGCACTTCGGCGGGCTCCAGGCGCTTTGCGACCTGGATCTGGAGGTGGACGACCGGGAGATCGTCAGCCTCATCGGCCCCAACGGCGCGGGCAAGACGACGGTGTTCAACGTGATCACGGGCGTGTACGAGCCGAGTTCGGGTGACGTCAGGTTCGCCGGGCGGTCGATCGCCGGGCAGGCTCCGCACCGGATCGCCCGGCTGGGCGTCGCCAGGACCTTCCAGAGCCTGCGGCTGTTCCCGAACATGTCGGTGATCGAGAACGTGATGGCCGCGACCTACGGCCGTACCAAGGCGTCGCCCGCCGAGTCGATCCTGCGCCTGCCCCGGGCCAGGCGCGAGGAGCGCGAGGTGCGGGCGCTGGCCGCGGACGTCCTGTCGTTCTTCGGCCAGCGGCTGGCCGGGTACCGCTGGGATCAGCCCGCCTACTCGCTGTCGTACGCGAACCGCCGCCGGCTGGAGATCGCCCGCGCGCTCGGGACCAGGCCCAGGCTGCTGCTGCTCGACGAGCCCGCCGCGGGGATGAACCCCGTCGAGACCCACGAGATCACCGAGCTTATCGGGCGGCTGCGCGACGAGCGCAACGTGTCCATCCTCGTGATCGAGCACGACATGCACGTGGTGGCCGGGGTTTCCGACCGGGTGATCGCCCTCGACCACGGCGTCAAGATCGCCGAGGGCGGCTTCGACGCGGTGGCGAATCACCCGGCCGTGGTCGAGGCCTACCTGGGCCGCGACCCCACGGCTCTCAAGGAGCCGCAATGAGCACCGCGCTGCTGACCCTCGACCAGGTCACCACGTACTACGGGCAGATGCGGATCCTGGAGGGCATCTCGCTGCACGTCGACGAGGGCGAGCTGGTGTCCCTGCTCGGCGGCAACGCCTCGGGCAAGTCGACCACGCTGAAGACGATCCTCGGGATCGTCCGGCCGCGTTCGGGGCGCGTGCTGCTGGACGGCGAGGACGTGACGAACTGGCCCGTGCCGCAGCGCATCGCCCGCGGGATCGCGATCGTGCCGGAGAACCGCCGGCTGTTCGGGCAGCTGACGGTCCTGGAGAATCTCGAACTGGGCGCGGTGCTCCGCCGCGGCGAGAAGCTCGACGACGACTTCGCCCGGGTCTACGAGCTGTTCCCCCGCGTGCACGAGCGGCGCAGCCAGCTCGCGGGCACGCTGTCGGGCGGCGAGCAGCAGATGGTCGCCATGGGCCGCGCGCTGATGTCGCACCCGCGGCTGCTGCTGATGGACGAACCCTCCATGGGCTTGTCGCCCGCCCTGGTCCAGCAGAACTTCCAGATCATCTCCGAAATCCACGCCTCCGGCGTCGCCGTGCTAGTGGTCGAGCAGAATGCCACCATGGCGCTGTCGATCGCCGACCGCGGCTACGTCCTGTCCACCGGGGAGATCGTGCTCGAGGGCCCCGCCTCCGAGCTGTTGCGCAGCGAGGACCTGAAACGCGCGTACCTGGGGCGCTGACCCGCGGACCCGATCAGCTGATGAGCGGATCCCGGGGCAGGCCGAGGATCCGTTCGGCGATCTGGTTCCGCTTGATCTCGGACGTGCCGCCCGCGATCGACATGGCCCGGTTCATCAGCATCAGCATGGCGCCCGTCCCGCCCGGACCGTCCAGGAAGGCGGCGTCGGGACCCGCGAGTTCGGCCATGATCGCGGCCGTCTCATGCCCGAGCTCGGACAGCAGCAGCTTGGTGATGTTGCCCTCAGGCCCGGGGCCGCCGCCGGCCACCGCCCGGTAAGCGCTGCGCTGGTTCAGTACCCCCATCGCCTGCGTGCGGGCGATGTGCCTGCCGACCCTCCCGGCCCCGCCGGACAGGCGCTCCGGGTGGGCGTCGAGCGGGGCGATGAACGCCTCGACCGGCATGGTCCGGCCGCCGTCGCCGCCGCCGATGCTGACGCTCTCGTTGCCGAGCGTCGCGCGCGCGACGCTCCACCCGGCATCGACCGGCCCGACCACGTCGGCATCGGGGATGAACACGTCGTCGAAGAAGACCTCGTTGAAATCGGAGTTCCCCGACGGCATCTTCAGCGGCCGGACCGTGACGCCGGGCGCGCGCATGTCGATCACCATCGTGGTGATGCCCTCGTGCTTGGGCGCGTCCGGGTTCGTCCGCACCGTGGCCAGGCCGAAATCGGATACGTGCGCGCCGCTGGTCCAGACCTTCTGCCCGTTGATCCGCCAGCCCCCCTCGACCCTGGTCGCCCTGGTCCTGATGCCGGCCGCGTCGGACCCGGCGCCCGGCTCGCTGAACAGCTGGCACCAGACCACGTCCTGATCCATGGCCGGGCGGACCCAGCGCGCGACCTGCTCCGGGCTGGCGTACTGGATCAGGGTCAGGAGGATCCAGCTGGTGATCCCGTAGCTAGGCCGCTTGATCCCGGCCGCGCCGAACTCCTGCTCGATGACCAGCTGCTCGATGGCGCCCGCGTCGCGGCCCCACGGCTTCGGCCAGTGCGGCATCGCGTAGCCGGATTCGATCAGGGCCTGCTTCCTGGCCGCACCCGCCAGGTCGCGCAGCCGGGCCACGTCGGGCCCGATCGCCGCGCGGATCGGCTCCGCCTCGGGGGGCAGGTCGATCGCGGCCGCACGGCGCATGCCGCGGCGTACCAGATCGGTGACCTCGATCGATGCCTCCTCCGTATCCAACACCGCGGCGACCGCCGCGGCCCGGCGCAGGTAGAGGTGCGCGTCGTGCTCCCAGGTGAACCCGATTCCGCCGTGCACCTGGATGTTGAGGTTGGCGTTGCCGACCGCGGCGGGCACGGCCAGGACGGCCGCGATGGCCGCCGTGAAGCTGAGCTGGTCGCCGCCGCCGAGCCCGGCCCGGCCGGCGTCCCACGTGGCGGCGGTCGCCACTTCGGCGGCCACCAGCATGTTCGCGCAGTGGTGCTTGACCGCCTGGAAGGTCGCGATCGGGCGACCGAACTGCTGGCGGACCTTGGCGTACTCGGCCGCCTGCTCGGTGGTCTCGGCGGCGATGCCGACGGCCTCGGCGGCGAGCACGGCCCGAGCCACGTCGGTCAGCAGCCCGCGCGCGCCCGGCAGCACGGTCGCCGGCACGGCGTCGAGGGTGATCCTGGCCGCGCGCCGACTCTGGTCCAGGTTGGCGGGCACGTCAGCGCGCACGCCGCCCGCGGATTTCTCGATCACCAGCACGTCGTCACCGGCCGGGACCAGCAGGACATCGGCCAAGTGGCCGCTGATCACGACGCCGGCCTTCCCGGTCGCGACGCCACCGTCGCAGGTCACCTCGCCGCCGAGGGCGGCCGCGCCGATGATCGTCCCGTCGGCCAGCCCGGGGAGCAGCCGCTTGCGCAGGTCATCGGGCCCGGCGCCGGCCAGCACGGCGCTGGCGATCACGGTCGGGCAGAACGGTCCCGGGGCCAGGTGCCGGCCCATCTGCTCGGCCACGACCAGCGTTTCCGCCAGGCCGAAGCCGGAGCCGCCGTGCTCTTCTGGTACGTGCAGCCCGAGCAGGCCGAGGGCGGCCAGTTCGGCCCAGAAGGCGGGCAGTGTGTCCGCCTGCGCCCCGAGCAGGCTCCGGGCCTGCGCGCGCGACTGATGATCGGTCAGGAAGCCCGCGACGGTCTGCGCGAGGGCACGGTGCTCTTCAGAGATGGCGATCGACATGGCTAACTATTTCCCAGTTTGCCCGGGGCCCGCACCTGCTCGGCCGGGCCGAGTCGGGACCGCGGCGGCAACGAGAAGCGGAGGGCCCTCCGGAGACCCTCCGCTTCCGTTCCGCTCCGCAGGCGCCATAAGCACCGCTACAGCGCCTGGCTCGTGCGGTCAGTCCGTGCCGAACCGGTCGAATTCTCCGTTTCGTACGCCGCCGAGAAACGCGTACCATTCGTCCGGCGTAAACGACAGGACCGGTCCTGCTGAGTCCCTGCTGTTGCGAACCCCGATCCCGCCTCCGGGAAGGTCCGCCACCTCCACGCAGTTGCCGTTGGAGAAACTCAGAGAGCTCTTAACCCAGTCAGAACCCGACCCCTCGGGCGCACTTCCGTGCGTAGTTCTTCCCACGTCACTACCTCACTGATTGTTTGTTGGAGATTGCCCCGAAATTGTGCACTACGAAATGTTGCGTGGACCCTACTTTTCGTAGTTGCCGAACTTTGAGATTAGCAGCACTACTGGCACTCAGGGTCCCTCTCGCCTCAAGTAGCACTAAGGTCCGGTGAATGCCTGTTGGACCCAGGGCGTACCGTACACCCCAACATGCGCCGATTTTGCGGCGCCACGCCGAAGCAAAATCGCCAGGAATTCCGGGCCGGACAAGTCCCGCATTCCGGTCGCCAGGCGGCCCGGGGCCTACGCGTGAGCGTGCCGGTGGGCGCCCGACCAGTGCGACTCCGCCATCTCGAGGATGAGCGCCTTCGACGCCGCCGGGCTGAGCGAGGCATCGGTGAGCATCTCGAACGCGATCCTGTGCAGGTACGTCTCGCGCTCCCCCTCTAGGGAGAAGCCGCTCCTCAGGTGCTCCGTGCTCACCACGTCCTGCAGCATCGCATCGCTATCGGCCCCGAAGCCGAAAATGACGAATGATTCCCCGAAGACCCGGTGCTGCGCGTCAAGCGGGAGAATCTGCAAGGTCAGGTTCGGCCGGTCGGCCGCCTGGGCAAGCCGCTGAAGTTGCTCGTACATCACCAAATCGTCGCCGATACGGCGCTTCAGTATCGATTCATCGAACACGACCGACAGCTGAAGGTCATCACGGTCCAGCACCTGCTGGCGTTGCATGCGGACCCGGACCAATCGTCCGATCATGCCCGGTGCGACCGGCTCGACCCGGCTGTAACTGCTGATGATATGCCGGGCATAAGCTTCCGTCTGGAGCAGGCCCGCGACCACATCCACGTGCCAGATGGCAATGGAAGTCGCCTCGTGCTCCAGGCCGATGAATTGCTGGTAGTCCTCGGAAAGGGTGTCCGAGAATTCCTCCCACCACCCCTTCTGAACCGCGTCCTCGGCGAGTCCGAGCAGGAGCGTACGCCGGGGCCCGGTGATCCCGTAGTAGTCGAG
>Ga0070730_10004632_pt1 | contig 12001 bp, 12 predicted proteins | sample Coa_R1_3_FD_66447 | JGI IMG/M metagenome (GOLD analysis project Ga0070730, IMG submission 66447) | Surface soil microbial communities from Centralia Pennsylvania, which are recovering from an underground coalmine fire - Coalmine... | ecosystem: Environmental > Terrestrial > Soil > Unclassified ... | reverse complement strand
CACCGAGCCATGGACCGCGGTCGACGCCGCGGTGCAACGATACGACGCCGCGCGCGGCGATCACGACGGCGAGCTGGTGCTGTTCACCTACGGCGGGCTCTCGATGCAGGGGCGTGAGGCGGCGTGGGCCGAGGTCGCCGACGGCTTTCGCTACATGCGCCACAACTACGACCGCTGGATGGGCCGGCCCGAGACTCAGGTGCTGCCGCCCGAGCACTACAGGCTGCTCTTGGGCACACCTCAAGAAGTTGCCTTGCTGTCGGCGGAGTACCGCAAGCGCTTCGGCGATCGCGTCCATCTCGTGCTCCGCTGCAACTACCCGGGCATGACCGCAACCGCGGTTTCGAGGCAGATCAGCCTGTGGGGAGTGGCTGCGAAGGAGGTGGCCGGGACGAACTAGTGGCCGTTCGTTTTTAGCCTTGACACGCCGATCGATCCGACTATCCTTTACCGCATCCTGCTCACCCCCAGACGGCCGACATAGGGAGGGTTCGCTTAATGCCTGACGACGAAGTAACCACCAATGGGGCGGGCGCCAACGGGCTGTCCCTCCCAAGCCGACGATCGCTGCTCAAGCTGGGTGGCTCCGCCGCGCTCGGCCTCAGTGCCTACGCGATGGCGGCGTGCCAGTCGAGCACACCTGGGACGACCGGCCAGGCCGAGACCGGCACGTCGGTGCTCGACAAGTGGCTGTCGACCAAGACCGCGAAGCTCGGCGTCGACCTAACGTTCCCGCCGATCCAGTTCAAAGACTCCAGCGGCAACCCGACGGGCTACCAGATGGAGCTCACCATCGCGATGATGCAGGACCTCGGCGTCACCCCGCAGTGGGTCGAGATCCCGTTCGGCCAGCTTTTCGCCGGCCTCGTCGCGGGCAAGTTCGACATGATGGGCATCTCGGCGACGATCCTGCCGAGCCGCGCCTTGAAAGGCCTCTTCTCGAGCTTCCCGGTCTTCTACGAGTCGATCGTCGTGCTCCTGAAGCCGGGATCGAGCATCACGAGCTCCGACCAGCTGAACAAATCGGGCGTCAAGATCGCGGTGCTCCAGGGCAGCTCGCAGGAGTTCAGCAGTCACGCCCTTTTCCCCAACGCCACGTTCTCGCCGTTCGCGGCGCTGGCCGATTCCGTCAACGAAGTGGCGTCGGGTCGGTCCGACGCCGTGGTGCTGTCCGAGTTCGACGTGGACAGCTCCAAGCAGGCCCACCCGGACCTGGTCGTCCTGGCCGGCCCTCCGCTGTGGGTCGACGCCAACACCTACTTGATGCCGTTGGGCGACTACAAGCTCCAGGCATGGGTCAACAACTGGCTGCGGTACAACGCCACCCACCAGCGGCTCATCGCCGGCTGGACCAAGTGGCTCGGGCCTGGCCTTCAGAAGTACCACCTGACCACCTACGGCGTAGGTCCCGGCGCGGAGCCGGAGCTCGTCAAAGTCTGATCAGGCTCAAGCGGGGGTGGCCGGCGTGAGCGCGGCCACCCCCGTCGACACCTCGCGATGATCTTTCTCGACTACGTGCCCGACTGGTCGGTCGTCACCGACCGCTGGCGGCAGTTCGCGGAGGGCGCTTGGGTCGATGTGTGGGTCGCCGCGTTGGGATTCGGTCTCGCCTGCGCGGTCGGGCTGGCCAACGCGATCCTCCGGACCTCGGGAGTGAGCGTCTTCAGCGTCCCCTCGTTCCTTTACGTCCAGGTCATGAGGGGCGTGCCTCTCTACGTGATGATCCTGTGGGTCTACTTCGGGATCGCCAACGTCCTGGGGATCAACTTCACGTCGTTCCAGGCGATGATCATCGCCCTCACCCTGACCGGCTCGGGCTATACGACAGAGATCTTCCGCGCCGGCCTCGGCGCGATCGATCGTGGCCAGATGGAGGCGGCACGCTCGATCGGGTTGAGTCGCGCGCGGACGTACGCCCATGTGATCCTGCCTCAGGCCTTTCGCATCGTGGTGCCGCCGCTCGGCAACACCTTCATCGGCCTGTTCAAGGGCGCGACCCTGATGTCGGTCATCGCCGTGCCGGACATGGTCTTTCTGGCCAACGAGCTGAACGTGACGCTGTTCACGCCATTCGAAGTCTTCACCGCCGTCGCGGTGATCCTAGTGGTCCTCGTCTTCGTCTTCTCGATCCTCGTGTACGTCCTGGAGCGGCGGCTGAGGATCGCGACGTGACGATGTTCCTCACCTACTCGTTCGACTGGAGCGTCATCTGGAAGTCGGTCCCGTTCTTCGAGCGTGGAATCGCGATCACCCTGCGCATCACGGTCCTGTCCATCATCTTCTCGCTGGTGCTCGGGCTCGTCGTCGCCCTCGCGCGGATGGCGCCGGGCCCCATTGGCTTGATCGGCTTCGCCTACGTGCAGGTCTTCCGTGCGCTCTCGCTGTACGTCTACATCCTGTTTCTCTACTTCGGCCTGGCGCTCGTGCTCGGCATCGATCTGGACCCGGTCACAGCCGGCATCGTCGCGCTGACACTCCTCAACAGCGCCTACATGGCGGAGATCTACCGCGCGGCCATCCAGGCCATCGATCCCGGCCAGCGCGAGGCCGCTCGCAGCCTCGGCCTGGGCACTGTCGGCACCTTTGTCACTGTCGTCTTCCCGCAGGCGTGGCGCATCGCCCTGCCTTCGCTCGTCAACCAGTTCACCGACATCATCAAGGACTCGGCGGTGGTCGCCCTGATCGGCGCCAGCGACCTGATGCACCAGACCATCGAGCGAGTCAGCTTCTACCAGCGTCCATTCGAGTTCTACACCGCCGTCGCGGTCATCTACCTGGTGATGGTGGTGATCGTGGCCCAGCTCGCCACCCGTCTCGAGAAGCGGCTGCAGAGGCACCTCGCGTGATCGTCGCGGACACGAAGGCACTCCTCGAGACCGACCCTTTGGGGGCCGAGCTGGTGATGATTGCGCTGCGGGCCTGGCCGCGCATGCCGCATCTGGTGTCGGACTACCTCGGCCCCCGCGAGTGGCTGCTCGACGCCAGAGCGCAGCCCTCAGACCTGGGCGAGCTGCTCGTCAGGGCGACGGCGCTCGCCGACCTGGCTCAGCGCGGGGGCGAGGCCTACGTGTCCGCGCAGGCGCGCGCCATCGCCACGCAGATCGAGGTCCTGGCCGAGCCGGCCCGTTTCGGGTACCTGGAGCTGGTCGAGCGGCTGCTCGCCTGCAGCTTCTTGCCGCCCGACCCGGAGGAGGTGATGACCCTCGGTCAGGAGGTGATGACCTTGGCTCGACAGCTCGGTGCCTCCGGGGTCGACCCGGTCCTGAGCTGGGAGATGTCGGGCCTCATCGAGGGCGAGGCGAAATGGGATGCGGCGCTCGGCGCCTATCGCGTGGGCCGGCGCTACGCGCTCGACCGCTTCCCGCTGCCCTTCGCCGAAGATCTCGAGATCTCGCGCGGTGACGTCCCGCTCGCCTCGCTTCACCTCACCTGGCGCGATCCGGATCGTCTTGTCTTCGAGATCAACGTGAACGTGCCTCGCACGCGGGGCACCATCGCCTACGAGGTCGCGCACAACATCTATCCCGGCGATTACCTGCACATGGCGATCCTCACGCAACGCACCTACGCGCTCGAAGGCCGCGTCGCCGCCTGCATCAAGCTCAAGAACGCGCCCGAGAACGTGATCGCGGAGGGCATCGAGGAGGTCGCCCCTTTCAGGCTGCACCCCGAGCACGGTCCGGAGGACGAACTCGCCTGGAAGCTCGAGTGGCTGCGGCGGGCCGCGTGCCTGATGGCCGCGGTGCGCCTGCGCGGGGCGGGCGAGTCTCGCCACGAGGTGCTCCAGCAGTTGCAGCGCGCGGGCCATATGAGCCCGGAGCGGGCGGCGCAGGAGCTCGACCGCATCGAGCACCCGCTCTGGGGCACCTATCAGTACACGTACTGGCTGGGCCGTCACCTGGTCGAGGAGGCCGACCGCCGCGCCAGCTCGGCGGCCCGTGGCGCGCCGTACCTCGGCTGGCTCTACGGCGCGCTGCACCTACCGGACACGTTCGCGTCGGAGTCCGCGCGCGTCCTGACTCCCACTAGGCGCTAGGCCGCCGCAGGACGTCCTTGATCAGGTCAACCTCGCCGAGATGGCGGTGGAGGTGGGTCACGGCCACCGAGGTCAAAAAGATCCAGGCCGGCAGGCCGCCCTTGTCCGCGACCGCGTCATCGTGCTCCGGGCCGCTGTCCATCTCGGCGCGGAAGCCTGGCGTTTGGTATTCGGGGTGCGGGGCGTCGTGGGCGACGACGTCCGGGATGGCGTCGAGGTCGGCTTCGGAGAGCGACTCGAGCCACGCGGCGGCTTCCCTGTTCACCTCGTCGGCGTAGGCAAGCAGCGGTTTGAGCTCGACCTCCCGCGAGACCTCCGTGGCCTCGGCCTCATCGAATCCCGTGCCGATGCCGGGGTGGGCGAGAAGGCTCCACGACCACGGCTCGCGTTTGATCAGCTCCGGCACGCCGCGGACGGCCGTGTTGACGGCCCAGTCCTGGCTGCGCGCCATGTGCCAGAGGATGAAGCCGATCGGGTTCACGCCTGGGAGCGGCCGAGCCGTGAGCTCGGCTGCGGTCAAATCGCCGGCCGAATGGTGGAGGCGGAGGTTGACCGTATGCAGCTGCTGGCGCAGCATCGCGATCGAGTCCATTTCAACCGCAGTCTAGGCACTCCAATCAAGGCCGAACTAACGCTTGTTTAGACGAGAGCCTCTTCGCGGCTAGAATCGCGCACATGGAGCAGCAGCTGGCCGCGGCCTCCGAGCCCGCCGGCACCATCCTCCGCCTCGAGGGCGTGAACAAGTGGTTCCACCGCGGCACCCTGCGCCACCAGCACGTCTTGCAGGACATCAACATGGAGGTCACGCGGGGCGAGGTGCTGGTAATCATCGGGCCATCGGGTTCCGGCAAGAGCACGCTCCTCCGCTGCATCAACTTCGTGGCCCCGCCGGACACGGGCACCGTGGTCTTCCTTGGCCGCCGCTGGAACAAGGACGGGGCGCCGCGCATCAACCCGGTGGGCAGGATCCAGTACGAACGCGAGCTGAACCTCCTCAGAACGCACATCGGCATGGTCTTCCAGCACTTCAACCTGTTCCCGCACATGACGGCGCTGGACAACGTCACCCTGGGGCTGACCCGTGCGTTGAAGGTCTCGGGCAAGCAGGCCCGCGAGCGCGCGATGGCCGAGCTGGAGCGAGTTGGTCTCGGTGCCAAGGCGACGAGCTATCCGTCGCAGCTGTCGGGTGGGCAGAAGCAGCGCGTGGCGATCGCCCGGGCGCTGGCGATGAAGCCGCAGCTGATGCTGTTCGACGAGGTCACGTCCGCTCTCGACCCGGAGCTCATCGGCGGCATCCTCGAGGAGATGAAGAAGCTCGCCCTGGAGGGCATGACCATGATCGTCGTGACCCACGAGATGGGCTTCGCGCGCGAGGTGGGCGACCGGCTGATGTTCATGGACGGCGGCGTGATCGTCGAGGAAGGGCCGGCCCGCGACGTGATCAAGAACCCCACCAACCCACGCACACAGGCTTTCCTCCGCGCGATCCTGTGAGCGCCGGGCGCGCGCAGGGCGCAGTTTCAAGGTTCTCTGGCCAGGTAGCCCTGATCACAGGCGGGGCGTCAGGGCTGGGCCTGGCGGTGGCGCGACTGCTCGGCTCGGAGGGGGCGTCGCTGGTCCTGGTGGACTGGGACGGCGCGGCGCTCGAAACCGCGGCTGGAGCCCTCGGCGCGCAGCGCGTCCAGGGCGATGCGTCGGAGTCGGACACGGCGAAAGCGGCGGTCGCCCTTGCGCGGTCGGCGTTCGGCCGGCTGGACGTGCTCTTCAACAACGCCGGCATCGATCCCCTGCGGGCGCGCTCGGTCGTCGAGACGGAGGAGTCGGACTGGGACCGTGTGATGGACGTCAACGTCCGCTCCGCTTACGTGTTCACGCGCGCGGCGATCCCGCTGATGCGCGAGGGCGGAGGCGGGGCCATCGTCAACACCGCTTCCATCGCCGGGCTCAGGCCGGGGGCGGACGAGGCGGCCTACAGCGTGTCGAAGGCGGCGATGGTGTCGCTCACGCAATCGACCGCGCTGGACTTCGCGGCCATCCATGTCCGCGCCAACTGCGTGTGCCCCGGGTTCATGGAGATGGTGATGACCGACCGTCGCCGCGACCTCACCGACGAGCAGGTCGTCGAACGCTACGCGTACGCGGACGCCCACGTGCCGCTGGGGCGGCAGGGCACGTACGAGGAGGTGGCGAAGACCGTGGCCTTCCTGGCGAGCAGCGACGCCTCCTACATCACCGGCGCCGCCCTGGTGGTGGATGGGGGCCTCCTGCTGACGTAGAGCCATTCACCTCCCCACCGTGTGGGGAGACCGGGGTGGGGGGTGCTCAGCTCGACCGCTACTTCTGGAGCTCTTCGATCCTCTCGATCATCCGGCCGATCCCCACCGACAGGTCCTCCGGCGAGCTCGCCAGGCTGATCCGCGCGGCGCCGCGGGCCGATTCCCCGAACGCCGTCCCCGGCGCGATCGCCACCTTCTTGGTCTTGACCAGGTCGAAGGCGAACTCACGCGAGTCCAGGCCCGAGCCGCTGACGTCGGCCATGATGTAGAACGCGCCCTGCGGCCGGCTGATCAGCATGCCCGCCTCCTCCAGCAGGCCCACGCACAGATCGCGCCGCTCGCGGTAGGCGTCGACCATCTTCCGCAGCGGCTCGCGCGGCCCGTCGAGCGCCGCCTGCGCCGCCATCTGGCAAACCGTGGGCAGGCACGAGGAGTTGGACTCGAGGATCTTGGTGATCGAGTCCGAGATTCTTTCCCCGGCCACGACGTAGCCCACGCGCCAGCCGGTCATCGCGTACGTCTTCGAAAAGGTGAAGACCGAGATGATGCGGCCATCCGTGCAGAACGAGGCCGGACTGTGGTGCTCGCCGTCGAGGATCACCTCGTCGTAGCACTCGTCCGAGAGCAGGTAGAGGTTGTGCTTGACCGCCAGCTCGACCAGCGCCTCGAGCAGCTTGCGTGAGAACAGGGCGCCGGTCGGGTTGGACGGGCTGTTGATGATGATCAGCTTCGTCCGCGGCGTGATCAGCTTCTCGATCTCCTTCGGGTCGGGCAGGAACTTGTTGGCCGGCGGGCACGGATACGGCACCAGCACGCCGTGCGCCCAGGCGAGCATCAGCCGGTAGTTCGGCCACGCCGGGTCGGGCAGCAGCACCTCCTCGCCGGGCTCCACGAGCGCCGCGATCGCGGCCGCGATGCCGCCGACGCCGCCCACCGTGCAGTTGACGTTCTCGACGCCGGCCTTGATGCCGTTGACCCGGTCCAGCTTCGCCACCAGGCGCTCGCGAAGGCTGAGGATCCCCGCGGTCGCCGTGTACTTCACCTGGCCCTTGCGCGCGAAGTCCACCGCCGCCTCGACGATGTGGGAAGGCGTCGGAAAGCTCGGTTCGCCCACCTCCAGGCGGATGCAGCCGGGCGTCACCAGGGCGAGATTGACGACCTCCCGGATGCCGGAATGGGCGGCCTCGGCCGGGCCTGCGGAAATCGCCGGGAGCGGGACGGTGGCCATGTGTTTCTCCTGGGTGGGACGGCCGCGCGACCGGGGGTTTCCGACCGCTTTGCCATACGTTAGACTCAGCCCAAACTGACCGTCAAGTGAGTGAACGTTCGTTTGTTAGTCGAGGTGGGACACCGATGCAGGTGAAGGATGTAGCCTATGCGCGCTCGGGCGACAAGGGCGACGTCGTGAACGTGGGCGTGCTCGCGTTCGACGATGCCGCGTACGAGCGCCTGAGGCGCACGCTGACGCCCGAGCGCATCAAGACGCATTTCGGCGAGTGGGTCAAGGGCGAGGTCGACGTCTTCCCGATGCCCAACCTCAACGGCTTCAATCTCCTCCTGCACAATGCGCTGGGAGGCGGCGCGACGAAGACCCTGCGTTACGACGTCACCGGCAAGGCCTTCAGCACCGCGGTCCTGCGCATGGAGCTCGCGGAATGAGCGTGGAGCCCAAGCCGGGCGGGAGCGGCACGCCAGACGACGGTCTACGCGTCCGCCTGGACAAGGCGAAGGCGGGTGGCGACGCCCGCTATCACGCCAAGCTGCGCGAGCAGGGCAAGCTCTTCGTGCGCGAGCGCCTCGACCGCATCCTCGACCCCGGCTGGTCGTTCGAGGACGGCCTGCTGGCCAGGCACGTGGACGGCAACCTGCCGGCCGATGCGGTGGTCACCGTCGTCGGCAGCATCGGCGGCCGGCCGGTCTGCGTGATCGCCAACGACATGACCGTGAAGGCCGGCACCTGGGGCCTGCGCACCTTCCAGAAGATCACCGCCATGCAGGAGCTGGCCGGGCGCACCAAGTGCCCGCTGCTCTACCTCATCGACTCGGCCGGCGCGCGCATCGACGAGCAGCGCGCCAGCTATGCCGGGCGCAAGGCGTGGGGCAACATCTTCTACAACCAGATCCAGCTGTCCGGAGTGGTACCCCAGGTGTGCGTGCTGCTCGGCCCGTCGCCCGCGGGGACGGCCTATCAGCCGGCGCTGTGCGACGTCTGCATCATGGTCGAAGGCAACGCGACCGCGTACATCGGCTCGCCGCGCATGTCCGAGATGGCCACCGGCGAGAAGGTGACCATGGAGGAGATGGGCGGCGCCGAGATGCACGCCCGCGTCAGCGGCCTCGGGGACTTCCTCTGCAAGGACGAGGAGGAAGCGCTCACGACAGCCAAGCAATACCTCTCCTACTTTCCCGGCCACTGGACCGAGAAGCCGCCGCTGCAGCCTGCCTGCCCGCCCGGACCCGGCAAGACCATCGCCGAGATCGTCCCGGTCAGCCAGCGCATCGCCTTCAACATGGTCGACCTCATCAAGGCGCTGGTCGACCAGGACAGCTGGCTCGAGGTCAAAAAGCTGTGGGCGCGCGAGCTGGTCACCGGGTACGCGCGGCTCGGCGGCCGGCCGGTCGGCATCGTCGCCAACCAGTCGCGCTACAAGGGCGGCGTCCTCTTCCCGGATTCATCCGACAAGGCCGCGCGGTTCATCTGGACGTGCAACGCGTTCAACATCCCGCTGCTGTTCCTTCAGGACATACCGGGCTTCATGGTCGGCAGCCAGGTCGAGCGCGCGGGCATGATCCGGCACGGCGCGAAGATGCTGTTCGCGGTCGCCGAGGCGCGGGTGCCTCGCATCGCAGTGCTCGTGCGCAAGGCCTACGGCGGCGGCTACCTCGCCATGAGCGGATCGCCCATGGGCCCCGACGCGGTGCTCGCCCTGCCCACGGCCAAGCCGGCGCTGATGGGTCCGGAGAGCGCGATCAACGCCATCTACCTGAACAAGATCATGGAGCTGCCCGAAGAGCAGCGGGCGGCGTTCATCGACGCCAAGCGCCGCGAGTACGAGGAGGACATCGACGTGTACGAGGTCGCCTCCGATTTCTCGATCGAGGCCGTGATCCCTAGCGACGAGCTGCGCGACGAGCTCATCCGCCGCTATGAGATCTACTGCCGCAAGGACGTGCCGCCGCCGAACCGCCGCAACGGGGTGATGCCGGTATGAAGAAGATCCGGCTGGGCGCCGGGAGCGCGTACTGGGGCGACCTGCTCGAGCCGGCCGTCGAGCTGGCCGACAAGGGTGAGGTCGACTACCTCTGCTTCGACCACCTGTCGGAGCTGACGCTCGCGGTCCTGCAGCGCCAGAAGGCGAAGGATCCGATGTCGGGATACATCAGGGACATCGAGCCGTGGCTCGAGGCCACGCTGCCGCAGGCCCGCAAGCAGGGCTTCAAGATCGTCACCAACGCCGGCGGGGCCAACCCGGCCGCCGCCGCCCAGAAGGTGATCGAGGTCGCTCAGAGGCTCGGGCTGGGCAAGCTCAAGATCGCGGTCGTCACCGGCGACGACATCTTTCCCGACCTCGACGAGATGCGCTCCATCGGCATCACGTTCCCGAACCTCGACACCGGCGAGCCCGACATCGACCGCATCCGCGGCGACATCGTGGCTGCCAACGCGTATGTCGGCGGCGACTACATCGCGCGTGGGCTCGCCGAGGGCGCCGACGTCGTCGTCTGCGGGCGCGTCTCCGACACGGCCCTGTTCGTCGGGCCGATGATGCACGAGTTCGGCTGGAGCTACGCGCCCGAGGACAACGACAAGATGGGCGCGGCGATCACCATCGGCCACACGGTCGAATGCGCGGCCCTCGCCACCGGGGCGGTGTCGAACCTCTGGCGCGACGCCAAGGATCCGTGGCGGCCCGGGTATCCCATCGCCGAGGTCAGCGAGGACGCGACCGCGGTCATCAGCAAGGTCCCAGGCTCCGGCGGGATCCTCAACCAGTGGACCGTCAAGGAGCAGCTGGTCTACGAGATCGGCGACCCGAACAACTACTACATGCCGGACGGCATCGCCGACTTCACGACTGTCAAGGTCGAGGAGATCGCTCCCGAGCGCGTGAAGCTCTCGAACATGTCGGGCAAAGGCCTGCCGGAGAAGCTGAAGGTCTGCATCGGGTTTCGCGAGGGGTGGGAGGGCGAGGGCACGCTGCTGTTCAGCTGGCCCGACGCGTACGAGAAGGCCAAGCGTGGCGAGCGGATCATTCGCGAGCGCCTGAAGCTGCTGAAGGTTGAGCCCATGGAGCTGCATTTCGACTACATCGGCGTGAACGCGCTGCACGGCCCGGCCGCGCCGCCGCCGGGAGATCTCAACGAGGTCGGGCTGCGCGTCGCCGCCCGCACCCGAACGGAGGAGGAGGCCGACACCGTCAAGCGAGAGTCCACCCACCTGTGGACGCTGGGCGGCATCGGGACCGGCTACCTGTCGCCGGCGCAGCCGCGGCCGTCGGTGTCGCTGTGGCCCACCCTTGTGCCCCGCGACCAGGTCCAGATGAAGCTGACGATGGTGGAAACGCCATAAAGCTCGGGCTCGGCGTCTACAGCAGCGAGTGGATCCCGGAAGAGGGGATCACGCACCACGAGGTCTACCAGCACGACCTTGAGCAGGCGAAGCTCGCGGAGCAGGTCGGCCTCGACTCCATCTGGTACACGGAGCACCACTTCCTGAACTGGAACCCCAACGTGATGGGCATGTGCGCCGCGGTCGCGGCGGTCACCAACCGCATCCAGCTCGGCCCTTCGGTCGTGCTCGCGCCGCTGCACAACCCAATCAAGCTGGCCGAGGAGTGCGCGATGGTCGACGTGCTCTCCAACGGGCGCTTCACGATCGGCGTCGGCCTCGGATACCGCGACGTCGAGTACGCAGGTTTCAACGTGCGCCGCGCCGTCCGTGCGCCGATGACCGAGGAGCTCGTGAAGGTGATGAAGCTCGCCTGGCGCGACGAGCCGGTCACGTTCCACGGCAAGCATTGGAACTTCGACGACGTCGACGTGTACCCCAAGCCCGTGCGGAAGGGCGGCCCGGCTGTGTGGATCGCCGGCTACGTCGACGCGTCGGTGGACCGGGCGGCGCGCCTGGGCGACGGCTTCATCATGGACGGCGGCACGGACTCCAAGTCGTTCGGCGCCAGCGGGTACAACCGCGACATCTACTGGCGCGTGGCCGACATGGTCGAGCGCTACAAGGCCGCCCTCGCGCGCCACGGGCGCCGGTACGAGGACCAGGAGTTCGCCATGACGCTCGGCGGGTTCGTCTCCGAGCGCGGCGCCGACGACGCCTGGGACCAGGTCAAAGAGGCGTACATGTTCACGCGCCGCACGTACGGCTCGTGGTACGGGCTGCCGCCCTCCGATTATGCGGACTGGTACCCGAGCCGGATGAGCGCCGAGGAGCTGGCCGCGAGGCGCAGCGAGATCATGCTCGGCTCGCCGGAAGAGATCGCCGCCAACCTGCGGCGGCTGCGCGACATCGCCGGCGATCGGCTGCACATCATGTTCAGGGTCAAGTACCCGGGAATCGCGCACGACCGGGTGTCGGAGGCGATCCGCCTGCTGGGCCAGATCCGAGAGCGCCTGAAAGCGCCGGCCGCGGTCTAGACGCCAGAGCCGGCACCCCCAGTACGATCATCGAATGACGCCT
>Ga0070730_10004631_pt1 | contig 12002 bp, 23 predicted proteins | sample Coa_R1_3_FD_66447 | JGI IMG/M metagenome (GOLD analysis project Ga0070730, IMG submission 66447) | Surface soil microbial communities from Centralia Pennsylvania, which are recovering from an underground coalmine fire - Coalmine... | ecosystem: Environmental > Terrestrial > Soil > Unclassified ... | reverse complement strand
CGCATGCAGTGGCGCGGCTGGACGATCGGCGTCGACGGCGTATACGGGCCGCAGTCCGAGAGCGTTTGCCGGGGCTTCCAGGCCGACTCCACCGCGCACGGCTACTACCTCGTCCAAGACGGCGTCGTCGGGCCCCAGACCTGGCAGATGGCCTGGGAAAGGCCGGTGACGCGACCGTGAGGGAACGGGAACCGGTCCTCGTCGACCTGGTGGACGTGGAGAAGGGCCTGCGCTCCGCCTTCAAGAAGCTCTCACCGCGGCTGCGCGTGTTCCTCGGGGCGTTTGTGCCGGCGCTCGCCGTCGCGCTGTTCACGGCCGGTCCGAACCTCACCGCGGGCCTAGTGCTGACCATCGTGACCAGTGCCGCCGTCTCGGGACTGAACGAGGTCGACCCGGTGGTCAATTGGTCCGCGATCGGCCAGGCGCTCAAAGACCTACGCTGGGAACCGCCGTCGACCCTCCCGCGGTTCCGCAGCGGAGGCCCGACGTGACGGTCAAGATGATCCTGCGGCGCGTGATCGAGGCGACGCTGCTTGGCCTCGCGATCGGCGACGCGGTCGGCTACTGGCGGCACCGCGACAGGCTCGACGATCTCGAAGCACGGCTGGACGCCGTAGAGCAAGTGCCCGCCGTCGACAACGGCCTCACCGAGCAGATCATGCGCCATCGGAAACCTACAGAAGAGGACTCGACACAAGACGCTCGGAAGTGAGCAGCGAAGATGCAGGGCGGCACAGCGCATAGCGCGAAAGTCCTCATAATCCTTGGGTCGTGGGTTCGAGTCCCACCCGCCCTACTGTCGTTGGACGACCGACGTCTACCAGGGATAATCGAGTACACACCCTGATCTGAACGCGGGCGGGGCGCCGGCGTGTGGGTCCTACACCGTAGGATCCGCCGCCATGGCGAAACACACACCGGTGCCCCTGCCGATACCCGAGCTGCTGTCCGACTGGGAGCGTCACCTCAAGGCCGCCGGCAAGGCCCAGTCCACGGTCATCTCCTACCTGCAGGTCGGTCTGGCGTTCCTCGGCTTCCTCGAAGAGCGCGGCCACTCCCTCGACGTCGCCGACGTCCGCCTGGCCGACGTCGAGAACTACCTCATCGAGGTGCGCGAGCGAACCTCAGCGGCGAACCAGGCCAAGCACTTCCGCTCCCTGCAGCAGTTCTGGCGCTGGCTCGTCGACGTCGAAGGCGAGCTCGACGTCTCACCCATGGCCACCCTCCGGCCGCCGCACGTGCCGCCCAAGCCGGTACCCGTCATCCCGGACGACGTCGTGGAATCCCTGCTCGCAGTGTGCGAGAAGGACCGGGCCCGCAAGAGCGCCCGCGCGCAGTCGCCCAACCGCCCGAACGAGAAGCAGTTCGAGGCCCGGCGCGACGCCGCCCTGATCCGGACCCTGTTCGACACCGGCATGCGCGTCGGCGAGCTCGTCGGGATCGAGGTCGACGACCTGGACTGGCGCTACGACGTCTTCCACGTGACCGGCAAGGGCGACAAGCAACGCGCCTGCCCGTTCGGGGATAAGACCGCGAACTCACTGCGCAGGTACCTGCGCGCCCGTGCGCAGCACTCGTTCGCGGCGAAAGACGCGTTCTGGCTCGGCCGGCTCGGACCGCTCACCGTGTCGGGCGTGGCACAGATGCTCGAGCGGCGCTGCCAGCAGGCCTACGTCGGCCGGCTGCACCCTCACCAGTTCCGCCACACGTTCGCACACATCTGGCAACTGTTCGGCGGCCAGGAGGGCGACCTCATGCGCCTGATGGGATGGCAGAGCCGGGAAATGGCGGATCGATACGGACAATCCGCAGCAGCGGTCCGTGCTCAAGAAGCACATCGGCGCCTGTCGCTGGGAAACCGCCTTTAGAGTACTTGACACGACTTGAGGCGACACCTAGGTTCAGCCGTGTGCCGCTCCTGTTGCCGCTGGTAGCAGCAGCGTTGCGCACGCTATTTGGTGTGTATGGAAGGGGATTGTCATTAGTAAGCCGGATCTCATGACGCCGGAGCTGCGGAGCTTGCGGGCGCGTATGGCGGCCCGGGCCGGCGTCGTGAAGGAGAAGGACTGGAGCGCGCGAATGAAGCGTGTGCGCGCTGGACTGGAAGCGAAGTTCGTCCGCCTAGCGCAGGAGTGGGCAGCTGAGCAGGGCGTCGAGCTCTCCGAGGAAGAACTCGCCAAGAAGACAGCGGAATTTAGGGCTCTGCATCAGGCCCGCGCGGGATACGCGCGCGCCAAGCAGGCCGCGGAACAGAAGGCGGCCGACTCGTCCGTTGCAGCGGGCGAGTCGGCCTGTGAGACCCCTCAAGACCCGTCGATGGACATGGAAGAAGGTTCTCGGTGAACACGGTACCGACCCCGCCCCGACCTGGGGAGACCCACCCGCGGTTCGAGCTGATCGTCGAACTGCTCACGCTCGTCGGCTTCCTGTCCGACCACCCCGAGCTGCCCATGGGGCGCGAGACGCTGACGATCGTGCTCAACCAGCCGTCGGGCGCCTCGGACAGCGACCAGATCGCGTTCGTGCGGCAGGTCGCGCGGGTTCTCGACGTCGATCCCGACTGGCTCGGCGACACGCATTTCTACGCGACGCGGAGGTTCGGCAAGCACGTCAGGATCGAGGCTCGGGCCATCCTGCAGGTGGCCATGGACGAGCACGAACGCATGTGGGCGCTCGGACGGGAGGCCCTGGCTGCGGAGAAGGCTGCCGCCGCGGAACTCGCTCGCGAGGTCGAGGCGGCGAAGCTCGAGCTCGAGCACCGCCGCGCCGCGGCCGCGGAGACGGTCGAGATGGTGGTCGTGGTCGACCCGCCCGCCGCGGCGCCCGTTGACGAGGGCCAGGCGGACGATGACACGGTGGAATACCCGTGGGTCACCCGCTCGCCCGAAGACGAACTCGGCGACCTGGACGACGAGCCCGCCGAGCCCGAATTGCGCGTGTGCCCGGTGTGCGAGGGAGGGCAGTTCGCCGACGTCTGCAACGCCTGCTTCGGTAGCGGGCGGGTGCTGGCGAATCCGCCGAAGTGCGCGGGCTGCGGTGGAACTGGCCGCGCGGTCGACGAGTTCTGCATCGCCACGAATCAGCCGTGCGAGTTCTGCCAGGGCAAGGGCTACCAGCAGCGCGCCGCGGCAGGCACCTGGTGACCGAGCAGCAGATCGAGATCGAAGCGCCGGACGAGCCGCCGGCCGCCCGCTGCGCGAAGTGCAAGATGCCGTTCGATCCCGCGGACCGCTCGTTCGACGGCGCCGCGCAGTACTACCAGACCGAGTACTGCCGGCGGTGCGTCGACCGGTGCCACGAGGCGACTGAGTTCGATCACGTCTGCACCGTCTGCGAGCTGCGATGACCGATTTCCTGTTGATCTCCCCGGACGGCGAGGTCACCGAGCGCGAGGGGTTCCCGAGCAACGTCGTGGGCTGCCACGGCTCCGGCGGTCAGAACCTGTGGGAGACGAGCCGGGGCATCGGCACCGACCGGGAGACCCTGCGCGTGGTCGCCTGCGACTGCGGGCTGCTGTTCCCGGAGGAGCACCCGGAGAACCGGTACGCCTACGTCATCGTCGGCGCCGCGGGCTACGTCCAGAGGTGGGGCGGCACGGTCGCGCTTGAGCTGGTCGCCTGGGACAACGAACCGATCGTCCTGCGCGAGGACTACGTCCTGTGGGTCAGGCGGATGGCGAACCTCGCAAGGCCGTCCATCGATGCCGGCGTGCCCCTTGAAGACCTGCTCGATCAGGTCCCCACCGTGCGGCCGCCCTGGCGCACCTAAGCAATACACGAACTCCCGTGGCCGGCGGCCGCATCCGCCGGCCACGGGCGTATCCGAAGGGAGGTTGTCGTGCGAACCGTTCAGAGGTTCGTCTCCGGGCTGTTCCGCAGCGGTCCCGGTCGACATCGGGGCGCGCACCGCGGCCTCCTATGCCGGCGCTGACCAAGCGCCCTCAGTCTCCGGGCCGTCCTGCTTCCCGCCTTCCTGCAGGACGGCCCGGTTCGCATTTATATAATTAAGGTGTTGATGAAAGGTGCGTGGTGCAAGAGGAAATCCCGCAGGTGAGAGCCCTCGGGCCGGACGAATTCGCTCGCCTGATCCGGCACGCGCACCTGCATCCCACCACCAAGCTGGTCGCACTGCACGTGATGACCTACGCCGACTTCAATAAAGGCGATGAGGTCTTTCCCGGCGAGCAGCTGATCGCCGACGAGCTCGGCCGGACCATCCGGTGCGTGCGCGAGCACCTGAAGATTCTGCGGGATAAGGGCATCCTCACCCGGGCGAAGCGCACCAACCGGCGCCGCGCGGTCTACGACGAGTACTACCTCAGCTGGCCCCTGGATCCCGGGCGCGTTCCCATGCGGCTGGATCCGGACGAGAGGTTGGATGTCGACCTGCCGCCCGTGCGGCTGCCGCGCAACCGCGCGAATGAACGAAAACGCGTGTACGTAGATTGACAACGTGAAGGCCCTGCCGACTCCGGCAGGGCCTTTTCGCTGCCCTGCTACCGGAACCGCGGCGCCGGTGGAAAGCCTGTGCATAAGCCTGTGGGTAACTCCCTCACTACCGGAACCGCGGCGTACTTCGACCCCCTCACTACCGGAACCGCGGCGCATCACTACCGGAACCGCGGCGTATGGACTACCGGAACCGCGGCGCATCACTACCGGAACCGCGGCGCATCGCACCTATACCGTTCTGGGACCAGGACATGACCGAACCATCACCACTCGCGTGGTCACCTCAGGCTGTTTAGTCACGTCGCGCGCGAGACAAGATCGCAAAGGTCGGCCCTGGCGGGCCGCCTCAACATCCGAGCGCGCGGCAATGGCCTGATACGGGACGGCCCGGCGGCCGCCGAAACCGTTGTCCACCGGTTTAGAAGAGCGCAGCGACGGGCGGGATTGCGCGCCGGGTACGGCCAGGGTTGCCGGGCGCCGGACGGCGAGCCTGACACCCCCGAAACGGGCCCAGAATCGACGCTGCGGGCCGCAGGGGGCCGGTTGGGCGTCGCCGGAAGCGCCCGGGGCAAGTTAGGCCGTCTACGGCCCTCTGTGAGGTTCGGGTTTCGCGAGTCATGCTGAGGGACGAGGGAGGCCCACATTCCCGGCATTCATCGGAGGTATCCATGCGGCGGCGGTCGAAGTTCGTGCGGCTGGAAGACTCGCTTTCCCACCGAAAAGGCCGCAAACGGGTGCGTAATCCGGGGGGCGCCGCGGCGGCGATCGGCCGGCGCAAGTACGGGGCGAAGCGGTTCGCGAAGATGGCGGCCGCGGGCCGGCGCCGGGCCGCGGCGCGGCGACGTCGGCGGCGTTAGGCGACCCGCCCGACCGCAGAGCGTCTGTACGGTCCGTAGCGGCCGCCGAGCACGTCGAGGATCGCGTTGCGCACCATGCTGACCGTGGCTTTGCCGTCGCCGCGGCGGGCCCAGTACGCGATGGTGCGGTAGCTGAACCCGAGGGATTCGGCGTCGGCCATGAGCTTGTCGCGGCGTTCCTTCTCCGCGGAGCGTTCCGTGTCGAGATCCCGCACGCGCCGTGACGATTCTTCGATCCTGCGGAGAAGCGCGGTTTCCTCGGGGGTGATTGGTGCGGTTCTGCGGGTCATAACCCGCAGTTTGACATGGTGGTTACACCTGTGTGGCCTGCATTCTCCGTGTCATGGCACGCCAGAGCACCCCGATCCGTGTTCGCGGGAAATGTCGCCGCGGTCACACGCTCACGACGAACACCGAACCCGGGCGTTTGACGTGGCGCGGCCCCTGCCCCGCGAAGTGGGGCAACGGGAAGTGCGGTTATCACCTGGTGTGCCGTCGGTTCGACGAGCAGGCCGACGGTGATGCCGCGGCCGCGACACAGGGAGCGACCACCGATGGGCAGCAAGAGCCGACGTCCGGCCCCCAGGCAGCAGCGTCCCAGCACGGGCCCGGGCAGGGTGGCGCCGGGGGCGCCGGGGATGATCGATTCCGGGTACGCCGAGGCTCCTATGCCGGGCCTGCAGCTGGGCCAGCCGACGCAGGTGATGCGCAGCTGGGCGGCCAACAGCCAGGGCCAGATGGAGGCACAGGGCCCGTGGCAGCAGGCGCCGGCCCCCGGCGGGGCCGCGGAGGAACTGGCCCGGGCGGCGGCGCTGCAGCAAGCGGTGGACCTGGCGGCGGACGACCCCCAACTGCAGCCGTTCCTGCACGGGCAGCAGCTGCCGGCCGGCGCGACGCTGGATCCGGAGGCGATGTTCGGGACGCTGCAGGCGGATCCGCTGGACCCGGACGTGAGCGAGCTCGCCGGCGGATGGGACTCCGAGGATCCGACGACGCCGGAAGGCTCTACGGGATCGTCCCCGCTGGCTCCCACGGTCCTGAAGCTGCGCGGTAAGGCGTTCGCGAAGATCGCCGCCGCGGTGTTCGAAGCGGTCTCCGGTCTGCTCAACGAGCGCCTGGCCCTCCACGAGGAGGACGAGACGTGGCTGGCCGACGAGCAGGACAAGAAGATGGTCGGCGAGCCGGCCGGCCGGCTGATGGCCCGCCACGCCCCGCTGCCCGGGGGCACCGACGCCTCCGACCTGTCGGACATCATCGAGATCGGGATCGGCACCGCCGGCTACCTGATCAAGAACTCGATGCAGCGGGCGAGGCTGCGCCGCGCGCTGCGCCGCGCAACCGTGCCGGCGGCGTAGGTGTACAAGGGCGGCCTGGACCCGGACAAGGGCGTCTTCGTCTTCATCTCCGGGCGCAAGGGCAGCGGCAAGTCCGTGCTCGCCCGGCGGATCTTCGACGGCTACCCCTACGACAAGCTCGTGATCGATCCGACCGGAGACGTGCGCAAGAACCTCGTCGACGAGGGCGTGCCATTCGTCAACCTGACCGAACCGATGCCGCTGCGGTTCCCGCACGCCGACGAGGGATGGGACCGCGGCCGCAAGGACCGGCGCCCGGCGACCATCGCGGTGTACGTGCCGGACATGGGCTCGGACACCGCCGAAGACGAGATGGACCGCGCGCTGGGCCTGGTGCTGAACAACCCCGGGCCCACCGCGGCGTGGGTCGACGAGATCGGCACCCTGACCCGCAACGGCCGCACCCCGCCCAACCTTCGCCGCGGCCTGCACCACGGCCGGCACGACCAGCTCACTCTGATCGAGTGCGGGCCGCGGTCCAAGGACATCGACCCGTTGTGCATCAGCCAGGCCGACTTCGTGGCCACGTTCGACACCCCCAACCCGATGGACCGCCGGCGCATCGCGGAGAACATCGGCTGGCCGCCGAAGGTGTTCGATCAGGCCGTCATGGAGCTCGGCGAGCACGAATACCTCTGGTTCGACGCCAACGCGCACACCCTCACGCACATGCCCAAGCTCCCGCCGCGCCGCCGCGCCTACCCGGCCGGCCCGGTCAGCCAGCCCACCTTCTGATGGACGGCCTCGACGCGGCCCGGGTGATCGCGCGATTCGTTGCGTTGACCGACGCAGAGCGCGCGGCGCAGGCCTCGCTCGAGCGGATCGCGATGGACCGCGCCCGGCTCGTCGCCGCCCTGCACGCCGACGGCCTGTCCTACGCCGAGATCGGCCGGCTGCTGGTCCTCAGCCGCGCCCGCGTGCAGCAGCTGGTCGAGAAAGCCCGCAAACCGGCCTTGTGACCTGCAGGTCACACCGGTATGCCCTCGTGGTCACGCTCCCGCGCTTCTGACGCTGCGGATGACACCGGCGCGCACCGCCCTGTTTGAGCGGGTGCGCCTTCACCCGTTTCCGCAGGAGGCAACTGTGCCGTCCGGCAAGCAACTGATCTGGACCGTCGTGATCGCGGCGGCCGTGTGCCTGGGCCTGGAGCACTACAAATCCATGAAGGGCTGAGTGCCCATGCACCGTCACATCTCGTTCTGGCTGGCGGTCGCAGGCGTGTCGATCCTGGCCAACTTCGGGCTGGAGCTGATCACCAGCCATTCCGGTTCCCCGGGCCTGGCCCGGTTCACGGCCTTCGCCCACAAGGGAGCGTCATGAAGTCTGCGACTCGCAGCGCGGCGCCGACGACCACGATGCAGGGCATCGAGGTCCCGACCTCGCAGATCAACCCCAAGACCTTCTTCCAGTTGACGAGAAGGCAGAACATCGCCCAACAGACGTTTAATTACGCAGGTTTGGGTCTCGTCGATCACGTCGAGGTGCGCCAGGCGGGCATCATCGCCGGCATGATGATCAAGTTCGCGGGGTCGCTGGTCATCAACATCGGCACCGGCACCGTCGCGTCCACGCAGAACTGGCCGTACAACCTGCTGAAGACCGCCAAGTTCACCGCCAACGGCCAGAGCAACCTGATCAACGCGTCCGGGCAGTCGATCAAGGCGCGGCAGATCATGCAGGTCGGCGACCTGACCGACCGCGGCGTGCCGGCGAACATCGGCGGCGCGGCCCCGGGCACCGCGGTCCAGCAGGGCACGCTCAAGCTCAACACGGAGAGCTGGGGTGTCGGCCAGAACGTCACCGGTTTGAGCTCGGGCACCTACGACGTCGAGCTGGAATGGTGGATCCCGGTCGCGTTCGACGAGCGCACCCTCACCGGGGCGATCTTCGCGCAGACCAGCGCGACCGCGCTGGACCTGGAGCTGGACTGGGCGTCCCTGGTGGACATCTTCACCCTGACCGGCAATGCCACCGTCACCCTGTCCGGCACGATCGTGCCGCTCGCCCGCCTCTACACCATCCCCGAGGTCGGCAACGGGCAGGTCGTCGTCCCGGACCTGAGCGTGTTCCACTCGCTGGTCGAGTCGCGCACCACCTCGGTCGGCAACACCGTCAACGAGATCCGCCTGGCCGGTCAGGGCGTCGGCAAGCAGCTGATGCGCCTGTACGGGCAGATGTGGAACGGCGCCGCACCCGGCGCGCCCTTGCCCGTGAATAACACGAACTTCGGTCAGATCGGCTGGCGGTACGGCGGCAACGACACCCCGGAGAACTTCGTCGACGGCCGCGCCCACTCCTACTACGTCGAGAACCAGTTCGACAGCGACCTGTGCACCTACCAGGGCTTCTTCGCTCTGGACTGGTGCAGCGAGAACGCGTTCCGCGACACGATCGACGAGGGCACCGCCACCGAGCTGCGCCTGGTGCTGGAGATCCCCAACGCCGTGTCGCTGACCAACCCGGTCCTCAAGTACGTCCAGGAGACCCTGAGCATCGGCTCTGCCGCGTAAGGGGCCTGCGATGGACTTCGAACAGCTCAACCCCTTCGAGCTGTACGGGATCAACCCGGGCGGCAAGTCCGCCGCGGCGTCCGGTGGCGGCGGCGACGTGCTGCCCCCGACCACCGCCAGCTACGGCGACCAGGTCACGGTGCCCTGGCACCCGGACTCCCCGGCCTTCTGGCTGCTCATCCTCGGCGCCGCGACCCTCGTCGGGATCATCGGCGCCTCCCTCGACGTGCGCGCGGGCAAGCGCCACGCCTCAGTCAAGATCGGAGACTGACCCATGGAAGCCACCGTCCTGCCCACCGCCGCGCCGACCGCGCCGGCGCCCGCGCCCGTCGACCAGGCGCAGCTTCTGGCCGCGCTCGGCCCGCTGGCGAACATCCTCAACCAGATCGCCGGCGCCCAGCCGACCCCGCCCGCATTGCAGACCGCCCCTGCCCCCGCGCCCGCGCCCGCGCCGGCGCCGGCGCCGGCCGTGCCCGCGCAGGGCCTGGCGGCCGCGGCGCAGCAGTATCCGGGCCACCACGCGCCGACCGGCTACTACGGCTTCGGTGCCCCCGCACCCGCGCCTGCCCCCGCGCCGGCCCCCGCTCCGGCTCCGGCGCCGAATCCGGCGCTGGCCGCGTACGCGCACAACCTGGCCCAGTACAGCCAGCCGGCCGCGGCCGCGCCGGCATGGCCGACGGCGCCCGCGGCCCCCGTGGTCGCGCCCGCTCCGGCCCCCGCGCCGGCGCCGGCCGCGCCGTCGGTGCCGGTCGACGCGTACAAGCCCGGATCGCTGCTGGTCTACACCCATGACCACTACGGCAAGACCAAGCATCAGATCCTGCTGGTGATCGGCTACTACTACGCGTACGACGCGGCCGGCGCCCAGCAGCTGCGGGTGCGCACCCTGCCGGTCGGCCAGGCCGAGGAGGGCGGCGACTTCCCCGCCGACTTCGACGGGCTGCAGCCGGCGAGCGTGTTCGACTGGGAGACGGCGGCCAAGTAGTGGCCAAGAAATCCGGCAGTGGCCAGAGCCGCGGCCGGCGGCCGCGGCTCGGCTACGCCGGGCAGGCCGCGACCGCCGGCGCGCAGAGCGCCAACACCAAGGTCCAGCAGGCGATCGCCGACCCCAGGGCGGCCAGCAAGACCGCCGCGGGCTTCGTGCTCGGCGTGCTGGCCGACGTCCTGCTGATCAACTACCTCAAGGGTGGTTTCCCGCAGGTCAAGGCGTGGCTCGCCGCGAAGTTCCTCAACCGCGTCGGGTCGACGTCGACCACGCCCGCCCCGGCGCCGGCCACCGGCGGCGGGGGCGGCGGGATCACGAGGCCGCAGTGAACAGCGCCGGGCTGCTCATGGTGATCCTCGGGGTCTGGCTGCTCGCGCAGATCCTGGCGGGGGGCCTGCTCACCCGCCTGAACATCATCAACAGCAACACCAGCTCGGGAGGCTGACATGGGCACCGTGGGCGGGATCGTCACCGGCGTACTCGCGCTGTCCATGCTCGACCTCGCGCTGGGCGCCGGCAGTCAACAGGTCATCGGCCTGGCCGCCGCGCCGGCGAACTGGCTGCAGAAGTTCGTCGACCCCAACACGCCGCTGATCCCGGATTACCGCATCCCGGTCGGCCAGGTCGGCAAGGCCGGCCAGCTGCTCGGGCAGATCCTGCCCAACCTGGTGCCCGGCATGGCCGCCCCGCCGGCTGGGGGCGCCGCGGCCACGATTCCCGCGCCGAACTCGACGCCCCCGCCGACCGGCCCGGCCACCCTCAACGCATAAGGACAGTGAGATGAAGAAGGTACTGTTCTGGACCGCGGGCCTGATCGCCCTCTACCTGGTGCTGGTCAACTACACCGGTTTCACCAAGGACGTGTCCGCCGGCGCGACCGGCAGCACATCGCTGATCACCGCACTGCAGGGGCGGTGACCTGTGCCGGGCGTCTTCTCCCCGCGTGTCCAGAAGGTCACGCACACCATCCACGACCCGCACCCCGTCGCGGTGTGGATGGCCACCGCGCTGGGCAACCTCTACGGCCGCGGGATCAACGGCCACACCGGCGCGTTCTGCTACGGCGGCGGCCAGGCGGCCAACCGCACCCGGTTCTCCGGCTACGCCTACCCCGCCCAGGGCTTCGTCGGCTGGAACCCGCGCCGCGTCGCGGCCGGCCATCTGGCCACCGGGCAGGCCCGGCTGCCCACGACCAGTCCGCAGGATCCCACCGACAACCCGCTGATCAACGCCGTCGCGACGATCAACGCCGGGGCCGGCTATGGCTACTAAGCCGCCCGGGCCCGGCGGCAAGGGCCTCAAAGCGCTCGGCGGCCGCCGCTCGCTGCTGGTCGGCGGCGGCGCGGTCGCCGTCGTGGTCGTCGTCGCGCTGATCAAACACCAGTCCGCCAACGCGGCGAACACCGCGGCGACGTCGGCGACCAACCCGGCCACGCCGACCTACGACAGCTCGCTTAACGACATCTACAACCAGTTCGAGAACCAGTTCGAGCAGCTGCAATCCACGATCGCCGGCCTGCAGCAGACGCCCACGACCGGGACCACCTCGTCCGGCTCCTCCACGCCCCCGTCGTTCACCGGCCCCGTCCAGCCCGACGTCAGCCCGCCCTCGATCCCCGGCGCCACCGCGGTCGCCCCGGCCGCGCCGGCGGCGGACACCTTCACCCAGGCGATCTACCGCGTCGTGGGCGGCGACACCCTCTCCTCCATCGCCGCGAAGTACGGCGAGAGCTGGCAGGAGGTTTACAACTACAACCTCAAGCCCGGCGTGCGGCCGGCCGCGACGCAGGCGACCCTGCGCAGCCGCGGCCCGAACCTGATCTTCTCGAACGAGCAGATCGACA
>Ga0070730_10004629_pt1 | contig 12010 bp, 6 predicted proteins | sample Coa_R1_3_FD_66447 | JGI IMG/M metagenome (GOLD analysis project Ga0070730, IMG submission 66447) | Surface soil microbial communities from Centralia Pennsylvania, which are recovering from an underground coalmine fire - Coalmine... | ecosystem: Environmental > Terrestrial > Soil > Unclassified ... | reverse complement strand
TCGCCTTCTTCCCCTTCTCAGGCTCAAGCTCGTCCAACTCTGACAACCGCACCTTCCGTTGTTCCTCCAGCAGATTCGCCATATCCCATTCGTTCACATCAATGGCGAACATGTTGTCATCCACCAGGCTGCCACGAAATGGAGCCTGCGGATTGTGCTCCCGAATCTCCTTTTCAAACCGCCGCAGCAATTCGCGCCATATCTTGGCTGGCACGTGATGGCTCTGCGCCGGATACGAATACCGGTACAGCACCAGAGCCCAAAGCAGCATCTCCCAGTGCTCGCCCACCAATTCCATCTCGCGGTTCCAGTCGAAGCTACCGTAGGTGCTGTAAATGATGTGAGCAATATCGGCGCCGTCAAAGCGCTCGCGCCGCGCCACAAATATTTTGGACGCCACCAATTCCTCCGGTGCCAGAACTCGCGTTTTCACGCCATAGACGACTGCGGGACACGCTCGCTCAACCCACGAGTCCTCGACAGTAATCAGCCCGTTGCTCATTCCGGTAATGAGGTCGACGAAGAATCCATCCCGGCTCGCCTTCGCCAGCCACACCGGATCCTTGATCCACGTCTCCATCCCCGCCTGCTGCAAGCACTGCAGCGCGGCAGCGCAATTCGCGGCCGTCACGAACAGATCCAGATCCTTGGTGAAGCGGCAAATCCCGGTATGGTGCCGCAGTGCGAATGCGCCGGAGACCGCGTAGGGCACGCGGCTGTTCTCAAGCGCGAGCAGCACATCGCGAAACAACTCAACCTGCTCTTTAGGCTCTTCTGAGGGCTGGGAAGACGTTTTCGGCAAGTCTTCTTCGGCACGCACTTCGGGTTTGTGTGAAGCGGACACGGACTTTGGATGAGGGGACGTCCCCAACGGTTGTTAACTTCCTCACCGGAGCGACCCGTCAGGCATCCGAATGACATCGCCTGGAATGCTCTTTTTCTTGACCTCCGCCCCTTTCCCTATTAGATTTTCCTGTGATTTCGCATCCGGCAACGCACCATCTGTTGCGCGCCCCATTACTCTCACTCGTCCTTTGGTCTCTCGCGTTGCTCGTCCCTTCTCCTCTTGCGCATGCAGGTGACGACTGGCTTCCTATCACGCCAGAAGAATTAAAGATGACCGGCGAGCCCAAGGCACCCGGAGCGCCTGCCATCTACCTGTATCGCCAGGTGGATTGTGACGACCAGGCGTACCGGCGAACCGTTTATGAACGCATCAAGATTTTCACCGAGGAAGGGCGCAAGTACGCCGACATCGAAATACCGTTCGAAAAAGGACTGAACGAAGTCAAGAACATCCAGGCGCGCACCATCCACCCTGACGGCACCATTATCAACTTCGAAGGCAAGGCCTACGAAAAGACGATCGTGAAGGCAAAAGGCGTGCAGTACATGGCCAAGACCTTCACCGTGCCCGACGTACAGGCTGGAAGCATCATCGAATACCGCTTCGTGTTCACCAGTGCCTGGGCCGATCCGTGGCTGTTGAGCGCAGAGCTGTTCACCGAGCATGCGAAATTTTCTCTGCGACGAAACCTGCTATACGCCCTGCGGCAGAGTTTGCCGCGCGGCTTGCCCGCCGGCACATCTCCACCCACCTACGACCACGATGTCGTTCGCCTCGAGACCCATGATGTCCCGGCCTTTCAGATCGAGGACTACATGCCGCCGCAGAATGAAATGAAGTACCGGGTGGAGTTTCGCTACTCCAATTCTTTCGAGAAAGATCCCGACAAATTCTGGCAGCAGGAATCCAAGCTCATTTACGCCGCGATTGATCACTTCATCGACAAGCGAAAAGCAATGGAGCAAGCGGTAGCGCAAACCGTCTCGCCCGGGGACACTCCCGAACAGAAGCTGAGGAAGATTTACGCCCGCTGCCAACTGGTTCGCAACACCAGCTATGAAGAAAGGAAGACGCGGCAGGAGATGAGCCGCGACAAGCTCAAGGACACACACAACGTAGAGGACGTCTGGAAGCGTGGCTATGGCGACGGGTGGGATATCACCTGGCTCTTTCTCGCTCTGGCTCGCGCCGCCGGATTCGACGCGAGTCCGGTACTCATTTCCACCCGAGACCGGTATTTCTTCGACAAGGCCCTGCAGAATCCGTCCGAGTTGAATACCAATGTCGTCCAGGTGAAGCTTGACGGGAAAGACCTGTATCTGGATCCGGGAGTGGCGTTTGCCCCCTACGCCATGTTGCCCTGGTCCGAAACTGGGGTTCAAGGTTTGCGCCTGGAAAAGGAAGGTGGCGCCTGGATTACGACCCCCAGGCCCGACCCTTCGACCTCAGGAGTAGAGCGAAGCGCCACGCTCACGCTCGACGACACGGGTTCGCTCGAAGGCAAAGCGAAGATTACCTTCAAAGGCCTTACGGCGCTCAGTTGGCGCATCCAGGAGCGCGACGTAGACGACGCAGAGCGCAAAAACCTCCTGGAAAAAGAAATTAAGAGCTACATCCCCGGCACGGTCGAGGCGGAACTGACCAATTCTCCCGATTGGAAGAGCGCCTCCCCCACCTTGGTCGCTGAATTCGAGTTGAAAATTACGGGATGGGCCGCCTCCGCCGGACGGCGCACCCTGCTGCCAGTCGGCGTCTTCGGTGGGAGTGAAAAGCACGTATTCGAACACGCGGCCCGTGTGCACCCTATCTATTTCAGTTATCCCTACTCCGACGTGGACTTGGTGACGATTAAGCTCCCCGCCGGAGCGCAGGCCGCAAGTCTGCCTCTTCCGCAGCGCTTCGACGTCAAGACCTGCGTCTATGGATTGACGACCGATCAGCAGGACGGCGCTCTCCATCTCAACCGCAGCCTGATGGTCAATGTGCTCCTGGTTGACCCGAAATACTATGGCTCCATGCGAAACTTCTTTCTCAATGTCCGTAACATGGACGAACAGCAGGTGGTGCTGTCGTCCGTTTCGGATTCAAAGTGACGTCCGCGAAAGTTACTTCCCCGTATAACTCACTCGCCAGATAGAGTTCGAGCCGTCGTCGCTCACCAGCAGCGATCCGTCTGGAGCCGTCGTAATGCCCACCGGGCGCCCCCAGACATGCCCGTCGGGTAGCACGAATCCAGTCAGGAAATCCTGATACTCGCCCGTTGCATTGCCCGTTTGATGCAGCGGCACCCGGATCACTTCATATCCCACCCGCACGGCCTTGTTCCAGGATCCGTGCTCGGAAGCAAAAATGTCTCCCTTATATTCGGCAGGAAATTTATCCGAACCATAGAACGTCAACCCTAGCGAACCATTGTGCGGTTGCAAGAGCACATCGGGAACAATCGCCTTGGCTTTCAACTCCGGATGTTTCCCCTCTTGCCGCGGATCCTGATGCCCCCCGATATACCACCAGGGCCAGCCATAGAATCCGCCCTCCTTCACGTGCGTGATGTAGTCGGGCACCAGGTTGTCACCGAGTGCATCGCGCTCGTTCACGGAACACCACAGCTCGTCCGTCTGCGGATTCACAGCGATCCCGCCTCCCGCGTTGCGAATTCCGTAGGCGTACACCTGCAGCTGGCAATTTGCCGGATCGCACCACAGAATGTCGGCGCGATTTCTCTCTCCCGGATGCGTGTCGGTGTCGTCGTCGTTCGACGCCGAGCCCACGGCCACAAACATTCTCTTGCCGTCCGCCGAGAAGTCGAGCGCCCGCGTCCAGTGCCCGCCGCCGCTGGGCAAGTCGGCAATGTGCTGCCACGGGCCGCTGGCCTTCAAATCTCCGTTGTGATAAGGGAATCGAATCACTTCGTTGGTATCCCCGATGTAAATCCACTGCGGGTCTGGCCCCGGAGGATAAAACGCAATGCCGTAGGGCTTCGTCAGACCATTCGCGAAAATCTGCGTCTGCTCCGGCTTGCCCTCGGCGGTCATCCCGCGAAACACCCGGATGTGTCCCGCATTGCTCTCCGCCAGAAAAATGTCGCCATTCGGTGCCGTCCGCAGCCAGCGCGGATTTTCCAATCCTGCCGCATACAATTCCACTTTGAATCCAGCCGGCGCCACCGGCCAGGTATTCTCCGGACGCGCCACCACCTGCGCACCGTTCTCGGCCGAATCGGTCGCGTATGGCTGCGGAAGATCTTTCACGGTAATCTTGCGCGTTGTCCCCGGCGACTCATAACGAAAATCGGTGAACGGCCCATGCGGCGCTTCGCCTTTCAGCTTTGGCCCGCTCGCCATGGCCGCCGGAGCCGTCGCGGCGCTCGCTTTACCCGCCGCTAGAGCGCCGACGTAAGTCACAACCTGCCATCGCTTCGCTTCCGGCAGCGCCGCCCACGAGGGCATGCCATTCTCCTTGCTGCCCTTCGTGATGAACCAGAAAATTTCGCCGTCCGTCACGCCCTTCAACTTGCCGTCGACGAGAGAAGGTACGTTGCCCGTGCCCTGCCCGGCCTTGCCATGGCAGGCGAGGCAATTTCGCGCGTAAACGGTCTTGCCTGCGTCCATGGCGGCCTGCTGACCTGCGTATGGATTCTTCTTCGCCTTCGCCGATGCAGGCGCATCTTGAAAGGGCTGGTCTACTGCTTGCAAAGTCGCAACTAGGAGCACAGACAAAAGAACTGCCGGAAAGATTCTGCTTGCAGCCAAAGGCATGTTGTCCTCGGTGAAATTCCCCACTTAGATTAAATAAATCCCCCAAAGGATGCGAGTCGGGCCCGCCGGAATCTCCGACTCCAGGATCCCGATGAGCACACGACGGCCGTTCAAACTTGGCCCGCAGCCCTCGGACATGTAAGATTCACTCCGTTTGGAGGACACCCCCGCAATGATCACGAGAAAACTGACGCTCTGTTTTTCTTTGTTGGCAATCATGGGCTGCATCGTTTCGGCGAGCGCACAACAGCCGGACGCCGATGATGAAGGCGGATTCAAATTCCGTTTCGTCGGCCCCAGAATTGGCAACCGGATCGCGGCCGTCGCAGGAGTGCCCGGCGATCCCAGCATCTACTACGCAGGCGCAGCCTCTGGAGGAGTCTGGAAATCCACCGACGGCGGCAATCACTTTAAGCCCATCTTCGACAAGCAGCCCGTCGCCGCCATCGGCTCTCTCGCCGTAGCCCCTTCTGATCCCAGCACGGTCTGGGCAGGCACTGGCGAAGCCTGGGTCATCCGTGACAGCGACGTGATGGGCAACGGCATCTACAAATCCACCGATGCCGGCAAAACCTGGACCAACATGGGACTGCCCGAAACCGGACGCATCGGCCGCATCGTAATTAACCCATCGAATCCCGACATCGTCTTTGCCTGCGCCTTAGGACGGGCGACCGGCCCTCAGCAAGATCGTGGCGTCTTCCGCACAACGGATGGCGGCCAGCACTGGGATCGCGTCCTCTTCGCCAACGAGAATGTCGGCTGCTCGGGACTCTCGATGGATGCGCATAATCCCCGCACCCTCTTCGCCGGCATGTGGCAAGTCGAAATGCATACCTGGGGAGAATTCAGTGGCGGCGCCGGCAGCGGTGTCTACGTCTCCCACGATGGCGGCACCAAGTGGACTCGCATCGAAGAGCATGGTCTGCCAAAATCTCCAGTCGGAAAGATCGATGTCGCAGTCGCCCCCACCAACTCGAATCGTGTCTTCGCCCTGATTCAGACCAAGGACCAAGGTGCGCTCTGGCGATCCGACGACGCTGGAGAACACTGGAAGGCCGTCAGTTACCAGCGCGCCCTGGTCGGCCGCGCCGGCTACTACATTCGCCTCGCCGTTTCGCCCGCCAGCGACAACGAACTTTATGTCGCGAGCAGTTCCTTCCACCAATCCCTCGATGGCGGCGAGAATTTCAAGGAAGTCCCCTGGGGGGGCGACACGCACGACATCTGGATCGACCCCACCAACTCCGATCGCATCGTCGTCACCGATGATGGCGGCATGAACATCACCACCGTGCACGGCCGCGGCTTCCACCGAGTCCAGTTGCCCATCGGGCAGATGTACCACGTCGACGTCGATAACCAGATTCCCTACTACGTCTACAGCAATATGCAAGATGATGGAAACATGCGCGGCCCCAGTCTGCCCATCGATTCGCGCGAAACCGGCTGGGATCACGGGATGGGCGGCTGCGAATCCGGCTTCACCGTTCCCGACGTCACCGATCCCGACGTTGTCTGGGCCACGTGCTACGGCAACAAAGTCACTCGCTGGGACGCGCGCCACAAGCATGCGCGCTCCGTCAGTCCCTGGATGCATACCCTGGACTCGCCGCCCAACGACATCAAGTATCGTTGCCACTGGACCGCGCCACTCGCCATCGATCCCTTCGACCACAACACCGTCTACTACGGTTGTCAGGTCATCTTCAAAACCACGACCGCTGGCCAGAATTGGTCGGTCATTAGCCCCGACCTTTCAACCAATGATCCGTCCCGCATCGTCCCCTCCGGCGGAATCGTCGGCGACAATCTCGGCCAATTTTACGGCGAGGTCGTCTTCGCCATCGCTCCCTCAAAAATCAAGAAGGGACTCATCTGGGCTGGCACCAACGACGGACAAGTCTGGTACACCACTGACGCCACGAAATGGACCAACGTCACGAAGAATATTTCCGGAATGCCGGCCTGGGGCACCATCACCAGCATCGCACCGTCGGCCTTTGATGCCGGCACCGCTTACATCAGCGTCGATTTCCACCTCGTGGATAATCGCGACCCCTTCATCTACAAGACCAGCGACATGGGCAAGACCTGGAAGCTGATCACCGGCAATCTTCCGAAGCATTCGCTGTCCTACGTCCGAACCATCGCCGAGGATCCCAACTGCGCCGGCCTGCTGTTCGCCGGTACGGGAAACGGTCTTTTTTATTCGCTCGACGACGGCGCCCACTGGACCGCCCTCGACTCAGGCTTACCGCATTCCACTGTGTCCTGGGCTGTCGTGCAGAAGGAGTTTCATGATCTCGTGATCTCCACCTACGGCCGCGGGCTCTACATTCTTGACGACATCACTCCGCTCGAACAGATGGCCAAAAATCACGCAGAGGCCGCGGTCACGCTGTATGAACCGCGCCCCACCTACCGCTTCACTCGCGGCGGTCAGGCCATGCTCAACTTCTCGCTCAAGACCGCAACTAAAAAGCCGCTCGAACTCGAAATCCTCGACTCCGATGGCAAGGTGATCCGAAAGCTCGAAGCAAAGGGCCGCGTCGGGATCAATCGCACGGCATGGGACCTGCGTTACGAATCTCCGCGCTTAGTCGCCTTGCGCACGAAGGCTCCCGACAATCCGCACATCTGGGATGAGCCGCGCTTCCGCGACTCTGACTCAAGGCCCATCACGCACTGGGGAAGCCGTTCAGCCGAAGTCGGCCCAATAGTCGCGCCGGGAAAATACATGGTGCGACTGAAGGTCGAAGACAAAACCTACACGCAGCCGATTACCATCCTGCGCGATCCGCACGCCCCCGGCTCCGATGCGGATATCGAGCTCTCGGTGAAGACGCAGCTCCGCATCCGCAGCGACATTAGCCACACCTCCGACACCGTCAACCACATCGAGTGGCTGCGCAAGCAACTCGAGGTTGTCGAGACCATGCTTCGCCCTGCCAAGAAGAAAGAAGGAGACAAGCAGGTCTTCGACGAAGAGGATGATGACGAAGGCGAACCCGCGGACGCGCCTCCGCAAGCCCTGGACGAGACTCGCGCCAAACGCAAAGCCGACCTCCTGAAAGCCACCGAAGAACTCGACAAGAAGCTGCAGACGATCGAGTACAAGTTGACCTCGCCCGCGCTCCTCAACAGTGACGACAAATACTTCGTCGAGCCCTACAAGATCTATCTGAATCTGATCTGGCTCAACGCAGAGGTCGGCACCGGAGGCAGTGACGTAGCCGGCGGCGCCGACTTCGCCCCCACCGATACCCAGCTGGAGTTGCTGAAGGGATTCGAATCGGAACTGTCGTCCGTGGAAGGGGACTACCAGAAATTCATGAAAGACGATCTCCCTGCCTTCAATCGGGCACTCGGAGAAAACAACGTTCCCCTGGTTGCACCCGGGGAAGCAGCAAAGCAGGAATGAGCGAAGCCGTCCCGCTAAAACTTCCGGCGCAAAATCTCGATTGCACTCATTAACGCACAACGCCTGATTGCAACTTCTGCCGTTACTTGCAGACGAGCGTCACGGATGGGTAGCCCTTTCCCGTAATCATGCCTGAGTTACTGATGGTCGCCGGAGTGGGGGTCGCATTCAGGCACGTCGCCAGCCCTTGGGTCGAAGCCTCATTGCTGATGGTGGTATTCACGGGGTCAGAGGTCGACCATACGCCGAAAAAGTCAGGTATTAAAGGACAGTTGCCTTTTACCGTAGATGAGAGCGAATACTGCACCTCATTTCCCGGTGCAGCAGCGTTGTGATCAGCCGTCGCGTTCACCGGAGCGATCGCGGTGGTGACCATGCATCTGTCGCTGGAGACGCCACAACCGGCCATCGACGCACACATGAGCGCAAGGCATAACAAGCAAGGTTTTTTACTCATCTTCGGCCAACTCCGCTCCATTGGAACCCTGAATCGAGGGAAAAGTTGCGTCTAGCACCGCTGCACAAACTCCTCTTAGTTGGCGCAACATCCCCCGTTTCACGCAATATAAAAAGGCGCCCACTTTTGCAGGTAGGTTGAGATTGTTCGCATCGCCAAGCGCAGGAAAAATCAGGTGATAGCAGGATGATAGTTGGTAGCGCTACCGGGAATCGAACCCGGGTTTGAAGATTGAGAATCTTCCGTCCTAACCCCTAGACGATAGCGCCTCCGGCGGTGAGCTTAAATTATAACAAAGCTCGGCCACTCTTCTTACCGCAGCTGTGCTCTCACCGCAGCCGCCGGCAGTCAGCTCAGCCAGCGCGCCGGTGCCTGTGTTTCGTTTTGGAATTCGTGTTCACCCCCATCAGATTTTTTTGTTGAAACTCTCGTCCATTCACAGGCTGACACGCTCTATACTAGATCTATCTCCGCTAACCAATAACTGAATTGCAACCAAAGAATTCGCGGGGGGCAACGTGTATGTTGTTCATTCATCAGCAAATTCAAACATTCCTAAACTTAGGAGCATGCAAGGAGTACCCAATTATGGCTAAACCGAAATTTCCCAGGAAGACCAGTGGCGGACAGGACATTGTTCCGCCCGCAATTACCCCGACTCCCCTCACAAACGAGTCGACCGTGATCGCCGAAACGTCTCCCGCTGTCCAGGCACGCAAACCAGAGCCACGCCCGATCGAGCAAAAGACTGACGCCAGGAAGACCGAGCCAAAGAGGTTCAACGGAAAGCCGGAGATCGTAAAGAGCGAACCCCGCTCGAATCTCATCCCTATTAATATGGACGACGAAATTCGCCGTCTCGCTTACTTGATCTCCGAGCGCCGCGGATTCGAACCGGGTCACGAGGCTGAGGACTGGCTAACCGCCGAGAACGAGGTTCGTCAGCGCTATCACCAGCAGAGCGCCTAGAACCGCAGGCCCATTCGACAACCGCCTGGCGGCCGAGCCCCGGCCGCCGGTTCGTGGCGGTAAAGTGTACCGCTCCCACCAAGTTCTAGTCCCGATCCCATCCGTTCCCTGTACTTCACACCTCTCAAAGCACCGGCCTTCCCGTCCTGTCCTTCCGGTGCCATCTTTATTGTTGGCGTCGGTTGCTAGTACGATGGGTTTCTGAAAAAATACCTTGGGGATCCCCCATAATGGCAACAATCGGTAGTTGGGCCTTGCTCGCCGCCTTGGCGTTGAGCGTGTATTCGTTCGCCGCCGGAATTTTCGCGCTCGCCTCTCCCGGCCCCGGCTCGGAGCGCGTGGGCGAAACCGCGCGTCGCGCTGGCATTGTCGTTTTCGGATTCGTGCTGCTGGCGGCGATCGCCCTCGTTGTCTCCGCCTTTCGCGACGACTTCACCATCGCTTACATTTTTCATCACAGCAATCGCGATCTTCCCGCTCCTTATAAATTCGCCACGTTGTGGTCCGGCCAGGAAGGATCCCTGCTGTTCTGGTCGCTACTCCTTTCCGGATACGGCTTCGTCCTGCGCCTGCGCTACAAGACCGATCCGCGCCTCTTTGCCTACGCCTCGGTCGTTCTCGCCGGCGTGCAGATATTCTTCCTCGCCCTGGTTAATTTCGCGGGCAACCCGTTCGGACTCCTCGAAGGTCCGCTCCGCCCCGACGGCAGCGGCCTCAACCCGCTGCTGCAGTATCCCGAGATGGTCATCCATCCGCCGATGCTTTATCTCGGCTACGTCGGTACGACCGTGCCCTTCGCCTTCGCGCTGGGCGCTTTGATCATGAAGTATCCCGGCGATAAATGGATTCACATCACCCGCCGCTGGACCATGGTCACCTGGGGACTGCTCACCTGCGGCATCTTCCTCGGCGCTCACTGGGCCTACGCGGTTCTCGGCTGGGGCGGCTACTGGGGATGGGATCCAGTCGAAAACGCCTCCCTCATGCCATGGCTCGTCGGCACCGCCTTCCTGCACTCGGTCATGATGCAGGAGAAGCGCGGCATGCTGAAGGTCTGGAACATGTGGCTTGTGTTCTTCGCCTTCTGGCTCGCGATTTGGGGAACGTTCCTCACCCGCAGCGGCATGATCAGTTCGGTCCACGCCTTCGCGCAGTCGTCGATTGGGGAGTGGTTCGCCTGGTTTCTCGCAATCAGCGGCGCGGTCTTCGTTTTCTTCTTCGTCAAGAATAAAGAGCATCTGCGCAGCGAGCACAAACTCGAATCCCTCATCTCGCGCGAGTCCAGCTTCCTGTTCAACAACCTTCTCTTTGTGCTCCTCTGCTTCACCGTGGCATGGGGAACCTGGTTCCCGAAGATTTCCGAATGGGTGCAAGGCAACAAAGTCACGGTAGGCGCTCCTTTTTATAACCGCGTCGCCATCCCAGTTGCCCTTCTGCTCCTGATCCTTACCGCAGTCGGTCCGCTGCTGGCGTGGCGCAAAACGTCTTTCGAAAGCCTGAAGCGGAATTTCGCCTGGCCGACGCTCGGTGCTGTCGTGATCGCGGTGTTTCTGATGCTCACCCCACCTTCCTGGGGAGGCCCCTTCGGCCTGCGCCCGTGGAAGGACATCTCCTACTTCTATTCCTTGATGGCGATCAGCTTGGGCGTGCTCGTCACGTTCACCGTCGCCAGCGAGTTCTATCGCGGCGGCAAAGTCATCTCCGGACACACTGGCCAGGGCATGTTCGCCTCCATGGTACAACTCACGCACCGCAACACGCGCCGCTACGGTGGATATCTCGTCCACTTTGGCGTCGTGGTCGTCATCATCGGATTCGCCGGATACGCCTTCAACCAGGAACAGGAATCCGAAAAAGGGTTGGGCTACGGCGACAAGATGACCATCGGCCCTTACACGCTGGTCTGCCGCTCCTATACCGACGACGACGCCCCTAACATGGCCAGCGAATGGGCCGTGATGGATGTCTATAAAGGCGATCAGAAGATCGACACCATGACCCCGGTCCGCGAGTTCTACAAAGCGAGTCGCCAGGCATCCACCAAGCCCGATATCCGCTCCAACCTGAAAGAGGATCTCTACCTCGTCTATGAGGGACAAACCGAGGACGGCAAGCCGATCATCAAGGCGCACCTCAACCCGCTGGTCATGTGGATATGGCTCGGTGTCTGGATCATTCTCGCCGGCACTGCCCTGGCTCTGGTACCGAACGCTCCTGCTCCAGTCCGCGTCCCCGCTCCGGCAAGATTGGTGGAACAGAGGATTCCAGCCGTCACCGGAGATTAGATTTTGAATATAGGGACAGTTCCCCCGCGCCTGCCCTGAGCGTAGTCGAAGGGGCTGTCCACGGCAGAAGGCCGGTTGCTTTTTGATTTCGCACGACACAACAGACGACCGATCAAAAATGACGACGAGACCCAATTCGCTCCTCTCCCGCACGCTGCAGTGCGCACTGCTCGGTCTCGCCGTCTGCGCCCTCGCCGGCGCCGGTGATCCAACGTCGCGCTTCAACGGACTCGGCCATCAACTGATGTGCATCTGCGGTTGCAATCAGAT
>Ga0070730_10004627_pt1 | contig 12011 bp, 10 predicted proteins | sample Coa_R1_3_FD_66447 | JGI IMG/M metagenome (GOLD analysis project Ga0070730, IMG submission 66447) | Surface soil microbial communities from Centralia Pennsylvania, which are recovering from an underground coalmine fire - Coalmine... | ecosystem: Environmental > Terrestrial > Soil > Unclassified ... | reverse complement strand
ACGCTGTTTGGATGACGGCGCGCAGTCTTTCGCCGCAACTACTATATCCCGGCGATTAGGGGGGTCTGTGGAGTGGTCAGAGGTGCTGGTCGTTCCTTACCTCAGATGGGTCTTATCCTCGGGTTGAATACGGCTGTGCTTTTTCTCCAGGAGATCGTTCAACTGCTTTACCAGCTGATCAAAAATTTGCGGGTCTTTCTCCGCGACCACGCGCCGGCATATCTCGTTTAATTCTTTTTGCTCTTCCGGAGTCATAAGCAATAGATGGTAAATGCGAGTTAAGACCCAGTCTGTCGGGGAGAATACAAAGGCCATCCGCGAACCCGTTCGCAGTCAGCAATGCGAGGCACGACAGCATGCGGTGATCAGGGGCGAGTTTTCCACAGCCCAAAGCTGTGGGCGGGGCCCTGCAGGGGGAACCCGGCACAAGTTCAACTAAGTGACGGCGTTGCATACTCCTCCTGGGGCCAAATTTAGGGCTTCTCCCCTCGCAGGTTGTGAGCTAGAGTAAATGGGTACAGTTTTCGCGGTTCCGGCAAGGAAGTGATGCTCATGACCACTCCTCCAGTTCGGGTTGAACGCCGCGTCGGACAACGGTTCCCCTATCCACTGCCGGTTTCCTTGCGCAAGCCTTCAGCCTCGCTCGATGGAGTCGGATTCACCCAGGATGTAAGTTCGCGGGGAGTGTTTCTGTTCACTGACGCTGCGCTGAACGAAGGCGACGAGATCGAGTTGACTCTTCGCATGCCCTCGGAAATCACGCTGGGCGATAGCATGCCGGTACGCTGCCGCGGCCGCATCCTGCGACTGGAACGGCCCGCGATCCACGAACCATCCAGTGCTCGCGCGGAAACGAAAATAGGCGTTGCAGTTCGGCTGGAAGGCTACGAATACCTGTCGGAGTGCTCCGAGTCGTCCGCGACCTACGCCCGCATTTCCACCCTGCACCATCACGATGAGAAGGAACAGCCGATGGCGCACTCCGGAACCCGGCCATTGGCGGGCTAAGCCGGGGAAACTGCGAATTCCGTATATTCCCCGCAGTGGTTTGGCAGATGGCACTATGGTTCGTGAAAAATAGCGCGAAAGTGCCTTTCCAAGAGTCCCATCTTCAGCTTAGAATAATTCCCAACTGAGTTAAGAACCCCGAGGCAATCTACTTTGTTGTTACATTCCCCCCAGCCGATCACCAAGCAGATGCGTGTTCTCCTGCTTGCATCCGGCACAGGCATCGTCCGTTACCTAGGTCACTTGGCGGAGAGCAGGTTCTCTTTCTAACATGCAAACACCGAGAGAAATCAGCGAGAACCGCGCCATGCATGGGATCGCAGTCGCCGTCCTGACCGAAGACCGGGAACATCAAGGGACGCTGCAGAATCGCCTGGAGGCGACGAAGCTGGGGCGAGTGGTCTTCACTCATATCGGATTTCCCACCAGCCCGACCGACGAGATTCTGCGGCAGCTCCAGGATTCGCGGGCCGAAGTGGTGGTTGTCGATCTCTCTTCCCAAAGTCCGCAACGCGCGATCAGCGCCATCGAACTCATTCGAGCCACGACCCAGCAAATTGCGATTTTCGCCAACGGCGAAATGACGCAGCCACTGAATATTGTGGCCAGCATGCGCGCGGGCGCCGGGGAATACATTGATCATGCCGCGGGCCATGAGGCGCTACTGGAAGCCCTTACGCGCTTCAGTTCGTCGCGCACCAGGTCCATGGGCGGCGCGGGAAAGGCCAAAGTATTCACTTTCCTCAGCGCGAAGGGCGGCGCGGGCTGCACGACCGCAGCCGTCAATACGGCGCTCGCCTTGCAGCAATCGCACGGGGACGTGGTGTTGCTGGATTTCGCGCCCATTGGCCATGCTGCGCTGCATTTGAATCTGCGGCCGCAGTTCGGAGTGCTGGATGCGTTGCAGAATCTGCACCGCATGGATGGTTCGCTGCTGGACGGCCTGATGACGACGACGAAAGAAGGCTTGCACGTTCTGGCCGGGCCGCAGCAGCCGTATCCGACGGAGCCGACTCCCGGCGAGTTGGCGCGGCTATTCGATCTTTTGGTGAACCATTACCGCTTCGTGGTTGTGGATGCCTCCAGCCGTCTGGATCCGACCACGCGCTTGCTCTCGGATCTTTCAAATGCTGTGTTAGTCGTCGCTCAGACGGACGTGGTGTCACTGTGGAGCACGGGGCGCATTTACACGTTCCTCGAAGAAGGAACCGGGCGCGACCGGTTGCGCGTGGTATTGAACCGCTATAAGAAAATTCCAGGCTTCAGTGATGAAGACATCCGGCAGGTAACCAACTGCAAGGTGTTGTGGAAGGTGCCGAATGCGTTCCACCTAGTCTCGCCCTCGATCGACCATGGGACTCCCGTCGTGTTGCAGGAAGGTCCGGAGATCAGCCGATCGTACCGGGCTCTGGCAGAGAAGCTCGCGTCGGCCTCCAATTCTGATGGCCCCGATCTCATCTTCGGGACTGAAGACGTTCGCAAGAAAGCTCCTGGGCGCTTGAGCCTGTCTCCCGCGCGGGCGGGGCGGTGAGTTAGTCCTGCGTCGCGAGTCCTGAGTCCCGAGCAAAACACCTCTCGCACAAACTACTGTCTTGGTGGTGGCGTTGCGCCGGCTTCCTGGGGGAACATCTTGAAGGAGACGTCGCGGGAGTGTGCGGTTACTTTCTTGTTCACATCGCTGACTTTCTCCGTCAGGGATCCTTTGAGGACGTAGTAGGCTTCATCGCCCGGGTTCTTCCCTTCCCCGCGTTCGACGGTACCAGTGAAATCGAACTCCACGCCATGAACAATGTCGGTGGTGAAGGTCAGCTTCTTGCCATCGAGCTTTCCGGTTTTGAAGAACTGATCGAGAAAAGCTCCCTTATCGCTGTCGCCGTTGCCGTAGCGGGAGATGAATCCGGTGACGCGGCCCTCGTCCTCGACGGTTACCTGGACGAATTCGCCTTCCTTCAAAAACTGGTACATGCCGGAACAGCCCGGACTGTTGCTGGCCTGAGCGGGTTCGGCCGGTTTCTGGGTCGTGTCGTTCGAAGATTGGGCTTGCGCGTGAAGCGAAACCGAGGCGGCTAGGAGTGCTAGCAGCAGCGGGAGTTTTCCGAATCGTGGGAGCATTTGCATAATCAGTTGCTTGCCGTAGAACAGGGGTTAAAGCCTAATATTAATCGAGAGCACGAAAACGCGGCGCTAAAGCGCCGCTCTTCCACAACAAAATCCCCGACTCTCTCGATTATTTCTTGGTCGCTTTGCCCTCCATGAAGGTCGTCCAGGTTTTCCCGTCGATGGAGATTTCGAATTTCATGTTGTAGCTGGTAGCAGAGAGGACTTTCATCGTCATCTTCTGCTGAATTTCCATGCCGCCGTAGTTTGCGGTGCTGGTCCAGGTCCAGGTGTCTCCGCTCAGCGTGCCTTTGGACGTCTCCCGGCGGCCCTGGCTGTTGAATGCGTCGAAGGTATACCTGCTCTGGTCGGTGTCGTATCCCATGTAGGAGACACCCTTGCCATCGCCGCCGACTTCGGATGGCATTTTGAAATCGGCATGGCTTTCGAGGAAGAAGTTGCCGGGCATCCATTGAGAGGTTTCAGTGGATGCGAACTTGCCACCCGCGCCCCACGGACCTTGGGCAACGGTCCCTTCGGTCGTCCAGGTGCCCGCGAAGTAGTCAAGCTTCTTCACTTCAGGACCGGGAGTGGCGTTCATCTGCGCCGAAACGGATACTGCCGCGATGATCACCAGAAAGCCGAGCAAGTTAACCTTGCGGTGCATGCGTACGCTCCTTGTGAGTTCCCTTGAAAGTTATCGGATCAAACCTGCGTTGCCTGGTTGGATTCGTCAACTCGGAAGGGTGACCAATGTCAGGCGCTGATGCGTTGTGGACTACCAGTCACCCCAATGGGACGCGGTCATTTGGTGGAACTTCATCTTCCACGTGTCGCCTTGCTTGACCCAGAGGGTGCTGAAGTGCTGGTAACGAGGCGGAGGGCCCTGATCCTCGCTGGCGGGAACGCGAAAAACGACATTGTAGGTAACGATTGCGGCATCATCGCCGATCGAGATGACCTTCATCTCGTAAGGCATGATGTCGGATCCGCCCCCCGTGACTTGATCGATCATCTCCTGGCGTTCGTAGAGCTGGCCGTCGTATGAGACAAACGAGAAGTCGTCGGTGAGAGTGTGCTTGAAGAAAGCGGTGTCGCCTTTCTTGGCGGCTGCGAGGTAGCCCTTTTCGGCCTCGACGAGAGTCTGCTCGAACGGGGTTAGGGGCTTGGCTGGAGCATTGGCCTGTGCAAGTACACCCGGGCTCACGACCGATAAAAAGCCAACAGCGACAAGCATGCAGCGGGTCATTCGTCCTCCCCATCACAGCATATCTGGAAAACTTATTGCTCTGTCAGCCCGGGCAGGCCATCGACGCTGCGCCGGTTCTTTTCCTGCTGGTACTCTTTGACTCCCGCTGGTCCCTTGTGCCTGGCCCATTTAAGTAACTGCTGGCGTTCTCCCTCAAATTTCATCATGGGTACGCCGTACCCGCAGGAATCGGAAACCCGGTCGAGCTCGACCACAATGATGGACCGCGCGCTCTCGTAAACCGGGAACAGAGGGGCTAGTTCGTTGTACTCCGCCTGGGCCGGCTCAATGACCCGGCCGCGTCCGTATAACCGCAGAATGTTCGGCGCACCCTGAAAGGCGCAAAACATCAGGACGATGCGGCCGTTCTCTCTGAGGTGAGCGACGGTTTCAATGCCGCTGCCGGTCAGGTCGAGATAGGCGACCTTGCCGGGACTGACTATGCGAAACGAATCCAGGCCTTTGGGGGAGAGGTTGATATGGCCGTCAGCAGCGAGCGGCGCTGAAGCCACAAAGAACATCGACTGCGCCTTGATGAACTCGATGGCGACATCGTCGAGCGTGGCCAGGATTCTTCCCATACTATTGCCGAATCTTTTCCGGCAATTCTCCTCGAGCTACCGAGACCTGCTCGCCGGTTGCGAGATTCTTCAGCGCGAAGGAGTCGGCTTTGACTTCATTCTCGCCGACGATCAGGATGTACTTCGCGCCCGTTTTGGTCGCGGCTTCGAATGACTTCTTCAGGCGGAACGAGTCGTCTCCCAATTCGACGACGAGATCGTGCTGGCGCAATTCGTGCGCCAGGCGGGCCGCGTCGGCGTTCATGCCGCCCATCGGGGCAACATATACCTCGGGCCTGCGGAGGACGCCTTCGGCTGTCTCTTTCAGAGACATGACGAGGCGGTCTTCCCCGATAGCAAATCCTATGCCGGGAGCCGCGGGGCCGCCTAGTGCCTCGGAAAGTCCGTCGTAGCGGCCGCCGCCGAGAATGGCGTTCTGCGCACCCAGGGCGCCGTGCGTGAACTCGAAGGCCGTGCGGGTGTAGTAGTCGAGGCCGCGGACGAGCCGGTCGTTGAGCATGTATGGAACGCCCACCTTCGCGAGGATTGCCTGCACTGCGTCGAAGTGGGTGCGGCAGCCTTCGTCGAGAAATTGGCTGATGCGCGGGAGCGTCGCAATGATCGGCTGGTCTTCGGGAACTTTGCAATCGAATACGCGCAGCGGATTGGTAACGGCGCGGCGCTGGCAGTCGGCACACATCTTGTCTTTCACCGGATCGAGCGCGGCGCGCAGGGCTTCGTTGAACTTGGCGCGGTCGCTGGCACATCCTACGGAATTGAGTTGAAGATTCCAGTCTTTGATTCCGAGCCGGTTCAGCAGGGTCGCCAACATTTCCAGGATTTCGGCATCACGCGCAGGCGAATCGCTTCCCGCGGACGCAGGACCGATGACCTCGGCGTCGATTTGATAAAACTGGCGGTAGCGTCCTTTCTGCGGACGCTCGCGGCGAAACATCGGCCCGATCAGATAGAGCTTATTCAGCCCGCGATCCCACATCTTGTTCTCGATATATGCGCGAACGATGCCGGCGGTCGCCTCAGGACGGAGGGTCAGAGATTGTCCTTTCTCGCTCGCCGCGCGCGAGCGGTCCTCCCATGTATACATTTCTTTGGCGACAATATCGGTCTCCTCGCCGACGCCGCGGGCGAACAGGGCGGTCTCCTCGAAAATGGGCGTGCGGATTTCCTGGAAGTTGTAGGCGCGGAAGACGTCGCGCACCGCAGCTTCGACAAAATTCCACAGCGCCGTTTCCGGCGGGAGCAGATCGCGCGTTCCTCGGACGGCTTTGATCATTGTTCTCAGTTGTCAGTATTCAGTTCGCAGAGCACGGTTTCAACTGAGTACTGAGCACAACAAAAATTCCTTGTCATCCTGAGCGACGGCGAAGCCGGCGTGAGGGACCATACGTCGCTGTGAACCCACGATGCAGTCGAGAGGAACATCATGCTGCCGGCACCCGCGATAGTCCTTTCGACTGCACTGCCTCTTTACCAGCTTCGTATGGTCCTTCGCAGAGCTTTCGCTCTCCTCACGATGACACCTGCGACGGGGTCGTCCTTCCCTATCTTTCTTTCAGATACTCATCCTTATATCCCAGATAATTTCTGGCATACCGCATGATGACTTCGTCTTCGGCCGGTCCCAGCTTGCGGCGGAATTTGCCGGGAGAGCCCATCCAGAGCGAGCCCGGTTCGACGACCGTCTTTTCGGGAATCAAGGTTCCGGCGGCGATGATCGATCCGGCACCGATCCGCGCCCCATTCAGGATAATCGACCCCATGCCGATCAGGCAGCGGTCTTCGATCACGCACCCGTGCAGCGTGACGGTGTGGCCGACCGTCACGTATTCGCCGAGATAGACGCCCCACTGCTGCTTCATGCCGTGCAGGACGCTGTTGTCCTGGATATTGGTATGCGCGCCGATGCGGATTTCGTGGACGTCCCCGCGGATGACCGCGTTCATCCACACCGAGGCGTGCTCGCCGAGGACGACGTCGCCGATAATCTGCGCCGATTCATCGACATAGCACGTTTCCGGGATGGTCGGGCGCACGCCTTTGTAGGAGCGGATCATGTTGGGAGAAGAAAATTGAAAATAACACGAGTGCGCTGTTGGAGGTAAGGCGGGGCACCGAGAAGGTGGCGGGCACCCGTGAACTTCCCCTGTGTGCCTCGGTGACCCCTGTGGTGAATCCTTTCATTCCCACTCCGGGAAGAAAATAAAAAAAGAGTTGCATCAATCACAGAATTATTTGCTGACCAGATGTATACAGGATTCAGTTTCTTGGCCACGGAGAAGATTCCCGGCCGCGTGAGTAGCATGCGCTCTCCCGTCCTTCTTCGTGGGAGTCCCGCTCGCGTCCGGTTCACGCGCGGGAGTCCCCTCCGAGTGTGCTTTCGCACTCCAGAGGCGGACCATGTCTTCTACGCGCTACTTCTCGTCGCTCTTCCTCCCATTTCTTATTTTCACATTAGCGATTAGTTCGATTGCGGCCCAGGACTCCGCAACTGGATCGATCCGCGGCACGGTGCTCGATTCCACCGGAGGGCGCATTGCGCAAGCGTCGATCGTGGTGGTGAACGCCGCCAATGGCGCGCGCTATACCGCCACCAGCGATGCAGAGGGCAATTTCGCTCTGGAACTTGCGCCTGGAGATTATTTCGCACGCGTCGAAGCGCCGGGCATGTCGCCGGAGGCAACTCCGCAGGTCCACGTGGATGTCGGGGGAACGGCTGAATTTGAGTTTCGCTTGAAGGTCGCCGGCGCGCAGGAGAGCCTGACGGTTTCAGCGGCACCGGGCCTGGTGGAGACCAAACCGAGCGCCGTGTCTTCTCTGCTGGACGAACGCGCGCTCAATGATATGCCGCTCAATGGGCGGCGATTTTCAGACATGGCACTGTTTTCTCCAGGAGTGACCCAGGATCCACGGAGCTTGACTTCGGCCACGAATGGGGATTTGTCCTTCGGGGGCATCCGGGGACTCCACAATACGTTTCTCGTCGACGGCGGCGATTACAACAATGCCTTCTTTGCGCAGGCGCGAGGGCGGTACCGGACTCCTTTTCAACTCTCGACCGAGGTGGTTCAGGAGTTTCGCGTCTCATCGAACGCCTACGGTGCGGAGCAGGGCAGGTCCGGGGGCGCGGTGGTGAATGTCGTCACCAAGTCCGGGTCGAACCATGTGCACGGAACCGCGTTCTACTATCTGCGCGATAGCTCGATGGGAGCGGCCGTTCCATTCCTTGCCTTCCGGCCGCACAACCGGCAGCAGCAGGTCGGAGGCACCATCGGCGGGCCGCTGAAGCGGAACAAGGTCTTCTTCTTTGGGGGATTCGATCAGCACGTTTTTCGTGTTCCCACCGTCGTGCAATTTCTGGACGGCAGTTCCACACTCACGCCCGTCGCCGCGAACCCGGGGATCGCCGGGGACTACGAGGCCACCGACTATGCCATGGTTCACGATGCCGCCCGCTACCTCAGTTCGCTTACCGGAGAATATGCCGCGGCGCAATTGGGCAATTCGGCGTACGGCAAACTCGACATCAACCTCACGCCACGGAATCAGCTCGCGCTGCGTGTAAATACGACGCGCTACTGGGGATCGAACAATGTGTTTCTCGATCCCGCCAGCCCGGTGACCTACGACTCGATTGATAACAACGGGGAGGAACTCGTATTCACCGAGACCGCGAACCTGCAGCTGACCAGCAGTTTCACGCAACGCTGGCTGAACCATCTGCGGGCACAGTTTTCGCGGGACCTGCAGGAGTCGTCTGCCAATACCAGTCATGTCTTGTTGAAGATTCCAGATATTCTGGATGGCATCGGGCGGTCCAGCATGCTGCCACGCCAGACGCGGGAACATCGCCTGCACCTGGCCGATACGCTGACCTTTGAGGGTGGGCGCAACACATGGAAATTCGGGGCGGACGGGCTGTTGACGTGGATCTATGATTTTTTCCCCGGTCAGCAGAGCGGGGAGTATCTCTTTTATCCCATCAAGGTGAATCAGTTCACCTTTGAGCCGATGGAAGCGGGAATGCAGCTTACGCCCCTGCGCGCTTATGCGCACGAGATTCCGCACTATTACCTGCAGAATTTCGGGAGCGCTGCTTCGCACCCGGACACGAACGAGTACGCGGCGTTCGCGCAGGACACGATTCGGATCACGAATCATCTCGCCCTCAATCTAGGCGTGCGCTGGGATTTGCAGACGTTCACGACGGCGGGGCTGGTTTCGAATCCGCTGTTTCCCCCGGCCGGAAAGGTTCCGTATCAGCCGCATAACTTCGCGCCCAGGGCGGGCCTGGCATACTCGTTCGGCAGCACGCGTCCGCTCGTGGTTCGCGCGGGATACGGAATCTTCTATGTGCGAATTCCGCAGATCTATAACTCGGTGGTGCAGACAGAAAACGGAATCACTGACTCGCAGGTCTTTCTCAACAACACAAAGTACTTCGACCATCAGGTCTTCCCGTCCTACCCCAATCCGCTGGTGAGTTGCCCGCTGTACGCTGCGAATTGCGCGCTGCCTCCAGGATTTACGCAAGGGGTCACGCACCGGGTCTCGGCTTTCGCCGGCAACTTTGTCACGCCGCGGGTGCAGCAGGCGAGCATCACGTTCGAGAAAGAAGTTGTCAGCCGCACCACTGTCGCGCTGTCGCTGCTCAATGTTCATGGGGAACATCTGATCCGCGCGCTGGACGTGAACCTTCCGGATCCCGCGCTGCTTCCCCAGCACGGGCAGTTGACCTATCCCATCTTCGATTCGACCGGCTCGATTTTTCAGGGCGGATACTACACGGTCGATTCGTTTGCCACCTGGCAGTTCTCGCGGTCCCTGACTTGCCCCTGGCCGCCGTGCATTAATCCACTGGGGCGTCCGATCGCGCAGTTGGGATCCATCGATGAATTTCAGAGCGCGGCGTCCAGCTACTACAGCGGGGCCACGCTGTCGATCAATCGCCGCGTTGCGCGAGGAAGTTACTTGCGCCTGGCGTACACTTACGCAAAAGCCATTGATGATGGGCAAGATGCACTCGTGGCCGGACAGCCTGCCACGGTCGAGAACTCGTACAATCCCAGCGCGGAACGTGGGCCCAGCGTCACCGATCAGCGGCAGCGATTGGTGGCTGCATTCTCATTTGAGCCGCACCTGTTCCATCGCGGACATGAACTTCTTGGATTCTTCTTTAACGATTGGAAGATGTCGACGGTCGTGAACTATGGCTCGGGACGGCCGTTCAACGCGACCGTCGCGGGCGATCCGAATCAGGACAGCAACGATTTCAACGATCGTTTGCCGGGATATTCCCGCAACGCGTTCACCGGACCGGATTATGCAACTGTGGACTTAAGGCTGACGCGCACGGTGCGCTTCGGCGAACGTTACAAACTGAATCTGATGGGCGAGGCGTTTAATCTCACCAACCGCGACAATCAGCGAGTGAGGATCACGTCCAATGGCATGTTGTCGTCGGCCAGCACGTTCGTGCAGAGTGTTGTCAAGGCGAATGCCGCTCCCTACCCCGGCTATTACCAGCTCCCGGCGAATTTCATGAAGCCCAACGCCGCTTATGCGCCGCGGCAAGTGCAACTGGCGCTGAAATTCATTTTTTAGAGCGCGGTGCGCACGAACACAGTCTTAACTTTCAACGTGTGAAAGCATTGTCCTTCCGACAAGGGCATCGGCCGGAATTTTCTTGACGTTGGCGGCTCGGGCGTTTGATAGTGAACCGTTTCAATACAGCAATTAAGGCGAGTCGCACGTCCTTCTTCTCCGGCCCTTGCTGGCCGAAGAACCGTCTTTCCTCGAGGAGGGTCACATGCACGCGTCCAGTAGGATTCTTCGAATTACCCAGACAATCACAATCGCGATTCTCGTCTTGACCGTTCTTGCGTTTCCAGTCTCGCTGTTCGGTCAAGGTTACTTCGGAACCATTAGCGGCACGTTGACCGACTCGTCGGGTGCGATCGTACAGGGCGCGCACGTGACCCTGCAGGATGAGCAGAAGGGTTACACGTTCACTGCCACCTCAGACAACAACGGACGGTATCTGTTCGCGTCCATCCCTCCAGGAACGTACTCCGTCTCGGCGGAGATGAAAGGGTTTGAGAACACGGTTGTCAACCACATCAAGCTCAACGTCAGTGAGAATCCCACGGCCAATCTGATTCTAAGAGTTGCGACCAGCAAAGAGACGGTCCGCGTCGAAGCCCAGGCGCAAACCATAGCAACCGAGGACGCCGTAACCGGCCAAGTCGTTGACCGCAGGTTCATCAACGATCTTCCATTGATAAACCGCAGTGTGATGAGCCTGACCTATCTGGCGCCGGGGGTCACGGATGCCGATGATCAGTGCTCGGAGGTGCAAGGCTGCACGGGCACAAATTTCGTGATCAACGGCAGCCGCACGTCGGGCGCGGACGTTCTGTTGGACGGCGCCAGCGCCACCAACTTCGAACCAAACGGAGGGATCACCCAGGTGACGTACCTGCCCTCACCGGAAGCGGTGGAAGAGTACAAACTGCAGCAGTCGAACTTCAGCGCGGAGTACGGTTTTTCCGGGGCGTCGGTGGTCAACATGATCACGCGCTCAGGCACCAATCGCTTCCACGGGAGCGCATACGACTTCATCCGCAACACGATCGGCGACGCGAACGACTGGTTCAACGACCGCGGTGGTGTTCCCATTCCTCAGGTTCACCGGCACAATTTTGGCGGCACAATTGGCGGACCGATCATCAAGAACAGGACGTTCTTTTTCTTCGACTACGAGGGTGTGCGAGCCAGCAACCCAACGACCCACACGGCGGGGGTGCCGAGCACGTTGGAGCGGGCCGGTGATTTCGGCGAAATCTGCGCGGCGAATGGCGGGACATTCGGCTCCACCGGAATGTGCAGCGCCTCGGCGGGCCAGCTTTGGGATCCATACTCCGTCGGCCCCAATTCCTACAACTCCGCGGACGGCGGACCCGTGCGGAACACATTCATCCCCTACAACAACCTGGCGAACTACATCAGCGCTGGCAGTCCTAATCTGCCGGCAAATCTCCAACCTACCCCAGGCGTGAAGGGGAACCTGATTGATCCCG
>Ga0070730_10004626_pt1 | contig 12011 bp, 15 predicted proteins | sample Coa_R1_3_FD_66447 | JGI IMG/M metagenome (GOLD analysis project Ga0070730, IMG submission 66447) | Surface soil microbial communities from Centralia Pennsylvania, which are recovering from an underground coalmine fire - Coalmine... | ecosystem: Environmental > Terrestrial > Soil > Unclassified ... | reverse complement strand
GTCCACCAGAGGCTCAATGGATGTTTCCGCCGAGCGGCCAGCGCTGACGATCCTGCAGAATGCCAGGGGTGCGGCAGACTGGATCAAACGGTCCGTCCTCGCCGTCCGTAGCCATGAGGCCCGCTGTAGTGAAGAGAACTGGCAGGCGCCGCTGCTGGCCCACGTCTTTTGCGAGGACGGTGTCGTCGACGCGATCCTCAGCCCCCGGCCTGGATGTCACCACAAGTATGCGTGGCCGTCCGTCGAGGCCCGTCGCGGCGCGAGCGCGCGCAAGGTAACGGGCGTAGGCCCCGAACTTTGCCCGGAGTGAGCCTACGGCACTCACAAGCGATTGGTAACGGCCAGGATTACATAAACGTGAGCAGGCGGTTACGCCTTGACCAGCGGCAGGCACTGTCAGTGCGCTGTTCCGGCGTCCACGCCAGCTCTGGTGCGCAGACTCTCGGTGGGTGAGCGTCGATGAGCTTGACGAGACCTAATCAATTGCCGCGAACACAGCGATACACGATGCCAGCAACGACGACCACCGAGGGCAGTCGAGACGCCGACAATCCTCGATGACGTTTCCACGGCGCCCGGGCCGGCGCCGCGTAGCCCATGGGCAGCGGTCCAATGACTTACGTCCAAGTCAGGAACGCTCCACGGGATACGCGATTGCGGCTGTCAAGCCGGCAGCAGGCGCCCGACGCCTGAACTTGTGCGGGCGGCACCTCCCCTTGTACGACAGCCTCACTTGACGGGAAGCGAACGAGTTGGCGATCCTAGAGAGTGGCCAAGGGCGTCTGATTGAAGGCTGCGCCGCCGGGGGCAAGGCGACCAGTACTCCGACTGGGAGGGGCGTCATGAATGAACAAGCGCAGGAGTTGGCACAGCGTTTCGAGCAGGCCAATGCTGAAGCGATCGGGGTGGTCGAGGGCTGTCCGGAGGAGCAGTGGCGTGCCCACCACGCCGGCGAGGGCCGCTCGGTCAATGTCCTGGCCCATCACATTGCCGTTGGCCATCACGCCATCGCTGAGTGGGTGCAGGGCATCGCCACCGGGCAGCCGCTGCCGGCCTTGACCATGGAATCGTTCACAGAGCCTAATGCCCAGCACGCCCGGCAATTCGTAAACGTCACCAAGCCCGAAGTGATCACTGAGCTGCAGCAGCAGGGCGCCGCCGCCGCGCGCCTGGTCCGCGGCCTCAGCGACGAGCAACTCGACCGAACTGGGGAACTCCTGGGTCAGCAGAGGCGGGCGCGAGATGTGATCGAAGGGATCCTGATCGGCCACGTGCGCAGCCACCTGCGGAGCATTCACGAGGCGCTGGCGACTTGAGTCCCGCCCATTCCAGGCCGTCGCTCGCAGGCTCGCCAGGCGCGCGGGCCTGCTTCCCCGGGGTCTTCTGCAAGCCTTATTTGACCGGAACACGGCGAGCCCATGATGCTGAGCCGCCTGGAACGTGTTTGGAGCTCGAGCGCGAGCCGACCTGAGCTGCCGTCTAAACAGCCCGCACCCGGCCGGCTGCTGCACGACCTCACGGTGGTCGAGGTCGCAGCCTGGCTGATGCAGAAGATGGGCGCTGCGCGCAAGGGCGTCAATCGAATGACGGGTATAAGTCTAGCGAAGCCTACGGGGTCAAACCGACAAGGACTGGGCGTACACGGCTGAGTGAACACTTGGCCGGGGGCCGGCCCTCGCGGACCGACCCACCGGACACTGTCGAGTGGCACGATGAGGGTGTTCACACCAGAGGGGTACTACGAACAAGGTACCAGTTGTCGACGTTCACACTGGCACCATATTGGCCTCGGTTCCGTCATCCGAAATTAGTTGCTGGTATCCAAGGAATTACCAGCTGGCGGTGTACCGGGCATCGCGCTCATGTCGTCGACTCCGCTCGGCAGTCCGCCGCAATGGACCGTTGGATTCCATGGATTGAAGGTACCGCTTGGATTGTTCTTCCAGATCCAGGCGTGCAGCGAGTAGAACGCTGGAAGTCCGTAGCGATTGCCGGCCGGCGTCAGCATGAATTTATGGCCGAACAATTCAGGCGGGCTACTGTGCGCCGCATCCCACGTCGACTGGAGTACCACATATTCCAGGGCGACAAGGCTGAGTCGACCATCGCCCTGGACCTCATACACCAGCGCCTGTGGTCGCGCGGCATCAATGACGCCACTCTGCACGAGCGAACCCTTGACATAGTGCACGCCCATGCCACCCTGGCCTGGCATATCGATGCAAGCAATGTCGGCGGCGTCTGTCAAGACATCGTAGCCACCGGCGAGGGCCGCGGTGGGATCTTGAAAAATGGCTGTCGCGTCCCGCGCATTGGCCAGCGTATCGCCGGAGTCGGCAGCTGAAACGGTGCTGGCAAGGATGGTCAGCGCAAGCGAAACCAGTCCCGCGGTAGCCGGGATCAGTTTCGCGAGAGATTTGGGTTGCATTACGGTCCAGCTCCATTTATGAGTAGAAGTAGGGGTCCAGCACGGTTACTGGAGTGATCCGATCAATGGGCAAGGTGTTTCGCGTCGCGGCGCGATAAATGGACTCCTCATCGGGTCCATCGTAGATGCAGAAGGTCCTGCTCTTGTCCTGACTGACATACGAATGCACCCAGGTCACGCCGACCTCCGCATTGTGCTTCACAACGCTCAGACAGGTCTCTACGCCAGCGGGCGTGATTGGGATCTGGAGTCCACCAGGAAACGTCCGCTCCACCAGGTATCGTGGCACTTGTGTCCACCTCCGTTTTGGGGATGTGGCCAGACTATGGGTCGTGGTGTCTCGCGAAATGAGTGGAAGCACTCATTTCACCACCTGGTTTTTCGTGAGCGGCGTAGCCTGGCTGGCCTACGCGGAAACGACGGTGCGGGAGTCCTCGCGGCTCAGTGCCCAGATTGCCACCTGCGCACGAGTCTCGAGGCCCAACTTCGACAGCACGCTGCTGACGTGGTTCTCCACGGTTCGCTCACTAATCACGAGGCTGTCGGCAATCTCACGGTTGGTTCGACCCCGCGCGAGTTGCGCGACGATTTCCCGCTCACGCCGGGTCAGCAACTCTTCAAATGGGCCCCTTCGCACGCGCACCGCCGCCGCTGGCGCATCCGTCTCCACTCGGTACAGCCGTAAGACCCGACCCTGGCCAGGCGAAGGCGCGCGTAGCCCAGCCTCGTCGAATGTGATCCCCGATCCGGCGACCAGGTCGCGCGCCGTATTGGAGACGCAGATCGCCCTCGGCTGCGCCTGCGACATGACCCACGCCGCGGTCTCGAGTGGTGGCCCGCCAGGCAGACCACCAACCAGCGTGCATTCGCCCGTGTGCACGCCGGCTCGGGCGCTCACGCCCAACGTGATGCATTCGCGCACGATCGCCTGCGCGCACCGGATCGCGCGTGAAGGCCCATCGAATACCGCAAGCACACGATCGCTCGCGAGAGCAAGCGTGCGACCGCGGTTTGCCTCCAGTGCTCGGCGCACCACATCGGCATATTTCTGCTGTATGTCCTGCCAGCTGCGTTCACCGAGATTGGCCATCAGGCGTGCGGCATCGGTGATTTCGATCGACAGAGCCGTCGCGAGGACCGTATCCGGCTCAGTGGTCGGTCGATGCACTCCGAGGAATTCCTCCACCGGATTGAAGACCTCGTCCTGATTGCCGACGTACGGCAGGTGATCGTCACCTGGCAGCTCGATCAATTTTGCGCCAGGGATGTGCGCAGCGATGTACCGCCCTCCGGCGATGGGAGCGATCAGATCGCCGGTGCGGTGGACGACCAGCGACGGCACGCGAATGGCCGGCAATACCGGCCGCACATCGTTCGACAAGTTCATCCGATTGATAGCTATCGCGGACCCGGGGCTGCCGCCATTGCGCAGGAACATCATCCACCAGCGGGCAAACTTCTCATCGTGCGCCACCGCCGGGCAGCGACGCTCGAGGTCCTGACTCGCCCACTCGACGGTACCCCAACCCCGCTCGATCGATGCTGCACGATCGTTCAGCATCGCGACCGTCCTGCCCCATGGCCAATCGGGCGCCCACGCCGTACGGCAGATGGTCCCGATCAGCACCAGAGCGGTCACGTTTTCCGGGTACGTCGCGGCGAGCAGCATCATCATCATCCCGCCTTCCGAGACGCCCACCAATGCCGCCCGTCTGCTGCCCACCGCGTCCATGACCGCGCGGACATCGTCGATGCGCTCCTCGAGCGTGGGCAGCCCCATTGCGCGGTCCGACAGGCCAGTGCCGCGTTTGTCGATCACGATCAGTCGAGAAAAGGAGGCCAGCCGCCGCAGCATCCGCGCGTAGCCCGGCTCGGTCCAGGCCAGGTCTAGATGCGTGATCCAGCCCATCACGAACACGAGGTCAATCGGGCCATCGCCCAGTACCTGGTAGGCGATGTGCACCCCCGCGTTGTTGGCGTACTGAGTCTGGGGAAGTTGCTCTGGTTGCATGTGTCGCGCTGGCGCCCGGAATTTTGCCACCGCCCAGCACCTCGTCAAGTACCAGACCTGGTGTTGCGCAGCGGTCAGTCGGGCTCCACGCAGGTGAAGTTCGCGGCATCGTCGAGACTGCCGCGCGCCGGTCCAGCGAGCCGCCCTGGGATACGCGCAAAGCGGACGGGTACGCACTACCTCGCCATCTACCACGCGCGACGCCACGATATGATCTGGAGCAACTCCCCCTTCTACCCACTCGACCAGTGGACCGAGCGCGTCGAGCTGGTCTGTACCGGTGCCTCCACGACAGTGGCCCACGCCCGGCAGCAGAAACAGGCGAACGCGTCTATGAACGCGTTCGCCGAAACCTGTGAACTACTTCACATTCGGCCGCCTTAGCCATGGCTAGTTCCGTGCTCGCGCGGGTGCCCCTGTTCTCCGATCTGGCCGATGCAGAAATCGCGCGCGTGAGCGCGGCCACGCGCCGCCGGCGCTATGCGAAGGGCAGCCTGATCTACGCCTCCGGGGCGATGGGCGCCGACTTCTACATCATCGAGTCGGGCCGAGTGACGATCCAGCTCACATCTGAGCGCGGCGAAGCGCTGACCCTGAGAATGCTGGGGCTGGAGCTCCGTTCGCGCGCCGAGGTGGCATAGCTAACGGGATGGGCGTAGTCGGCTAGCGCTTCGGCGGCCATTCCACATAATACGTGAGGTTGCCGGCTGCAGGACCGGGGGTGAGCTGAGACGCGGTACGTGATCCCCCCGCGCCAGGCGTGGCATCGGCTGACCCGCATGCAACAGCTGGTCGCGCAGCATCCTGCGCTGGCCCGGGCAGTGGCCTATATGACCCTATACGACCAGCTCGAACTGACCCTCGAGCTTTTGCAGGTGGGCGGCAACACCTATCTCGATGAGGACCCTGCCGAGGCGTGGCCTTCGAACGTCATCCGCTTTCGAGCGCGGCGGGCTCGCTGATGCCGACTGAGGCTCGCCCGCGTCTTTCGCACCCCCTCGTTTCCTACCGGGACCAGGCGCAACATTTGCGCTGTGGCTCGCGTCCCTGGCACAGGCCACAAATGCAGGCAGTCGCTAGCGCTCGCGTCCATGATCAGCCCGTGCCGAGTAAGCTCGGGCGCCTATTGAGTTTCTGGCCAGTGTGACGACGGGTTGGCGAAGCTCGTGGACGAGGTGAAATGCATGCCGGCGGCGCGACACAAAATATTCCGGCACGCCTTCGGGTCACGCAGAATCGCAGCGATGGGAATCGATGACGTAGTTTTATACGACAAGTTCGTGACCGCCCGGCATGGAGCTGTCGAGCTCATGGACGCATATCGCGACATAGCAACTGACGACCCGTGCCGACCGTCGATGTGGGAAGGCGTCGTCCGCCAGACAGAATCTGCGCGTTGTCTGCTGGAAGCATGGCTAGGATCGGTTCCCACGGAACGTGAGTCCCGGAGCCAACCGCGCCAACAGTGCGCAAAGGTCTTCAAAGTGAGCAGTTCGTCAACCGTTAACAATCCATCCGACTTCCGTTAACGCGCAGTCGCTCCCCGTTAACGCGTCCTCCCATACGGTTGACGTGTGTCGATCAGCAACACTTAACTCAAAGATGGGGTTTTCCTAAACCCCCGGGGAGTACAAAGCGGATGTCCCTACGCCTCCTCTTGAGCGCGATTTGCTCGGTCCTGCTATTGGCAGGCTGTACATCGGCGAGCACGCCGATTCCAACCACGGCTCCAGCCGCCAAGCCAACCAGCCCGGCAGCCGCCCCTTCCAACCCAACCACCGCGCCTGCGGCAGCACCCACAACCGCCGCCGCTGCTGCACCCGCAAGCACGCCTGGCTCCTCGCAGGCAGCCAGCGGCCAGACGATGACGCTCAACGGCGCGGGGTCGAGTTTCGATAACCCCCTGTTCTCAAAGGCGTTCGCCGAGTACACAAAGCTCCACTCGAACATCCAGGTCAATTATCAGTCGGTCGGTTCGGGCGCAGGTATTCAGCAGTTGACCCAGGGCCCTGTGGATTTCGGAGCAACCGATGCGCCGCTTACCGATGAGCAGATGGCGGCAGCCGAAAACGACGTCGTTCACGTACCGGTCACGCTCGGGGCGGTTTCTGTTGCGTACAACCTGCCAGGCGTGAACGAGGGACTGAAGCTCTCAGGCGACGCTCTGGCAAAGATCTATCTAGGCACGATCAAGAAATGGAACGATCCCTCGATCGCTCAGCTGAATCCGGACCTTCAGCTGCCCAGTACGGATATCGCGGTCGTGCACCGCTCTGACGGCTCCGGCACGACCGATATCTTTACGACCTACCTGGGATCTGCGAGTCAGCTGTGGAAGGATCAGGTTGGCTCGGGGCTCTCGGTTGACTGGCCGGTTGGTCTCGGCGGCAAAGGCTCTGAGGGCGTGGCCGGGCAAGTGAAGCAGATCCCAGGTGGAATCGGCTACTTCGAGATGGCCTATGCCAAACAGAACAATCTGACGAGCGCCGCCATGCAGAGTGGTGACCAGTTCCTGGTGCCTAGCATCGACGGAGCGACCGCATGCGCGGCGGGAGTGGCCGACAAATTGCCGCCTGACCTACGCGTACGCATCGCCGGCTGCACTGGCCAGAACGCCTACCCAATCTCCGGCTTCAGTTGGGTAGTGCTGCACCAGAACCAGAAGGACTCGGCTCGCGGACAAGCGCTCGTCAACCTCTTGTGGTGGCTGACGCACGACGGCCAGCAGTACAGCAAAGATCTGTTCTACGCGCCGCTGCCTCAGCAAGTCGTCAGCAAAGACGAGCAGAAGTTGTCATCCATCCAGGCGAACGGCCAGCCGATCCAGCCCGCTCACTGAGAGCGGCGCGCCACCCGGCATTATGGCGGTTACACTCTGGGAATCGGATCGCGCGAGCGCAGCGCGCAGGGGCCACGGCTGGCTATCTGCTCGCGCTGCTGACCGGGTCTTCCTTGGGCTGGCGGGGCTGTTCGCGGCGGCCATCGTTGGACTCGTGTTGCTTATCGCCTTCGAACTGGCGCGCAGTTCCACGTTGGCCTGGGACACTTTTGGCTTCGGGTTTCTCACCAGCACAAGATTGGATCCGGTCGCTCGCAGGTTTGGGGCGCTGCCGTACATCTACGGAACGATCGTCAGTTCCCTACTGGCCCTGCTAATTGGCGCGCCACTAGGCCTCGGCGGGGCGATCTTCCTGTCGGAGCTAGCTCCACGTTGGATGCGCTCCCCGGTCTCGTTTCTGATCGAGATGCTGGCGAGTATTCCCAGCGTCGTATACGGCCTTTGGGCGTTGTTCGTGCTTGTTCCGATAGTGCGTCAGCTCATCGAACCGGCCCTGGGAAGCACGCTTGGTCAGGTGCTGCCGCTCTTCCAAGGGCCGCCATACGGCGTGGGGATACTTTCGGCTGGACTCGTGCTGGCGATCATGATTCTGCCTACGATTGCGGCCATTTCGCGGGACGTGCTGCTCGCCGTTCCACGTGAGCAACGCGAGGGACTGCTGGCGCTTGGTGCTACCCGCTGGGAAGTCATCAGTACAGTGGTGCTCCCATATGCGCGCGCGGGTATTCTCGGCGCCGTCATATTGGGCCTGGGTCGCGCGCTCGGCGAAACCATGGCAGTTACAATGGTCATCGGCAACCGTGGCGAGATCTCGGCATCGCTCTTCGCGCTTGCCGACACAATGGCATCGGTTATCGCCAATCAATTCACCGAGGCGTCATACCCGCTTTACCTGTCTGCACTCGTCGAGCTGGGGCTGGTGCTGTTCGGAGTGACAATCGTCCTGAACATCGTCGCCCGGTGGCTGGTGTGGCGCGTCAATCGCGGAGGGGTCCGGAGGGCCGCATGAGGCCTGCCCGTCGGTCCAGGTGGAGGAAGGCGCGTTGCCGAATCTTCGAGGCGCTTAGCACGCTCTGCGCCGCGGTTGCGGTGATCGTGCTGGTGGCGGTAATCGGCTATGTCCTGGTGAACGGCGCGCGCGCCCTCAACTTCGACTTCTTTACTCAGCTGCCTGCACCGGTCGGTGAACCTGGCGGTGGTATGGCCAACGCGATCGTCGGCACATTGATCATCGTTTGCATCGGAGCGCTGATCAGTATTCCAACCGGAGTCCTGGCAGGCATCTACCTGGCGGAGTATGGCGAAAATCGGTTCGCGGACCTCGTGCGTTTCCTTGCGGATGTATTGACCGGTATCCCGTCCATTGTGGTCGGCATCCTGGCGTACGCGCTCGTCGTCGTGCCCATGCAAAAGTTCTCCGCGCTGGCTGGTGGCGTCGCACTCGCTGTTCTGATGCTGCCGACCGTGATCCGTGCAACCGAGGAGATGCTGCGACTGGTGCCGGGTAGTTTGCGAGAGGCTTCGCTGGCACTGGGTGCGCCGCGCTGGAAAACCATCCTCCGCATTGTGCTCCCGACCGCCTCCGGGGGCCTCGCCACTGGGGCGATGCTCGCGATCGCGCGAGCCACGGGCGAAACGGCGCCGTTGCTGTTCACCGCCTTCGGCAACAGCTTCTGGAATACATCGCTTGTAGATCCAATGGCGGCGGTTCCGCTCCAGGTCTTCCAGTACGCGATTTCACCGTATGACAGCTGGCACGCCCAGGCGTGGGCGGGCGCGCTGGTGTTGGTCGTGCTCGTTCTCGCTCTGAGTGCGGCAGTCCGACTTGTCGCCCGACCACTACAAACCCAGGAATAAATGTCGATGGCTTCACACGTATGTCATTACTGAACACTGTCGGGACGACCACCTCTCGAGATAAATGGCTACGCCCTTCGGCTCACGAACGCCCGATAATGAATGAAAGTGCTGATGAGCCTTTGGCGCTTAGCGTTGAGCACCTCAGCGCGTGGTATGGCACGCGCAAGGCGATCGAAAACATCACCGTGCCCGTCCTGGAGCGGCATATCACAGCGATTATTGGGCCGTCAGGATGCGGCAAAAGCACACTGATTCGGTGCCTGAACCGGATGCACGAGGTCGTCCGCGGGGCTCGCGCGCAGGGTGTGGTTACACTCGCTGGCCGGAATATCTACGCCGCGGATGTGGACCCGGTGGACCTGCGACGCCAGATCGGTATGGTCTTCCAAAAGCCGAATCCGTTTCCAACCATGACCATCTACGACAACGTCGTCGCTGGCTTACGTCTTCAGGGCGGATGGAACACACGCGAGCTGGACGAGGTCGCCGAACGCTCGCTGCGCCAGGCAGCCCTTTTCGACGAAGTCAAGGACATATGGAAGAAGGCCGCTGGCTCCTCCCTTTCTGGCGGCCAGCAGCAGCGGCTGTGTATTGCGCGCACGCTGGCGGTCGAGCCGCGAGTCATCCTGATGGACGAGCCTTGCTCTGCCCTCGACCCAATTGCCACCTACCGCATCGAAGAGTTGATGAGCGAGCTTAAAGCGCAGTACACCATCGCCATCGTCACGCATAACATGCAGCAAGCTTCACGCGTGAGCGAGTTCACCGCCTTCATGCTCGCCGAGGATGACCGCATTGGACGGCTGGTAGAGTACGGCGAGACGGCCAGCATGTTCACAAATCCGAGGGATCGTCGGACCGAGGATTACATCACAGGCCGGTTCGGATGACAGGATGACAGGATTAAGAAAGATATGACAAGCCCATCGCGCGATCCGCAGCATCCTGACACTGCCAAGAACGGTGTACCGCTGCCGCCTGCGCAAGCGTTTCCAGCCAGCATCAGCAAGAGCCGGACGGCTTTTCATCGGGAACTCGAGCGTTTGCAGGACGAAGTGCTGGTCCTCGGCAGTATGGTGGAAAAGGCGACGCTAAGAGCGGTCGACGCACTGCGGGCGCGGAACGTCGCCGACGCTCGGGCCATCGAGGCTGAGGACACGCTCATCAATCGCAAGCGTTTCGAGATCGAAGAAGCCGCACTGCTACTGATCGCGACTCAGCAACCGATGGCATCCGACCTGCGCCAACTCGCGGCGATTCTGCACATCGTCACCGACCTGGAGCGCATGGGCGACTACGCGGCGGGTATCGCCCATATCTGTGTACAAATCGGCGACGAGCCACTGATCAAGCCGCTGATTGATATCCCGCGGATGGCGGAGAAGGCGACAGGCATGCTGCGCCGCTCGCTGGATGCCTTCATCGAGCGCGATGTTGCCGCGGCGGAGCACATCGCCCAGGAGGACGATGAAGTGGACGACCTGTACCAGCAGGTCTACCGAGAACTGCTGACCGTCATGCTCGCCAACCCGCGCACGATCGACCAGGCGACGCACCTGCTGTGGGTGGCGCACAACCTGGAGCGCGTCGCTGACCGGGTGCAAAACATCTGCGAACGCGTCGTTTTTGTGGTCACGGGCAGAATGCGCGAGTTCTCACGCGGTACGGTCGGGTAACTAATGGCGGACGTGCTCGTCGTTGAAGACGAAGAGTCACTCCTGCAGGCGCTTCGCTACAGCTTGACTCGGGCTGGGCACGAGGTACGCTTGTGTACCGACGGCCGAGTCGCGCTCGAGATGGTATTGGAGAATCCACCCGACCTGGTGCTGCTGGATCTGATGCTGCCAGGGTTGGATGGGCTCGATATTTGCCGTCGCGTCCGCGCGGAAATAGCCAACCCCTTGGTGAGCCACGTTCCGATCCTGATGCTCACTGCCCGCGATGAGGAGATCGATAAAGTCCTGGGCCTCGAGGTAGGAGCAGACGATTACCTGACAAAGCCGTTCAGTATGCACGAGCTGCTTGCACGCGTGAAGGCCCAGTTGCGTCGCGTCGATATGGACGGCTTGCCGGGCGACAGGCCGTCCCCGTTACACGCGGACGACCTCACTGTGGATGTTGCCGCACGGCGCGCGATCCGCCTTGGAGTCGAACTGCGGCTGAAACGCCGCGAGCTCGACCTGCTGATCTACCTCATGCGATATCCCAACCAGGTGCTCAGCCGCGAGCGTCTTCTCCGCAACGTCTGGGGCTACGAGTCAGCTGGCGATACGCGAACCGTGGACGTGCACGTCCGGTGGTTGCGCGCCAAAATCGAGAACGATCCAACAAATCCAACACGCATCCAGACGGTGCGCGGTCTCGGATATATGTTCATTGCGTAAGTAGCGTGTGACGATCGGGCGCCTGTCCATAAGCGCAGCTGGGGCTGTCCCGCAGATCACAATCATCCAGGCGGAGTCCGATCAAGCCGATGTGGCGCTGAACCCGCTCGCTTGCTTCTTGGCCGAGGAAAGATTCGATACGCTAGCAGGTCAGTTGCCTGTCAATCTGCTCGGGATCCATGCACGATGCGACCTTACGGGTGACGCCGCGGTGCGGTCCGCCGAATTCGGTTTGATTTTCGAGATCCGGGATCTCTACCTGCGGCCGGTTGCCCACTTGTAGCCGTGTGCCAAGGGCGGCTCGGCGCTGGAGGTCTGCATGGCCCCGGACGGTGCGGCCCAGCGTGGGCTGTCGCGCTTTTTCGCCAGATTCGGACTTACGGCAACTAGCCGAACCAGCAACGTCCAGGAACTGAAAGCTCGCTAGAGCCTGCCTGCCGTGATCGGCGCACTGTTCGTACCCGAAGGGGGCTTGCGTCCACTCGATCG
>Ga0070730_10004625_pt1 | contig 12013 bp, 8 predicted proteins | sample Coa_R1_3_FD_66447 | JGI IMG/M metagenome (GOLD analysis project Ga0070730, IMG submission 66447) | Surface soil microbial communities from Centralia Pennsylvania, which are recovering from an underground coalmine fire - Coalmine... | ecosystem: Environmental > Terrestrial > Soil > Unclassified ... | reverse complement strand
GACGATGGCCGTCGGCAACATCTCGTCGTATCAGGACGTGAACACGATTCTCGCAGCCGGGCGCGCGGACCTGTGCGTGCTGGCGCGCGCGCATCTGTGGGACCCCTACTGGACCCGACACGCCGCATACGAGCAAGGCTATCCGCTTCCCTGGCCCGATCCGTATGCGACGCTCAACCGGTACAAACCACGGCTATGACGGTCACCTACTCCAGCTATTTGCAGCTCGACGAGCTCTTGTCGCTCCAGCGGCCGCGTGCCGGAGAATTGGAGCACGACGAGACGCTCTTCGTCATCATCCATCAGGTCTATGAGCTCTGGTTCAAGGAAGTGCTGCACGAGCTCGACTACTTGCAGCAGTTACTGCGATCCAACAACACGCCGCTGGCTGCCGCGACGCTCAAGCGGATTCTCACGATTCTCAAGACGCTCGTCGCCCAAATCGACGTTCTCGAGACGATCACACCGCTCAGCTTTCTCGCGTTCCGTGACCGGCTCGAATCGGGCAGCGGCTTCCAGTCGGCGCAGTTTCGCGAGATCGAGTTCATCCTCGGCAAAAAGGGACGGCCGTCGTTCGAGCGCTACCCCGCAGGCAGCGCCGGTCGCGAGCGGATCGAACGCCGCTTCGGTGAGCCGACGTTGTGGGACGGGTTCCTGCATTATCTCGCGACCAATGGATATCAGGTTCCGCGACACATCCTGCAACGAGACCTGACGAAGGTCTACGAGCCCGCGCCGGAAGTGCAGCGGATTCTGATCGATGTCTACAAGAAGAACCCGCCGGCCGCGCAGATCGCCGAGCGGCTCGTGGATCTCGACGAAGGCTTCATGGAGTGGCGGTATCGGCACGTGAAGATGGTGCAGCGCACCATCGGAACCAAGCCCGGCACCGGAGGCTCGGCGGGTGCCGAATATCTCCTCACCACTTTGAATCAACCGGCGTTTCCCGATCTTTGGGCGATTCGCGCCGAGCTGTGATCGATCCCGCAGCACTCGCCAAACATTACAGCCGTTTCCGCGTCACCGAGCGCATTCTGCTCACGGGCCACTCCCATCAGGCGTGGCCCGATGTCGGTCTCGCGACCCAGCAGCAAGCCTGGCTCGATACGGCCGAGCATGTCGACGACGTGTGGGAGCTGGCATTCGCCAAGGCCGACGAAGTACGGCGCGGCTTTGCGCGGCTGCTGGACGACGCGCCCGATCGGATCGCCCTAGCGGCCAACACGCACGAGCTCGTCGTGCGGTTCTTGTCCGCCTTGCCGCTGGCGCGGCGGCGCAAGCTCATAACAACGGACGGGGAGTTTCACACGATCCGCCGTCAGCTCGATCGCCTGGGCGAAGCAGGACTGGAAATCGTGAGGGTGGCGGCTGTTCCCGCGGCTTCACTGGCCGAGCGGTTGGCCGGCGCCGTGGATGGCCGCACGGCGGCGGTACTGGTCTCCGCCGTGCTGTACACGAACGCCCACATCGTGCCGCACCTCAGCGCAGTGCTGAGCGCCTGTGCGAAGCACGGCGCGGAGCTATTGGTCGACGCCTATCACGCGCTCAATGTCGTGCCGTTTTCTCTGAAGAAAGAACGCCTGCAGCAGGCGTACGTCGTGGGCGGCGGCTATAAGTACTGCCAGCTGGGCGGCGGCAATGCCTTCCTGCGGATGCCGGCGGATTGCGTACTCCGGCCCGTACTCACCGGCTGGTTCAGCGAATTCAGCGAATTATCCAGCATGCCGACCACTGGGCGCGTCGCCTACGGCCCGGGGCCCGCGCGCTTCGCCGGTGCGACGTACGACTATACGAGTCACTACCGCGCGGCCGCCGTGTTCAAGTTCTTCGAAGACAAGGGGCTGACGCCGGAGAAATTACGCGCGCTCAATCAGTCGCAGATTGCGGTTTTGAGCGAAGGAATCGGCTTCGATCCCGGCGTGCCGCGGAACGCGATCGGCGGATTCCTGGCGATTCCCGTGTCTGACGCGGCTCGGGTGCACCGGAAACTTCGGGATCGCGGTGTTTGGACCGACTACCGCGGCGAGCTGCTCAGGCTGGGACCGGCTCCTTATGTCACAGACGCCCAGTTGCGCGCGGCAGTCGAGTCCTTCCGCCGCTAGTGGCTGTGACGGCGCCGCGACCGCGACTTCTCTTCATTCACCGTCGCTGACGCAATCCGCTTCGCCGTCTTGCTGCTCCGGCCCCGGCTCCTCTCGGACCGTTTGATGTGCTCGTACTGTCGTTTCTGTTTGGCGCTGTGCACTCCACGCGGTGGCATAACACGACTCCATGGCTGGATTTCATGCTTATACCCGCCGGGCGGCAAAGAATTCGCGGATTAATTCCGCGCAGGCCTCGGCTTCGACCCCGCCGCGCACCTCGACCCGATGGTTCAAACGCGGGTGCCGCACCAAATCCTCCACTGATCCGCACATTCCCGCTTTCTCGTCATAGGCGCCAAACACGAGCTTCCCGACTTTGGCCAGCACGATCGCCCCCGCGCACTGCGCGCAGGGCTCGATCGTCACGTACAGCGTGCAGTCGATGAGCCGGTCCGTCTGAAGCACGTCGAGCGCGCGCTCGATGGCCAACATCTCGGCGTGGAGCGTGGGGTTCTTGCGGGCAATGGTCTCGTTGTGAGCGGCGGCGACGACGTCATCGCCCCGCATCACCGCCGCGCCGATCGGCACCTCGTCTTGCGCAGCGGCCCGGCGCGCCTGATACAGCGCGGCGGCGATGCCCTTAAGCACGAACCGGCTCGCGCGCCTTTTCGAACGTGACCGAATTGCCGTCCTTGGAACGATCCACGCGAATGCGATCGCCTTCGGCATACTGGCCCTCGAGTACGGCGACGGCGAGCGGATTCTGGAGGAGCCGCTGGATCGCCCGCTTGAGCGGGCGCGCGCCGTACACCGGATCGTAACCCTCGGCGACGAGCAGCTGCTTCGCGGCCGTGGTCACCTCGATCGCGATCTTGCGGTCGGCCAGCAGGCGTTCGACCCGCTTGATCTGGATGTCCACGATACGCTCGATATCCTCATGCGTCAGCGGGCGGAAGATGATGATGTCGTCCACGCGGTTCAAAAACTCCGGTTTGAACGCCTGGCGAAGCAGCTCCATCACCTTGGTCTCCGCTTGCTCCCACGCGACACCGCCCGTGCCCGCTTCGATCAGATATTGCGAGCCGATGTTCGAGGTCATGATCAACACGGCGTTGCGGAAGTCGACCGTGCGGCCCTGAGAGTCGGTGAGACGGCCGTCGTCCAGGATCTGGAGCAAGACGTTGAACACGTCGGGATGGGCCTTTTCGATCTCGTCGAACAACACGACCGAGTACGGCCGGCGGCGAATCGCCTCCGTCAGCTGGCCGCCTTCCTCGTAGCCCACGTAGCCGGGCGGCGCGCCGATCATCCGGGCGACCGCGTGCTTCTCCATGTACTCCGACATGTCGAGCCGTACGAGCGCCCGTTCGTCGTCGAACAGGAACTCGGCGAGCGCGCGGGCGGTCTCCGTCTTGCCGACGCCCGTCGGGCCGAGGAAGATGAACGAGCCGGTGGGGCGATTGGGATCCTGTAAGCCGGCGCGCGCGCGGCGGACGGCGTTGGCGACCGCCGCCAGCGCCTCGCGCTGCCCGATCACGCGTTTGCCCAGCTCGTCTTCAAGTTTGATCAGACGCTCTTTTTCCGACTCCATCATCTTGGTGACCGGAATGCCGGTCCACTTCGACACGATCTCAGCGATATCCTCGGCGTCGACTTCCTCCTTCAGGTACTTTCCCTTCTTTTGGATCTCGGCGAGCCGCTTCTCGAGCGTCTGAATCTCCTTCTCGATCGCCGGCACGCGCCCGTAGCTGATCTCCGCGGCCTTCTGGAGATCGCCGCGCCGGGTCGCCTGCTCGGCCTCTATGCGCTGCTGCTCGAGCTCCACCTTTTTGGCCTGGATCTTTTGGATCGCGTCCTTCTCGGCCGTCCATTGCGCCTTCATCGCGTTGGAGCGCTCGCGCAATTCCGCGACCTCTTGCTGGATTTTCTCGCGCCGCTCCCTGGAGGCCTTGTCTTTCTCCTTGGCGAGCGCCGCGAGCTCGATTTCGAGCTGCGTGATCTTGCGCTCGACTTCATCGATCTCCTGCGGCAATGAATCGATGGCGATGCGCAGCCGCGCGGCCGCTTCGTCGATCAAGTCGATCGCCTTGTCGGGCAGGAAACGATCGGTGATGTACCGGTGCGATAGCGTCGCCGCGGCGACCAACGCGTTGTCGGTGATCCGAATACCGTGGTGGACTTCGTACTTCTCTTTGAGGCCGCGCAGGATCGCGATAGTGTCCTCCACCGACGGCTCGCCCACGTACACCGGCTGGAAGCGCCGCTCGAGCGCCGCATCCTTTTCGATGTGCTTGCGGTACTCATCGAGCGTCGTCGCACCGACGACGTGCAGCTCGCCGCGCGCCAGCGCCGGCTTGAGCATGTTGGACGCGTCCACCGCGCCTTCGGCGCCGCCCGCGCCGACCAGCGTGTGCAGCTCGTCGATGAAAACGATGTATTGCCCTTCGGCCGTCTGGATCTCTTTCAAGACGGATTTGAGGCGCTCCTCGAACTCGCCGCGATATTTCGTGCCCGCGACGAGCGCGCCGATGTCGAGTGCGATGAGATGCTTGTTCTTCAGGGAGTCGGGGACGTCGCCGTTGACGATACGCTGCGCGAGGCCTTCGACGATCGCCGTTTTGCCGACGCCCGGCTCGCCGATGAGTACGGGATTGTTTTTGGTGCGCCGCGACAGCACCTGCATCACGCGGCGGATTTCTTCGTCGCGCCCGATCACCGGATCGAGTTTCCCCTTGCGCGCCACGTCGGTGAGATCGCGCGTGAACCGCTGCAGCGCCTGGTACTTCGACTCGGGCTCCTGATCGGTGACGCGATGCGCCCCGCGTACTCCTTCCAGCGCCGCAAGCAGATCCTTGCGACTCACGCCGCTGGCAGATAACAGCTCGCGCGCCGTCGTGCCCTTCTCTTCGGCGAGGGCGAGCAGGATGTGTTCGGTGGAGACGTAGGCGTCGCCGAGCGACTTGGCATCGACATCGGCGCGATCGAGCACCCGCGACAGCTCGCGCGAAAGCGTCGGATCGGCCCCACCCGATTGTTTAGGAAAGCGCTCGATTTCCCGCTCGGTGTCGGCCTGGAGCTGCGTGACGTTCAGCCCAGCCTTTTGCAGGAGAGGCACCACGATACCCTCGTCCTGCTGCAGGAGCGCAAAAAAGAGATGCGCGTCGTTGACGACCGGATTGCCATGGGAGCGCGCCAGCGCTGCGGCCTGCTGGAGAGCCTCCGCCGCCTTAACTGTCAGTCGATCTGGTTGGATCATGCGAGCCCTCCAAGCAACCGCTGTGCCTCGAAAAGATGTCGAAAATGGCATAACTGCGCATAGAGGCGCAAAAAAGGCGCAGCAGGTTATGGCTAATCCTGCTGCGCCTTTACGCGCCGTGCCGCGCCTTTTCACGCCGTTACTTCATGATGATCATCTTCTTCGTAAACCGATGCCCGTCGACCGTCAGTTGGTAGATGTACACACCCGACGCTGCATCGACGTCGGAATTGAGGACCTTGCCGTTCCAATACGCCGTAAACGGACACGTCCCCGGTCCGGGCGTGCTGCAGCTCAGCTCGAGATCCGACAGCGGTTCGCCGCTTCCCTGCAGGATCGGCACCGCCACGAGCTGAGCTAATACGTTGTAAATCTTGAGGGAAACCCTCGGCCGATGACCATTGGCAAACAGATCACCGTTCAACGCGAACGGGATCGTGGTCGCCGGATTGAAGGGGTTCGGATAATTCTGCTTCAGCTCGACCAGCGGTGGGGGCGTCGATTGCCCCACGACATCTGCTCCCGCCAGCAGCCCGAGCCCCCCCGCCAGCAATGCCCAGGCATACAGCTTCATCTCACCAACTCCTCTGCGAACGTAAAGATGCGTTTAGACAGCTCTCCTTGTTGGTACAGGGCGCAAGGTTTAATGCCGCACTGAAAAAACTAGGACCACCTCGGGGCCTGTCAAGCGCGGAGAACCCTGGTATCACCCTTCCGGCTGGTGATCCCCCGACGGTCGGCCCATTCGAGCAGTGGGATCAAGTACTTGCGTGTCAACCCGAGCTTGTCCCGAAACTGCGCTGGTGTCGCTTCACCCAGCTCACGCAAGGTGTCCTCGACGGCGCGCTGGAAGTCCTCCAAGGCTCGCTTCACGGCATAGCGCTCCTGATCGACGCGCTCGACCGACCCCTCCCGCGCGAGATGCGCGAGCAAAGCCGGTACTGCCGCATCGGCGAACTCGCGTTGCAATTCGGAGATTGTCGGAAGCTGCCATCGCGCCTCGGCCAGGCGCTGCGCCAGGCGTCCACCGGCATCGCTGGCATTGGCATTCTGTGCCGCCTTCCAGCCGGGGGCGCGCACCGCGGCGCCGCCTTCGACCAGCTCCCAGGATCCCTTCTTGGCGCCGTGCGCGACGACCAGATCGATTACCGCGGCCGGCGCGGTGACGGCCGCACGCAGAGCCTGGAGCGAGAGGCCGGGATCGAGTGGATGCGCGACGTGATGCGCGCTTACCATCGCGCCAAGCCGCGCGACCTCGTCAGCGATCGCGCGTCGCGCGACGAGGAAATCTCCGGCGCTGAGCACTCCCTTGCCGCTCGCTTGAATCGCGGCGGGCACGTCGGGCGGCAATACGCCGGCACGCACGGCAATCGCACTCACGCGCACACCGCCGAGACCCGCTTCTTCCACGAATCGGGCGATCCGCTCGCCAGCGGGCTGCCCGGGCGACAGGCCGCGTTCTGAAGCTCTGGGCCGTTTGGGCGGAAACGGATCCAACACCTCGCCACCGCCGACGGTCGTAACCGGAGAAAAGCTTCGAATGACAAAACGGTCGCGTGCCCGTGCGACGATCGGGCGCTCCAACAGCAGGCGCGCCAGGCCGGTCTCGCCAGGCGGAATCGCGCGCACCTGAGCGACGCGCGCGAGTACTTCCGCAGTGCCGAGGTGGACGCGAATACGCGTGCGGGCGGCGAGCGGCTTGCGGGCGGATGCGAGCAGCTCCAGCGACACGTCCAGCGTGTTCGTCCCCGACCATCCGGTACCGGTGACCGCGACGTGACCGCGCTCGAGCTCCTCTTTCGCGACGCCCACCAGCGCCAGGGCCGTCCGCCGGCCGGGACCCGCGCGCTCCGCATCGTGGCCGTGTACCTGGACCGAGCGCACGCGGACTTCGCGATCGAGCGGGAGCAGTCGCACGCTTTGTCCCGCCGCAATCGAGCCGCTCCAGGTCGATCCCGTGACCACCGTGCCCGCCCCAGCCAATGCAAAAACGCGGTCGATGGGCAGCCGAAAGAGATCGTCGGTGGGCCGTTCGTGCAGCTCCGCCGCAACCGCCACCAGAGCCTGCTTCAGATCCTCCAGGCCCTCCTGTTTGAGCGCGCTCACCGCGACCGGCGTGCGCCACCGAATTGGACTGCGCGACAGGCGTTGGGCGACCTCCGCGCGGACGAGACCGAGCCATTCCTCGTCGACCAGGTCGCGCTTGGTGAGGACCGGAATGCCGTGGCGAATTCCGAGCAGCTCGACGATCGCGAGATGCTCCTCGGTCTGCGGCATTATGCCTTCGTCGGCGGCGATGACGAGCAGCGCGACGTCGATGCCGGTCGCGCCGGCCAGCATGTTCTTGACGAATGCCTCATGACCGGGGACGTCGACGACGCTGGCGACGATGTCGGCGCCCAGCGGCAGGGGCGCGAAGCCGAGGTCGATGGTGATGCCGCGCCGCTTCTCTTCCTCCCAGCGGTCGGTGTCCACACCGGTGAGCGCCTTGACCAGCGCGGTCTTGCCGTGGTCGATGTGACCGGCGGTGCCGACTACGAACCGGCGCTCGGAGGAGCCCACGCCCGGCGTTCCCAGAGCTCGATTGCGCTCGCTTTCGGCTCTTTGCCGTTGTGGTGCGCTTCGTCCAGATGATGCCGGATGAAGCGGGCAATCAGCCGTCGATGGGCAGCGGCATGCGCCGCGTCGAGGTGAGGCAATGCGGCGTCTCCGTCGTTCAATGCGACGAGGTCGCGATAGGCTTGCGGCGGCAATCGCGTCGGGGGTTTGGCTCCGGCGCATTTCGCGCAGAGCACGCCGCCTTCGGCGATGCTGAACGCGACGGTCCCGGACACCGCGTTCCCGTCACGTACGCACGCCTCGAGCTGTGGCGCGAAGCCGAGCACGCCGACGAGCAGCCACAGCCACCGCACGGCGACCGCATCGGATTGATCGGCGGCCGCGTGGACCAGGGCGTCGAGCGCCAGGGTGAAGGTCTGATAGGCTGCGGGCAGCGGCGCCGGCGGCGCCATCTTCAGCATGACCTCGGACAGCGCCGCCGCGCCGGCAAAGCGACCCAGCTCGTCGGCGAGACCTCGGCGCAGCTGGATGACGTCGAACGCCGCCAGCGTCTGGAGCTCGCGCGTCTCTTTGTGGTACAGCTGGGCGACTCCCTCGCTCAACGTTTCGAGCGCGGCGCCGAATGGGCTGCGCGGCCGGAGCACACCTTTGGCGATGGCGCTCTGCACTCCGTAATCGCGCGTCGCGAGCCGCACGATCTTGGATGTCTCGCTATAGCGATAGGTCCGCAGGACAACGGCGGGCGTCGAGACCAGACTCACGTCGCGCTCGAGATCACGTCCCCGGATGCAGCACGATGAATTTCACGTCGTCTTTGGAAATCGCGCGCAGCCACCCGATCAACGCGTCGACGGCTTCGGGCGGCGCGGTCCCCCGATTTCCCGACATCCGGCGCGTGACGCGGAGCTCGCGCCCATCCTGGGCGTATTCCGCGCTATACGTTCCGAACTGGCTGGTCTCGGTCAGATTCGACGGCAGCTCCGCCTTCCAGCCGGCCGGCAACGTCATCCGCAACTCCGAGACGGTTTCGATCGGCCCGATCACTTCCGCAATGTCGATCGGGAAGCGACGCGGTTTGCGCCGCTCGAGCTGGGCGGCGAGGCCGAGGGACGCGAAGTTCGGCAGGGCGGTCGGCAGCGTGAAGATGCGCGTGCCGCCGCTGCTCGAGAGGACGGGCGCGTCGTGTACGGCGAGGGCGACTTCAGGCTTGGCGCGCAAGTCGCGGCCATCGAAGAGTCTCAAGCTGTCGCCCGAGGCGCCGGAGAAGACGCCGTTAGCGAGCGCCTGCGTCAGCCGGCTGAGCTCCTCTTTGCTGAACACGCGCGCGTAGGCACGGCGGAGCTCGTACTGGAGGCCCCCGCTCTTCGTCTCGGTGTAGTGCCCGGTGAAATGACCGTCGCTGCCCAGCTCGCCGACGATGCGCGTCTCGGCGCGGTTTGCCGACACGGGCGCCTCCGGCAGCTTCACCTGCTCGTACGTGCCGTCGTCGTGCACGACCAGCGCGAACGAGCCCTCTTCGGCCGGCGGCAGCTCACCGAACGGCGTGAGCTCGGAGGTGAGATCGAGGAATATTCGTCCCCCGCTCTGCTGTGGCCGGTCGACGACGGCGATCATGTGATCGAATTGCTGCATCGTCGGCAGCGTCGAGTCGGCGTTGCCGCTGGCGCTGAGCAGCACCGGATTCGCCGTGAAGCCCATGCGCCGCGCCAGCGCGATGAACAGCGTCGCTTTGTCCTTGCAGTCGCCGTAGCGCGTCTCCAGCACCTCGGCCGGCATTCTGGGCAGGTAGCCGCCGATCCCGAGCGAGAGCGAAACGTAGCGGAAATCTTGCGACACCCAGCGATGCACGGCACGGAGCGAATCTTCTCGCGTGCGCGCGTCCTTGACATGCTCGGCGAGCGCGCTCTCGAGCGCGGGACTCAGCGCGTAGCGTCCCGCGGAGAGACCGGCATACCAGTGGGCCAATGCAGCCCAGGTAATCGGCGACCCGACGTCGATGTGGACCGAGAGCGTGTTGGGCGAGGCGGCAAACGGCTCGCCCTGGATCTTCAGCACGTCCTTGGTCGCCCACGTGTATACGTGCCGACCGTGCGCCTCCTCGTCGAGACGCTGGAAATGCACGTTCTCCTCTCGAATGCGCGGGGTCACCGAGGCTGGCACGTCGACCATGAGCCGCGAACGCCGCGTAAACGTTCCCGTCGTCACACGCCAACCGCTGTAGTAGTCGCCCGGAACGAGCGGCTTGATACGCTCGACCGTGTAGCTCCAATCGACCAGCGTGCCAGGCGCGACGCCGCTGAGCGTCACGCGGCGCACTTTCTCGTCTGAGTACACGGGAGCATCGAACGCGACGGGCGCGAGCGACTCCTGTTCGTGCGCCGGCTGCGCACTGATCACCTCGCCGCTGGGCTTCAGCACGCGAATCCAGTTGATCGTGAGCCGCTCGGAACCGCTCGAATACGAGAAGCTTTGCTCCCCCCACGCTTCGGCGCCGTCCTGGTTGAGGATCTGGACGACCTGGCGGTAGGTCCGGCTGCCACGTCCGTCGGCCTCGAAGCGGACGACCCCGTCATCGAGCAAGTACACGTAATCCTCATCGGGGTAATCCGCGGGATTCACCGCCAACCGGTAAATCGTGTCGTTCTTGACCGACGGATCGCCCGCGGGGGTGATGCGCGGTGCTTGCGAGATCGCCGGTCGCACGACGAATAGCAGTAACGCGGCGATTGAGGAGGCGAGACGTTTCATGGATCGGAAGCTAATCAAGCGTCACGCGGACCCCAAGCAACAGCGCTCGCCCGAGAGCGCGAAAGCCCGGGATCTCCTGGTGCTGATCGTTGAAAACATTTGCCACACGGCCCGTCAGCACCCAACCGCGGCGCAAGCCGTAGTCCCCTGCAACATTGACGCGTGTGTAGGAGCCGAGCGTCACCCGTCGCTGCCCTACCGGCTGGCGGAAATCGAGATCGTCGCGCTTCCCGACCCACAGTGCTCCCACGGTAATGTGCCCGCTGTTTCCCCACGCGGCGGTGAGCTCGGGGGCGAGGGCATGAGCCGGCCGCCGAATCAGGGGTTTGCCGGGCACGAACAGGCCGTCGGGATCGGCCGGACTCCCCGATTCCACGACGCGTGTGTGCAGGAAGGTGTAATGCAGCGAGCCGCTGATCGAGCGGGAAAACGCGGTGCTCGCCTCGGCTTCGATGCCGTCGGCGACTGCGCCGTCGACGTTGAAGTAATTGGGTTGCCCGGCCGGCGGCGCGGGATTGTACTCGATCAAGTCGCGGAATCGCTGGTTAAAGTACGTGACGGCGATCTTGCCACGCTCGACTCCCACTTCCCAGCTGCGGGATTGCTCCGGATGCAGATTGGGATTCCCGAGCACGAAGCCCTGCGCAAAGTTCTCGTAGAAGGTCGGCTCCTTGAAGCCTGTCCCCACCGAGGCCCGCAGGCGCAGCGCTGCCGGCAGCCGATAGACCACGCCGGCGCGGTACGTGTCGTGACTCCCGAATTGCGAGTTCTCATCGAGGCGACCGCCCAGTGTAATCGCCGCACGACCCGCGACGATCAGCGCCTGCGTGAAATAGCCGGTGTTGTGGCGCTGCACGCGGATCGAGTCGGGAAAGTTGCCGTACGACGCGCTGAAGTCGCTCGTGCCGCGCTGCCGCTCGTCCTCGTACTCGATCCCCCCGGTCACTGAGAAACCCGCGCCGCCGGTCCACGTGAGGAGAGCACTACTGCTTGCCCGCCGCACCCAGTCCTTGCTCCAAAAAGTGCCGTCCTCGCCCGGCGAATTCGGCTCCAGGTTGTAGAACAGGCGCGACTCTTTGAGCGCGGCCGTGACGCGCGCCGAAAGATGGGGGCCCGCCACGCGAGCCGCGCTCACGGAGAACAACGGCCCTCGCTCGCGGGAGCGCTGATTCGAATCGACCGGGAAGCCGCTGCCGTCGGTGGGGAAATGATAAATGTCGTCCCCGTAGCGATATGTGAGACCGAGCGCCGTATTCGCGTCCGGCTGCAGCGCGACGTGCGCGCTCGCGACGGTATTGCGGTACTGATTGTTGTAGGGATACAGGCCATCTGACGTGAAGCGCGAGACGCGAGTCGAGTACTCGAC
>Ga0070730_10004624_pt1 | contig 12016 bp, 15 predicted proteins | sample Coa_R1_3_FD_66447 | JGI IMG/M metagenome (GOLD analysis project Ga0070730, IMG submission 66447) | Surface soil microbial communities from Centralia Pennsylvania, which are recovering from an underground coalmine fire - Coalmine... | ecosystem: Environmental > Terrestrial > Soil > Unclassified ... | reverse complement strand
ACGGCCCCATGCCGCAACTCAGGTGGCAATAGGTGTTAGTGTCTCTAACTAAGTTGGAAATCCGGACAATCGTCGCGGCATTGCGCCGTGTTGAGATGTGCAGCGACATACTGGACAATGGCAAATCCCATGGCCGCGACTGGACCCGCAGAGAGCAGCGGTTTATTGACCGATGCCCAGTCATCGAGAACAAGTTGCGGGAGTCGATACGGGAAAATAAACGGCGATGACCCCGCAGTCTCTCGGCTTCCCGCCCCAGTTCGAGCATTTCCGCGCCGCCCAGGAGGAGGCTATAGAACATGCCCTCACGTCCGAAAAGAGATTCATCGGCATCGGGGCGCCGCCCGGCGTCGGCAAGTCGGGGTGCGCCTATGCTCTATCTCGTCTGCTCGGTGGACGGACGGCCATCCTCACTGCCAACCTCGGTCTCGCGCGGCAGTATATGGAGGCTGGATTCCCTGGAATGGTCGAAATTAAAGGACGGGCAAACTATCCGTGTTGGGAGGGTGGAACCTGTGAAGACGGCGGCAGACTTGGTTGCGGCGATAAAGAGGGGTGCCCGTATTTAGGGGCATTTCGCTCCCAACAGGAATCGGACATCATCCTCACCAACTATGCGTACTGGCTGGCCGTGCATGATAAGGCGCAAGGCGTCCGTCCGCCCGACACACTCATATGCGACGAAGCAGGTGAGTGTCATGAATGGCTGTCTAGAGCGTTAGACTTCCATATTGGCGAACGAGAGGTCCGAGAGGCGGGCGTCAAACTGTCACCGCTGCCGGGCGAGGACACGGTCGAGTGGTCGAAGCTCTGGCAGACCCTGTTGCCCGCTGCCGAGGGCCATCTCACCCGTATCAAGGCGCGAACGTCCGTCTCGGTCGAGAAGCGCCTGCGCGACCTCCGTCATGCCGAATCCTTTGTCGAGCGGTGCGAGAAGCTGATCCGGCTGGACCATGACTGGGTGATAACCCGCGAAGATGGCACCGACGACGGCCGGCTCTGGCACTTCGAGTGTATCTGGCCAGGCCGCTACAAAGAGAAGTTATTCCGTGGCATCGAACGGGTGATTCTCATGTCGGCCACATTACGCCCCAAGACCCTGTCTTTGCTGGGCATCAAGCGGGACGAGTGCGATTTCCGCGAGTGGCCGCGCCAGTTTCCAGCCGCCAATGGACCGGTGGTCTGGGTGCCGACCGCCCGCATGACGCACCGCATGAGCGGCGAAGACGAAGCCATATGGCTGAGGAGGATCGGTGAAATCTTCAAATGGGGGTCGGATCGCAAAGGACTCGTCCATACGGTCTCTTACCTCCGAGCTAAACAAATTGCGTCCTCGATTAATGGGAACCACGGCATTCCAGTGTTCGTTAACGGAGCGGCAGACCCGGAATCTTCTACAGCTCGTCAAGTGTATGAACGATTCATGGCCTCAGATAGAGGCGTTCTCGTCTCTCCTAGTTTCAGCACTGGATGGGACTTCCCCCGCCAAGCAGCCGAGTGGCAAATTATTGCCAAGATCGCCTTCCCGGACACGCGCTCGAAGCTGATGCAGGCCCGCATGGAGCGCGACCCGGACTATGCCAACTATCTGGCGGCGCAGGATCTCGTGCAGGGGTCTGGGCGTATCGTCCGCTCGGAGACCGATCGCGGTACTTCCATTTGTATAGACGACAATATATCATGGTTCACGAGGGTGGCCTCAGAACACATGCCGCGATGGTTTAAGATCCGCCGCGAAGAAGAATTGCCTAAGCCACTGCCAAAACTATGAAAGTTCGTGGACCACGTGGAACATTCGTTCAGAGCGAGCCATTAAGAGCTTGTGGATGGTGTGGCGCAAAGAAGTGCAGACCGCACCGCATTTATTGCTCTAGGCAATGCTTTGACAAGGCGAGAGTCGGTAAGAGGATGGGTAATTACAGAGGTGCTCGGACACTCCTGAATGGTTATGTGTTTATCAGACCCGACCCCGCCAGAGGTAGAGCAATCCAAGAGCATCGGTGGGTGATGGAGAAACATCTTGGCAGAAGATTGAAAAAGGGGGAAGTAGTTCATCACAGGAATGGCAACAAGACCGATAATCGAATTGAAAATCTGGCTCTCCACATTTCCCATTCAGAGCATATGAAGGAGTGCCATGCAGACACGCCAGCAAGGGCGAGAGCATTCAAAAAATAAATGTTGCATTTCTAGGTGAAGCAGCAGTAGAATGATTTTCACGCCAACCCGGCATATACTGGTTCGGTCCTCCGCCAAGGCGCTGGACAATAAAGGAGAAAAGTAAGTGCCAAAAGTAAGTTGGAATCCGGATGATGCAAAAACAGGCGGCGGCGGAGTAGAGGCTGGTAACTACGAAGTCACCTCGGCAAAGACACAAGTCTTGAAAATACAGGACAGAGACGCGCAGTTATATCTGGTGTTAGGGTGCAACACGCTGGACAAGGAAGGCGGGCTGGTCCGGGGCGCGGACCCGGTGGAGATCGACTTCTCGTTTGGGCAGAAGTCGCTGGCATCGTTCCATCCAGGGCAGGCATCGGGGCCAGACGACCCGGACCCGAAAGACATGGGCGACGGCGTAGATGCGGAGGGCAACACGCTCGCGGTAGTAGCAGAAGGAGAAGTTCTCAACAAGGGGTGCGGCGCGGTCGTGTTTTATGCCAGCTTGGTCAAGCTCGGCTTTCCGAAGACCATCTTGGCGAGGGGTTATGCCCCCGATCTGGTCGGTTTGAAATTTGAACTAGCGACCGAGATGCCGAAGGTTTTGAACGAGACGTTAGGTCTGCGCCTGAACACCAAGCCGATGGCCGACCGGAGGAACCCCGGCCAGACCGTGGATATCACCTACAAGGTAGCCAAGAAGTGGCTCAATCCGAAATATTTGGATGGCGGCAGTCCGGCGGCAACCGAATCCAAATCGGCCTCGAATGGCGACCTCCCGAAGACGAGCGACCCGGCTGAAATCTCGATGGCCATCTTGCGCATCGTCGCAGGCCAGCGCCCCGGCGCGAAGGGAACCATCAAAACCAAGCAATCGCTCATTGGCTTCTTCACCAACGCCTTCACCAAATCCAAGAGCTATGACCAGAAGAAACTGGCAGAGTGCCAAGCGCTGGTCAAAGATCCGGAGTGGATCAGCGGCGCGGTGGCGGAGATCGGCGGCGAAGTCGGCTATGACGACGACGGCAAGTGGAACGGCACCGTCACATTTCCCGAACTGACGCCCGTCGCCTAACTTCGTGCAAGTGTTGTCCGAGCAGCGCGTCGTTCTGACGCCCCAAATGATGGAGCAGCGGACATACAGAGAGCATCCTGTGTGTCCGCGCTCCAAGGGGGTGCATGTCCAAGCGGTCAATCGTGCGCTTGGCGTTGCGGCCGGCAAGCTGGACTCGGATGACGACTCAGAGTTCGAGCGGTTCAGCCCGGACTGTTACCCTCTATTGCCTGCGCTGGGCGTGGCATGGGAAGAACTGAGGGCAAGCCAATATTCTGAATCAGAACTTATCTGGCAGCCGGGCGAGCTGGAGCGGGATGGCATCTACGGCACACCGGACGGATGGTATCTCGTGGAAGATGCGAACTGGGAGTGCAAGCTCACCACCAAAAAAGTCCAGCCTGTTACTGGGTGCTGGATGTACATGAAGCAGGGGCTGTCTTATTGCGCGATGGGATGGGAACTGAACACTGGTCCGCCGCGGCGCGTGATGTTTGATGTGTGCTGGCTACTGGGCGACTATTCTCGCCCATACCAGCCCATCTTGACGACAACGTTAGTGGAATACGAGGAGAGAGAATGCGAGAGCTGGTGGCAGATCGTGCGGAAAGCGGCGAAGGACGTACAGCCCGAGTAACTATCACTCAGATCTGGGACGGGACTCGACGTTCATATGACGACGTGCCTCTCCCTATCGAGGGACGCGGGTACGATTCTTTGAGGGACGACTATGGCAGATATTATGCTATCCCCACAGGAGGCCGGCTAGAAATCTATGCCGAGTAAACCCCCATCTGGCTTCACGAGGGACTTTTCGCGCCGCGAATCGCCATGTATCGGGGTGTTCGGGGCGCAAGGCACCGGCAAAACGCGCCTCTGCGCCACCGCCGGCGAGTACGCCGCCGAGCACGGCCAAGTGCCAGGCTGGCTGGTCTTCGACCGCAAGACGCGCAAAACAGTCCGCGAAGTATGCGCCGAGCTGGGCATGGATACCCCATATATCAACGCCCAAGACTTCATCTCGCAGGCTGACGCCCTCACCCTCGCTTCAAACAGCGATGTGGAAGTCGTCAAGCGCACCTATAGTAAGGCCATTGAGTCGGTCATCCGGTCGGCAGTCGAGCTGGGCAAGACGGACGAAGTGGACCCGATCATCTTCGAGACGGGCACGCAGCTATGGGATTGGATCGCGTTTGCTCACTTCGGGCGCAAGCAAGATGTGGGTAAGAGCAGAGTGTGGGGTCCGCCGAAGCAGGATTGGACCGATCTATTGGATGCTCTCCAACACAAGACCGTTCTTATTACGTTGTGGGAGCGGGACGAATACAAGAATGACCAACGCACTGGGTTCACCAAGCCAGATGGTCCTCCCCATCTTGGTTATACCACCACTACCATCATTCGGCTAACCCAAGACCGGGCGATGAAGATCGCGGAGGGTAATGGCCAGAGCTATGTGGATCGGTTCGGGTTGGACATAGTGGAGAGCCAAGACCAAAAAGGTTTAGAAGGTGTGAACGGTGTATTGTCCGGGTCGAATGTGACCTACTCGAACCTAATTTCGATGCTGAGGCAGGAGGAATAACATGCCATTACATATCTACGACGTCATACTTACGGCCAAGATAGAGATCGGCGGCCAATACTGGGGCAACACCGCCGCCGAAGCTATCGACGCCGCGCGGCTGGACCTCAAGGCCAACGGTGAGTTGAGCGAGATCACGGTCGAACGGCAGATGCTGGTTGACGATGAGCCGGTGCCGGACGTTCAGGCCGAGGAGCAGCGCATCCGGCAATACGAATCGGATCACGCCGAGCCAGCGGAGGACCGCCCCCAAGAGTACGAGCAGTCGATCCACGATCTGCACGAGTAGGGACTATGCCGTGGGTACAGTGGACCACCCAGGACGAGCTGGCATTCGTCCGTCACAAGCTCTTTGAGGCGGGCAAAGTAGATGCGCTGCGGCGCTATGTGCAGCTCGCCCCCTATAGGGTCTGGCACGGACCCGGCATGAACATTGATCCCGGCATGGTCATACTGGCCGCGCAGGACATGCTGGCGGCGCTGGAGAAAGCGGCCAAACCATCGTCCAATGGGCCAGTAGGTCAAGCCTAAGGTGGTACTTGTCGATGAGCGGGTCGGATCGCGCGAGCTATTGTCCAGTCTGCGGGCGCTCGGTGTGGATGCAGAGCTGTCGGGCAAGCTGGATGCCGACTTCCAGTTTATAGGTGAAGGCGAGGATGGACCAGTTTTGGTCGGCTTAGAGCGCAAGGACATACAGGATCTACTCAACTCTATGCGTGACGGACGGCTGGCTGGCCAACAATTACCCCAATTCGTCCGCGCCTACGAAGTCCGCTACCTAGTAGTCGAGGGCATCTGGCGTCGCCAGCGCTCGACCGGCCTGGTCGAGATAAAGAACGGCGTATGGGTCGCGTCGCGCGGCAAGCACAAATACGCGGAGGTGGTCGGGTTCTTGTGCCGCCTGCAGGCCCTCTGGCAGGTGCAGCTATGGCGCACTGCCGATGCCGAAGAGACGAGCGCTCTATTGGCCGAGGTCTATAGCTGGTGGCAGAAGCCGTGGGAAGAACATAAACGTCATGCCATCTACGCGCCGGTGCCAGTACCGAAAGGGAGGCCGAGCTGGTTGCCGCACGAATCGAGCCTGTTGGAGGAATGGTTGTCCAGGCTGCCGGGGATAGCGGATAGGGCAATACCATTGGCTAAGTATTTCAGTAGTCCAAGGGACATGGCGGACGCGGACGTGGACAGGTGGCTGACGATAAGGGGCGAACGGATCGGCAAGAAGACGGCGGAGAAGATAGTCGAGGCTATAACCAATGACGATCACGCGAATTCAAGCTAAGCAAATTCTGCATGATCTGGAAATCGAACTCGACGCTAAAGTCGGGTCAATCGAACATAACGAGAACCTAGTGGACTGTGTGGTCGGAACCATTAACGCTCTAGACTCTCCGAACGAGTGTCATTGCAACTGCGTGGCGTGCATGAAAGCCAACCATGAGGATGTGGAATGAGCCACTGGTCCTACAGCCGCTGCTCCGCCTGCAAGAACGACCGCAGACAAGTCATGCCGGACGGCCCATTGGACGCCCGCATCGCCCTCATCGGGGAATCGCCCGGCAGACAAGAAGATTCGAGCGGTATTCCTTTCTGTGGAGTCAGCGGACAAGAGCAAGATGAGACTTACTTTCGCTTGGCTGGTCTGGACCGCGCGGACGTGTTTGTCACCAACTGTGTCCAGTGCCGCTCGGATCGCGGCGGGATGGATGTCAAGCCGAGCGACGCCCTAGTCTCTGCCTGTGCCGCCAATCACCTGGTGGAGGAGATCCTGACAGTCAACCCTGAAGTTATAGTCCTCGCTGGAGCGACCGCTTGCTCGCTCATACCAGGGATCGACCTGGAACTGGAGCACGGCTTCCCTCGGCGGGCGAGACTGTGGGAGTGGGAAGGCTGGGTCGTGCCTTTTTACCACCCTGCCGCTGGATTACACCGTACATCACTCATGGTCCCGCTGCTGGAAGACTGGGAGAGGCTAGGTAAGTGGCTGCGCGGCGAGTGGCAACCGCCCAGTGCGGAAGTAGAGTTGACGAGACACCGATATGAACTATTGCATGGACAACTTGATGGCCTTCGTGCGGTCACTGCGGTGGACACGGAAAGCGACGAAGGACGCCCCTATAGCATCCAGTGGAGCGGTAAGGCTGGAAAGGCTTACATGCTACTTGCTGACGACCGGTGGGGTGTGGGAAAGTTCGCCCGATGGATTAAAGAATATCAGCCGACCTTGGTCTTCCACAATGCCTCCCACGACTTGGACCAATTGGACTTACTAGGCATTCATCCATGCTCATACCGGGACACGATGCAAGAATGCTACCACTTAGGCAACCTGCCCCAAGGCCTGAAGGCCGCTGTCTATCGTGTGTTTGGCTACCGGATGACCAGCTATGACGAGGTTGTTACGCCTCACTCCAAGGCTGCATTGGAGCATTGGCTCTCGGAGGCGCTGGCCCACGTCTCCATCTCCATGCGGACGGTCGAGTTGAAACAACTGAAGACGAAGGTCCGAGAGGTGACTAAACCGCACGAGGCCGAGGCCGTGCTGCGCCGCGTCATGGCCCACCTGGACTCGGACTATGACCCGTGGCAGCCGCCCCATACAGCCAAGGGCGAGACGACCGCGCGACTGATCGGCAAGCCGTGGCTGGAAGAGGTTGAGCGTGCGGTCGGGCGGATGCCGAGACGGTCGATCATCCACGCGCCCATCGAGCAACAGGTGGAATATGCGTGCGGGGATGCGGACTGGACAGGACGATTGGCAGCGTGGCTGGAAGGCGAACGGCAGCGCATCGTGCGGCAGGAATGGCTAGTGGCATGAGACTTGTCCGCTGGCTCCTGCGCCGCTACTGGTATCCGGACGAACTGCCGATCAACTATTGGATCAGGCGGCTGCGGTGAGCTTATATGGCGGCGTCGAGTTGCCGGACAAGCCTGACCCTGCGAACGTTCAGCGCTTGGACTTGTTGCCAATACCTATGATCCGCGCCTGCGAGAGGTACGGGATGCGGATCGACCCGCCGCACTTTGCCGATCTGTCCAGCCGGTTGCAGGCTAGGATGGCCGATCTGCGGTGCGAAATAGTGAACGAAATACCAGCCGAGGCGCTGGGCAGGTTTGTGGAGGTATCAGATGCCGGTGATAACGATGACCCAGAGTCGGGTGATACGGGGGAAGCTGCAGGATATCTCTTTAGCGTTGAATCACCTGCAAAAATCGCTGAGCTTCTGTACAGCACTCTTGGTCTTGATAGAAAACGGGTCAAAGTTAAGAGGACCAAAGGCGGCGACCGCCTCACCACCGGCAAAAAGACGCTCGAACAGCTCCGGCGCGAGCATCCGGTCGTCCCACTGATCCTCGAATACCGTGAGTGCTCGAAGCTCAATGGCACTTATGCGCAGGCCATGCCACGGCATGCCCGCTTCCACCCCCATGGGTCCGATTGCCCGCTCTGCGGACGGCACCACTATACGGATGAGTGGCGGGTCCATGCACAGATAATGACGACCCGCACCGGCACTGGGCGCACCTCCTGCGTTGCTGGCGACACAATTCTGGAAACTAGCAGAGGTCAGTTTCAAATTGACTCTTATCAATTACTTACAGGTGACACCATCACTTCTCACAGAGGCAATCAGTGCAGAATTTTAAGGAAGTTTTACAAGGGCATTGCACAAATGTACCGGGTATGTTTAGATAATGGGCTAAGCATAAAATGTACCCTAGACCATAGAATCCTTACTCACGGTGGATGGAAATATGTCAGGGACATTCCAGTTGGGGAGAAGGTGTGCAGTGTCGATTTCCAAACGGTTCGCCAACAAGCCAGAGAACATCAAACTGGTATTAGATACGTACTTGTCGGAGGATCGCCCAACGACAGACCGCGTAGCCGAGGTTGTTGGGACGACGTTCCACACGGTGATTTATATCCTGAAGCAGCAACTTTCCCCCGAGAGGTACAGGGACGAAAAAAAGTTGAGGTATTCGCGGGCAGGCATCATCCGAGCAGGAAAGAGATACTATCCGGCGGGGAAGGATCACCCCAACTGGAAGGGGGAAATTTCGGATGGGAGGGGGTACCTGACAGGAATAGTAGAAGGCAGGAGATACTTTGTACAGCGCATCGTATTCTCTCAGATGCTAGGTATTCATGTGTCGAAGTTACCTGCGAAACTCGTAGTCCATCATATCGACGGGAACCCCCTGAACAACGCCCCGGAGAACTTGGCTTTGACCACAAATGTTGGACATCGAGAATTACACGCCAAGAGGTTAAAGTTACACAAATTACCCCTCTGGGGCCAATGGCTGTATGGGATATCGAAGTTGAAGGAGACCACTCCTACGTAGCATCTGGCATGTTCCACCACAATAGTAAGTATCCCAACCTGTCCAACATACCCATCCGCACTAAGTTAGGCCGGGAGATCCGCGCAGGGTTCATCGCCTCGGAAGGACATGTAATAGCCGACCGGGACTGGAGTCAGATCGAGTTGAGGTTGCTCGCCCACTTATCAGGCGACCAGGCCATGCTAACTATCTATCTGACAGATGGCGACATCCACAACTATACGGCTTGCTCCGCGTTCGGCCTGACGGTAGACCAACTCGACCCGGTCATCCACCGCGTGCCAAGCAAGAACACGAACTTCTCGGTGGTCTATGGCATTACCGATGAGGGACTGTATGATTCGCTGTGGGCGCACTTCGCCACTATGGGCATGCAGACACCAGATTGGCTGACCAAACCATGGTGCGCCTGGTTCATCCGCCAGTGGTTTGCCACCTACCCTGGCGCCAAGCGCTACTTGGATGGCCTGGAATCCATTGCCCGCCGCTACGCCATTGTCTGGACGATGTGTGGCCGGGTGCGCCGCATCCCCGAGGTCCGCAGCTACCACTCGTATGTCCAGGAGGCGGGCGTGCGGCAGGCGGCCAACATGCCGATCCAGGGTGCATCGGCAGACCTGATGAAGCTGGCAATGGGTGAAATGCACGAGCGGCTGGACTTGCTGGCAGCCTACGGGATTAGAGCTTTCCCAACCAACACAATTTACGATGCTTTGATGATCGAATGCCTAGAAGACGATGGCGAGACCGTGCAGGCGATGATGGGGGAAGTGATGGATGGGGTTATGCTCAACCGTCAGACAGGTAAGTCGCACTCGCGCGTGCCCATCCGGTCAGACGGTTGTCTGCTCAAGCGCTGGGAGAAGAACTAGATGGGTAAACGAAACGACGACTCGCTCTATAGTCTGCCCGAGGCCAAGGACTGCTCTCCTTTCACCAAGGCCGAGCTATCAGCCCTCATACGCGAGGCTCACTCGTTACGCGAAGCCGACAAGCGGCTGGAAGAAGTAAAGAAGCGCATCGCGGACATCATCCGAGAGGAAGGTCTGGTCAGCGAAGAGGGCGTCTTTGGCGCTCGCGTGGGCAATCTGTGCTGCATCGTGTCCGAGATGCCGGGCCGCAAGACGTTCAACCGGGAGCTGGCCATAGAGGCCGGGATCATGCCCGCTCAGATCGAGGCTAGTATGAAGCAGGGAGCGCCATCGGTGCGGTGCGAGCTGCCGGAGATCGGCAGCGGAGACCAATCTTGATACTGCTGGGATGCCTTTTAGCGGTAATATCTCTGGTCATATTGATCATAGGCATATGGCTGTACTGGCCATAGCCGCCGCAAGGCTTGACCAACCCGTCCTTCACCTGTAAACTGGCTCCATGGCTACCGCTACCGCCCCATCTCCGCGCAGGCAGAGAGAACTGACCTCTGCTGAGCGGCGCATTCACCTATGGATATGCAAGAACAAAGGCGTCTTGTCGCAGGTAGCACGCGAGACCGGCAAGTCGGTGGCATTTGTCCAGCGGGTGGCTTATTTCAGGGAAGCACGCTCGAAGGAATTCATAGTTGAGCGTCGGCTGAAGGCACTTGGTTGCCCGTTGATCCAAAAAATAGCTTGACAGTCCTGCCCATCCGGCATACCATTTCTAGGTGAAGCGCCAGTCTATTCGGGAATTTGTCACCTGCCCAATCTGCGGCGGAAGGCGCGAACATGATCTGAGGACGGGTGAGATAGGCCCATGCGATACATGCGAAGGAGAAGATCGTGCCGAAATTTCTGGAGACGAAGCTCAAGAAGGAATATCCGGGTAACAGCCATGCCGTGTATGGCACGCTCAACCGCATAGGGGCGATGCATGGAAATAAAGAAACCGCACTCGGGCGGCAGATGGAGAACAAGCATGCCGCCAAGATGGGAAGGAAGTCCAAGCGCTAGTGCATCTCGCCTTCAAGCCGCTCTCTAATCCGATCTTATTCCTGTCCGATGCGCCCGAGTCCTTATCCGGTCTGGCTCGCGTGGCCCGCGATCTTGCCACCCTCTGCTGCACGCTGCCTCAGTTTCGCGTGGGATATCTCGGCCGGGGGTCCATCGGCAAGCGCGCCTTTCCATTCGCCCAATACTCGTACCCCGCCACCATGGAGGGCCAGTGGGGCGAGCAATACCTAGAGCATGTGTGGAACGACTTCTCGGGCGGCGAGAACGGCATCATCTTGTCCAACTGGGATCTCAGCCGCTTGTTCTGGATGACGAACCCGCAAGGCACCGGCCTGGAGAAGTTCTTGGGCAGCGGCCGCAACTTCGAGAAGTGGCTCTATACGCCGGTCGATAGCACGGGGCCAGACGAGAGCACTCTCCCGGTTGAAGCACGCCAAGCCGCTATCGGGTTCGACCGCATCATCGCGGCATCGGAGTGGGGGGCGAACGTGCTCCGCCGCTCGATTGGCCGGGGCGACTGGATACCGCACGGGGTGTGGATGGACAAGTTTCAGATTTCTAGGCCGCTACTATTGTGGGATCAAGTAAGCATCCACGTAGGCTGCAACATGTCCAACCAGTCCCGCAAGGACTGGCCCGTGGCCTTTGAGACCGTTGCCATCTTGCGCCAGGACTACGGCAACAAGCTGCACGCTTGGTTCCACACCGACCGGCTCATCCAATATTGGAATCTCTATGCCCTCGCCGCCGACTACGGTGTGGCCGACTGCGTAGAGATAACGACCGACCTATCGGACGAGCAACTGGCCCTGCGCTACTCGGCGTGCGACTGCACGATCTTGCCGTCTGGTGTCGAGGGATTCGGCTTCCCGATAGCCGAGTCGCTGGCTTGCGGCACGGCGTGCATCGTCGCAGACTACGCGGCCGGCCAGGAACTGGTAG
>Ga0070730_10004623_pt1 | contig 12016 bp, 9 predicted proteins | sample Coa_R1_3_FD_66447 | JGI IMG/M metagenome (GOLD analysis project Ga0070730, IMG submission 66447) | Surface soil microbial communities from Centralia Pennsylvania, which are recovering from an underground coalmine fire - Coalmine... | ecosystem: Environmental > Terrestrial > Soil > Unclassified ... | reverse complement strand
ATAGAAGATACGTGCGAAACTGCGTGCGATCACGACTTTGATGCCGCAGCCCAGAATGGAGGAAGGGGCATGCTCGCGCGACGAGCCACAGCCGAAGTTGTGACCAGCCATCAGCACGTCGCCTGGCTGCACATTGGGCGCAAATTCCGGCAACACCTCACATAGACAATGCTTCGCCAGTTGCGCACGATCGGTTGTGACGTTGTAGCGACCAGGAATAATGATATCGGTATTTATATTGTCACCAAGCTTCCAAATACGAGCCATGATGAGTGTTCCTTTCATACAGGGCGACCGCAAGGGATCGCCATGGACACGATAAATCGGTCCCTACACGAGCGGGGGTTCCACGCTATAAGAATTCCCGCGGATCGGTAATGTGGCCGGTCAGCGCGGTCGCCGCAACGGTGGCGGGGCTGCCCAGGTAGATCTCGGCGGTGGGATCGCCCATGCGACCGGTAAAGTTGCGGTTCATGGTCGTCAGCGCGCGCTCGCCGGGGGCCAGGACGCCAAAGTGGCGACCAATGCAGGGGCCACAGCCAGGTGTGCCGACCGAGACACCCGCTTCGGCGAAGATCTCAAGATAGCCCCGACGCATGGCCTCCAGGTAGATTTCGCGTGAGGCGGGAATAACCACCATGCGAATGTTGGGATGGATCGTTTTGCCACGCAGGATATTGGCCGCAATCTCCAGATCATCCAGGCGTCCATTGGTGCAGGTGCCCAGGAAGACCTGGTCGATTTGCACATCCTCGGCCTCTTTCACGGTTGAGACGTTGTCTACATCGGGCGGACGGGCCACCAGCGGCTGCAAGTTCGAGACATCGATCTCCAGCACACGCTCGTAGCGAGGATTGTGCGCTTTGAGCAGCGGATACTCGCGCTCGGTACGGCCACGTAGCCACTCAACCGTCGTCTGGTCGGGCGCGATCAAACCAGCTTTGCCACCCATCTCGATGGCCATATTGGCGAAGGTGAAGCGCTCGCTCATCGACATACGCTCGATCACCTCGCCGGTATACTCAATGGCCTTGTAGTTCGCACCATCCACGCCCAGGTGGCGCACGATCTCCAGCGAGACATCTTTGGCATAGACGCCATGGGGCAGGGTGCCAATAAGATTGACATTGATGGTCTCCGGCACGCGGAACCAGCTGCGTCCAGTCGCGTAGGCAACAGCGATGTCGGTCGAGCCCATGCCAGTGCCAAACGCACCAAACGCACCATAGGAGCAGGAATGGCTGTCGGCGCCCACGATGATCGCGCCGGGTGTGACAAAGCCTTTCTCCGGCATCACCTGGTGGCAGATACCCTCCTGCAGGATGGGCACCTCCTGCTCGCGGGCGAAGGTGCGCACCTCGCGATGCAGGGTCGCCGCCTGAATAGTGGCGGCCGGGATAATATGATCGAAGACGATATGCGAGCGGCTCTTATCAAAGACGCGACCACCGGTATCTTTCGTCAACTCACGGAACGCCTTGATGGCCAGTGGAGTAGTGGTATCATGGCTCATCACATGATCGACCTCCACCACAACGGTCTCGCCCTGTTCTACCGGGCGACCCAATTTGTAACTAAAGATTTCTTCGGCTAGCGTTCCCATACGAGGTTTCCTTTCTCCTGGTACCAATTCTGAATAAATGTATCAACTTCATCCTGGCTCAATGAGCCAAGCTCTGCTCGTTCTTTAAGGGCCTGCGTCAACTGGATGATCTCAGCGCCGTCGAGCTGTAGCCCCAGCACCGATGCGCGATGAGCGACGGCGTAGCGCCCGGTGTAGCGCGATCCCAGATCGACATGGCGCTCCAGGCCAAAATCACTCGGATTGAGCGCTTCATAGGCGCGCGGATTGTTCAGGACAGCTTTTGTATGTACACCCGCCCGGTGTGTGAAGGCCTCCGGGGCAGTGATCGGAATGTTAAAAGGAATGGCGACATTCAGGCTGCTCGCCACATACTGATCCAGCGTTGCCAGTTGAGTGAGATCATAGGAGGCCAGCAGCTCAGGATAATGAATATATAATTGTGAGATAAGTCCACTGAGCGAGGCAATCCCATTGCGCTCCCCAATCCCCAGCACCGTCACATCCAGGCAATCTGCTCCGCCTTCTAAAGCGGCCACGGTATTGGCGATAGCACAACCGGTATCATTGTGCCCATGAAATTCAATCCCCACCTGTGGGTAGCGCTCGGCGCAGAGGCGCACGATGCGCTCAACCTGGCGCGGCGTGGCCACTCCGACGGTATCCGGCAGGCCAATGCGCTGCACCCCGGCCTCAACGACCGCATCAAAGACCGTCAACAGGTCCACCAGATCGCTGCGGAAGGCATCCTCAGCCGAGAAGCGTACGTAACGACCAGCGGCACGAATGCGCCTGACCAGCGGCACCGCATCGGCCAGGATCTGATCGATGCGGCGACCATGGCTGAAGGTGCGCAGTTCGGTCGAAGTGCCGTAGAAGAGATTGATGCCCGCGACCGGAAGGGCCAGCGCGGCCTCGACATCAGCCTCGACACAGCGCACATGGGCCAGAATACGGGTACGTAAATTCAGGTCACATAGCGCCTGAACCGCGTTGCGCGTCTCCGGTGACGCGATGGGTGAGGGCACCTCGATAAAGGTTACCCCGATAGCAGCGAGCAGGCGCGCAATGTTCAGGCGCTGCTCCAGCGTAAAGTATGCTCCGCTAAATTGCTCACCTTCGCGCAACGTGGAGTCAAGAATAGCCAGTGATCTCATCTTGTCCTTCCTTACAGGTCCCACCAGTTATCGGGGGTTAGGGGCGATGACGGGCAACGACCCTAATGCCTCGCGTCTCCCCGGATGTAGAGATGGAGCTGGCCTCCATCTCGGTCCTGAGTTCCGGTGACTCGGTCCTCAGCGCCAAGCGGCCCAACACATCTTCGAGGATAGCGATGGCCTGAGTATACTCAGCGATGCGAATGTGCTCGTTGGGTGTGTGGTCGAGGCGCGAGTCACCAGGGCCATACGCCACGATGTTCTCCCCCCAGACCGGCCCTACCACATTCATATCCGACGTTCCCGTTTTATGCTTGAAGGTTGGCTGGCCCCCGCTGCTACGAATAGCAGCGATAAAGGCGCGGGCCAGCGGTATTGTACGAGAGGTCTGGAACGCAGCCTCTTCACTTACAAAGTTGATGCGCAGGTTATCGTCAGCGGCCCAGCGCTCCAACTGATCGTGCAGCCCCGCGATATCGTAGCCGGGCGGCAGACGGTAGCCGATGACGAAGCGGGTCTGTTCCTCTAAGCCATCCAGCGTGCTATTGATGCTACGCAGCGAGGGCAGCAGCGAGGCAAACGCTGAGCCATTGGCATGCTGCTCATTCCACCCGGCGGCATGGCTACGGACACGCTCCCAGAAGGCCGTCGCGACCTCGTTACTGGATGCCTGGGGACCCGCGCTATGGCTGGATGATCGTGTCGCGCTCCCCTCGATCAGCAAGCTGCCCTTGTAGCCAATCGTGACGGCCTGGCTACTACTTGGCTCGCCAATAATACAGGCGGCTGGCCGGTAACGATCGACGACTGCATGTGCCCCTCGCGAGGTAGGCGCCTCCTCTTCGACCGCTCCGATCACCACAATTGGACGCTCCAACATACCTGTAGGGACCGATTGATCGTGTCCGTTGCGTGCCAGGCGGGCTGCGGCGCAGATGAAGGCGGCCAGTGGTCCTTTTGCATCCACAGCGCCACGCCCATATAGCAGGCCATCCTCGATGCGCACCGGGATATTGCCGGTCACGGTATCCATATGTCCTAGCAAAACGATTGGCTGCATTTCTTCCGCGCCATCGGCTCCCGCGTAGGAGGACCCCTTGTGGGTCTCTGTTGAACCTGCCACTTCCGCCGCGCCGAGGCCCACAAGGGGTCCTCCTACGCGGGGGGAAGTGCTGGCGACGAAGTTTCCTACCTCGTCGACGTAGCTGTATAGGCCCATCTGTGCTGCTTGCTCCGCCAGATAGCGGGCCAACGCTCCCTCCTGCCGCGAATAGCTGGGGATGGTCAGCATATTGTGGAGGAGCGCGACCTCGGGATCGGGCACATTTTGGGAGGAGGTTAAATCAGGCACATTTGGGGATGGGGTTGCCCCAAGTACGTCGGCAACAATGTTCAGTACACGGTCCAGTTGCGCTTCGGTAATTACCAGCGGCGGCAGCAGGCGTAGGACGTTGGGGCCAGCCGGGAGGGCCAACACGCCGCGTTCGCAGAGCGTCTCCAGGTAGGGCTGTACGCGCCTCGTTTGTTCGATACCGATCATCAGGCCACGGCCTCGCACCTCGCGAATGAGCGGCGTGCGCAAGGTTCGCAATCGCTCTAAGGCGTATGCCCCCAGCGTGGCGGCCCGCTGCGGCAGCGCTTCTTGCTCGATAATGTTGAGTGTTGTCAGGGCGGCGGCACAGGCCAGAGGATTGCCGCCGAAGGTGCTGCCATGGACGCCTTTGCTGATGCGTCCGCTCGCTATTACCCGCTCGCCCAGGCCGATGGCGCCCATGGGCACGCCACCACCCAACGCTTTCGCCAGGCAGAGGATATCGGGCTGCAGATCATAGTGCTCACAGGCGAAGAGGCGACCCGTGCGTCCAAAACCGGTCTGGATTTCATCGACGATCAGCAGCGCTCCGCGCTCGCGGCAGAGGGTGGCCAATCCCTGGATATACTCGGGGGATGCGACATGGACGCCGCCCTCGCCCTGCACCAGTTCGATCAGCACCGCGGCGGTGTTTTCATTGATCGCCTGTTCCGCAGCCTCCAGATTGTTGTAGCGCACATGAGTGACGCCCGGAATAAGCGGGGCGAAGGGTTCGCGATAATGTGGCTCCCAGGTTGCTGAAAGCGCGCCCATGGTGCGTCCGTGAAAGCTGCGCAGGGCCGCGATAATACCGGTGCGCCCAGTGGCCAGACGAGCAAATTTGAGCGCGCCCTCCACGGCTTCGGTCCCGCTATTGCAGAGGAAGAAGCGCGAAATCCCCTCCGGCGTGATCTGCGCCAGCCGCTCCAGCAAATGAGCGCGTACATCGTTGTAGAGCGTTTCGGAGCAGGTAGTGATGCGTAAGGCCTGCTCTGCCAGGGTTGCCGCGATCTCTGAGCGTCCGTGGCCGATATTCGCCACACCGTGACCAGCCATGCAGTCGATATACTCGTGCCCCTCATCGTCCCACAGGAGGGCGCCGCTGCCACGCACAATCGCCACCGGGCGCTTGCCATACACGCCGCTGGTGTAAGTGTTCTCCAAATCAATACTTGTGCTCATTAGCGACTCCCTCCTTGCGATGCCCCAACCGGATCCCGTAGGGCCGCCCCCCTTGAGGGGGCCCGTAGCAGAGAGCCTCCAGGATCGCCCTGAAGACGGGCCCCCTCAAGGGGGGCGACCCTACGAGCCTCGTCAACAAGAGAAGCATCAATCGTAGTACCCGCGCCATCTAAAACAGACAGTAACGAGGTGCTGCCAACACAAACGCGCTGGACGCCACCGCGCAGTGCCTCCTGCGCTCCCAACAATTTCTTGCGCATACGTCCCTGCGCGTATGTCATGTATTCCTCAAAGCGTTCCGCCGGTATCGTTCTAATCAAGGTGCTATGATCTTGCGGATCACTCAGCAGTCCGGGCACATTGGTCATGATTGCGAGCGTATCAGCATGCAGGGCAGAGGCCACAGCCGCAGCCGCGCGATCTCCATCCACATTGAGGCGTTCGCCCTCTTGACTGAGTGCCAGCGGAGCGATGACGGGCGTATAGCCAGCATCGAGCAACTGCTGCAGCAAGGTCGCATTGACCTGCTCGACCTGCCCGGTATAGTCGTCGCGCAGGATCTGGGTGCGCCCCTCCGGGGTTACCGCTCGCACTACCGCCTTCCTTCGAGCCACCAGCAGGCGACCATCGACGCCCGCCAAGCCGAGCGCATTCACTCCCTGCTGCTGTAGAAGCGCCACCAGCTCGGTATTGATCTGCCCGGCCACCGCCATGGCGAAGATGCGCAGGGTTTCGCTGTCGGTATAGCGGCTGGTCATTCCGCTGGGGGAGGTGATCATGCGGATCGCGTGCCCCAACTGCTCGGACAGCGTGTTGGTGAGGTCGGAGCCACCATGCAGCAGGACCACACGCTTCCCCCCGGCGACGCATTGCGCGATCTCGCGCACAATGTTCGACGTGGCGACACCAGCTCCACCACCAATCTTAACAACAAGCGTCATAATAAGCTCCTTCTTCTCAGATCTAACTCACCATCCTCTTAACGAGGGGAAACACACAAAAGATTTACACAGGATGCAGGCCGGGGAAGGTCAGCCCCAGCGTCTCGTCCCAACCGCACATGCAGTTGAGGGCCTGGACGCCATTGCCGGCGGCGCCCTTCATCAGGTTATCCAGTGCGGCGATCACCACGACGCGCCGCTGACTGGCATCATACTCAAAACCAATGTCGCAATAGTTGCTTCCCACCAGGATCTTGGGCTCGGGATAGCGATAGACCCCGCTGCGCTCTTTGACCAGGCGAATAAATGGCTCGCGCTGATAGGCCTCGCGATAGATGCGCCAGAGCGTTTTCTCTTCCAGACTCTCATTGACGAAGACGTGGGCCGTCACCAGGATGCCGCGCACCATCTCGATGGCGGTGGCTGAGTAGGCGATCGACTGCTGCAAGGTTCCACCGGCAAGCTGGCCCAGCTCCTGGATCACTTCGGCGGTATGGCGATGGCCGGTCGGCTCGAAGGAACGAACCGCGCCACTGCGATCGGGATGATGGCTCCCCGCGCCCGGTGTCGCGCCAGCCGCCGAGGAGCCAAACTTGGCCTCGACGACGGTCGGGATATTTGTATTGACCAGCCCTGCGCGATAAAGGGGAGCCAGCCCCAGGATCGTCGCCGTGGCCGAGCAGCCCGTGCCGCTCACCAGCGTCGCCTCACGCAGTTCCGCGCGATGCAGTTCTGGCAGGCCATAGACAGCTCGCTCCAGCAATTGTGGCGCACTATGGGCCGCTCCATACCAGCGTGCATACAGTTCTGGCGAGCGCAATCGGAAATCGGCCGACAGGTCGATGATCCTTGGCGCAAGAGCCTGGTAGCGCTCAATCTCCCCGGCTGAGGCTCCATGCGGCAGGCACAGAAACAAGATGTCGCAAGACGTCAGGTCATCGGGACGACAGAAACGCAGGCTACTCAACTTACGCAGATTTGGGTGAGCGCTGTGCAGGTATTGGCCCTCCTTGCTGCCGGATGCAACCTGCACCAGCTCCACCTCTGGATGGAAGAGCAGTAGTCGGATCAGCTCGCCGCCGGTATAGCCGGAGCCGCCGACGATGGAGACGCGCACACGACTCATAACGTCACCTCCTGCCGCGCATGGCTCATAATATAATCTACGATCTCCAGGGGAATATCGACCCCGGTGGGAGCGATGCTATTGCGGAACTCCATCGTAGCATTGATCTCGTTGACCAGCAGGCCCTGCTCTGGATCTTCCAGCAGGTCGACCGCCAGGATGCCGCCGCCAACAGCCTGAGCTGCCTGTACGCAGAGGCGATCCAGTTCCGGGGTGACCGGGCAGTTGCTGGTGACCGCGCCACGAGCCGTGTTCGTCACCCAGTGCGCGCTCTCGCGATAGATGGCGCAGATGGTGCGATTGCCAACTACAAAGGCCCGGATGTCGCGCTGGGGCTTGGCGATATACTGCTGCACATAGTGAATATGGTGCTGATAGGAACCAAGCGTCTCCTGATGCTCTAGCACTGCCTCAGCCGCATCACGATCGTTGACACGTGCCAGCAAGCGTCCCCACGAGCCGGTGATGGGTTTGAGCACCACCGGATAGCCCATCTCTGTCTCGATGCCACGAATGGTCGTTTGCGCATCGAAAGCCAGCAGGGTACGTGGCGTTGGGACACCGGCTTGTAGCAGTGCCAGCGTGGTGAGCAATTTGTCGTTACAGGTCGTCGTTACCGCCGCCGAGTTGAAGGTCGGGATGCCCCAGTGTTCCAGCACGTGCAGGACGGCCAGACCCCGCGACTGGCTCACGGTGCGGCAGAAGACGGCGTCATAGGCTCGCCAGCGCGCCTCCGGCTGCGCCAGGTCGAAGAGCAGCCCCTCGTCATCGATCACATCGAACTCGACTCCTCGACTACGTAGAGCCTCGAACAACAATTTCTCCTCCACGCGTATACGCGACGTGAGAATAGCTAAGCGCATCGGGTTATTCTCCCCAATCCTCTTCAACCTGAGGAGCCAGGGCAACTTCCGGCTGCTCCACGTTGAGTACCTCTAATTCCGCGCTACAATCCGGGCAATAGACGATCTCGCCGACCATCAAACCCTGTACAGTCACTTCTGCTTCACATTCGGGACAGTGTGCCATGGTTCTATTCCTCCTAATACTTGTTTAATTGATGTGTCAGCCACCCACAAGACAATTGATGTCAGCCACCCACAAGACAGAGGCAAGGCTCTGTCTCTACATACAGGGGCCCGCGAGGCAAGGCTCGCACACCCCGCCGCGACCGCCCAATAAAAAACGCCCTTCATCCTCCAATTTTGGGAAGGACGAAGAGCGATCAATTTGCTCTCGTGGTACCACCTTCATTCGCTGCAGCCTTACGGCATCAGCCTCACTGTACGGGGTAACCGTGGGGGTTACGTGTACATCGCCCGCTAACGGAGGGCATCCGGTTGAGTTCTACTTTCGCGTTGGCGATTTCTTCTCACAGCTTCAGGGTCTTCTTCACGGCATTGGCATACGGGCTTTCCAGCAGCCGCCCGCTCTCTGGATGCGACAGGTAACCGTTACTCGTCCCTGCAAGGCTTTTATACTATGTGATTGTTCATGAGTATGTTTCTGGGGAAGATAAAAGACCAATAAAAAACGCCCTTTATCCTCCGCACCGGGAAGGACAAAGAGCGACGCTCTTGTGGTACCACCTTCATTCGTTGATATCTCACAATATCAACCTCATCAAGTACTGTTGTACTCTCGCCCGATTACGGGGGCACCGGCATAGTTCTACTCTCGCGTTACGCGATTTCTTCTCGCAGCTTCAGGGTCTTATTCACAGTGGTTTGTATATGGACTTTACACCAGCCGCCCACTCTCTGTATGTAACGCTACTGTTACTCGTCCCTGCAAGGCTTTTAATGATGTAGTTGTTATTTCTTACCTGGGGATAGTTATATCATGCTCATCTTGATCTGTCAAGCCTTTCTTTGCCAGTTTGGCAGATGATGATGAGACTGTGCAAGGTGCACACCTGGGAAGGCCCCCTGTGGACCTCCTACGTGTACACTTTGCACATGACGTCACTGAAGAGGTGAAGAAGATCTATGCAGGAACGACGCGGCTACTGAGGGAAGTGCGCGCATGCCAGATCACCACGGCAGCACTGGCAATGGTCACACCACTGAGCAGGGTGAAGGCCAGGAATGTTTGCGCGTCAGGAGCGATGATGGACTGGCCACGCAGCGCCTGCCATGTCAGTAAGGCTATCAGGCCCAGGTAGCTCCCGCTCCCCAGCCAGACGAGGGCGACACGATGACCACGACGTAGCCATCCCAACCAGGGCAGGCTGAGCAACCACCACAGCAGCGGGAGCACTTGCAGAGCATGCAGGCCAACAAAGTGCGGAATACGCAGATCTCCCCCAATGGTACTCCAGCCCACCAGTGGCAGGCCTGGACCGCCATCGGGCACCCCAACGCTATGAGCACCCATTGTTGTCAGCGGTTTGTGCGCATGCATGGTGGCCTGTTGTTCAGGCGTCGGTCGCGAAGTCATGAGAAAGCCCAGAGCCATTCCAATGAGAGCCAAAACTATTCCCAGACGCAGCGCCCAGGCAAACGCGGGGTCGAGCCCACGCTGAAAGAGCAGCAGCAGACCGACCAGCAAGGTCAAGATCCAAACTATGACAATGAACACCGCCATCATAGTATAGAGCCCACCATCCAGAGGCGTGCTGATATTAAAGTGGCTGGTGGTATCACGGAGCACCTGGGTGATAAGAATGCACATTTCTACGAGAAAGCCGATAGCCATACCATTGGCAACCCACTGAATAAGACGTTTGTGCCCTTTGACAAAGCTCATGATCCAGAGCATCGTAAAACAATAGATGCTCACCGAGATGGCAAACTTCGCCGGCTTCAGCCAGGCCGGGGCGCCCGTGATGACCCGATGATCCACAACGAGTCCGATCAGGGTTCCAACCAGAGCAACCAGGCACGCCAGACCCATCAGAGCCAGCAATGGATTGACCGCAAAACCCTGTCGGAAGAGGGTGTATACACGAGAGAACGGGTGTGGGGAAGATGATGGTAGTTGCATAAAGATATTCCTTTTTTCAATAGAGAATTTATCAGGCTGTCTTTGCATGTTCTATAGAGAAGGAATGGTATTGCTGCTCCTCTTATTAAGAGAAGTATGCTCGCAAAATGTAGAGAAACGATGACTGATTTGTTACAAAAGTGTGACGGATGTGGAGAATACGAAATCGGTGAGCATCCATGTATAGTGGTATAGATGACTTGACGTCTAGAGCGAATGAGTATATACTTTGTTTACTTCCATTTAATGTGGCACGGTACATCTCTCGCGTATCTGGAGCAATGGGGTTTTCAATCGATTCGTACCCTTATTTTCAAAACGACCAGATGAAGGAGTCACCACCATGAAAGGATTCGTCACATACCGCTGCTTCACGAAATCTCTCTCCCTGGCTGTCCTTGCCGTTATCGTAGCAACCTTTTCTATCTCCATACCAATTGTTGCGCACGCCTCTTCATCGGCTGGCGACCCGAATCAGGGGTCAATTAAGGATCCATCCGGCAAGAGGAATGTCTCCTATTTCCAGCAATGGGCGATTTATGGGCGCAACTACCTGGTCAAGAATGTGGATACCGATGGCGCGGCCAGCAAATTAACCACGCTGGATTATGCCTTTGGCGGCATGACATCTGACTTGAAGTGCGCCAGTGTGGATACCTGGGCTGATTACCAGAAGCCATTCTCAGCGGACCAGGCGGTGAATGGGGTGGCGGATACCGGGGGTCAGCCCCTGGCAGGCAACTTTAACCAGTTGAAGGAACTGAAAGCCAAATACCCACAATTGAAGGTGATGATCTCGCTGGGTGGCTGGACGCTTTCAGCCCATTTCTCCGATGCCGCCCTGCCACAAAATGTTGTCGCCTATGTGCGCTCCTGCATTGATATGTTTATCAATGGCAATATTCCAGGCCTAGCGCCAGGAGCCGCGGCGGGCGTTTTCGATGGCATCGATGTTGACTGGGAATATCCAGCGGTCCCCGGTAACGCTGGTAATGTCGTGCGGCCAGAGGATACCAGAAATTTCACCGGTCTGCTGGACCAGTTCCGCCATCAATTGGATGCGCTGGGAGCGCCGACGCATACCCACTATCTGCTGACCATTGCCTCTCCTGCCGGACAGGATAAATATTCGCATATCGAGTTAGGTAGGGTCAGTCAGTCTCTTGACTGGATTAATCTGATGACCTACGATATGCACGGAGCATGGGCTGCGCAGGGCCCTACCGATATCGAGGCCCCGCTCTACTGTGATCCCGCCGATCCCAATCCTCCTCCCGCCAACCAGTATTGTATCGACAACACTGTACGGGCCTATCTGGCGGCTGGTGTTCCATCGTTCAAGATCAACCTGGGCATCCCCTTCTATGGGCGGGGGTGGACCAACGTGCCCACCGCCAATGGCGGCCTCTATCAGAGCAGTCCAAATATGGCTCCAGCCCCAGGCGTCTTCGACTCAGGAGTCAACGATTACAAGGCCCTTGCGCCACTCGTGAGCCAGGGGTATACCACGTATCGCAGTTCCGTGACACAGGGCTACTGGATCTTCAATGGGTCCACCTTCTGGAGCTACGATGATGTTGCGGAAGTCAGCGCAAAGGTCGATTACGCCAACAGCAAAGGCTTAGGCGGTGTATATTCCTGGGCCATCGATGGCGATAACGGCGATCTTCTCAACGCCATCTCTACCAGGCT
>Ga0070730_10004622_pt1 | contig 12017 bp, 10 predicted proteins | sample Coa_R1_3_FD_66447 | JGI IMG/M metagenome (GOLD analysis project Ga0070730, IMG submission 66447) | Surface soil microbial communities from Centralia Pennsylvania, which are recovering from an underground coalmine fire - Coalmine... | ecosystem: Environmental > Terrestrial > Soil > Unclassified ... | reverse complement strand
CGATCCTGGCCCGGCCCTGGACAGTGCTCTGGCTGCCGACACAACCGGCCAACTCGTGACGGTGCGCATTTTCCGCCCTGCGCAACCTAATCGTTTGCAAATCAACTGTCCGGGATTTGAATCTGCCACTGCCGAAGGAATCATTTGCAATTACCAGCTTCGCTTAGTCCACTTCCCGCTGGCGGATTTTGCCTTCCAGTTCGGAATCGGCCTGTTGGTTGCCCTGGTAATCCTGGTCATGGGTGCAACGCTATGGGTATTGCGTCGTGCGCAACCCAACGCAAGGCTCGTCACGGCACTCTGCGCGGCGGGCGCAATGACGATTCTGGGCCGCTTTGAACTGCTGTCTACCTATCGGACAGCCCTGCTTTTTGCTGCGGCTACGTGCTTCCTGAGCGGCGTTTTGCTGGAGTTGGCCCTCAATTTCCCGTATGAACTCGTCGTGGCAAGGCGGCTGCCGGTGCTGCGGGTCCTGCCGCTGGTCATCGCCCTCAGCGGGTTCCTATGGTGCGTAGCGACCTATCTCCAGAACGATGTGCGGGCCTCCGACTCCATGGAATTGATTGCAGTGGGCCTTGCGGCACTGGGAGCGATCAGTTTTATTGGGAGCCTGTTGCTGCGTCGCCGTCGATCCACATCACCCGTTTTGCGCGACCAGGCTGCGATTGCACTGGTCGGCGGGATCATCAGTGCCACACCTCTCGTCCTGTGGCTCCTGACGCTGTTCCTGGATCAGTTTGGCGTGCAACATGGAATCGAGCTGTCTGGCTTGACTTTCTCTTCCATCTACGTGATCCCTCCCACGCTTATTTTCCCGGCTGCGCTGATGTATGGCCTTCTGCAATATCGTTTTCTGGATTCGGATCGGATCATCAGCGAAAGCCTGATTTATACCGTGCTGGGCGCGCTACTCGTGGTAGGCTATCTGCTGGTAACAACCGCCGCATTCTACCTCACCAACGGCATAATCCGTGCCGAGAATCCTATTTTGGTCGCCGGAACGCTGTTCCTGGTCGCAGTAGCGTTTACCCCGGCTCGCCTCCGCCTGACGCGAATGGTGGATGAGTCGTTCTTCAAACAACGGCGGGCATATCAAGTTCGCTTGGAAAGATTTTCGCGCGAGCTGACGCAGGCTGTAGATTTGACTGATACAGTCAGCCGTCTGAAACGTGAATTTGATGAAACGCTGTCGCCGCGTTACTTGTTCGTTTTCCTTCTCAATACGGCCACAAACGAGTACGAAGCATTCAACGATGCGCCGGGTTTGAGCCAAACCGACGTGCGTTTCGGAGCGGAGAGTTCATTGCCGCGCGTTATGGCGACACAGCAGCCAATCATCTACATTGCGAGCGGGCAGGCGCTGCTTCCAGAACTCGTTTCTGAACGGGCGCGATTGGCCGTATTGAATACCCCTATCATGGCAAGGATGCAGAGTGGTACTCGGCTGAACGGCTTTATTGCCCTGGGGCCGCGCATAGACAGCTCCAGCGCCAACTACCATTATGAAGACCTGCGCTTTGTCCAGGCTCTTGCAGAACAGGCAGCCTCGGCATTTGAACGGGCGCAAATTCTTGTTGAAGCCCAACGTAATGCGCGTGAATTGCGAGTGCTGGCGCAGGTCAGCGCGGCGCTTAACATTGCCATGGACTTTGATACGTTGCTCGAATTCGTCTACGCGCAGTCTGACAAAGTCATCAATGCGCCTAACTTCTACATTGCATTGCGTGACGAGCAGAGCGACGACTTGATCTACACCTTTTACCAGGAAGAGGGCGAACGCCTTTCCGAGCGTGAGGGCTATCGCTGGCACATGGGGCGCGACCTGATGAGCGAGGTCGTGCGGCTCGGACAGCCGCTGAAAACAGACAACTATGTTCAGGACACACAACGGCGCGATCCGCGCATTAACGTGGAAAATACTGCTCTACGCGCCTGGATGGGAGTTCCGCTAAACGCAGGTGTAGGTGGAACGCTCGGCTGCATGGCAATTGCCACTACCGAAGCAGCCGTGACCTACAGCGACGACGAGGTTCGTATTTTCTCCAATATTGCCGACCTTGCAGCCACCGCGATTTACAAGACTCGCCTGTTCTCCCAAACAGAGGAACGTGCGCGCCAGTTGAAGGTGCTCAACGACATCAGTTCACGGCTAGGTAGCGAATTTGAAAACCTCGAAGCCTTGCTTCAAGTGATCACCGAGTCAGCCATCGAAATTTTGAGGGCTGAGGCTGGAAGTTTGTTGCTGCGCGATGAAGAATCGGGCGATCTGATCTTCCGGCTGGCCGTCGGCGGTTCAGGACAGGACCTGGTAGGCAGCCGAATCCCAGCCGGTGAAGGTATCGCTGGAACCGTGGCGCAGAGCGGTAAACACATGATTGTTAACGATACGCAGCAGGATAATCGCTGGTATGGGGAAGTCGCCCAGGATGGCAGCGCCTTACCGCGCGCTTTTGCGACGCGCGCAATCCTGGCCGTACCCCTGACCGCACGCGGCGGATCAATCGGCGTACTGGAAGTGATCAATAAGAGAGATGGCACGCCGTTTGTCGAGGAGGACGTTAACCTGCTGACGGCCTTCGCCGGACAGGCCGCCGTCGCCATTGAGAATGCGCGTCTGTTCCAGATGACCGACCTGGCCCTCGCCACTCGCGTGCAGCAGCTCGACAATATGCAGCGCATTGACCAGGAATTGAATCGTACGCTAGACCTCCAGCGTGTAGTAGACCTGACTATAGACAATGCCATGCGAGAATCGCAAGCCGACGCGGGTGCCCTGGCACTCATCCACGTTGACCCGCCGGGCTTCGAGATTGCCGGAAGTATTGGGTACCCGGAAGAGGTACTCAAAATTAGCGCATTCTATCCGATCACTCTGGGCATCCTGGGCAAAGTCTACCGCACCACACAGGCGGCGCTGATCAGCACCCAGGAAATGATCGCAGACCGCGATTACATTGAACTGCTGCCCGGCGCAAAAGCGCAGTTGGCAGTGCCGCTTATCACGGGCAATATCGTCAGTGCTGTGCTGCTAGTCGAAACGGTACGTCCAGATACGTTCAACATGATGACAGCGTCCTTCATTCAAGGCCTCGCAGAGCACGCCAATACGGCCATCACCAACTCGCAGCTTTTCGCACGGCTGGAGGAAGCCAATCAGGCACGCAGTAAATTCGTAGGCTTCGTGGCCCACGAACTCAAGAACCCGATGGCTTCCATCAAGGGCTATTCCGAGGTCTTGCTTGGCGGGATGACAGGCGCACTGAACGAACAGCAGCAGAACTTCATTGCCGTTATTCGCCGTAACGTTGTGCGTATGCAGCAACTTGTGGACGACCTGCGCGACCTGACGGCGCAGGAAACCGGCAACCTCACCCTTAAGCTGGCGCCAGTCAGCTTCACCAATGTGATTCTCGAAACGCTGCGCCCGCAGCAACGCGCCATTGATGAAAAGGGACAAAAGGTCGAGCTAAATTACCCTGAAAACTTGCCATTGGTGTGGGCTGACGAACTGCGGCTCATCCAGGTCATGACGAATTTCATCAGCAATGCCAACAAGTACACCCCTACGGGCGGTACAATCAAGATCATGGCCGAGCACGTCCAGAACATCTGGGATCCCAATGGCGCCCCGGAAGTTGTCCACTGTGCGGTGACAGACACGGGAATTGGCATGAGCGAGGAAGACCAGAAGAAGCTCTTCACTCCTTACTGGCGCAGTTCGAATCCGCGCGCGCAGGAACAGCCGGGTACCGGCCTCGGTATGACGTTGACACGCGGTCTAATCGAAGCTCACGGTGGAAGAATCTGGGTAGAAAGCACGTTGGATGTCGGTAGTACGTTCAATATGACGGTTCCACTGGCTGAAGTGCAGGAACCGACAGCCCGTTAAGACGTTGAACAGAACAGTGCGCAGAATTCGCGAATCCGTCATACAATAGAATTATCTTGACGGGGCACCTTGTAAATAAGATTGAGGCTTATCTATGGGCAACGGTTCGATACTCTTGATTGATGACGACCTTGACCAGCTCTCGATCCTCGGGTCTATGCTCGGCAACCTGCCCTATCCGCTTGAAACCGCGCTAAACGGCCAACGGGCGCTCGAAATGCTGCAAGAGGAAGTTCCAGCGCTCGTCATCACCGATCTGGTGATGCCGGACATCAGCGGCTCGGAGATCATCCGTACCATTCGGGAGGATCCGCGCCTTGCCAATACCCGCATCATCATTATCACATCTTTGATGAAGTACGTGTCCGATGAGGATCGTCAGCTTGCCGATCTCGTGATCATTAAGCCTGCCAAGAAAAACGAACTGGTTGGCGCAGTTCATCAGTTGCTGGGATAGGCCTGTACCGAACCGTAGAACGGTAGATCGTGGCTAATTGCTGGAAAACGGCTTCGGATCGTCGCGCCAGCGTGGCCCGTGTTCGATCAGCGTGTTCAGAATGTGCATCTCTCGATGCAGCATTTTGCGCTCAAATTGCAGCAAAGTCAGAAGGTCCGGGATATTCAGAAGGATCTGTTTGTCTTTCATCGGCGTGCGCAAAATGATTGCCGTCAAAAAGGCCAGGGTCATGGGGTCTTCGGGCAAGGCTTCCACCGATTCGACCTTGCCGAGTGTGGCGAATACGTTCAGGTAGTTTTGCAGCATTGGGCCAAGCTGTCTCGCCAGCACCTTTGCCCGTGGATTGTCCTGCCCTTGCAGTGGAAAGTAGTCCACCATTCCCGTGACATACGGCTTATCGTTGTGTGTGCTGCGAATGCGAAAGCGGTTATAGCCGAGTGTGGTGATGTTCATTTGCCCGTCATGGAGCCGTTCCACCTGGGTGATGTGTGCGGTTGTACCGACATCGTGAAAAGTGGCACTGGCCTCAGTTTCCTGCCCGGAACGGATCAACACGACGCCAAAAGGAGTCGAATTATGGATGCACTCGGATACCAGCAGCTTGTACCGTTCTTCAAAGATGTGCAAAGGCAAAGCCATTCCTGGGAAAAGAACGGTTCTCAAAGGGAAAATGGGCAATTCTTGTAATGGTTCCACAAAAAAAGACCCTAAAGACCTTTTAGAGTGCCAAAAACATCTCTTGCAGATTGTACGATATTCGTTAGCGTGCGCCAACCATTGACAGCCCCACTCCGCCGTGTATAATGGGCATACGGTGATGTTTGCGTCCTGGTGGCGGAACTGGCAGACGCGATAGGTTGAGGGCCTATTGCCGAAAGGCGTGGAGGTTCAAATCCTCTCCAGGACACAGCAACGGCAAAGAACGAGAGCGCTGGAATTTGGCGCTCTTTTCTATTCCCTAAAAAACATCTATAAATTGCCCGATGAGTGGGATACGCAACTTTGCGCTCCGATCTGCGTAATCGTCCGTGATGAATTTCCCGTAAATAGGACACACAATCATGATGAGGATGGGAGGGCGCTCGCGCCGGGCAAGGCCTTCTTCTGAAGAGAGAGAAACGCCCAATACGCCTGTCAATTGGCGGCGGTTGTTCAGCTATCTTGGGCCTTACAAATGGAGGATGACCATTGCGCTCATCGCACTGGCAATTTACAGCACGCTTGGCCTGGCATTCCCTCTGGTGATTGGTCAACTGCTGGGTGCCGCTACACCCCAGCCAGTTAATGGCCGTTCGCCTGATTTTTCACGTATTGATGCCCTGGCCTTGGAGTTGATTGTACTATTCCTGGTACAGGCAAGTTTCACATTTATTCAATCCTTCAATCTAACTTACGTGGGCGAGCGAATTGTCCTCGACCTGCGTAAGACGCTATACAGCCACCTGCATGAGCTGTCGCTGGATTTCTTTGCCAACCGGCGCGTCGGCGAATTGATCTCGCGTATCTCCAGCGACGTGACGCAGGTGCGCAGCGTCCTGACCAACAACATCACGCAGTTTTTGACCCAGGTAATCTCCCTGGTCGGCTCCATTTTGATCGTGTTTGTCCTCGATCCGCGCCTGACGCTTTTTATCCTGGTGCTTGCGCCGACCCTGGCTGCTATCGCTATGGTCTTTGGGCGTTCGTTCCAGGGACTCAGCACCCGCGTTTCCGATCTCCAGGCCAGTTCAACGGTTGCGGCTGAAGAAGCGCTGCAAGGCATTCGGGTGGTTAAGAGCTTCACGCGGGAAGCGTTTGAGACGCAGCGGTATGACCAGGCCTTGCGGGAGACCTTCTCAACGACCATTCGCCTGGCGGTATTACGCTCGGCTTTCGGAGGGCTGATGGCATTTCTCGGCTTTAGCGCCATAGCTGCCATCCTGTGGTTCGGCGGGCGTGAGGTCGTTTCCGGTACACTGCAATTGAGCCAGATCAGTGTATTCCTGATTTATGGCATCACGATTGCCGCCAACCTGGGCGGCCTTGCGGGGTTGTACGGACAATTCCGTGAAGCGCTCGGAGCCATCCGTCGCGTATTTGAGATCATTGACATCAAGCCAGACGTGCTGGATAAGCCGGACGCGAAAACGCTCCCGCGCGTGGAGGGCCGCATCACATTCGCCAATGTTTCATTCAGTTATGATTCCAGCATCCCCGTTCTTGCGGACGTGAACCTGGACATCGCACCCGGCGAAATTGTGGCGTTGGTCGGGCCGAGCGGCGCAGGAAAATCCACGCTATTCAACCTGATCCCGCGCTTCTATGATCCCACGGCGGGGACGGTGGATGTGGACGGCTACGATCTGCGAGCTGTTACGCAGCACAGCTTGCGCGCGCAGATCGGCATTGTCCCTCAGGAGACGCTGCTCTTCGGGGGCACCATCCGCGAGAACATCGCCTATGGTCGCCTGGATGCCAGTGAAGCGGAGATTGTTGCGGCAGCGAACGCGGCCAACGCCGATGAATTCATCAATGCGTTTCCTGCCAAATACGACACGATTGTCGGGGAACGCGGCGTCAAGCTCAGCGGTGGGCAGCGCCAGCGGGTCGCCATCGCCCGAGCCATCCTCAAGGATCCGCGCATCCTGTTGCTGGACGAAGCGACCAGTTCGCTTGACAGCGAATCGGAAGAACTGGTGCAGGAGGCGTTGAACCGCTTGATGCAGAATCGCACGACGGTCATGATTGCACATCGCTTGAGCACCATCAAGATCGCCCATCGCATTGCCGTGCTGGAAGCGGGCAAGATCGTTGAATTGGGGACGCACGACGCCCTGATGGCTAAAGACGGGCTATACGCCCGCCTTTACAACATGCAGTTCCGCTATCCGGAAGTTGCCGAGAGCGCATTGATCACGCCTGCGGCGCAGCCTGGGCTTTGACGGTATCTGTCTCGCTGACTGGTGCCGACTGGCGGTTATCGTGCTTTAGCGCTTCGAGGCGGCGGGGAAAGTCATCCATCCTGTAAGGCGGTTCCACAAGTACCGACTGGCAGAAAGCCATCAGATCGTCGGGATGCCTGGTCGTCTTGCTGGTTTTGAGGCTGACATACGTAAATTCGACCCAGGTTACTGCTTTGGGCCGCCGGGTCCGCGAGTCGAGCATGGTGGCTTCGACGAGGATAGTGACATCTGTGTAATCCAGCAGCCGGGTCTGGATGACGACGACTTCGTCTACCAGACAAGGCCGCAGATAGGCAATCTGCGTGCGGGTGACGACCCAGCCCTCGTTGGTCTGGCGCGCCCTCTCAAAGAGGTTGAAGCCATAAAACTGGGCAAGGTGATCCTGCCTGGCATTGAAGAAATAGTCCAGGTAGCGGATGTTGTTCAAATGCCCGTAAGGGTCACAATCCTGGAAGCGGACGATAGCAGTGCTTTCCGGTTCCCGCACTATGGTCTCATTACTGCTCATTTTGGCTCCTTATTTCTCCACACTCCTGCGATACAGTGTTGCAATTTGAAACAGACCGAACGGTCTGTTTTTCGACACAAAAAATGCTAGGGCCTTACCCGGAGACTGCTTTCGACGTAGGTGAGCAGATACTTTACGGCGCGCTCAATGTGAATGCCATCGCCGTACAGTTTGCTCAACATGATTGCACCTTCTAACGTGCTAATCAGAACAGACGCAACCTCCTGGGCATCTACGTTGGCTCGAATCTGCCCGTACTGAATCCCTTTGGTCACGATATGGCTGATCATATCATGCCACTGTTCCATGCCATTACGGGCGCGTTCCCGAAGCGCCGGGTTGGTGTCGTCGCTGTCTATGGCTGTGTTGAGCAATATGCAGCCGCCCTGCCAGGGAGGCGACTTGTGGTAGTCTTCAAAAAAGCGGATGATGGCGTTCAAACGCTCAATGGAGTCCCGCTTGCCCTTGAACGAAGCGACCAGGCGGTCACTTGCAACTTTGAATCCATAATCGAACGCTTCCAGGGCCAGGTTTTCTTTGCTCTGGAAGTGGTTATAAATGCCACCTTTCTGAAGGCCCGTGGCCTCCATGATGTCTGACAGCGACGCGCCTGAATAGCCCTTACGGTTGAACAGTTCAACCGCACGTTCCAGGATGGCCTCCCGCGTACGCTCACCTTTTGTCTGATCGATCATGGGTTCACTTTCAGACCGAATGGTCTGTTTCATCTTAACATGGACTTTAGTGTTTGACAAGTCTTGTTGTGTCTGATGTTCTTACAGACATCCAAATCGAAATATACACCGAACAATTATAGAATACGTGTTGCAAGAATAGGTTTCCTTTCGGTAGAGTCAGGGCAAGTGAAGCATAAAGGAAACCTCATGGGTGTTCAGGCCATTATCTTCGACTATGGCAACGTTCTGGATCACGTAGACGATCCTAGACCGTGGCTTGCACGTCGTGACGCAGTCGCCGCACGTTTCAACATGAGCGGGGATGCATTCTGGGACTTGCTGTACCAGACGGAACCCTGGCAGGAATGTAAACGGGGGCGGATGACCTATCCCGTCTTTTGGAATGCCATCCTCAGTCCGCTTGGCCTGACCGACTCAGCCCAGCAGGCCAAGCTCGTGGACGAACTGTTCGAAGGTCGTGACCATATCAATGCTCAGATGGTGCAACTGTTGCGAGAACTCAAACCCCATTACCGGCTTGGCGTGTTGAGCAACACGCATGATCCCCATATGGCTGTACGAATCCGAGATCAGCACGGCCTCAAGAACGTTTTTGATGACGTGGTGAGTTCGGCGGCAGTGGGGCTGGCGAAACCTGACCCAGAAATCTACTGGCTGGCCCTGCAACGCCTGGATGCGGCGCCGGGTGAGGCCCTATTTGTAGATGATATGCTGCGTAACACACGGGCGGCGCAGGCCCTGGGTATCCCGGCGATTCTGTTTGAGAACCCGGCAAAACTACAGCAAGAACTCAAGGAGCGCGGTCTTCTTCCGGATTCCCCGTCCGGTGCGGGCTAATCGGATCGGAACCTTCGATGCGCGTAGTCGCGATCGACAATTCCTGGTAGAATTCGCCAGCGATCCGCCATTCGTATTCGGTTTTATTCTCAGGAGATTGCAATGTCCGGTATTGATCTTCGAACCGTTCTGGCGAATTTAAGTCCAAATTACCCCGATGTATTGCATGGCTGGTGGCTATACATCATCATGATACTGCTTGTCGTAACCCTGATGATGCAGCGTGCTGGCAGTTCGCTCATGATTACGATGTTACTGGCAGCGGCTGTCATGTGTGGCTTGATCGAAAAGATACAAGCCTTTGAGCGAAGCGGAGAGATCTTCCTGGCCTTTTCGATGGTCATGTTGATGACGGTGTTCCCGCTGGTCGTGGTGGGCATGACGCGCTCACCAAAATCTCGAATCCCGGCTGGAATTGCGACTTTCCTGTCCCTGGTCTATATGTTGTTTTTCTGGATCACCCATTCGTTCTAGCCAGATAATCTCATTAAAGGAGAGGTTCTTTTCTATGCAGGCGGAACAAGTTTCACCACTCGACCGATACTCGCCCGGACGCACACGTATCCTGAATCTTTTGAGCGTCGTCACCGCCATCAGCATCCTGCTGGCCCTCGGACTGGCATTGTTCTACGCCGGAACGGACGCGGTTCAGGGCAATGTCCAAAAGATATTTTACGTTCATATAGGCGCATTTACCGGCGGATCAACTGCGTTCTTCATCACCGTAATCGCCGGGATTGCCTACCTGCGGACGCGCAATCCAGCCTGGGATCGCCTGGCTGTATCCAGCGTCGAAGTAGGCTTACCGCTGATGACGATTACGCTGTTGACCGGAATGATCTGGGCGCGACCCATCTGGAATACGTGGTGGACAAGCGATGATCCGCGTCTGAATTCAATGGCCGTGATGTGGCTCCTGTATGCAGCCTATCTCACCCTTCGCGCCGCCATTGACGGCCCGGAACGCCGGATGCGCTATGCGGCGATCTATGGCATCCTGGCCTTTGTCAGCGTGATCTACACCTTTATGGTCGTACGCGTACGTACTGACACGCTTCACCCATGCGTCCTGGGGCCTTGCCCTGGGCAATCCACGACAAAAGGTAGTTTTGCTGTGGAAGAAGGCCCGATGATTGTGACGATCAGCATCGGCTCCATTGCATGGATGCTTGCTGCATTTACGTTGATATGGCACCGGCTGCGCATGGAAAACCTCGCCGAACGGGTCAGAGTCCTGAAAGCCCAAGTGATGGGCCAGTAGGTCAGAAATAGGATATATTGACAATGCCACCTGATACGACCAACTACATGCTTCTAGGCTATACAGTGGTTACGGTTATCCTCATCGCTCTCGTAGTCTACCTTGTGCTGAAGCGCCGCAACCTCGAAGCCGAGATACACACTTTGGAATCCATTGACGAAGAAGACAATAAGAATGCTTTGAAAGGAAGCGACATGGCAGGCAAGGACTCGCCCGCCACCTCGCCAACTCCCGCAGTCCATCCGCGCTAGGAGCCGGAACGTTCAAGCGTTCAAGTTAGCTGCCGATACTGATCACGTCCACGGTGAAGGGTGGATGTGCCTGTAGCGGCGATTGTACTGACCCGCCGAGCACCTGGAGCAGGCCAAGTAGTTGGGAATTGACCACGTAGGCCTTGCTGTCGTGGAAGACCAGCGCCGTCGGTTCGCGCAGTCCCTGAGCCAATACCGTTAAGGATTCGTCGCTTTCAATACGGTTCAGGCGGCCATTGGCATGATTCCAGTCGGCAAACAAAATTCGGCCCTGGTCGTCCAGGGTAATGGCCTGAATGACCAGTTGCGGATCGCGGTACACGACCACGGAGTTCCCGGCTTTGCCCTGGGAATCTATATTTACCCGAAAGAGTGTCCCCGTCCCCGCGTCACCGACGATAACGCTATGGTGTGCAGCATCGAACGCTAACGCCGTGGGAAGGCTCCCCGTGGTGCCGATTCCCGGAAGAGTCCACCATAACTGCCCACTGCCGTCCGCATCGAAGCGCCAGATTTGTCCGGCCGACGGGTTGGTAACAAAGAGATTCCCGCTGTCGTCAAAAGCCATTTGCGCGTACATGGAGAGCAATTTGCCGGTAGGTGAAGTCCCGAAAGGTGTTGCTTTCCCATCGCTATCGATCCGGCGTATGGTTCCCTGCGCACGCTGTGGATCGGATGACGAGTAGTCTATGACGTAGATTGCGTTGTCCGGCCCTATTGCCACCGCTCCCGGCGCATTGATCACCGTCCGGGAAGTGACGAGCGGACTGATCTTTCCCTGGAGATCGGCGCCCAGCACGGCTCCCGTGCCAAACTGCGTCAGGTAGAAGGTGCCATCGGCGCTCCGCGCGAGACCCATCGGGTAAACGTCTTCCTCTGGAAACGACAAAAACGTGGTGACGGTTACATTGGGCGCGACGGCTTTCACGTTCTCGGCGGGCGCTTTAATCGCATTGTAGATTAAAACCGCCGTCAGCAAGACAATTCCGACGACGACACCGATAAAAACGACGGCAAACAACAGGACGCGCACTCTCAGTCGGGGTTCTCCGTCGTTGTTGGGCTGATTTTTAGCTGGAAGACTCAAAGCTTCACGTGGCTCCTTAAACAAAAATAGGAGCAGCGATTGTACCCGTATTCACGAAGAAAAAAAGAACGCATGACGGGCGTTGTC
>Ga0070730_10004620_pt1 | contig 12019 bp, 13 predicted proteins | sample Coa_R1_3_FD_66447 | JGI IMG/M metagenome (GOLD analysis project Ga0070730, IMG submission 66447) | Surface soil microbial communities from Centralia Pennsylvania, which are recovering from an underground coalmine fire - Coalmine... | ecosystem: Environmental > Terrestrial > Soil > Unclassified ... | reverse complement strand
CGCTGCATCGCCAGCGCCGCGTGGAGCGCCCGCTCGGCGTGGTCCTCCTGCGCGGCAGGCGCCCCGAACACGGCCATGACCGCATCGCCCGCGAACTTCTCGGTCGTACCGCCGGCGAGGGCGATCTCGGCCTGCATCGCCTCGTAGAAGCGCTCCAGCCGCGCCCGGACGCGTTCCGGGTCCTCTCGGTCGGCGAGCGCGGTGGAACCGGCCAGATCGGCGAAGAGGACGGTCGCGATCTTGCGCTCGTCGTCGACAGCAGCGCCCGCCATGCGCGGATTGTGACGCGGTCTCTAGCTCTGCGGGGGCAGAGCCGCTTCCAGCGACTCTTCCCAGACGTCGAGCGCCTCGTCGAGCTCGCCGTCGCCGATCACGAGCGGGAGCAGCACGCGGATCACGTTCGAGTAGACACCTGCCTTGAGCAGCAGCAGCCCGCGCGACAGGGCCTCGTCCACGACGGCCGTGGCCAGGTCGGCCGCGGGCTCCTTCGTCATGCGGTCGCCGACGATCTCGATCGCGAGCATGGCGCCCACGCCGCGGACGTCGCCGATCTGCTCGAATCGTCCCTGCCAGGCGCTCATGCGGCCGCGGATGGTCTCGCCGATCGACGAGGCACGGTCGCACAGCCCCTCGTCCTCGACCACGTCGATGACCGCCAGCGCGGCCGCCTGGGCGACCGGGTTGCCGACGTACGTGCCGCCGATCGCCGAATCCGGGGGCGCGTCCATGATCTCGGCCCGGCCGAGCACGCCGGAGAGCGGAAGCCCGGCCGCGATCGACTTCGCGACGGTGATCAGGTCGGCCTCGACCCCGTAGTGCTCCATCGCGAAGAACCGGCCCGTGCGGGCAACGCCGGTCTGGACCTCGTCGGCGACGAGGACGATGCCGTGCCGGTCGCAGAGGCCCCGGAGGCCGTTCATGAAGTCGCGCGGGCAGACGAGGAAGCCGCCTTCGCCCTGGATCGGCTCGATCACGATCGCCGCCACCTGCTCGGCGGGCACCTGGGTCTCGAAGGCACGTTCGAGCGCGTCGAGAGCGGTGCGCGCGTCCGGCCCGCGGTAGTCGTTCGGGAACGGGACGCGGTAGACCTCGGGCGCGAACGGGCCCAGCCCTGCCTTGTACGGGTGCACCTTGGACGTGAGCGAGAGCGACAGCAGCGTCCGCCCGTGGAAGCCGCCCTCGAAGGCGATCACGGCGGGCCGTTTCGTGTACGAGCGGGCGAACTTGATCGCGTTCTCGACGGCCTCGGTGCCGGCGTTGAAGAACGCCGCCTTGGCCGGGCCCGAGATCGGCGTGATCGCGAGCAGCCGCTCTGCGAGCGTGACGTACAGCTCGTACGGGAGCACCGAGAAGTCCGTGTGCAGGAAGCGCTCCGCCTGCTCCTGGACCGCGGCCGTGACGCGGGGATGGGCGTGCCCGACGTTCAGGCAGCCGACCCCGCCCATGAAGTCGATGAACGTGTTCCCGTCGACGTCGGTGACCGTCGCGCCGCGGGCGCTCTCGACGACGACCGGCGCGTAGATCGACAGCGGGTCGGCGACGACCTCCAGCTTGCGCCGCAGGACCTCCTCGGAGCGCGGCCCCGGGACGGCGGTCTTGATCTCGATCGTCCTCATCGTGGCCACGCTGCCAGCTTATCGGAGCGACCGGAGGTGATGAATACGTGTATAGCGCGTATGCAGCGCCTTGTCTCGAGCCGCCGGCTGTGGATCGAAAGTCACGGAATCGGCACATTCGCGTCGCACTCTCGTGCGCCTTCCGGCGATACGCTCACCGCGGGTGGCGGATGGTTTTCCTTCCCCTCCCTGGGTGGGGAGGTGGTCCGGACCGGGGCCACCGGACGGGGCTCGTAGAATCGGCTCGTGGTCCTGTCGGACAAGACGATTCGGGAGCTGCTCGACGCCGGGCGGATCGAGATCGACCCGTACGACCCGGCGCTCCTGCAGCCGTCGAGCGTCGACGTGCGCGTCGACCGCTACTTCCGCGTCTTTCGCAACTCCCGCTACCCGTACATCGACGTCAAGCAGGAGCAGGAGGACCTGACCGAGATGGTCGAGATCAACGACGAGCCGTTCATCTTGCACCCGGGCGAATTCGTGCTCGGCTCGACGCTCGAGCGGGTGAAGCTGCCGGACGACCTGGTGGCCCGCCTGGAGGGGAAGAGCTCGTTGGGGAGGCTCGGCCTGCTGATCCACTCGACCGCGGGCTTCATCGATCCGGGCTGGGACGGGCACGTGACGCTCGAGCTCTCGAACGTCGCCAACCTCCCGATCACGATCTACCACCGCATGAAGATCGGTCAGCTCTCGTTCGTACGGCTCAGCGAGGCGGCCGAGCATCCCTACGGCTCTTCCGGCCTCGGGTCGAAGTACCAGGGTCAGCGAGGCCCGACCCCGAGCCGGTACTGGAAGAATTTCGTCGAGGACGGCTCGTGAAGGTCCTCGTCACGGGCGGGACCGGCTTCGTCGGCCCGAAGGTCGTGCACGCCTTGCGCGCCCGCGAGCACGACGTCAGGGCGCTCGTGCGCAAGCCGGAGCGGGCGAAGACGCTCGAGGCCTGGGGCTGCGAGCTCGTCCAGGGAGACATGACCGACCCGGCGAGCCTCGAAGGCGCCGTGCAAGGCTGCGACGCCGTCGTCCACCTGGTCGCGATCATCCAGGGACCGCCGGTCGCGTTCCGCCAGATCATGGAGCAGGGCACGCGCGACCTCGTCTCCGCGGCGGGACGCGCCGGGATGAGTCGCTTCGTGCTGATGAGCGCCCTCGGGACGAACGAGCGGAACCGCGACCTCACGCCCTACTTCCACGCGAAGTGGGAGATGGAGCAGACCGTGGCGTCGTCAGGGCTCGAGCACGTCGTCTTCCGGCCCAGCTTCGTCTTCGGCAAGGACGGGGGCGTTCTGCCGGTCTTCCTGCGCCAGGTCCGGCTGTCGCCCTTCACGCCCGTCATCGGCTCCGGCGACGAGCGGTTCCAGCCGATTTGGGTCGAGGACGTCGCGTCGTTCTTCGCGCAGGCCGTCGACGCGCCGGGCGCGGCGAACCGCACGTTCGAGATCGGCGGGCCGGACGTCGTGAGCTGGAACGAGTTCTACGCTCGCGTCAAGAAGGTGCTCGGAGCCAGGCGGGGGACGATGCACGTGCCGGTCGGCCTCGCACGGCTCGGAGCCGCCGTGGTCGAGCGTCTTCCGCGCGCACCGATCACGCGCGACCAGCTGAAGATGCTGACCGAAGCCGGGGACAACGTCTGCGACAACGGCCCCGCGCTCGAGACGTTCGACGTCGACCTCGTCGGCCTGGACGACCAGATCCGGCGGGCCGCCTGACGTGCCGATCGAGCACGACGACATCCGGACAGGACCGCCGCAACCGGTCGTCTGGGTCACGAGGATCGAGGGCCCGCCGGAGAACGTCGAACGGGCGGCGGGGCTCGCCCGGGGACAGCTCCTGGCCGTCTACCAGGGTCAGCCCGGCTGGCAAGGAGCGCTCGGGCTGCTGAGCTTCGACCGCCGGCGCAGCCTGCTGCTCAGCTTCTGGGAGAGCGAAGCGGCGTTGCTCGAGGGAGGGATGGCGGACGCGGGACGCCTCCGCGAGGGAGCAGCTGCGGCAGGGGTCGCGATTACGGCCAGCGAGCGCTTCGAGATCCTGTTCGACGAGCGACTAGAGTAAGGAGCACCGCTCGCCCGGAGGGTCGAATCGAACCGAACCGATACACGCCGATCGCGGCCGGCGCGCGACCGGCTCCGGTACGGCCGACGCGCGATCCCACCGTCCGGCGCCTGTACGAGAAGGCGAAGCAGCTCGGCACGTGGGATCCCGCCGAGATCGACTTCTCGCGCGACGTCGAGCACTGGTGCGGCCTGAGCGGCGACGAGCGCGACTTCCTCGCTCGCGTTACGTCGCTCTTCTACGCAGGCGAAGAGGCGGTCACCCGCGACCTGCTGCCGGTCGCTTTCGTGGTCGGCAACGAAGAGCGGCTCGACGACGAGCTCTTCGTGACCGCCTGGCTCTGGGAGGAAGGAAAGCACACCGACTTCTTCAGGCGCTTCCTGGACGAGGTAACCGGCGAGGAGGCCGCAGTCGATCCGGACGAGCGGCAGCTCGAGCGGCGCCTGCTCGAAGGCGAGCTGCGGGGCTCGATGCAGCGGCTGCTCACCGACGCGAGCCCGACGGCTCTGGCGCAGGCACTCACGACCTACTGCCTGATCGTCGAGGGTGTCCTCGCCGACACGGGCCAGCGCGTGCTCGAGGAGGCGCTCGAGGCGCGAGACCTCCTGCCCGGGTTGCGGGCGGGCCTCGTCCTCGTCAACCGTGACGAGTCGAGGCACGTCGCGTACGGCCTCCACGTCCTGAAGCGGCTGATGGAGACGGACGCAGCCGTCGCGGACGCAGTGAGGAAGCGCGTCGAGGAGCTCACGCCGCTCGTGACCCGAGTCGCAGATGCGATCATGATCCGGTACGAGACGCGGCCGTTCGGGCTTTCTTACGCGTTGCGGGAGCCGATCAAGCGCCTCGTCGACCAGCTGGAACGGCTGCGGCCGACGGCCGCTTAACCCGGCTCGACCGAGGAGAGCGTCCCCAGCGCGGCGCCGGCAACCGCGCGGTCGATCTCCGGAGGCACGGGCTGGTAGCCGTTCGAGAATTGCTCCGGCCGGAGCGCGAGCTCGCGCATCGCGTGCGCCTGGAGCGCGAAGCCGAGATCCATGATCTGCATCTGGTGGCCCGTCGCCGCGGCCAGGTTCAGCATCTCGCCGCGCGCGAGCAGCCGGACGGAGCGCCCGTTCGGCAGGCGGTACTCGACGACCTGTGGCGCGATCCGCCGCTGCTCGACCGCGAGCGCCTCCAGCTCGTCGACGGCGATCTCGTTCCCGAAGTGGCCGACGTTGGCGAGCATCGCGCCGTCCCGCAGGGCGAGCAGATCGTCGCCGCGCAGCACTCCCGGCCGGCCGGTGACGGTGAAGACCGCGTCGGCGAGCTCCGCAGCCCGTGTCAGCCCGGCGACGCGCATGCCGTCGAACGCGGCCTCCAGCGCGCGCACATCGTCGCGCTCGACGACGATCACGACCGCGCCGAGGGCGCGCAGCGTCCGCGCCAGGCTCCGGCCGCACGAGCCGTAGCCGACGACTGCGAACGTCTTCGCCGCGATCAGGGAGTTCGTGGCGCGCATGAACCCGTCGACGACCGCCGGGCCGATGCCGTGCTCGTTCTCGAACAGGAGCTTGATCGGGCTGTCGTTGATCACGACGACCGGAAACGGGATCTTCCCGGCCAGCTCGCCGAGGAGGCGCGTCCGTCCGGAGGTGGTCTCCTCCGTTGCGGCCGTGACCCTCGAAGGGCGTCCGTCGACGCTGGCGGCGATGAGGTCGGCGCCGTTGTCGAGCAGCAGGTCGGGGTCGGACGCGAGCACGCGCTCGATGTGCCCGTAGTGGTCGTCGATCGCGTCGCGCCGCCGGGAGTAGACGGCGATGCCTTTGTCGCGGGCTGCTGCGGCCGCGACGGCGTCGTCCGTCGTCGCCGGACTGCCGGTCCACACGATCTCGGCGCCGCCCGCTGCCAGGGCACCCACGAGCACCGCCGTCTTCATCTCGACGTGCAGGCACATGCCGATCCGCCGGCCCTCGAGCGGCCGCTCGCGCTCGAGTTCCTCGTGCAGGCCCGCGAGGACGGGCATGTTCGACCGCGCCCACGCGATCTTCTCCGCTCCTTCGCCGGCGAGCCCCTCGTCCTCGAGCAGGCTCGGCTCCAGCTCGGCGAGTTGCGGCGGCATCGTTCGATCCTAAAGAGCGAGGGCCGCTTGCGCGGCCCTCGGCATCCGGTTACCAGCGCTGGATTGGTAGGGGCGCTTCCAGCTCGGCCGTCATTCGCTGGGACGGCGGCCGGCGGCGCTTACAGCGAGTCCCCCACGCTGGCTAGGCGGTTCCCGTCAGGTCTCGGGGACACGCCCCTACCCGCTGGTACCTCCACTGCCCGAACAGTCTTCACTCAACTCGGACCACCTCCTTTCCGCGGTAGTCCAACTATACGGGTCCAGTCAAGACGGAGGAGAGCTCGAGACCGCGGTCCAGCGGGACCGTGACGCTGACGAGCGACGGATCGGCCTGTCGGGCGCGCGAGTACGCGCCGAGGGTCTCCTCGTGGGAGAGCACGTTGTCGGCGACGACCACCGCGCCCGGCTCGAGCTTCTCGCGCGCGAGCTGGAACAGCCGCTCGTAGTCGTCCTTCTCGGCGTCGAGGAAGACGACGTCGAACGCCTCGGAGAGCGTCGGGACGACGTCGAACGCATCGCCGTCGATGAGTTCGACCCACTCCTCCAGACCGGCCTCGGCGATGTTCTGCCGCCTCGCCTCGCACTTGGCCGGGTCGTTCTCGAGCGAGACGACCCGCCCGCCGAGGTAGCGGACGCCGGCGCCCAGCCAGAGGGTCGAGTAGCCGCGCGAGCCTCCGATCTCGAGCACGTCGCATGCCGGGTGGTGCGCAACCAGGCCGAACAGGAAGCGCCCGGTCGTCGCAGCGACGGCGCGGGCCCGCTGCGAGCTCGGCAGCCCCTGCTCGCGCTCGAGGCGGTCCTCCTCCTCGAGCCGGCGCATCACGGCGAGCACCTTCTCGTCCAGCATCGACTAGGGAAGCTCGAGCCTGATCTGGCCGTCGACCACGCCGACCCGGTACGTCGAGACCGGCTGGAAGGCCGGCAGGGTGAGCGCGTCGCCCGTGCGGATGTCGAAGTTCGCGCCGTGCCGGGGGCAGATGACGACTCCTTCGTCCGGGTCCCAGTCGCCCTCGCAGAGCGGCCCGTCGTCGTGCGAGCAGCGGTCCTCGATCGCGTACAGCTCGCCCCCGACGTTGTAGACGCCGACGGCGAGCGGCCCCGCGTGCACGATCTTCATCCGCCCCGGCGGCAGCTCGTCCGCAGGGCACACGTCGATATGGGCCATGTGGGCGAGCCTACTTCAGCTCGAGCTCGTCGAAGCCGGACAGCCCCTCGGGGAGCGGCGTGCCCTTCGCCTTGTGCAGCGCGACCTTGAGCGTGGTCAGGCCGAGCAGCGCGCACTTGAGACGCGTCGGGTTGTTCTGGAGCGGCACGCCGATCTCCTCGAGCAGCTCGTCCTTCGGCAGCGTCGCCACCTCGGTCGCCGTGCGGCCCTTCGCCATCTCCATCAGCATCGAGGTCGCCGCCTGGCTGATCGCGCAGCCGCGCCCGGAGAACTTCACGTCCTCGATCGTCTCGCCGTCCTCGCCGAACGCGACGTAGATCGAGACCTCGTCGCCGCAGAGCGGGTTCATGCCCTCGGCCTCGGCGTCGGCGCCCTCGATCACCCCGTGCCCACGCGGGTTCTTGTAGTGGTCGAGGATGATCTCCCTGTAGAGCTGGTCGTCCACTACGCGAAAACCTTCCGCACCTTGTGCAGGCCGTCGACGAGGCGGTCGATCTCCTCGGGGATCGAGTACAGGTAGAAGCTGGCGCGCGCAGTTGCCGTGATGCCGAGGCGGCGCATCAGCGGCTGCGTGCAGTGGTGGGACGCGCGGACGCAGACGCCCTCGGAGTCGAGGATCTGCGCGACGTCGTGCGGATGGACGCCGTCGACGTTGAACGAGACGATCCCGGCGCGGCGCCCGGCAGGCGGTCCGTAGACCGTCACCCAGTCGAGCTCCTCGAGCCGCGCCATCGCGAGCGAGACGAGCTCGTGCTCGTGCTCCTCGATCGCGTCGAGGCCGACCTCGGTGATGTAGTCGATTGCCGCGCCCATCCCGTAGGCCTCGACGAACGCGGGCGTCCCGGCCTCGAACTTGTACGGCAGGTCGTTCCAGGTCGTCTCCTCGATGGAGACCTTGCGGATCATCTCGCCGCCCATCTCGAACGGCGACATCCGCTCGAGCAGCTCGCGGCGCCCATAGAGCGCGCCGGCCCCGGTCGGCCCGCACAGCTTGTGCGCCGTGAAGCCGAGGAAGTCGACGCCGAGCGCCTGCACGTCGACGCGCCGGTGGGGGACCGCCTGCGCCGCGTCGACGACCATGATCGCGCCCTGCTCGTGAGCCCAGGCCGTGAGCCGGTCGATCGGGTTGATGGTGCCGAGCGTGTTCGAGACGAGATTCGCCGCCACGACCTTCACCCGGCCTGCCCGTGCGATCTCGTCGAGCTCGCCGAGGCGCAGCTCCCCGGTATCGTCGATCCCGATCACGCGGAACTCCGCGCCGGTCCGCTTCGCGATCTGCTGCCAGGGGACGAAGTTCGCGTGGTGCTCGAGCTCCGTGACGACTGCGACGTCGCCCGGGCCGAGGTTGTCGAGCCCCCAGGCGTAGGCGACGAGGTTCAGAGCCTCCGTGACGTTCCGCGTGAAGATGACCTCCTGAAGCGAGGGCGCGTTGAGCAGCGCCCTCACCTTCTCCCGGGCACCCTCGAATCCGGCCGTGGCCCGCTCGGCCAGGTCGTAGACGCCGCGATGCACGTTGGCGTACGACGTCTCGTAGAAGTCCCGCATCGCGTCGAGCACATGGCGCGGCTTCTGCGAGCTCGACGCGGAGTCGAGATAGGACAGCGGCTTCCCGTGGATCGGGTGATCGAAGATCGGAAAATCCTTGCGCAGCGTGTGCGCGTCGAGCTTCGGGCGGGCGGTTACGGCCACTGATCCAATCGTAGCCGCCACCCCAGAGACGGCAGTTCAGCGGGGCGGCCTGGCGACGTACTCGCAGTGCCGCACGACGTCGATCCGGTCGATCACGGCGACGTCCTTTCCGGCTCCGCAGTCGATCCAGTCGCGCTCGCCGTCCCGGGCGTAGATCACGTCGTCGCCGCCCTTGGCGATCACGGTGTCGCGGCCGGGCCCAGGATAGACGCGGTCGTCGCCGTTCCCCGCGTCGATGAAGTCGTTGCCCTTTCGGCCGACGATCGTGTCGGCGCCCGGCAGCCCGCAGATCCTGTCGGGCCCGTCCGTGCCGTAGAGGACGTCGTTCGCGTAGGTGCCGACCTGGGTGCACGGCAGCACGTCTGCACCGGTCGAAGCGCTGTTGTTCGTCGGATCGGTGTCGAGCTGGCCGGCGAGGACGGAGCCCCGGAGCCGGATCGGCCCTGCTGACCGGCGCTCGCCGCCGATGGTCACCCTCACCGTTTCCCCGCGTGGAATCGCATCGACCGTGCAGACAACCGTGCTGACGCCTTCGGTGCCGACGGCGCCGCACTCTCCTCCGCCCGTCGAGAGCACCGAAAGGACAGCCTCTCCGGCATCGATTCGGAGCTGCACGTTCGTGGCGCCCTCGTTCCCGTCGTTGTCGATCGTGAAGGTGAAGCTCGTCGCCTCGTCGAGTGCGACCGGCGTCTTCGACACCGCGGCGCTCAGCCGCAGCTCCGCGCAGTGCGTAATCGGCGGCAGCGGTCCGCCGCCCGGCTGCCAGACGGGGTCGAGAAGACCGGGCGTGTCGGGTGCGAGCAGCGATTCGCAGGTGCCGTCCGCGTTCATCACGAACGTCGTGTAGGGGCCGAGATTGCGCTGGCCGACGTAGAACAGCCGCGACCCGTCCGGCCACCACGTCGGGGAGTAGGCGAAGGGCCCGCCGAACTCTGCGTCGTCGAACGGCCCGGTGAGGCGCCGGAGGTTGCCGCCGTCGGCGTCCACGACGAAGACGTCCTGACGGGTCGGGATGCCGAACCGGCTGCCGTACTGCGGGAAGGAGCGGTAGCCGGTGAAGGCGATGCGCGTGCCGTCCGGCGACCAGGCCGGGCTTGCGGTCGAAAGATCGGTGACCCGGTGCCGACCCGACCCGTCGGCGTTGATCACCGTGAGCGCCGGCGCGCTGAAAGCGATCTGCGATCCGTCGGGCGACCAGACCGGGCCGGTGTCGTACGCGTCGGCCGGGGAGAGGACGACCGGCGGCGTGCCGTCGAGCCCGACGGTGTAGACGCGGCTCGCGGATCCCTCCGAGCGCGTGTAGACGAGTCGCGTGCCGTCGGGAGACCAGGACACGGCGAGCTTGATGTTTCCGTCGCCGGTCAGGGCCCGCTGCCCGCTGCCGTCGGGCCGCATCACCCAGATGTCGTAGCTCTGGCCGGCGCGCGACTTCAGGAACTCGATCAGGTCCCCGCGTGGCGACCAGTGCGGCTGCGAGTTGAAGATCCCGTTCGGGCCGGAGTCCTGGGTCAGCCGCCGCTGGTCCGTGCCGTCCGCGTTCATCGCGTAGATCTCGGTCGAGACGTTCGAGACTCGGTGGCTGTCGAAGGCGATCTGCGTCCCGTCGGGCGACCAGCTCGGGTGCATGTCGGCCGTGAAGAAGTCCTGCGTGCCGGGAGTCAGGTTGACCAGGTCGGACCCGTCGGCCGCCGTGGTGGCGACGTCGGGATGGTTCGCGGCCGGCCCGTAGTCGAACGCGATTCGCGGCGGCTGCGTCCCGGCCGCGACGGGAGCGGCGGCGACGATGCCTGCGACGAGCAATGCGGGCAGGACTCTCACGCGGGCAGTGTCCGAGGAAGCGCTCACGCGCCCCTCACGCACCGCTCACGCGCTGGTTACGAAGCCCAGCGAAAGAAGCGGACGCCGGCCCAGATCCCGAGGCCGATCGCGGCCAGCTGCACGACGACCCAGGTGAGCCGTACGCGGGCGCTCACGCCTGCTCCCCGCGGATGACCCGGTCCTTCGCCTTGGCGTACTCGAGGTCGTCGAGCGCGCCGCTGCGGTGCAGGTCGTCGAGCCGCTGCAGGCTGTCGGTCATGTCCTCGCTCGAGCTCTTCCCGAGCCGGTTGATGAGGTCGAAGGCGCTGCCGACCGCGGCGCCCGTGGTGGCGACGTGCCACGGCTTCGGATCGTCCTGCTGCCCGCGTACGTACACGCGCCAGAGATGCGGCAGCGCCCAGACCAGCGGGACGGCGCCCATCAGCACGAACACGACCCCGGCGGTGACGAAGCCGGCCTGCCCGTGGACGCCGTAGTCGAAAAAGTTGTAGCCCAGCGACAGGAAGAGCGCCGGCCAGGCCAGCGAGACGAGCGTCGGCACTCCGTAGTGCATCGCCAGAAAGACGTAGAGGCCGGTGAAGATCAAGCCGCCCCAGATCGCGGCGGGCATCAGCGCGGCGACATTGCCCCGGCAAGGACGCGCGATCTCGAACGCACCACCCGAGCGCACGAGCCGCCGATGTTCATCACGCTGCGCATGCCCAGGAAGAGCACGGTCAGCGACGCGCTGACGAGCCCGACGGAAAGGAAGATCCAGAGAGAGCCGCGCGCCTGCCTCACGCGCGGGAGCCTACTGCGGAATCCGAGCCTCCAGCGCTTCTGCCAGCGCCTCGCGGACCGGGGGCAGCTCGATCCGGTCGAGGATGTCCTGGAAGAAGCCGCGGACGATCAGCCGCTCCGCTTCGGCACGGGTCAGCCCGCGGGCCATGGCGTAGAAGAGCTGGTCGCGGTCGACCTGGGAGAGCGTCGCGCCGTGCGTGCAGCGGACGTCGTTGGCGAGGATCTCGAGGCCGGGGATCGAGTCCGCGTGCGCGTTCTCGGACAGGAGCAGGTTGCGGTTCTCCTGGTACGCGTTCGTCTTCTGGGCGTCCTTCTCGACGCGGATCATCCCGCGCCACACGACCGAGGCCTCGTCGCGCAGGGCGCCCTTGAAGGCGAAGTCGGACGTGGTGTTCGGCGCGATGTGCTCCTGGAACGTGTCGTAGTCGAGGTGCTGCGTCCCGTCGGCGAAGTACGCGCCCGTGACACGCGAGGTCGCGCCCGGGCCGGCGAGGTCGTTCTGGATCCGCACCTTTCCCCTGCGGGAGCCGAAGCCGCCCGCGACCCAGTCGAGCTCCGCGTCGCGCTCGACGCGCGCGTGATGCGTGGCGAAGTGCCAGGTCTCGCGGGCGTAGTTCTGGATCGAGACGTACTCGAGCTTGGCGCCCTGCTCCACGAAGAGCTCGGCGACGGCGTTCGAGTACGCGGCGAGGTCGGGCGAGGCGGAAACGTACTCCTCGACGAGGCTGAACCGGCTGCCTTCCTCGGCAACGACGAGGAGCCGCCAGAAGACGGACGCATCGGCGGCGGTGCTCGAGATCCGCA
>Ga0070730_10004618_pt1 | contig 12021 bp, 11 predicted proteins | sample Coa_R1_3_FD_66447 | JGI IMG/M metagenome (GOLD analysis project Ga0070730, IMG submission 66447) | Surface soil microbial communities from Centralia Pennsylvania, which are recovering from an underground coalmine fire - Coalmine... | ecosystem: Environmental > Terrestrial > Soil > Unclassified ... | reverse complement strand
GGACTTAAAATCCCTTGGGAGGCAACTCCCGTAGAGGTTCGAATCCTCTCCCGGGCATCATGACCTGACCTTCGTCGGGTTGGTCAACCCTTGACCGCGGCATGCTAACCTCGGAGTGCGATCGACCGACGCCGCGTTCGCCAACTGTGGGGAGAGTCCATGCGCGAGGGTGGCGTTCGCGCTGAGTAGATTGATTTTCACGGTGCTGGGGACGATCATTGAGGCGAGGCGATGATCAAGACCCCTATGGACGCGCTCTACTATTGGATCCCGACGTTCGCGGCCCTGGCCCTCATGGGGCTGATCGGATTCGTCATGATTCTCTTCGAGCGTCGCGATGAACGCCGCCGCGCGGGATCCTCGGAGCCAAGCAGGCCGCACTAGTGACCGCTTCAATTGCTCGTGGGAGGCAACTCCCGTAGAGGTTCGAATCCTCTCCCGGGCATTCGGTTCAAGCAGGACCCACCACCATGATCGACCACACCTCGTGCCAGTGCCAAGCGCTCTTCGAGGGAAACTGCAGCTGGACCCTCGCGCGCCGCGTCGCTCGCAGACACCCGACCCTCCGGCACCTGTTCAACGTCGTGGGACCCCTCCAAACGAAAGTTCCGAGAGGGCACTCCACGCATGAAGCGATCCTGCGGGTCATCATCGGTCAGATGCTATCGTCGAAAGCCGCCTCGGCCATTCGCATCCGGCTGATGGATGAGCACGGCAGCGCGGAGGGCGTCTTTCGATGGGCCGCGAAGGGGCGCGCGCCGAGGGGCCCCGGGGGAGGGCTCTCCCTGGTGAAGCGCAAAGCCCTGCGAGCCTGGTGGCAGTACTGCCAGGAGGGCGCCGACGACCCGGCCGAGGTCTGGCGGACACTCTCCAACGCGGAGCTGCGAGACACGGTCTCCCAGATGTACGGACTGGGGACCTGGAGCGCGGACGTCCTGGGGATCTTCTTGATGGGGCGGCTGGAAATCTGGCCAGTCGGCGACGTGGGCCTCGACCGGGCGCGCGCAATGGTGTTCCGCGGCGTCGGCAAACGGGAATTCGCGAAAATCACCGCCGGGCACGAGAGCCTGGTCGCCGTCTACCTCTGGGAAGTCCTGAATCGCGATCTCACCAGCCACTTCCGCAACCGATGAAGCTGCGCCGGGCGCGTCGCGACGACCTCGATGCGCTCCGATCGCTCGTTGATGCGGCGATCTCGGAGCTGCAGCGGCCATTTCTGACCGAACACCAGATCAACTCCAGCCGCGCCATCATGGGCATTGATACCCAGCTCATCGATGACGGGACGTACTTCGTGGTGGAGATCGATGGCCATGCGATCGGCTGTGGCGGGTGGAGCCGGCGGGCTACGCTCTACGGAGGAGACCAGTCTGCCGGCCGAAGCGCCGCGCTGCTGGATCCGGCGCGGGATCCGGCGCACGTCCGAGCCATGTACACACACCCCGATCACACTCGGAAGGGAGTCGGCAGACTCATCTTGGCGCAGTGTGAGGCAGCGGCGCGGGCCGAAGGGTTCACGAGCGTCGACCTGATGGCGACGATGGCGGGTCTGCCACTGTACCGGGCCTGCGGCTATGAGCCGTGCGAGAATATCGTCGACGATCGCGGCGGCGTGCCCGTCCCGCTCGTGCGGATGAAGAAGTCGCTCTAACTTCCTGCCATGGGCGCCCGCCTCCGGCCGGGGGCCTCTTTACGGCGGGGGAGATGGCGGTCGCGCATTTCCTCGTGCACTTCCGGCAGGGAGCCTGGCCCCTCCTGAATCACGGTGAGCTGGCGGTCGTCTATTGCTTCCTGTTCCTCTATATAGCCGTCGTCGGTGCGGGTCCCTGGAGCCTGGACCGAGACCTGCCGTAGGCAGGCGTTCCATTTTGGCGTACTTTGCACGCCGTGCCATCTCGCGACACCATCGCCGCCCGACTGAGCCAGGGTCTCGCCGGACGCTACCGCGTGGAGCGGGAGCTGGGCCGCGGCGGCATGGCCATCGTGTACCTCGCGCTGGACGAGAAACACAGCCGGCCCGTCGCCATCAAGGTCCTGCGACCCGAAATCTCCGGAGCCATCGGCGCCGCGCGGTTCCTGCGCGAAATCCAGATCGCCGCCCAGCTCAACCATCCGCACATCCTGCCGCTGTACGACTCCGGCGAGTCGAACGACCTCCTGTACTACGCGATGCCGTACGTCACGGGCGAATCGCTCCGCCAGCGGCTCGACCGGGAGCCGCAGTTGTCGTTGCACGACACCGTGCAGATCGGCACGGAGGTCGCGAGCGCGCTGAGCTACGCCCACGCGCGCGATATCGTTCACCGGGACATCAAGCCCGAGAACATCCTCCTCTCCGAAGGCTACGCGCTGGTCGCGGACTTCGGGATCGCGCGCGCCATCACCGCCGCGGAGGCCTCGGGACCCGTCACCACCGCGGGGATCACGGTCGGCACCCCGGTCTACATGAGTCCCGAGCAGGCATTGGCCGAGGCGGTGGACGGGCGGAGCGACCAGTACAGCCTGGGATGCGTGCTCTACGAGATGCTCACCGGACGGCCCCCGTTCGGGGGGACCACGGCGCAGGCCGTTCTGGCCAAGCACACGCTCGATCCGGTGCCGTCCATTCGGGCGGTACGCGCCGACGTACCGGACGCTCTCGAGCAGGTGGTGACCCTCTCGCTGGCCAAGCAGCCCGCCGACCGCTACCCGAATGCCGAGGCGCTCGACAAGGCGCTCCGGGGATCCATCACGGGCGAAGTCGTCACCCGTCGCGTGGCGCGGGCCGAGCCACCCCGTCGCCGCAAGGGACGGCGCCTCGCGATGCTCGCCACCTTCACGGTGATCGCCGCCGCGGCGGCGACCACCATAGTCCGCCGGCCGCACCGGCCGGCGGCGGCGACCATCACGCCGGCATCGGTCGCGGTCATTCCGTTCGCCAACGCCAGTGGGGCGGGGAGGCCGGACTACTACGTCGACGGCTTCACGGAAGACTTGATCGGCGCGTTGCGGCGGATTCCGGGGTTGCAGGTGGCGCCGGCGACGTCATCCTACCGATTCGCCCGGACCGCCCGCACTCCCCAGGAGTTGGGACGGCGCCTCGGCGCCTCGTACCTGATCGGCGGCAGCGTACTCCGGCAGGGCAGCCGGGTGAAGGTGCAGAGCTACCTCATCCGGGCTGCTACCGGGGACACCATTCTCCCGGCGACGTACGACACGTTGGACCGAGGCAACCTCGACGTGCAGGCGGAGATCGTGCGGAGCATCGCATCTCAGCTCCGGGTGAATCTCAGCGCCGCCACCGCGGCCTCCCTGGCTCGCCGCCCGACTCGGAACCCCGCCGCCTACGATCTCTATCTGCAGGGGCGGTCGGCCCTCGAGCAGCGGACCCAGACGGCGCTCCTGCGGTCCATCCAGTTGTTCCACGCCGCGATTCACGCCGACACGAACTTCGCGCTGGCCTACGCGGGGCTTGCCGACGCCTATGGATTCATGGCGGCGTTCCAATACGGCCAGCCGCGCGACTACTTCCCGCAATCCCGCGCCGCCGGCAACGAAGCGGTGGCTCGAGACAGTCTCCTGCCGGAGGCGTACGCGAGTCTGGGATTCGTCGCGCTCTTCTACGATTGGAACGTCCCGGATGCGCTGCGCCAGCTCGACGAGGCCCTGCGGCTGGACTCGACGCTGACTCGCGCGCACCTGTTCCGGTCCCACGCCTTCATTACCCAGCATCAGTCCGATTCCGCCGTCGCGGAAATGCGTGCGGCCCAGGCGCTCGAGCCCTTCAGTCTGATCGTCGGCACTCGGCTCATGTCGGCACTCTATTTCGCGGGGAGAGAAGAGGAGGCCGCGCGGGAAGGCGAGCTGGTATTGGCCGGGGATTCCACGTACGCATTGGCGGTGCCGGACCTCGCCCGCTCCTACCTGATGCTGGGCCGCTGCGACGACGCCATTCGGATCACGAGCCGGCCGATGACGAATTTCTACGAAGGGGTACGGACCCTCGCCGGCATCGCGTATGCGAGGTGCGGGCAGCCGGAGCGGGCGCGGCAGGTCCTCAAGGAGCTCGATGCGCGGCGGCGAGCCGGCGTCTACGTCGAGCACTACGACTACGCCGCCATCTATGCCGCGCTCGGTGATCGCGACCGCGCGTTCCGCGAGTTCAACCTCGCGGTGGACGATCGCGAGTTCTTCCTGTTCAGCGTCACCTGGGACCCCATGTGGGAGTTTTTGCGCCGAGACCCGCGTTTTGCGGCGCTTACCGCCCGGATTGCGCTCAACAACAAGCAGTGATCCCGACGGCACCCCGCTTGCAACCTTTTCGGCCCCAAGCGCGTCCTATGAGTGTGATGAGACACCTCAAACGCTTTAGCGATAGGGAGCTGGATATGAAGGGGACCGTGTTGGCCTTGGCCGCCGTCCTGACGTTGGGCAGCACCTTGCTGGGCATGAAAGGCATGGCGGTGGAATGGACGACCGCGGACGCGCAGGGAGCGCTGGCGGGGGCCCCTCGGGCCACCCCCGGTCCCGCTGATCAGATCTGGATGGGGGGAACCCTCCCGGCCATCACCGTCGAGGCGCGGGCGTATTCCGCGGTGGTTTTCAAGGCTCCAGAGGCCCCTTTGAGCGCGCCGAGGCGCCGGGCCTGACCGAACCCGGAAACCGGGACTGCCAAACCCCCGTAGGATTCTGCAGTTTACGAATCCCGCGGGGGTTTCTCGCAGGGGGAGGCGGTTATGACGATGAAAAGCTTCTGGATGCGGTGGCGCGCGGAACTCCTCCGCGGCTCCTTCATTTTCGTGGTCGTGGTCGGGCTCGGCCTGGCCCTCGTATCGGCCTGGCACAATGGGGTGAATAGCCTCAAGGCCCGGACCGGCAACATCATCCCGGCGCTCGCGCAGGGCTTCGGCGCGAGCTTCGGCGGGGACTTCGACGCCCCAGGCCGGAATCACGGCGATACCTGGTCCTGGCATTCCAAGCTGAATCCGGGCCAGACGCTGGCGATCCGCAACCTCGCGGGGCCCGTTGAGGTGACCGCGGCGCCCGGCGCCGAGACGGTCGTGACCACCGAAAAGAGCTGGTTGAGCTCCGATCCGAACAGCGTGGTCGTGCAGGCCGTTCCGACCTCCGCCGGCACCATGATCTGCGCGGTGTGGCCCGGCTCGACGGGAAACTGCTCCGCCGGCGAGAACCTGAACATTCACTCGAATGGCAACCAGCATAACGACGTGGCGGTGAAGTTCGTCGTCCAGCTCGGGCGGGGCGTGAAGATCGACATCGGCGGGATCTCGGGGGACGTCCAGGTCGAGGGTGCCACGGCGGCCGTCAGCGCCAGCACCATCTCGGGTGACCTCTCGGTCCAGACTGACGCGTGGCCCGTGGATCTCAACTCCGTGAGCGGAGACATCTCCGTGACCACCGGGCGCCCCGGAACGGAGCCCGCGAAGGTGAAATCCGTTTCGGGTGACGTGAAGGTCTATCTGCCGGCGAATCCCGATGTGAGCGTGCACGCGACGACGGTGAGCGGTGATGTCGGGGACGACTTCGGCCTCCCGGTTCAGGAAGCGAAGTACACCAATTCGCAGTCGCTGAACGGCAGCATCGGGAAGGGTGGAGCGGAGCTTTCGCTGGTCACCGTGAGCGGCGACATCAAGGTGGGCAAGGCGACGTCCGTGACGGTCTGGAAGGTGCAGAAGAAGGGCGCCGCGACCACCGTCGTCGCCGCACCGACGCCCGCCCCGGCGCCAGTAGCCCCGGCGAAACCCTAAGCGAGGTAGTTCTTGACGGCCGCGGCGAACCCGCGGACGTCGATGGGCTTGGGGAGGAAGCCGTCGAATCCCGCGGTGTGAATCCGGTCCCGCTCGTCGGGAGCCGAGCCGCCACTCAGGGCGACCACCTTCAGGGGCTGGTCGCCCTGAACGTTTCGAACGGCGTCGAGCAGGGCGAAGCCATCGCGGCCGGGAATCTGAATGTCGAGGAGCAGGAGGTCGGGACGGCGTCCGGCGAGGAGCGACTCGAGCCCGTCGCCGGACTCGCGGTCGACGACCTCGTGTCCCGCGGACTTGAGGAGCGCCGCGCCCAGCCGCCGGACGGTCGGATCGTCGTCCACCATCACGATGTACGCCATGCCCTACAATATCTACATTTCGCCCCCATGCGACCCAAGAGCCTCGGGATCCTCGGTCTAGGTGCCATCGGAGGATCGTTGGCGCGGCAAGCCAAGGCCGCCGGCATCCCCCAGGTCCTGGGCTGGAGTCCGGAGCCGGCGGAGCGGGTCGCCGCCGTGAGGCAGGGCGCGCTCGACGACGCTCCGCACCAGGCGGCCGAGGTCGCGGGGCGCGTGGAGCTGCTGGTGCTGGCGGCCCCGCCGGCGGCCAACCTCGAAGTCCTCGAGCGGCTGGCACCCCGGATCGCCCCCGGCTGCATCGTCACCGACGCCGGCTCGGTGAAACGCGCGATCGTCGCGAAGGCCGAGGCGCTGGGGTTGGCGCACCGGTTCGCGGGCTCCCATCCCCTCGCGGGCACCGAGCGCAACGGATTCGACGCTTCGCGCGCCGATCTGTTTCTGGGCGCGGTGGTCTACGTGACGCCGACCGAGGGGGGCGATGGAACGGCGCGGGAGGTGGCGCACTTCTGGGAATCGGTGTGCGGAGCGCACCCCGTGATTCTCGACGCCGCGGCCCACGACGCCCAGATGGCCCTGACCAGTCATCTGCCGCAGGTCGTGTCCTCATTGCTCGGACTCTACTTGTCGCGGCACCTGCCGCCCGGAGCGAGCCTCGGACCGGGCGCGGGAGACACCACCCGCCTGGCCGGGTCAGAGCCTGGCCTCTGGACGGAGATCCTTCTTCTGAATAGAGACGCGGTCTTGCCCGCCCTGCGGGCCCTCCAGGAGCCGCTGGGCGAATTGGAACGGGCCCTCGAGGCGGGGGACCGGGAGGGCGTGAAGACCTGGTTGGCGCGGGGGTCCGCGTGGCGACGTGGACTGGACCGCCCCGGTCGCGAGCCTTAACGTTGCGCCGCCACCGGCCCGGAGCTCCGTGAGCGATCTACTCGACATTCTGAACGAAGAGCTGAAGGGCAAGTACGTCCTCCAGCGGGAGTTGGGTCGCGGCGGCATGGCGACGGTGTTTTACGCCGAGGACGTGAAGCATGGCCGGGGCGTCGCCATCAAGGTGCTCCATCCCGACGTCGCCGCCTCGATGGGGCAGGACCGATTCCTGCGCGAAATCGAGATCGCCGCCAGGCTGCAGCACCCCCACATCCTCGCGCTCTACGATTCCGGCACCGCCGGCAATCACTTCTACTATGTCATGCCGTTCGTGGAGGGCGAGTCGCTCCGCGACCGGCTGGACCGCGAAAAGCAGCTCGGTCAGGAAGACGTCCTCAAGATCACCGCGCAGGTGGCGAGCGCGCTGGGGTACGCGCACAGCCGGGGCGTGGTCCATCGCGACATCAAGCCCGAGAACATCATGCTGTCCGGGGACACGGCGATCGTCGCCGACTTCGGCATCGCGCGGAGCGAAGGGGCGGGGCACTCGCTGACCCAGACGGGTACGATCATCGGGACGCCGACGTATATGAGTCCCGAGCAGGGAACCGGCTCCCCCGACATCGACGGCCGGACCGATCAGTACAGTCTCGCGTGCGTCGTGTACGAGATGCTCGTCGGTGCGCCGCCGTTCACGGGCCCCACGGTGCAGGCCGTGATCGCGCGGCACTCGATGGATCTCGTCTCGCCCCCCTCGATCGTGCGCGAGTCCATTCCGGACACGATGGAGACCGCGCTGCTCCGGGCGCTCGCGAAGACGCCCGCCGACCGGTTCCCGACGATCATCATGTTCGCCGAGGCGCTGGGGCGGCCGTCGACCATCACGGCGGCGCAGCGGCGCCGGACGATGGGCGGCATGCAGGCCACTGCCGGTGGCCGGACGCTGCCGTGGAAGCTGATCGCCGGAGGCGCGGGCGCCGCCCTCGTGCTGGCCATCGGGGTCGTCGCCCTCCGGGGCCTCGGCGGACACCGGACCGCCGCGATCCAAGGGCCCGATCCGCGGAAGATCGCCGTCCTCTACTTCACGGACCGGTCCAACAACAAGTCCCTCGGGTACGTGGCCGACGGGTTGACGGAGGCGTTGATTCACGAGCTCGCGACCGTGCAGACGCTCAAGGTGATTTCGCCGAACGGCGTCGCGCCGTATCGCGGCACCTCGGTGCGGCAGGACAGCATCGCGAAAGCGCTCAGCGTCGGTACGATCGTGTCCGGAGCCGTCGACACGTTCGGCGACTCATTGCTGCTCTCGGTTTCGATGTCGAACGCCGTCAATGGGAACGAGCTGGGTAGCGCGCGCCTCGTCGCTCCCAAAGGCAACGTGCTCGCCCTCCAGGACACGCTCGCCAAGGAAGTGGCGCGCGTGCTGCGGCCCCGCCTCGGCCAGGAGGTGGAGCAGGTGGTCTCGCGCGCCGGGACCGGGAACAAGGAAGCCTGGGATCTGGTGGAGCAGGCGGCCGGGTTCGACCGGCAAGTCGAGCCTCTCCTCGCGGCCAACGACACTGCCGCGGCGGCCCGGGCGCTGGCGAATGCGGACTCCGTGCTGGCGAAGGCGAGCAAGCTCGATCCCAAATGGACGACCCCGGTGATCGAGCGCGGCTGGATCGCGTGGCATCAGCGGCACGTGAAAGGGTTCGCGAACAAGGATGCGACCGATCAGTGGACCAGGCAGGGGATCGACTTCGCCAATCAGGCGCTCAAGATCGCCCCCGATTCGGCGGCCCTCCACCTGCGCGGCACCATGGAGTACATCCGGTATGCGTTCAACCTCGACCCCAGTCCGCTCACCAGCGATCAGTTGCTGCACGCGGCCGAGGAGGACCTGAGGGCGGGGGGTGAAGACCTGGCGAACCCCCGGCGCGCGGAAGCGCTGACACTCCTGGCCCATCTCGAGGCGCGGATTTCCGAATCGGCCCAGGCGAAGGTGTTCGCGTCGCAGGCGTACGACGCCGATCCGTACCTCGCGGACGCGGACGAAACGATTTGGATGCTCTATGCCACGTCCTTGGACCTGGGCGACCGGAACGAATCATCCCGGTGGTGCCAGGAAGGCGTGCGCCGTTTCCCGGACGAGAGCTATTTCACCGAGTGCCAGATCTCTCTGTACGCGCTCAAGGGCGGGCCCAAGGCGGACATCCCGCACCTCTGGAAGATCCTCGACCAGAATGTTCTGCAGTATGCCCCTCCCGAACGCGACTTCCGGCGGACCCGCGGGTCGCTGCTGGTGGCGATGGCGATCGCGAACGCGGGACTGAAGGACAGTGCGCGGAATGTTGCCCTGCGTGCCCAGGCGGCGGAGCAGGCCGACCAGTCGGGGGATCTGTATTACACGGAGATGTTTCTGCGCAATATGCTCGGCGACCGGAAGGAAGCCCTGAACCTTTTGGCGAAGTATCTGGCATTGAACCCGCAGGAACGTCCCAACGTCGCGAAAGATCGGACGTGGTGGCTCGATGGCCTTCGCGATGATCCGCAGTTCAAGGCGCTCGTAGGGTCGCGCTGACAAAAAGTGTGGGACTCGCGCCCCAATATGGCGCGGGTGCCTCAGCCTTTCAGCGGCTGGAAGCACCATTTTGTCTGGCGTAGATTGTGCTTCGACGCACAATGTTGATGCGTCCAGCGTCAGCGTCTTTCCCTCTCGCGCCCTGAGGTACGACCGAATGTACAGCGGACGTCGTGTCGCTCCAGTTCTAGTCTTCGCACTCCTCGCCGCGTGCGGCGAAGCCAAGTCTCCGGTCACGCCGAACGTCACGGCCCGAGCGGTCGCGCCCTTGGCGGCGCGCGGCGGGAATGGTGGTGGCGGCGTGACGTGCAATTTCACGAGCGTGAATAAGTCGGTCACGCGCTACTTCTCGGGCACCGAGGCGAAGGCGGTCAAGACGCTCGTGACCGCGATGCAAGCCGCCGGCATCGGCAGCGCCACCGCGCAGGGCATCGGGTTCGACATCTTCGTACATGTGGCCAACAACGTGAAGTCCGGGAACACGGACGTCACCGACGGCGGCGCCCTGGTGAATGGCCTCCTCGCGTGCATGTACACGAATGTCGCCGACCTGCCGCTGGTGTTCCCCGAAGACTTCTCGGTGGCCCTCGATCCCGCGCAGCATGGCGCCTTCGAAATTCGCGGCGGTGCGACCGACGCGACCGGCCCCGCGCTGAGCCGGCCGGTGACGGCGCCGTTCTCGGGTGTCAAGCCGATGAGCGGTGCCTGGACGGACATGCTGGCGGGCAATCCGGCGCCCGCCCGGGTTCTGCTCTACGGCCGGCCCGGATCCACGTCTACATCCTACGATTGGAAGGTCGTTCCGCGCTCCGCGACGTTCGCCGGGGCGGGGGCCATGGTGGGCGTCTGCGTGGACGCGACCACGAACAGTACGGACCTCCTCCACGAGGAGAACGTCGGCCTGCTGCCCTTCCAGGACGCTGCGTTTCTCGATCCGGCGAGCTGCTCGCCGATCGCGGCCGTCCCGTCACGCAACATCCTTCAGAAGCTTGCGACCGCGGTCGGATCGTTCTTCGTCCCCCAGCCCCTCTACGGCAATCCGGGCGGGCTGGCAGGGTCCACCAGCGGCATTCACAGCGAGTTCGGCCCGCAAGTGGTGGACAGCGCGATTCCGACCTTCGTCGTACAGCCGTCGGATGTTCAGGCGGGTGCCGTGATGACGCCCCCGGTGCAGGTCCTGATCACGGCCGCGGGCTCGACGTCACCGATCCCGAACACTTCGGTGACGATCGCGGCCTTCGATAACAACGGCACTCCGGCGGTCTTGAGCGGGACGCTCACGCAAACGACCGATGCCAACGGCATCGCCACCTTCCCCGACTTGGTGCAGTCGAAGCCGGGTGGGTACCTCTTCGCGGTCACGGGTACCGTGGGTGGCCGTCCCAGTATCGTGGTGGCCGGCGCGAGCTCGGCGCGCTTCAACGTCTCGCCCTGATCAGAGCGGGCCTTTGAGTGGTGGGAAGGGGCGGCTCTTCGGAGCCGCCCTTTTTCTCTTAACTTCCCATCCATGCACGTGCATGGAGCCGTCACGCCCCCCGGCGACAAGAGCATTTCCCACCGCGCCCTGATGTTCGCCGCGCTCGCCCAAGGGAGGAGCGAGATCTCGGGGATCCTCGCCGGTGAAGACGTGAAATCCACGGCGCGTGTCCTTCGGCAGCTTGGCGTCGAGATAACGCCCGTCAGTGACGGGAAGGTCGTGACGGTTCGGGGCCGACGGCTCACGGCTCCCGTCTCCCGTCTGAACTGCGGCAACTCCGGCACCACGACTCGACTGCTGCTGGGCATCCTCGCTGGAAACGGGATCAAGGCGACGCTCACCGGAGATGCCTCGCTGCGCCGGCGCCCCATGCGACGCGTCACCGATCCCCTGCGCGCGATGGGTGCCCGAATTACGGAATCGGAGGGGGGCACACTTCCTGCCAGCCTCCGCGGCGGCCGGTTGCGGGCGATCGAGCACGTATCGGCCGTAGCCTCGGCTCAGGTGAAGAGCGCGCTGCTCCTCGCCGGACTGACGGGGGGCGTTGCGGTGACCGTGCGGGAGCCGGTGGCCAGTCGGGATCACACTGAACGAATGCTTCAGTGGCTCGGGGAGGACGTGAGCCGGCAGCCGGCAGCCGTCTTCTATCAGCCATCAGCAAACCTGCTCGGCAGCTTTTCGTTGGCGGTACCGGGGGATCCATCTTCGGCGGCCTTCCTCGTTGCCCTGGCGGTGCTGGCGGAGGGCGGGGAGCTCCGCATCCGGAACGTCGGGATGAATCCGGGGCGCACGGGATTCCTGCCGGTGCTCGCGCGCATGGGCGCACCGGTCGAGGTCACGAACGTTCGCGACGTCGGCCCGGAGCCGGCCGCGGATCTCATCGTGAAGCCTGCCACGTTGCGTGGAACCACTATTGCGGCGGCTGAAGTACCGTCGCTGGTGGATGAGGTCCCGGTGCTGGCCGTGCTCGCCAGCCGGGCCGCGGGAGAAACCGTGTTCCGGGGGGTCGGGGAG